>Ga0210394_10003973_pt1 | contig 17759 bp, 17 predicted proteins | sample IncBWC12MmetaG_FD_160121 | JGI IMG/M metagenome (GOLD analysis project Ga0210394, IMG submission 160121) | Forest soil microbial communities from Barre Woods Harvard Forest LTER site, Petersham, Massachusetts, United States - Inc-BW-C-12-M | ecosystem: Environmental > Terrestrial > Soil >... | reverse complement strand
CTTGCGTGGCGTCCTCAGCATCCTGCGGATGGTGGAGCATGCGAATGGCGATGTTGTAGATCCACGTTTGGTGCCGCTGGACCAGGTCTTCGAGCGCCTGGTGATCTCCCGAGCGGGCGCGTAGAACCAGGCTTTGGTCGTCGCGGTCGGGGAAGTTGTCAGCTAACGGGTTATTGATAGCCATGTCTCATCTCCAGGCGGCGCTTATGGTTGTGTCTCCTCTGATCTAGTTAGACACGCGCCGAGGCACACTGTGACAGAACTATATCGCCAAATCCGGCCTCTGCCGGGACCTGGGCCGACAATCCCGGGCTGAGCTTTGGTTGACGCCCTCGCATAAATATCGGAGCATCGTTTCGTGAAGAACACGCTCGACATTCCCGATGTTGTTCTTCGACGCGCCAAGTCGGCGGCGGCCGCGCGCGGGGTTCCGCTCCGTGAATTTGTGACCGAGGCGGTGAAGGATAAACTGGCACCGAAGACGAGGGCAGGCGAAAAACCTTGGATGAGGCTGATCGGCAAGCTGAAGCATTTGCATAAAGAGACTGTGAGCATCAACCGGCTGATCGAAGAGGATTCCGAGAAAATCGATCCCGAGATGTGGCGTTGATTTTAGCGAGGACCCACGCTTCGCGAGCGAAGCATGGGGCACCCGGCAAGCCCATTCCCGCCAACGATCTATGGATCGCCGCTACCTGCCGCCAGCATTCTGTGCCTCTGCTAAGCCGGGACAAGCACTTCGATCTCGTCTCCGGACTCCGTCGCCTCGGTTGGTGATCGTTCGGAGGGACTGCGGACGGCGACCTTGCTGCGGAGAAATCAAGTATCAGGTAGTCGCGTTATTTTCGAGTCGCAACTAGCCGTCGCGAGAATATGCCCGCGATTGTGGGAAGGACGGTACCAGCGGTGACGCATGCTACCCGCCAATATTCTGCACTAAGTAGAAGCGGGATTAGCAGAAACCAGCTCAGGTTAACAGCCACGGCCTTTAACCAGATGCTCTCATTCGCCTGGAGACGGCGAGTCATCCCGGCAATGAACAGCACGACGACGGCCCAGAAAAGCCAAGGCGCGAATGAATTGAACGAGCCGGGTGTCAACGTCGAGAGGACGAACACCAGCACCGCAGCGGCCAGGCCAATGCCGACGTCTGATACCCTCATCGCCGAGGATGGCCATGGACGCCGCTTCTCATGGGCAAATAACTCCACGGCCGGCTTCAGTGGCGGGCTGCGACGGGCGCGGTGATTTCGTAGGCGCGATCGGAGCCGGCGGGGCCGAACACTAGGACGCCCTTGAGTGTGGGAATCGGTTTCAGAAGCTGGTCGGATTTCTTGAGGGTGAGTTGCACGCCGCGGTCGGTCGGCTTGAGCGGCTGCGGGGCGGCGTTGTCGACTTGATCTTGTTCGAGCGGGAAGAACGAAGCCTTGGCTTCCTGCGTTCCGGTTTGCACGGACAAAACAAAATTCTTGCCGTCGTCGGTGACCTGGGCCTTCCAGGTTGCGGGCATGGGCTTGGGCCAGCGGGCTCGCGCGTCCCGGAAAAGGTCACGCGCCGCGGCGGCGTCGCCCGGCGAGGGGCCGGCGGAAGAAATCGAGAGCGCGGCGTGCGCCTTGGCGGGGATGCAAACTTCGCGGCAAATGAGATATTTCACGTCGGCCGCGAGCATCGCCGGCGCCCCGGCTTTGTAGTCGGCTGGAACTTGCAAGGGCATGGGGAGCAGAACGCGGCCCTCGTAGCCGTAGTCGATGACGGTGCCCGTACCGAGTCGAATCGGGGCCGGCCAGCGAATGCCGCCGGCGCGAAAACCCTTCGGGAGGGTCCACGCAACGCGAGGCGACTCGCCGGAATCGCCAGGGTTCACCCAGTAGATGTGCCAGCCCTGTTCGAGATCGAAAAACAAGCCGATCCAGGCAGTGCGGCCGGGTTCGAGGGAGTTGTTTTCCGCGAGGATGGCGACTTTTGCGTGGGTCTGCGAAAACGATTGCGCGCCTGCCCTCGCGGAGCAAACAACCGCCAGGGCCAGAGCGATCAGGAATTTGGACAGCGCGGATTTGTCAGAAGCCATCACGAAGAATTAGGGCGTGCGGCCTAGAGGCCGCCCGCAGCCCTCCGCGGGGCCGTTTGCGGCTTGTCCGCGAGCAACTGCTCGACCAAATCGCGCTCTTCCTTCTCCAGGCGTACATGTTCGTCGCCGGTGGCGGCGCTGGCGAAGCCCGCGTGCACGCTGCGGACGCGGCCGTCGCGCCCGACGAAGATAGTGGTCGGATAGGCGCCGAAATTCACGAGTTGCGGCAGCTTCTTGGCGACCTCGTCCGGCGTGCCCGGCACCAGCATGGTGAATTGTATGCCGTAGCGCTTGATGAAGGAAAGGACGCGCGGCCGGGCCCGCGCCAGGTCCGCGTCCTGCTCAAAGCTCAGGCCGATGACCTCGAGTCCGCGCGCGTGAAATTCCTTGTACAGGTCGACGAGGAAGGGCGCTTCGTCGTGGCAATTCGGGCACCAGGTGCCGCCAATCGTCAGCACCACGACCTTGCCGCGAAACTGTGGGTCCGCGTCCGATAGCCTCTTGCCGTCGAGCTCCAGACCGCTAAAGTGGAAAGGCTCGGTGGGATCCTTGATGCTGGTGAAGCGCGACGGGTCGGGCGGTTCGGGGATACCCTTGGCGCGCGCCTCGGTTGTTCGCGCCGCGCGGTACGTGAACTGCCGGTTGAGAGTGATGCCCAGAGTACCGTCGGGATTGAGCTGCGCCTCGAACAGCGTGGGCCGCTCGCCTGCGAAATGGCTCAAGATCAGCTTGCCGCTTTTCCATTGCCCGGACAGCGTTCCGGTATCGCCGGAGGTTCGCAGGATGGCGCCGGAAACCTCGGAGCCGGACTGGCGAAGGTAGAGCCGCCAGGAAACGTCCAGCGTGTAATTGTCCTTGGCGGTGCGGTACATCTCCCAGTTTCCGGCGACCTGGGGCGCGCCGGCCGCGTCGGCCTGCGCCGGAACGAACCGGCGGGCACGAATTTCCAGGGGCTGCGCGTTCGGCGTGCCGTTGTCGCGATAGGCGCCGCGAAGCTCGCCGCCGTCGAGCGTAGCTTCGAGCGTCGTGTTGAGGAAATCGTAGGCGAGCTTCAGCTTGCCGTTCTCGAAGCTGCCCGAGGTCGAGCCGATTTTGCGGTCGCCATCGAAAAAGAAGCCCCGCACCTGCGCGCCGGTCTGCGCGATCTCGAAGCGGAACGGGATCTCCACCTGGTTCACGACGACGACGGCATCCCACAACCCGGTGATCTTCGGGGCGGAGGCGATGGGCACCGCCGCCAGCAGGAGGAGCGAAGCCAGAAGGATTCGTCGCATATCACCAGGAATTATAGCACTGCGCGCGGGGCCTGGCGCCGGGCGCCGGCCGGAGGGCAGCCTCTTCGGGGCCTGGGAACGATAATTCTGTTTTGGCAGCCGGTTGAGGCTTATTCACTCCCCGTACGGCCCGAGTTGACATCACTTGGGTGGGCCGTATAATTAGGCTTCGGCCGCGAAGTTGCGGTCGGCAGGCGATGTTTCTCAACGTTAAAGAACTCGCGGCACAAAAGATCCGGTTGCGGCAGAGCTACGCGCCCGGCGCGGTGGACTATCACACCACCGACTTTCGCCAGGTGAGCCCGCTGGAGGTGCGCGCGACCGCCGAAATGGTGGACGACCAGATCCGCATCAGCGGCGAGCTGCACACTCGCCTCGAGCTGGTGTGCGCGCGATGCCTCGATCCCGTGATCGAGGAAATCAGCCGGGAGTTCGATCTGTATTACCGGCCGCTGAAGTCGATCACCCGCGAAGAGGAAGTCCGCCTCAAACTGGACGACACGGAGATCGCGTTCTTCGAGGGCGACGGGCTGTTTCTCACCGATGTGCTGGCCGAGCAGGTTTTTCTCGCGCTTCCGATGAAGGTCATCTGCCGCAGCGACTGCCGGGGGTTGTGCCCGCACTGCGGCGCCAATCTGAACACCGATGAGTGCCGCTGCGATGCGCATGCGGTGGACTCGCGACTCGCACCGTTGGCGCGTCTCAAGCAGGACTGGTTCAAGAAACAATAGCAATACCCGTGGAAACACCATAGAATCCCCGCGTTGAAGCGGGACTCGTTCGAGGAGTAGGTATGCCCAATCCGAAACGGCGTCATTCCAAAAGGCGCAAGAATCAGCGGCGCGCGCACGACCATCTCACCGCACCGGCGTTTACCGAATGTCCGAATTGCCACGAAATGAAGCAGCCTCATCGTGCCTGTCCGCACTGCGGGCATTATAAGGGGCGGGAAGTGATGAACACCTAGGGCCGGCCGCATTCCGCGAGATGTGCCGTGGGATGCTGCGCGCGGTTCGAGGCGCCTGTTCCCCGCCCGGTCGGCGAGTGGAGTTTCGATGATCACCATCGCAGTGGACGCCATGGGAGGCGACCACGCCCCCAGGCCCGAGGTCGAAGGGTCGGTGCTGGCGGCGCGCGAGTTCGAGCTGCGCGTGCTGCTGGTGGGCCAGCCCGCGGTAGTGCAGCGGGAACTCGCGCGCCACGCGGTTCGGGGGTTGTCCATCGAGGTCGTCCCGGCGAGCGAAGTGATCGCCATGACGGACTCCCCAACGCAGGCGTTTCGCAAGAAGAAGGACAGCTCGGCGCACGTGGCCGCGCGCCTGGTGCAGCAGGGGCAAGCCGACGGGATGGTCAGCGCGGGCAATACCGGGGCGGTCATGACCGTGGCGCGGTTTGTGTCCGGCACGCTGCCCTCCGTGCAGCGGCCGGCGCTGGCGGCTCCGCTTCCGACCGGCCGCGGCGGAGTGGCCGTGCTGCTGGATGCAGGCGCCAACGTGGATTCAAAGGTGGCGCACCTGGTGCAATTCGCGGTGATGGGCGAGATCTACTACCGCGCGATTTTTGGCGTGCGGCGGCCCAAGGTGGCCTTGCTCTCGATCGGCGAGGAAGAGATGAAGGGCAACGAGCTCACGCGCGAGACGTACAGCCGGCTGAAGCAACTGCCGTTGAACTTCATAGGCAATATCGAGGGACGAGAGGTCTTTTCGGGAAGCGCTAACGTGATCGTGTGCGACGGTTTCATCGGTAACGTGACCCTGAAGGTCAGCGAAGGCGCCGCGCAGCATATCGTCGGGCAGCTCAAGAAGGCGCTGCAGAGCACACTGGCTTCGCAGGTCGGTTCCATGCTGTCGCGCAGCGCGTACAAGGAATTTCGCAGGAGCATCGACTACTCGGAACACGGCGGGGCACCGCTGCTCGGAGTCCGCGGAGTCACCGTCATCGGACACGGCGGATCGAACGCCAACGCCGTCAAAAACGCCGTGCGCGTGGCCGCAGAAATGGCGCGCGCCCGGCTGAACGAACGAATCGAGCAGGAGCTGTCCGCGCTGCAGGTCGCCGTCGAAGTCTAGCGCCATAGGAATCGCGCCAAGGGAGACGAGAAATCCGCCATGGGTCGACTCGCATTCCTCTTTCCCGGACAGGGCTCGCAGTATCCCGGCATGGGCCGGGAGCTGGCCGACACCTTTGCCGTGGCTCGCGCTGTGTTTGAGGAAGCCGACCGCGCGCTGGGTTTTTCCATTTCCGAACTCTGTTTTTCCGGTTCCGAGGAGGCGCTGAAGCTCACCGAAAACACGCAGCCCGCGATTCTCACGGTTTCGGTCGCGACGCAGCGCGTCCTGGAGGAAAAAGGGATTCGTCCCGATTTCGTCGCGGGACACAGCCTCGGGGAATACTCGGCGCTGGTGACGGCCGGGGCGCTGTCGTTTGCGGATGCAGTGCGTTTGGTGCGCCGCCGCGGGCAGTACATGCAGGAAGCGGTGCCGTCCGGCGAGGGAGCCATGGCCGCGATCCTCGGCCTGCGTCCCGGCCAGGTGACGGAAATTTGCCGCAGGGCGGTGGCCGATCATCAAATCGTGGCGCCGGCTAACCTCAATTCTCCCGACCAAACGGTCATCTCGGGGCATGCCGCGGCGGTGAAGCGCGCCGTCGAGCTGGCCTCGGCCAACGGCGCCAAGCGCGCCGTCATGCTGGCGGTCTCGGCTCCCTTCCACAGTGAATTGATGCGGCCGTCGCAGCAGCGGCTGGAGAAGGACCTGCGCGCGACCTCCTTCGGGCCGCTACAGATTCCTCTGGTCACCAACGCGGACGCCAGCGTCATCACCAGCGGGGATGAGGCGCGCGAAGCGCTCATCCGCCAGGTGACTCTCCCGGTGCGTTGGGAAGAGTCGATGCGCGAACTCACGGAGCTGGGCACGACCATGTTTGTCGAAGTGGGTCCGGGTCGCGTGCTGAGCGGGTTGCTCCGGCAGATCGAGCGCTCGGTGCACTGCGTCAATGTCGAGGACGGGAAGTCGCTCCAGACGGCGCTTGAGCGCTTGGTGCAGGCCCAGGGAGAAGCGGCCGAAGCAACTTAGTTCCGCGTGGCCCCTCATCATGTTCAATCTGAAAGATCGAGTCGCGCTGGTGACCGGCGCTTCGCAAGGGATCGGTCGCGCCACCTCCCTCGCGTTGGCGGCGGCCGGAGCCCGCGTCATTGTGGCGGCGCGCAACGCCGAAAAACTCGCGAGCGTCGCGCAGGAAATTGCCGCTGCGGGCGGAGAGGCCCTCGCGGTGCAGATGGATGTCGCCGAAGCGGAACAGATCAAAGCTGGCTTTCGCCAGGGACTCGAGCGCTTCGGGCATCTCGATATTTTGGTGAACAACGCGGCCATCACCCGCGACGCCTTGGCCGTGCGCATGAAGGCGGAAGACTGGGAGGCCGTGTTGCGCACGAATCTGACCGGAGCGCACCTGTGCATCCAGCAGGCCCTGGCCGCGATGCTGCGCCGGCGGCACGGCCGGATCATCAACGTGACCTCGGTGGTCGCCGAAACCGGCAATGCCGGTCAGGCGAATTACGTCGCCGCGAAGGCCGGCCTGATCGGCCTGACGCGCGCGATTGCCGCGGAGGTGGCTTCGCGGAACATCACCGTGAACGCCGTGGCGCCGGGCTTCGTCGTTTCGCCGATGACCGACCCGCTCCCGCAACAGGTGAAGGACGATCTGTTCAAACGCATCCCGCTGGGGCGGATGGGCCAGGACGCCGAAGTCGCCGCGGCGATCGTTTTTCTCGCCAGCGACGAGGCCGGCTACATCACCGGCCACGTGCTCGACGTCAACGGCGGAATGCGCATGGGCTGAAAGCCGTCCGGCGGCGACGGTTGACCTTGCTGCAAGCGGTGAATAGAATGGGCGGGTTGCTCGCGGGCGGCAAAATCATCGGGCGCCCGAAGCGCGACCCAGTGCGGTACACAGCGGAGGCAAAATAGAATGGCCAGCGTCGAAGAACGCGTGAAGCAGATTATTGTGGAGCAGTTGGGCGTGGATGAGGCGGAAGTGACGCCCACTGCGTCGTTTGTGGACGACCTGGGCGCCGACTCGCTCGATACAGTGGAGCTCGTCATGGCTTTCGAGGAAGCCTTTGGCATTGAGATCCCCGATGAGGACGCCGAGAAAATCGCCACGGTCAAGGACGCCATCGGATATATCGATAAGCACGCCCAGGCCAAGAAATAGCTTTCCGGCCGCGTGAGTTCATAGGGGAGAATCGCAACGTGAGCCGCCGGGTCGTGGTAACGGGTGTAGGTCTAGTCTGCGCCCTCGGGATTGGCACCGATCAAGTCTGGCCGAAGCTTCTGGCCGCGGAGAGCGGCGTCGGGGCCATCACCCACTTTGACGCGACCGGATTTGACTGCCGCATTGCCGCCGAGGTCCACGGGTTCGATCCTCTCGTTTGGATCCCCAAAAAAGAATTGAAGAAGATGGGCCGGTTCATTCAGCTGGCCGTCGCCGCCACGGATTTCGCGATGCGCATGTCCGCGCTCGAAGTGACGCCCGCCATCGCCGACGCCACGGGCGCCTACATCGCCTCCGGCATCGGCGGATTCGACATCATCGAGCGCGAGCACTGCAAGCTGCTCGAGGGCGGCCCCGGCCGCATCTCCCCGTTTTTCATTCCCGCGGCCATCGTGAATCTCGCCTCGGGCGTGATTTCAATTCGCTACGGCGCGCGCGGACCGAACTCGGCGACGGCCACGGCCTGCTCGGCTTCGGCACACGCGGTGGGCGATTCCTTCCGCATCATCGAACGCGGCGACGCCGAAGTGATGATCTGCGGGGGCACGGAAGCAGCTGTGACGCCGATGGGCATCGGCGGGTTCGGGGCGATGAAAGCGCTCTCCACGCGCAACGATGAACCGCAGCGCGCCAGCCGCCCGTTTGACGCCGGCCGCGACGGCTTCGTCGTCGGCGAAGGCGCCGGCATCCTCATCATGGAATCGCTCGAACACGCCCAGCGCCGCAACGCGGCGATCCTGGCCGAGATCGTGGGCTACGGCATGTCCGGCGACGCCAATCACATCACGCAGCCGGCCGAGGACGGCGATGGCGCCTACCGCGTCATGCGCGCCGCCCTGCGCGACGCGGGCGTCGCGCCCGAGCAGGTCGGCTACGTCAACGCCCACGGCACCTCAACCCCGCTCGGCGACGCCATCGAAACCATCGCTTTGAAGCGCACCTTCGGCGAACACGCGAGGCATCTCGCCGTCAGCTCCACCAAGTCCATGACCGGCCATCTGCTCGGCGGAGCCGGCGGGCTCGAGGCCGGCATCAGCGTCCTGGCCCTGCGCGATCAGATCCTGCCGCCCACCATCAATTACGACCAGCCCGACCCGGCTTGCGACCTCGACTACGTGCCGAACCATGCGCGCAAGGCCGACGTCGAGTACGCCCTGTCGAATTCCTTCGGCTTCGGCGGCACCAACGCCGCTCTGCTCTTCAAACGTTGGTAAAAGGGTCGCAGCCAGAACCGTGAAGATCGCCGTCTGCATCAAGCAGGTTCCCGCCAAGGACGCTCCGCTGCGCATCGCTGCCGACGGCATCTGGATCCGCGAAACAGATATCGGCTTCGAGATGAACGAGCCCGATAGCTTCGCGCTCGAAGAGGCGCTGCGCCTCAAGGAAAAGCACGGCGGAGAAGTCGTGGCGCTCTCCATGGGCCCCGAGCGCTCGAAGCAAACCATCAAGGAAGCGCTGGCCAAGGGCGCCGACCGCGGCATCCACGTCGCCGACGACAAATTCTTCCTGCTCGACCCGCTGGGTTCGGCGAAATCCATCGCCGCGGCGCTGCGCAAGGAATCCTTCGACCTGATCCTCACCGGCTTGCAGAGCGACGACCACGGCTTCGGCCAGACGGGCGTCCTGCTCGCCGAGTTGCTGGGCCTGCCGCACGCCACCATCATCATGCAGATCGACGTGCAGGGCGCCCGCATGAAGCTCAAGCGCGAGCTCGAAGCGGGATGGTTCCAGTGGGTCGAACTGCCGCTGCCCGCCGTGCTCACCATCCAATCGGGCATCAACAAGGTTCGCTACGCCACGCTCAAGGGCATCATGGCCGCGAAGAAAAAAGAGATCGTCACCATCCCGCGCGAATCGCTGGGCGTCGCGCACGAGCCCACCGAGCGCGTCGAACGCATCTACGTGCCGCAGAAAACCAAGAAGACCGAATTCATCGCCGGCACGCCCAAGGAAGCCGCCGCGGCCCTGCTCGAAAAATTGCGTCACGAGGCGCGCGTGCTCTCATGAACATCCTCGTCATCACCGAGCCCGCCGCGGCGGGAGACGCCAAGTGGAATCCCGCCAGCTTTGAGACCCTCGCCGCCGCGCAGCAGATCGCCGCGCAAACGCAGAGCCGCCTCGCCGCCGCGGTCGTCGGCAAGGGAGTGCGCGCGCTCGCCGAAGAGCTCGCCGCGTACCAGCTTGCCGAAGTCTTGCTCGTCGAGCACGAACTGCTCGCTCGCTACACCCCCGACGGCTTCACGCTCGCGCTCGCCCAGGCCGTGGCGCAGGCCAAGCCCGACCTGGTGCTGCTGCCGCACACCTACCAGGTGCGCGACTTCGCGCCAAAGCTCGCCGCGTCGCTCGGCAAGGGCATGATCGGCGATTGCGTCGGCTACCGCTACGAAAATGGCCGGCTGATCTTCGTGCGGCAGATGTTTCAGGGCAAGACGGCGGCCGACGTCACCTTTTCCGGCGCGGCGCCGTGGTTCGCGTCGTTCCAGGCCGGGGCGTTTCGCGGCGACCAGGCCGCTCGCGGCGCCTCTTCGTCTTCGGGAGAAAAGGGCGCGCCGATCACGCCCATCAAAGTTGACCTGAAGCCGGAGCAGATTCGCACCACTCCGCTCGAGCTCTTCCGCGAAGCCAAGCAGGCCGTGGACCTCACGCAAGCGCCCATCCTCGTGGCCATCGGCCGCGGCATCAAGGCCCCGGAAAATATCCCCATGGCGGAAAAGCTGGCCAAGCTCATGGGCGGCGAACTGGCCGCCTCGCGCCCCATCTGCGACGAAGGCTGGCTCCCCATGGACCGCCAGATCGGCAGCTCGGGCCAGACCGTCTCGCCCAAGCTCTATCTGGCGCTCGGCATCAGCGGCGCCATCCAGCACGTCGTGGGCATGAAAGGCTCGCGCACCATCGTCGCCATCAATAAGGATCCCAACGCGCCGATCTTCGAGGTCGCCGACTACGGCATCGTCGGCGATATCTTCGAGCTCATCCCCGCGCTCACCGAAGCCCTCGAAAAAAAGTAGTCAATTTGCGTTGAAGGTCGCTTCCGGGCAAGATATTGCGGTCGAAGAAGGAGCTAGACGCCATGAGCTTTGAGAATTACAAAATTGTGTTGTATCGCCAGGAAGACGGCTCCTGGGTCGCGGAAATCCCTACCTTCCGGGTTGCTACGCATTGCCCACGCGCGAAGAGGCGCTGGCGGAGCTTGCAGGCGTCTTTCACATGATCGCCGAGGAGCATCGCGAAAAGGGCCTCGCCTTCCCCACCGCTATTGTTGCGTAGCGATTGCACGGCAGGGCAAACATGACCGTCGAACGCGAAAAACTCGAAGCCGATGTTCTGATCGTCGGCGCGGGGCCGGCCGGACTGGCGTGCGCGCTGCATCTCGCGCGGCTGATGCGCCGCCACAACGAATCGGGCGCCAAGCCCGAGCTCTCCCCCGAAAATATCTACGTCCTCGAGAAAGCGCGCGAGCTGGGCGCGCATCAGCTTTCCGGCGCCGTCATGGACCCGCGCGGCCTGGCCGAGCTGGTTCCCGATTTTGCGACGACGGCGCCGCTCGATACGCCGGTCACCGGCGACGCGGCCTATTTTCTGACGGCCGGCCGCGCCTGGAAATTGCCGGTCACGCCGCCGCCCCTGCGCAATCACGGCAACTACGTCATCTCGCTCAACAAAATGGCGAAGTGGCTTGGCGGCTTGGTCGAGCAGACCGGCGTGAACGTTTTCACGCAATTCGCCGGCGCGCAGCTGATCTACGAGGGCGACGGCATCGCCGGCGTCATCACCGAAGATAAGGGGCGCGACAAAGATGGCCGGCCGAAGGATAACTTCACGCCCGGCTATGAACTGCGCGCGAAGGTTACCGTGCTGGCCGAAGGCCCGCGCGGCTCGCTGACCAAGGATCTCGTCGCGCGCAAGAAGCTCGACGGACTCAACCCGCAGGTCTACAGCATCGGCGTAAAGGAATTGTGGGAAGTCCCTGCGGGACGCATCGCGCCCGGCTGGGTGGCGCACACGCTGGGCTGGCCGCTCGATTCGAGCATGTACGGCGGCGGCTGGATTTACGGCCTGCAGGAAAATCGCGTCTCGCTCGGCCTGGTCACCGGCCTCGAATATCACAATCCGCGTTTCGATCCCCACGAAGCCTTTCAGCTATACAAGACGCACCCTTTCGTCCGGCGGATTCTGCAGGGCGGTAAGCTGGTGCGCTACGGCGCGAAGACCGTTCCCACGGGCGGCTGGTATTCGATGCCGCGTACGTTTGTGGATGGTGGCCTGATCGTCGGCGATTCCGCCAGCTTCCTCAATTCGCAGCGACTGAAGGGCATCCACATGGCCATCAAGACCGGGATGCTCGCCGCCGAAACTGCTTTCGAGGCTCTGAGCGCGGGCGACTCGTCGGTGAAAACGCTCGCGGCCTTTCCGCGCAAGGTCGAGCAGAGCTGGGTCGCGCGGGAACTTCGCAGCGTGCGAAACTTCCATCAGTCGTTTCAGCACGGACTGTGGCGCGGGCTCGCGCACGCGGCCGTACAGTTTGTCACCGGCGGCCGCGGCCTGGTGGACCCGATGCGCATGCGCGCGGGCTACAAGGAGTACCGTAAGCTCGATGGCGCTGGACCCGCGCCGCCGCGCTTCCAGGGCGACGGCGTGCTCACATTCGACCGGCTCACCGACGTCTATCATTCCGGCACGCGCCATGAGGAGGACCAGCCGAATCATCTGCTCGTCGCCGACCTGGATATCTGCGTGGGCCGCTGCGTCACCGAGTACGGCAACCCGTGCCAATATTTTTGCCCCGCGGCGGTGTACGAGATGGCCGAGGAAAAAGGGGTGCGGCGCCTCAAGATCAACGCCTCGAACTGCGTGCACTGCAAAACCTGCGATGTCGCCGACCCTTACCAGATCATTACCTGGGTACCGCCGGAGGGTGGCGGCGGCCCCAACTACGAAGGCATGTAACGATAGATTTTGTAGCGCCGCCCATTCCTGGCGACAGCTTGGAATCTTTCAGGGAAGCAGGCCGTAAACCGAAAGCTCTCCCTGCGTGCCCACGTAGACCTTGCCCTTGGCGACCGTGGGCACCGTGTACTTCACGGCCAGCCCGGCCGCGTCGGCGTTATTCTGCGAACTGGCGTAAACCTCGTTGCCGAGATTTGCGGCATCGTAGGCGCGCAGCACGGCCGGCGTCGCCGGCGCGCCGTTCGCGCCGTAACCGCTGGAATCGATGACCCAGACGATGCCGCTGCTGGCGCCGTTCGCGGAAATAACCGGCGACGGAGCCGGGAACGCGAACGTTTCGGTCGAGGGCGCTCCGAGAGGGGCTCCCAGAGTGCCGCCGCTCAGGGCATACGCATTGAGATTTTGGCCCGTCGCCGTCGCGTAGAGCTTGCCCTGCCAGAATACCGGCGTGCCGTAGATCGCTCCCTTCAGATTCATCGTCTGAAGCACGTGGTCCGGGCCGCCGAGCGTGAAGCCGCCGAGGGTGTCGCGATTCACCACGTAGAGAACGCCCGCTTCTCCGCCGATAATCGCCAGGTGCGGCGGGCCGGTGCTCTGGTCGGGTAGCAAGAGCGCGCCGCTCGAACCCAGGCTCTGGTTGTCCGCGTTCAGGGCAGCTTCGTTGAACGGCGTGAACCGATCCGCCACCAAAAAGATTGGGGAAGCCAGATTGGGGCGCAAGCGGAGCAGAGTTTGCGCGTACTCCGTATTCGGCGGATTCGCGTTGTTCGCGTCAAACGTTCCCTCGCTTGTGACCACGAAAATGTTTCCGTTCGCGTCGAAGGACGGCGCCGCGCCGCTTTCGCTGATGCCCCCGCGATCGGCGCCGCCCGCGTTGCTGTTCGGCGTCGTGTTGAAAACCCCGACCGGAGCCAGCGTCGATGCGCTGTAGGCGAGCAGCCAGCCGTGAAAGGGATCGACGTTACCGTTGGAGCCGAAGGCCGCGTAGACGTTGCCGCCGGAGAGCGCCAGCGCCGCGCGCTGATTTTCCGGGAGCGGATCGAACAGCACCTGCCCCATGCCGTTGCTGCCGTCTCCATTGCCGTTCACGCTGGCTTGGATGATTGTGGGGCCGCCGGGCCTCTCCTGTCCCGTGGTGATGTCCAGAGCGTGCAGTCGCTGCACGTAGATCTGTCCGTTCACCGTGCTTTCCTTGGTTTTGGCAACCACGTAGAGCGTTTGACTCGCCGGGTCGATCACCGGCGTGCCGGTGATGCCGATTTCCGGAGTAATGTCGTTCGTTCCTACGTCGTTGCTCGTTCCACCGTCGGCGCAACTGCCGCCGATTTCGAGACACGCCGGAACGGTTGTGACTCCGTTCACCGAATCGAGAAAACTCTTCCGCCAAAGTGTCTGGCAGGGGGCCGCATCCGCGTCGAAGGCGTAGACACTGTCGTGTTCGGTGGCGGCGAAGACGACGTTGTGCAGGCCTTCACCGGCGATCGAAACGCTTGCGGCGTAAAGCGGTTCTGCATAGACCTCGCCGTCCACCGTGCACGCAAACAGTTTGCCGAATTTCCGGCTCGGCGGATTGTTGGTAATGCTCGCCGGCGTGAGAGCGGTTTCCTGGCTGTTCACGCCCGAAAGCAGGGGATCGTTGCGCCACGATAGGATGCCGAACGTGGGCGGCCCGGCGGGGACGACAGCGATTGGCGCGGAACCGGACTTGCTCGCGTCCGAGGCCAGGGCGGCGCTCACGGTTACGGTGGGCGGCGTCGGTGGATTGGCCGGCGCTGTGTACAGGCCTTGCGGCGTGATGCTTCCAACCGTCGTGATGTCTCCGCCGACTTTCATGTTGACTGCCCAATTCACGGCCGGGTTTTGCGCGTTCTGCACGGTCACGCTGAACTGCGCGGTCTGTCCGGTTGCGACGCTGCCGGACGGAGCGGAAACGGTCACGCTGGCCGGTGGAGGGGGCGGCGGTTGCGGCGCCGGATCGCTAACGGCGCCTCCGCACGAAGAGAGCGCCAAAGGGAGGAGCAACGACCCCAGGAACGCGAGGGCGCGAACGCAGCCGGTCAAATTCGTAGCGTTCGGAAGGGAAGGCGCGAGGACCGGGCTGAACAGCAGGCCCATATCACACCCGTTACGGGGGACGCCAGTAACCTTTGAGATAACCTCTGAGAGCCACGGGGAAAGTATCACCTCGCCCAGGCGGTGTCAATGCGGGACTGTCCTGTCTTGGACATCAACAGCCAGAAGGACTCTTCGGCGAACGCGGATGAGTTGGACTTAGTCGGCCGTCGCGCAACCGGCGCCGGCGCATGGCGCGGCCCCGCGCCGCCGCCGGAAAATACCAAATAGTCTTGCGAACAATCCCGGCTTTTTGGTTTCGGCTCCGCCGTTGGCAGTGCTTGCCGGTTTGCCTGGAGGCACGGCCGCTGGGGCGGGCGCGGCGGGTACAACGTGGCCCTCGAAGATGACTTCGGGTTCCAGGCGCGCTTCGCGAACCAACAGGATCGTTTGCGAGTCCGGACCCGCTGGTGGCTCGGGTGATGCGGCGTCGAACGTGAGCGGCACGCTGATGCGATAGACCGGCTCGTCTGCAGCGGGCGCGGGAGGCGGGGGTGCGGAAGCGGAATCGGTCGATGGCTTGGGGGGCTGCGGCGCCAAAGGTTCAATCGGCAAACTCATCTGCAGCTGTTTCGTAACCGTGTCTCGCAACACCAGAAGTTCGCAGCTACAGCTCTCCAGCGAAGCGCGAACCGTGTTGAGCTGGCCGCCGGTGAAGCTGACCTGGCCGCCCTGCGGCACGAGCATTCCCTGGCCGCTGAGCTGCTCCGTGATGCGCAGCGCGCCGCGTGCCGCCGTCACGCACATCGAGCCCGCCTGGTCGAGGCCCACCGTGATGTCCCGCGGATTGTCGCCGATCGCCACCGCCGTGGCCACGATCAGCGGTGTAAAAATTGTGACCGGCACCGCCGAGTTCATCTGCGGATGCACCTGCCCGTAATCGAGCGCGATGGTGATCGCTCCGCCCGCCTTCAGGATGGAGAAGTGCGCGGGGCCGCACACGGCAATCACGTCGTTTTCGTCCAGATCGATGCGCGCTTTGCCGGAGCGGACGGTGATTTCGCTCCCGCTGGCCAGCAGCGCCCTGCTCCGGCCGTTCTCCGAATCGAAGCTGATGGCGCCGTTGACCGCGACGTCGTCCCCCGTGAGGCGGCCGATCGCTTCGGGAGCGGTTGCGGTTTGCGCCCGCGGCGGAGCCGCGAAGCAGATTCCCGCCAGAAGAGGAGCGACGCTCGCGAGAATGACTGCGCGGCACGCGTAAGCTCTTGGTCGCGAGCGGGTCGGCAATGTGCGGAGGCGCATCGTAGCAATGCCTGATTCGCCTATACTATACGCCGATGGCGGACGCGGCGAAAACCGGCACTGAACCTGAAGAGCAACTTTCCGCAAGTCCTGCCGACACGCAGCTCCAGCGGCTCTCGTTTTCCCGGCGTTTGCAAGTGCCGATCCTGGGTGGCGCGGCCTTTGCCCTGGTGCGGCTCGTCGGCCCCACGCTGCGCTACGACACATCCGGCTTGCAACAGCTCGAGCGCACGCATGCCGGCGGACGCCGTTGCATTTTTGCGTTCTGGCACCGCGGCCTCATTCCGCTCGCATGGTGGGCCCGGCGCCGCAAGATCGCGATCCTGAGCGGCACCAACTTCGACGCGCAATGGGCGGCGCACGTCACTCTGGGGCTGGGGCTGCGCCGGATTCTGGGCAGTTCGTCGCGCGGCGCGCTGCGTGGCATCGTGGCGATGGCGCGCGCGATGGAGGAAGGCTACGACGCCGCATTCACAGCGGACGGTCCGCGTGGGCCCCGCTACGTTGCTAAACCGGGGCCCATCCTGCTGGCGCGGCGCACGGGCTGCCCCGTCATTTGCGTGCACGCCTACTGCGCGCGCGCCCGGACGCTCGAGAAAGCCTGGGACCAGTTCCAGATTCCCCATCCGTTTTCAGGCGTCGCGCTGCTTTTCAGCCCGCCCATCGAGGTGGCTGCCGGCGCCGATAGCGATACCATCAACCGGAAGCACGCGGAGATGCAACAGATGCTGGAGCGCGTGCGCGATGCGGCGGAGTCGTGGTTCACGCTGGCCGCTGCCGAACGCGAGCGCGAGCGCGCTTTCTGGAATGCCTGAGCAACGCGTCGTGGCGATCGCGCTCGAAAAATTCATCAGGCGGCCCGGCGCTTGAGTGTTTCGACGAGCGCGACGACCTGGCGGCGCGTCTCCTCGATCGTGCCCGAAGCATCAATTTCGTAATCGGCGAGCTTGCGCTTTTCGGCGACGCTGAGTTGCGAGGCGATGCGGCGCTCGGCCTGGTCGCGGGTCAGGGCGCGGCCCAGAGCCGGATCGGTCAGGCGCGCGAACTGCTGTTCCGGCCGGCACCAGACCACGATCAGGCAATCGAGCTGCTTGTAGTATCCCGCCTCGACGAGCAGCGCCGCTTCGATGACCGCGACGCCATGCGGATCAGCTTGTTCGAGCCGGCGAAGCTCTCGCGCGCGCTCCGTGAAAACGCGGGGATGAATGATGGCGTTGAGGCGCGCGAGGCGCGCGGGATCGGCGAAAACCACGGCGGCGAGCTTGGCGCGGTCGATGCACCCGGCGCTATCGAGAACTTCGCGGCCGAATTCGCGGACGACCTCGTCGTAGGCCGCTCCGCCGGGCTCGATGAGCTGGTGCGCCGCCTCGTCGGCGTCCAGGACGTGGCAGCCGAGTTCGTGCATCATCGCGGCTACCGTCGTCTTGCCGCAGCCGATCCCGCCGGTCAAGCCGACGCGCAGCATTAGCGCGCGGCGGTCGTCGTGGCGGCTCCCTGGCCGCGGCGCAGCCGCGCAGCCCTCACCGTGTTGCTCATGAGCATAGCGATGGTGAGCGGACCGACGCCGCCGGGAACCGGGGTGAAAGCGCCCGCGATTTCCACGACTTCGGGATGAACGTCGCCCACCAGCACGGAGCCCTTCTTGCGGAAGCTATCGATCTTGTCGGGGAACTTCGCGAAGATGCGCTCGGCTTGCGCGGCGTCGGTGATGACGTTCTGGCCCACATCGATCACGGTGGCGCCCATGCGGATGTAGTCTGCGGTGACCATCGCGGCGCGGCCCATGGCCACAACGACGATGTCGGCGCGGCGCACCACCTCCGGAAGACTCTTCGTCTCCG
>Ga0210394_10003972_pt1 | contig 17762 bp, 14 predicted proteins | sample IncBWC12MmetaG_FD_160121 | JGI IMG/M metagenome (GOLD analysis project Ga0210394, IMG submission 160121) | Forest soil microbial communities from Barre Woods Harvard Forest LTER site, Petersham, Massachusetts, United States - Inc-BW-C-12-M | ecosystem: Environmental > Terrestrial > Soil >... | reverse complement strand
CGCCTGCGGGCAGGTGTTCACGGCGCAGGAGCCGGAAGGAGTGGGGCCGGATAAGTACGATGAAACGGCGGCGGCGATGATAGCGCAGCTCAAGTACGGCGCCGGAACGCCGTTTTATCGTCTGGAGCAACTGGAAGCACAACTGGGGATTCCGTTACCTGCGGCTACGCAGTGGGAGATCGTCGAGGAAGCTGCGCAGGTGATCAAACCGGCGCGTGATGAGTTGATCCGGCAATCGGCACAGGGCAAGGTAGTGCACAACGACGACACCAGCATGCGCGTGCTGATGCTGAAGCGCGATCCATCCGATGAGCGCACGGGCGTGTTCACCAGCGGAATCGTGTCGGTCGGCGAGGACCGAAAGATCGCGCTCTACTTCACTGGAAGCCGGCACGCCGGCGAGAACCTCGCCGAGGTGTTGAAGCAACGGAGCGCGGAACTGCCGAGCCCGATCCAGATGTGTGATGCGCTGTCGCGCAACGTTCCTACGCTGCCCGCGGGTGTAGAGATCATGCTGGCGAACTGTCATGGTCGAAGGCAGTTCGTGGATGTGGCGGAGAACTTCCCCAACGAATGCCGTTATGTACTAGAGTTGCTCGGCCAGGTGTATCTCCACGATGCCGAAGCGCGTGAGAGCAGCTTGTCACCGGAGGAGCGGTTGCGGCTTCATCAGAATCGCAGCCGACCGGTGATGGACAAACTGCGGGCGTGGCTGGAGGCGCAGTTGGCCGAGCGCCGAACGAAGCCTAACTCCGGGCTGGGCCAGGCAATCTCGTATCTGTTACGGCACTGGCAGCCCTTGACGTTGTTCCTCCACAAAGCCGGGGCCCCGTTGGACAATAACATCGCAGAAAGGGCGTTGAAGCGCGCGGTTTTACATCGAAAAAATGCCCTCTTCTACCGCACCCTGCACGGGGCGCAGGTCGGCGATCTGTTCATGAGCCTGATCCACACCTGCCAGTTGTGCGGAACCAACTCCTTCGACTACCTGGTCGAGTTGCAGCGCCACGCCCGGGAACTGGCCGCCCGGCCCGGGGAATGGATGCCGTGGAACTATCGCGAGACTCTGGCGCGAATCGGGGTCCCCGATTCGGCAGAGTTATGATGAATCCCGTCTGGCCGAAAAGGATACTCTGCGGCCATGCCCAGGGAGCACCGTGAAGTACCCTTAAAACAAAGGTTCGGCATCAGGAAATCCGGGAAGGTTTTCGGCCAAGTGCAAAAGACTGCTAAACAATTCGTGCCGGCCTCTATGCCCGCGTCTCGACTCAAGATCAGTGGACTCTGCCAATGAATACCGCGCCTTGCGCGATCATGCCGCGCGGCGTGCCTGGACCATCGCCATGCAGGCGAAAGAGGTCGGCTCCGGAGCATTACAAAGACAACAGCGAGAAAAACTACTGGAAGCGGCACGGCGACGAGAAATCGACGTCGTCGTGGTGTGGCGGCTAGGACCGATGGGGAAGATCTGTCACCGATCCACTGGCTACTCAACAGGAGTTGGAATACCACAGCGTCGGCTTCGTGTCGCTCACCGAGGCGCTGGACCCGACCACAACCGGCGGGTCGCGCAATGGCCGCGTTGCTGGCCGTCTTCGCCAGCTTCGAGCGCGAGATACTTGGGGACTACGTGCGCGCCTGTCTCGCTCATGCCCGGCAGAGCGGAAAGCGGCTCGGCCGCTCTTTACCAGTCGAGTACTACTTTATTGATCATGAGAACCCGGCATGCATCACGCGTCCGCACCTGCATAGTCGCTCCGGGCATTATTCGACCTTTGTCGGACAATGCCCGGAGGCCGGCCGTTATCCGTTCGACTTTGCGCTTAGACCATCAATCGGGAATCCTCACGAAGCCGTGGGCCACGCCGATCGAGTCGATGAAATACCCCGTGACCAAACCTTCGCCGTTTATGTTGGTTGGGAACGTGCCGCTGTAGCTGCCCGAAGTAAGGTCGAGGTCAGGAGCGTCGATCGTGACATATTTGCCATCTGCTGTGCGAAGAAATCCGTGGTAGACCTCGTTGGCGTCAAGGTAATATCCCGTCGTTGCTCCCCCGTCGTTGTTCGATTGCGGAAAGGTACCGTTGAAGTCCCCCACCACAGTATCGGCCCCTGGCGCGTCGAAGGTCTGGAACGTGCCATTTGCATAGCGCAGGAAGCCGCGGTAAACCCCGCCCGCATTCAGCGAGTACCCCACCACCGTTCCAAAGTCGCTGATGGACGTCGGGAATGTGCCGTAGAAGGAATCCGTGGTGTCCGCCCCGGGCGCCTCAAAATCATGGAAGTTCTCCGCCGGATCGCGAACGTAGCCGTGGAACACGTAGTTCACGTCGTAGTAGAGCCCAGTGATCGCCCCCCACTGATTCAGCCCCGAGAAACTCGCCGGCAAAGTGCCCTCGCCGGCCAACATGGCAGAACCAGGAACCTCGAACGTGGTGATCCGGCCGTCCGGAAATCGAATCCCGGTGTGGGCCACGAAGTTGCCGCTCGTATCCTCGTAAGGACCCACGACGACGCCGAGAGCGTTGATATTCCAGGCTCCGGAACCATGGCAACCCGTGGTTTGGCCGGCAGCGCAAGCACCTGGCCAATCGTAAGTGATGTACTTGCCGGCGGGCGTTCGTATGTAGGCATGTACCACAAAGTTTGCATCCACAAAATATCCCACGACCGCACCTTCTGCATTCAGACCGATGGCGTTGCTCCCTTGAAAACTCCCGCCAATCTTTTGCGCAGTTCCCGGCGGGTCGAAGGTCGTAATCTTCCCGGCTCGATCGCGCAAATAGCTGTGTGAGATTCCATTCGCATCGTAGTAATTCCCCGCAACGACTCCAGACGAATTCGATCCGGAAACGTACGTGCCCTGACCGCCGCCGGTGCCTGCGCCCGGCGCATCAAATATGATGGTTTTCGATTCCTGAGCGCTCGCGGAACCCAGATCCGCCGCGCACAACCCAATCAACAGCCCAAATGCTCCGTTGGCAACCACTGAAACGAGCCTTGCAAAAGCAACCCTTCTCGACATAACCGACCCTCTCTTTCTTTCTCGCAAGCTGTGGAAACTGCGTTTCCCTTGATCCCTCACGTTGCCGCAAATGAGTGCGACTTTACGGAGCCGGAACGGCGGATGCGGCGGCTGGAACCGGAACCGGAACGGACGCTGCGCTGGCGTGCGTCAACAGCCACCGCCCGTCGATTTTTCTGGCTTCACCATCTAGGTCCACGTGACTCTTCGCTGTCCAGAGCGGCAGGCCGGTAACTGGATTCAACGACACGTCGAAGTAATGGCATTCAAAGTACACCGTCGATTTCCATTGGCCGTCATCGTCCTTGACAGGGACAAAAGTCGTTTTGTATGACGGGGAAAGTGACACAAACTTGTTGGCTGGCTGGAACGAGCCGCCAACATATTTGTAGAACGTGCACAGCGTGCCCTGTGTACCGGCGGCTGAGGTGTCGCCCGAAGGTGGAGGGCAAGTTTCGGGATCATCCGGATCCCCATGACCGACGTAGTTTCCTGCCGTGACAGTACTGTTGACGATGGTCAATTCGCCGCCCTCAGCCCAGATCGAAAGTATTTCCCGGATTCGTTGGGTGATCAATGCCGGCGAATCGCCATTCACTGGATCGTGCACGCTGGCTGCCCCGTGAAAGGTTGCGTGAAGCTCGTGCAGCAGAGCCACTTGGGCTAATGGGTCATCACCGTCCCCCGAGCCGTCAGATTGGGCAGCTGCTCCCGTCGCGGTAATTCCCGCAGCGAGCAATGCCGCAAAGCGTGCGTATTTACCAAAAGTTTGCATAGGTACCCTCCTTGTGGTTCGATCCTGCGTATTGTTGCCTCGACAGCGGCATACACGTCAGCTCGCCACCGAGCGGGTGCGACATGGAACCAGATAGGCTCTCAACTCTGCTGACTGCCTTCTGTCTTGGGTCGTGAAGAACCGGTCGGCAGAAAGTGTGCCCAACCTGAAGATCTCAAACATTGAACGGTAACGCGAAAGAGGAAGTTTGTTCGAGAGGACTCTCCTTTCTCTGCCCTGATGGTTTGATCAGATCTGTTTGGGCGCACGGCTCGAATCGCAAGACGCAGCAACGTGGCGACATACTTAGAGAAATGGCTATACTGATCGTCAGAGCCCTCCGGAAAAAGTGAAATTTCACCAGTACTCAGCGACTCGGCTTATGTCAGTTGTCATCCATTAGCGCGCTGTCTCTCGTGAAATGGGGTCACCAAGCTCACATCGCAGCGTCGTGCTGACTCCCGATGCCAAAATTCCCCGGTCGGATTAGGCAGATCAGGCGAAAAAATCGCGAATAGTTGACGCAGTATGCGGAGAATCAGGTCTAAGAGAGGCTAGAATGTTTGCGCATCGGTGGAGGGGCCATGCAACCATCAGAAACGGACGTAACGGCACTATTGTCCGAGATGTCCGAGGGCAATGCTTCAGCGGCTGAGAGACTGGTTCCCATTGTCTACGAAGAACTGAAGCGCCTTGCGCGCAGATACATGCGGCGAGAGAGATCCGATCACACTCTCCAAACGACTGCTCTGGTTCACGAGGCTTATCTGAAGCTCGCGGGCCAAGAATCGGTCAAATGGCAGAGCCGATCTCACTTTTATGGTGTCGCTGCTCAAATGATGCGGCGCATACTCACCGATCACGCTAGACGGAACCTTCGCCTCAAGCGGGGAGGAGCCAACGATATTCTTCCGCTGGACGAAGCCCTGGTCTTCTCTCCCGAATACTCCGAAGAGCTCCTGAAACTTGATGAAGCATTGGATCGCCTGGCAAAGCTTGACGTCCGGCAGGGTCGGGTCGTGGAGTTGCGCTTCTTTGCCGGCTTGACGGTAGAGGAAACCGCTGAATTCTTGCGAATCTCTCCAAAAACCGTGAAACGGGATTGGGCTGTTGCCAAGGCGTGGTTACACGCAGAAGTGAGTGGTGGCGATGGAATTGACCCCCGAAAAGTGGGAGCGCGTTAAAGAACTTTTCGATGCGGCGACCGATTCCGACCTCGTCGAGCGCGAAGCCATACTTCGCTTGGCCGACTCAGAAGACGTGCGTGAAGAAGTTGAGCGGTTGTTGATGGAGCAGGATAGGTTGGGGAGTTTTCTATCCAGGCCAGCGTTTGCTGGCAAACGGCTCCACGAACCGCTGGAAACGCGAATTAAGACCATCGGCCGCTATAGCTTACTCCAAAAGATTGGCGAAGGCGGCATGGGAGAAGTCTGGCTGGCCGAGCAGACCGATCCCGTCCGGCGTCGCGTAGCTCTAAAAGTTATCAAGACCGGCATGGACTCGCGCGAAGTGATCCTGCGCTTCCAGTCCGAACGGCAAGCGCTCGCTCTCATGGATCATCCTGCAATCGCAAAGGTGCTTGATGCCGGATCAACTGACCAAGGCGCCCCGTACTTCGTGATGGAATACGTCCCCGGACTCCCGATCACGACCTATTGCGACGAGCACAGACTCGATCTGCGTGAAAGACTGCAGTTGTTCACACTCGCCTGCGAGGGGATACAGCACGCGCATCAAAAAGCCATTATTCACCGGGACTTGAAGCCATCCAACATTCTCGTGACCGAGGTCGATGGAAAGCCAAGTCCAAAAATCATCGACTTTGGCGTCGCCAAAGCTCTGTCGCAAAGGTTGACGGAAGAGACGTTTTACACACGACTAGGCTCCGTCATTGGAACGCTGGAGTACATGAGCCCGGAACAGGCTCTTTCGATGGGAGAGGACATCGACACACGCTCAGATGTCTACTCGCTCGGCGTTATCTTTTACGAACTCATCTCCGGCGCCCCGCCACTGCGTACTCAAAAGGTTGCATTCGACGAGTTTCTCCGCAAGCTGCGCGATGAAGATGTCCCTCGATTGAGTACGCGCATTCGAACGCTCGATCCGAAGACCGGCACGGCGATCGCAGCTGCGCGAAGAACCGAACCAAAAGCTCTGGCCGACGAACTCCGCGGAGAACTTGACTGGATTGCCCTTAAATCGCTGGAGAAAACAAGGACCCGTCGCTATCCATCTCCAATCGATTTCGCCCGGGATATCCAGCGGTATCTGGGCAACGAGGCGGTCAGCGCCGTTCCTCCCTCACCTGCCTATAGACTTCGCAAGTTCGCGCGCCGCCACAGCGCGGCCCTGATTGCTATCGCTTTGTTCATCATCGTGCTCGCGACGGCAACAGCCATCAGCATTCGTCAAAGCACCCGCGCCATCCGCGAAGCAGCCGCATCCAAAGCGATCAGTGACTTCCTTCGCGACGACTTGCTGGGCCAGGCCGACCCTAGCAATCAAGCCAAGGGCCAATTGGATCCTAATCTAACCGTTCGTGAGGCTCTGGACCGCGCCGCACGCGGAATTGATGGCAAATTCCCGAAGCAGCCGGAAGTAGAAGCGGCCCTGCGCGAAACGATGGGACAAAGTTACTCAGGTCTCGGGGATTACAAATCCGCCCTTATGCAATTCCGGCGTGCTGTCGACATCTACAAGCGCACATCTGGTGACGAAAGCGCGACAACACTGAAAACTATCATGGAGTTCGGCCAAGCGGATGCCTTTTTCGAGCCGGCAGAAGCAGAGGCAGTCCTCACACGCACTCTTCAGATTCAGCGACGAATACTGGGCCCGGAGAATCCGGACACCCTTGGTACACTATCCGCACTCGCCTGGTCCGATTTCTTGCAGGGGAAATTGGTTGAGGCCGAAACACTGCAGCGACAAACGCTGGATTTGCGACGCAAAGTCCTGGGGCTCGAAAACCCGTACACGTTGGCAAGCATGCATGATCTCGCGGGATGCTTCTACAACCTTGGAAAGAACGCAGAAGCCGAGTCCCTGTATAGACAGACTCTGCAAATTCAACGGCGAACGTTGGGACCCGAGGATCCGGGAACGTTGCAAACTATGGACGATTTGCCAAACCCGATCTGGTTGCAGGGCAGGGCAGCCGAAGCGGAGTCGATCGTGAAGGACACCTTGGCGATCGAAAAGCGGGTTTTAGGTTACGAAAACGGCACGACGCTCGACACGATGAGAACATTCGCATATTACTACCTGCAGGACGGGAAAATCGCGGAGGCTGAGCCAATTGCGCGCCAAGCTTTGGAAATCGAAACCCGATTCCTCGGGCCGAAACATGTTTCTACAATTTTTACCGCATCCATCCTAGTGAGGATCATACTGATTGGTTCGAACCGTAGTAAAGGTCGGGTAAACGAGGCCTTAGGACTTGCCCGGGCGGTCGAATCAGATTCAGACGAGGTTGACGGCGGTATTGAGGCGCTCGGCTTGGCTGAATACCGCTCCGGCCACTTGAAAGAGACAATCAACCTTCTTAGCAAGCTCATTGAACCGGGCAAATCGCCAAAGCCCGATGTCTACTTTTTGCTTGCCATGGCTAAATGGCGGCACGGCGACAGAGCAGCGGCCCATCACGACTATGCGAAAGGCGTCGAAGGTTTGAAAGATAGCTCGATACCCAACTTCCCAGAGAGAGCGCTTAGGTCCGAGGCCGCGACCCTGTTGAGAAAATCACCTCCACTTTAAGCTTTAGCGATTTGGCGAGGGAATAGATACGGCGTTCTTACGCTTCAATCTCACCCGATCTCAGCGGATGACTGAACGTAACAGTGCATTCTAAGCCGCGTCACGCAGCCTTGCCGGAAACTCACGGCTTTCCCTCCGCATCTTTGCCGCAACCTGCTTCAGCAACAAGACCTGAACCGAGAAATTGTTGATTTGATTGCTGGCGGTGGACAGGGTCGAACGTCAGTAGTGCGTTGATTCTATTGAAGTTATTCATTCCAAACGGCCGCATAACGCAGAAAACGGCCAAATCCGCGGTTCTCATGTACGCCACAAGTACATGAGGTGCGGCGATCTTATCGGTTGCGCCACTGGCGTTCCGTATCGGAATACTGACCAAGCGTGCGGGGGAGCGATCTCGAGTCTGCTCGAAAGATTTGATCTGAAACTAGCTCATCAGCGGGCGTGCTTCTGCCAATGAAGCATATGATGATCGTCGACTGCAATCCTTGCAGGAACTTGCAAGCCGCAGGTTTTGCAGAGGATGAAGTTCCTTCCAATTTCCCAATGGGTGCATGTCTTGCACTTGCATACAAGCAGTTCGACTTCAGTACCTGCTGCAGACGCTTCGGGGTGCAAGTGTTTCCGTTCGCTCAATCAGAGCCTCCTGAATTCTTCTTTGACTTCGCGAACGAAGTCCGTGAACTTGGTAGTCGTAATGATGTTTGGGTGCCAGCACAGATCGCGTTCGATGAGGTTGTATTCCTTCACGATTCTGGAGCCAGGCAGCGGTGCTCCATTTCCGTCGCGATCACGCCCCATAAGCCAGAGGTGATCCGCAACGGAGCATGCGGCGGTCACATCGTGCGTAACAACGATGATCGTGTTGAGGTCGTCCATATCTGCGACCTTGCAGATGAGTTCGCAGGTTCTTTCAAGCATCAAGAGGTCGAGACCGGAGAACGGCTCATCCATCAGGAGAAAGTGCTCACTGCACAGAATCTGCTGAATGATGGCGCACCGCTGGCGTTGTCCGCCCGAGAGTTGAGCGGGATAGAGATTGAATTTGTCGTCAAGCTCAAACTCTCTCAATAGAGCCATCACCTTTTCTCGAGCGGTTTTGGCGTCGTGTTCTTTTTGCATCGCTCCGAGCATGAGGTTGCCAAGAACGCTGCGGTGCTCGAACAACGGATAACTCTGCGCCACAACCCCTACTTCGCCGGCCCGTACAGGTCGATCGAATCCGTTTACAGTCACGCGTCCCGAAGTCGGCTTATGCAACCCGGCGATGATGTAAAACAGCGAAGTCTTGCCGCAACCCGAAGGACCAAGAATTCCCACGATCTGGCCTTTAACCTTGCCTGGCACAACGATGTCCCGAACTTCCGCACTCACGTCTTTGAGAACAGGAACGCCGTCGTACTCGAGGCTCACGTTCTCGATTTTGAGCAGGCTCTTGCCCAGGCTGTATTCGGTGTCTCCCATGCTATTTGCGCTCCAGGGTCAATGCTGCGTAAGGGCATAGTAGGCTCTTCATGAGTCCGATGCCATAGTCCTGCAGAAGGCCCAGAGCGAGAATCGTAAGCTGAATTGCGAATACCGCTGCAAGACGGAAGTGGTGATTTTGATCGAGAAGGATCGTGCCGACTCCGCCTTCTGAACGCACGACCCCTTCAACCATGGTCAGCATCATCCAGCCGATAGCCGCATTTTGGCGAAGGACGTCGAAACCCTTGTCGATTTGTCCCAGCACGATCACTTCCCAGACCACGCGCCACTCGCCCATCCGGAGCGTACGGGCAAGATGAAACATATCGCTCGGGACCGAATTGATGACGTCCGCCATGCCGGTGACGAAGAAGACTGAGACCGAGAAGACGAGCAACGACAGTTTCAATTCATGGCCGGACTTTGCCATCAAAGTGAAGAAAAAGGAGAGGCCCACAAGCGAAAGGAATCTCAACTTACTTAGTAGCGCCACGATCGGTCGGAAAAACGGCATAACGGTTGCGTATGCCAACAGCAGGGAAATGACGGTGGCCAATGCGATCGCCTGAAGATTGAGATAAAAACTTGTAACGAGTTCGGCCCCAAGTCCCTGTTGCCACAGGTCGCCAAGCGCGCTGAGGACTTCAGTCGGTCGAGGAAGCAGAACGAATGGACTGAATACCCACATCAAGAGCACAATCGCGACCTGCGTGATGACCAGGATGCGCACTGTGTTCTTGCTTATGACTGCATTGGGAGAAAAAACCGCTGCGGCATGATTCATAGAGGTGCGTGCGCCCCAAAACAGGGAGGCTATTGGGGCCTCCCTGTTTCCGTGAAGCTATTGTCCGATCTGTGAGATTTCAACCCGCCGGTTCCGGGCCTTGCCCTCGGCTGTGGTGTTTGGCGCAAGAGGATTCTGAGATCCATGCCCGGCCACGGACTTGAAGCGGGCTTCAGGGAAGGTCAGCGGCGCCGTCCTCTGGAGATATGCCTTGACGGCCCCTGCGCGTTTCTCGCTCAGCGGGACGTTCACCGTGTCGCTGCCGGCATCGTCCGTATAGCCGTCGATCTGAATCGCCAGTTGAGAGTTGATGGCAAGATCGTCCTTCAACTGGTTAAGAGTCGGAATGCTGCTCGGCAACGGCTGATCTGAACCAGTGGCGAAGTTAACGTAGATAGCCTTGTGGCCAACAACGGTGCCCGACGCGGCTTGTTGTGCATAATCGACTGTCTCAGCGCTTGCTCCCTGCACGCCACCAGCTGCGAGAACCGATTGCGCCCCGAAGATGAACGAGCTGTCTATTGCATCTTTGTAGGACGGAATGGGGTGATCCTTAAACAGATTAGGGTAGTTATCGGTTGCGATCTTCCCGAACGTCTCGTACGTGGCACGCATGTTATTGTTGTGCCGCGAGTCGAGGCCGAAGTAATTGACCTCGTCTTCGAGATTGAAGACAGCTGAACCGCCGAGCCGTTGTCCAGACCGGGGATCGACGACTCCGTTGTAGTACGAGTACCAGTAACTCCCATTCTGGTCGTTGTAGAGTTTGGCGGAGATGTCGCCAGCGACTTTTCGAACAGCATCGAAGGCCTTAACCTGGTCAGCCGCCTGGAAGCTGGCTGCCAGAACGCCCTGAGTTTCATCCCGATTGTCATTGAAGAACTTCTTGATGCCCATAATCACGGCGGGCATTTGAGAAGCATACTCGCGGGAGGAAATGATCTTCGTTGTGCCAGGACGGCCGTGAACCGCCTGTTCATCTCCCGGAGTCCATGTGACCACACCGTCTGGACACACCTTTGCCGTGGCGCCGGTCGGGCGCCCGTCCTTCACAACCTTGCGGTCTTCGCAACGGTTGGGCACGTAGACCTCGGTCACCGCCTTGATGTAGTCCTCGTCCGGAGCGGCGATCCAGTTCACCGCATCGGGATCGTAGGTAGTAAGGTCCGGGTTGTTTTTCAGACCATTCGAGCCCAGATAGTTGAGGGCGATGTTCCAGTCACCGTCGCGAATTACGCCGACCACGGTCTTTCCCTTCATGGACTGGGGATTGGTCTTCCACTCGGCCGACCCAAGCAGGGCGTCCTCACCGTTCGAGCGACCCACGGCTCCGATGATCACTGCCTGGTACTCGGGACCGAGCTTCTTCAATTCGGGGTTCAAATCGGCAAGCCATTGGCCGCCGCTGTCGCCCATCACGACGATCGCTGCGGCGCCAGACGAGCAGGTCTTCTCCCCGTCGTGCAGTTGCTTTGCGCACGCCAGCAAGTCTGCTTTCATTTGCGAGTTCGAATCTTCGCGGTGAAGATCGAGATTCACCCCATATTTCTCCATCAGTGAACCCTTGGTTGTACTCGGGCCGCCGTTGGCGTAAATCAACGAGTACATTGCGTTCCACTCCCAGACATCGAACTTCATTTTGGTGGCGGCCACCTCGGCAGGAGTTGAAGCCGGGTAAGGCAGGGCCTGAACATTCGCTACCAGAGCGTCACTTTGAGGAGGCAGGTTCACCCTGCTTGCAACGATTGACTTCATAATGCCGGGGGTGGGGATTAGCCCGTGCTGCATGGCGGAGCGAAGCCCGAATACAACTCCTGCCCCGACAATTACGATCAGTGCCACTTTTGCTTGCGGCTTTAAGCGCGCCATTTTCCTTCTCTCCTTAGCCCTCTCAAGATCGTGTTAGATTACTTGAACATGCTGTCGTAGTCGCCGGCGCTCTTCGCGTTGGGGGGTGTTGAGCTGCTGCGCGATGCCGAATATGCGGGAATCTTGGCAGGTGCAGGCGCTGCCATCCCCGGGACCAGGATCAGATCAGCGCCAGCAGGCTGATTGCCGGCATTGAGCAGCTTTTGATTGAACTCGGCGAATTTTGCGGCCGCCTCGTCCGCCGCGGCGCCCGATTCGATCTGCTCATCGGTCAGCAGTTTGTCGGTATAACGCGTGAACTCCTTGATTTCGCCCAAGGTGCGGGAGGTGTCGTCCTCCAGGTACTCCAGCGCCATGTCGACCATTTTGAGTTGCTCGGGGTTACCGCGCAGTAGTCGCTGGCCCGCGCCCAGCGTGGCCTTGGCATCCAGGATCATCTTCCGTTGTTCGGCCAGGAAGTCGACCTTATTCTTCGTGCGTTGGATTTTGCTGTCCGAGATCTGCGACCAGTGCTGAAAGGTGTGCAGCATATTTGCCGTCTGATCTTCCAGCGCCTGCAATTGCTTCACGCCCTGCATCAACATTCCCGCTTGCTCTAGAAATGTCTGCCGCTCGAGCGTGAGGCGTTCGCGTTCCATGGGATCCTGCGCGGCATCCGCCATCTGTTGAGCCTTGTTGGCCTTCCTTCCGAGCGCGTTGATCTCCTCCGTCTTGGCCGCGATGCTTCGCTTGAGACGCTCGTCGCTCCCCGCAAAGCGTTGTTCCGTCTGGTCCAGTTCTCCCTTGGCCTTCACCATGTCATCCAGATTGTTGCGAAGGATCCCGACAGGATCTGTCTCGACAACCCAGGAAGCAAAAAACCGAACGACATTTTGAAATAGGTTTTTGACCGCGGTCTGAAAGCCGGGATTGAAAACCAGCCACAGAATCGCAATCACAGCCACGGACAGACCGACCGCATAGAGGGTGTTGGTCAGCAGGTTGATGATGAACGGCAGGATCTTGTACAGGCAGTACCCGCCGGCGACGATGATGCCTGCAAGCGCCACCAGACCGAAGGGTCCTTCGGGACGTTTCCAGAAGGACCTCGGGCTGAAGTTCTGAACGTTCTGCATAAAGTTGGGAGTTGTAGGCGTGAGGCTCATGACAGGGCTTATCCTTTCAGCAGCGAAGCATACTGCGCCTTCTGCTGTTCGATTTCCATGGCGCGACGCTCGGCGGCGGCTGTAAATTGGCTCTGCGCGCGGGTGGATTTCCCTTGCGCGGCAACCAGTTCGCCGGAAAGGTTTGCCAGCTCCTGCTGGAGCGCGGATATCTGGCTCGTGATCTGGCCGATGCGATCCTGGCGGCTCGATATTTCGTGCGCTTCAAATTGCCGCGCTTTCTCGGCGAATGCGTCCTGCTCTTGCTGAAGTTGCGCTTTGAGACGGTCAAAGGCGGCCAGAACGCTTTCCTCAGTCAGGCCGGCCTGCGCGCCAGCCTGAACGACCGCGGTTTTGAACTTGATGTTTGGAGGCATTACCCCGTCGGGAATCGCCTTCAGCGGATCGAGAAACTTATGGATCGTTGACGCCGCGTCGGTGGTTTCAAAGTTTGTCTTGGAGAGCAACCGCTGATACGCAGAGTCGTCATCCGGAACAGTGCCGGAGTCGATTGGATGGACAGGGGTACTCACATTCTGGACCGCCTCAAAACTCTGCGACGTCACAGCGGAATGCGTCGGCGGAGCAACATAAGCAGTTTGCGTTGGGGAAGCGGCTGAAGGCGCGTGCGACGGCTCCGGTTCGTCTTCAAAAACGGCATGTTTTACGGCGTCGAAAATGTTGTGTGATTTCCCGGTCATATTCCTCCCGCGGAACGGGTGCTTCGGAGTCCGCGTCGTACGAAACTCCGCTGGGCACGGACCATTCCTCAATACGCAGACTTTTGAAAAGAAGTTCGGAACCGTGTGAAACTGGTTGGCTGCTATGACCATAGAGGATACGGGGGTTCGAAGAGAAGGTCCAGAAGAACATTCGGTTGGCTCTTGAGTCTCTTGCTATCGGGTCTGTAGAGGGCTTTGGCCGTGAGAATGTGCCTCGATGCAGACTCCGTAAGTGTAACATTAACATTAAGTTGAGCGATTTCCGAAGGTTTCCAGCTGGTTTCGCAATTAGCGATAAGGCATGGCAATCAGCGATAAGGCTCATTGAGCAAGTCGGAAGAACGGAACGGATAAAACAGGAGACCGCTCCTTGAGGCATTCGTACTCGACTGTCCATCCTGTACGCACGAGAGAAGACAATTGTTCTCTCAATTCCGACGGCGACTGTTCATCTTCACTCAATCGCACCGGATAAGCCCCACCCCTGCAAGGGTTGCGTTTGCAACTATGACGATTCCACTTGGGATCAGGCAGAAAGATCAGGATTTACGCGCAATGCTGGTTTTCTTGAGGTTCCATCGGAACCGCAACTGCGGGCGCGAATGGAGGCTAGTAGATCGATTCCAAAATAATATTGCAACACAATGGATTGTGGTGTAGTCTCCTCGCATACCATTCCGAGGAGGCTTGTCGCGTGCCCTTCGTTAGCCATCGCGCGCGCTTGAGGTTGAGTCCCGGCGAGGTGGAGATGCTCACCGCGCTGTCCCAATCGAGAACTGAGGCGGCTGGCCGTGTGCTGCGGGCCTCGATCCTGTTGCGGTACGATGCAGGCGACACCGTTTCAGAGATCGCCAGAAGTCTGAGAACGAACCGGCCGCGGGTGGAGCGATGCGTGAGCAAGGCTCTGGAGTTGGGAGTGGCGCAGGCATTGGCTGATTTGCCAGGTCGGGGGCGCCGGCCGGCAATGACGCCGGAGTCACGGGCATGGGTGGTCTCTCTGGCCTGCCAGAAGCCCAAGGACCTGGGCTACGCGCAGGAACTTTGGACCACGCGGCTGCTGGCTCAACATATCCGCAAGCAATGCACGGCGGCAGGACATCCGAGTCTATCCAGGTTGGGGCGTGGAACGGTCTCCAAGATTCTCAGTGCGAACCAGGTGCGGCCACACAGGATTCAGTACTACCTGGAGCGACGCGATCCGGAGTTCGACGCCAAGATGGTGCAGGTGTTGCATGTTTACAAGGAAGTGGAGATCTGGCGCCAGAAGGGCGCACCTCCGCCGGATTTGGTGGCGGTGCTCTCCTACGATGAGAAACCCGGGATTCAAGCCATCCAGAATACCGCGCCCGACCTTCCCCCCATACCGGGAAAACATGTTGCGATCGGGCGCGACCACGAGTACATCCGGCACGGAACGCTCTCCCTTCTGGCGGGCATCGACCTGTTGTCGGGCGAGGTTCTCGGACTGGTGCGTGAACGGCACCGCAGCACGGAGTTTATTGAGTTTCTGCAATTGGCTGACGCGCATTACCCGGCGGGCGCGCGCATTCGCATCGTGCTCGACAACCACTCCGCGCACATTTCACGGCAAACACGCAGCTTCCTGGCCACGCTACCGAATCGCTTTGAATTCACTTTCACGCCCAAGCACGGCTCCTGGCTCAACCTGATCGAATCGTTCTTCGCCAAAATGGCCAAGACTCTGCTCCACGGGATCCGAGTCGCCTCGGCCGACGAATTGAAGGCTCGAATCGACCTATACCTGAAGGAGGTCAATGAGGCGCCCGTGGTCTTCCGCTGGAAGTACAAGTTGGAAGCCCTGTCCGTCGTCTAGTCAATTGCTATGTTATTTCGGAATCACACTACTAGAAGTGTCCAAGCGAACCATTCGATCTCGAACACCACACCTCACTTACCTCCTACGGAGACCCGTCGCCGTAACTCATCAAAGAAGTTAGTCAATAACGTAACATGATTCTGGGATTGTTGCTCCCCCGGATCTGTAACCGGCAGCAACGCGACGATGCGATTCCCGTTGGGAGCCACGTCATAGTTCGCCAGGACCCCGGTGTCCGCCAGACGCATTTTAGACCACAGCCGCGGAGCGTTCGCTTGAAACGCCCCTCTCTTTACACGGTAATCGCTTACCATTACACGGTGATCGTTCGAGGAATAAAAGAGCTGTCCTCCCTTAGGCGCCCAACGTGGGACCCTTCCTCCGCTCTTCGATATCTGCACTGCGACGCCTTTCGCGGGAAAAGACTGCACATAAACCTCGAAGGAACCGGACTCGTTGGAGTCGTATGCCAGCCAATGCCCGTCGGGAGAAAAGGACGGGTAGGTTTCGATAGCTTTGGTCTGTAGAAACGGTTCCGGTTTCCCGGTTCGCAACTCTCCGCCGGCCAACTCCACCGGCATGGTCCACAGATCAAAATGCGTCACGGGGCTCTCCGCGTAATAAGCCAATCGCTTGCCACCCGGAGCAAACGACCACGGAACCGCCATGCTGGTGTTGTCCAACCGAACGGTCCTGGCGGACCCGGAGCCATCAGCTTTCACCCACTCGAGCATCTCTCGTCCAATAACGAGATACTGACTGTCTGGAGTCCATACCGGACTCATTTGCGCTTTTGCCTCCGAGTTGATCGGCATCAGTTGCCCGCTCTTCAGGTCAACAATCAGTACCCTCGGTTTGGTGCTATCGGAGGTTTGCAAAGCGAGCCGCTTGCCGTCAGGCGACAGACTCGGCCATAAGTAGGGACCGGGTTTCGACAGAATGGGCGCGGTGGTACCAGCGTTATCGATCCACTGCACGACGACTTGTCCTCTACCGGTGGTCCGGCGGTAAACGACGACCCCGGTTTGGGAAAAGGCGAACTGCGCGAAGCCGAATGTCTGCGAGTACGCCACGTCTGTCAGAATGGGAGCCGGCGCACCGTGGATTTGCATGCGCTCAAGGTCAAAAGGTGCAGCATACAAAGTACCCTGATTGATATACGTGAGATGACCGCTCGGAAGATAGCGGCCGAAGGTTCCGCCTTTTACGAGTGTCCTTTGCACACCGCCGCGGAACGAAAAGGCTATGATACTTCCAGTATCGGCGTCAAACGGAACAGCCGTGAACAGCATCGCCTTGGAGCCCGGCAGGACTTGGGGCCAAAGTAGACGGTCGAAGCCCGGCGGCAAGCCGGCGATAGCTTTTGGCGTTCCTCCCTCGGCCGGAATACGCCAAAGGCGATGATCGGAGCTGAGGGCCGCAATGATATTGTCGTCGTCGCCCCAACTTCCGCCTAATAGATCCGGCGCCTCGCACAGCTCTATCGGAGAACCGCCGGCGGCGGGTATCTTCCATAGCTTGCTGGCGGCCCAGTATCCCACCCATTCGCCATTCCAGGAGAAAAACGGTGCACGCGCCCCGTCGGTGCCCGGCATCTCAGACACTTCAGGCTGGCTCATAAGACGGGTGTAGATATGGGAAACTCCGCTGGAGTCGGATGCCACAAACACCAACCGGGATCCATCGGGCGAAATCACCACGTCGGTCCCTACAACAGATCCCAACTCCCCGGCTAACCTGAGTTCCATCTCAAGACGCAGCGTCGGCTGGCCGGTCATACGAGGGGCTCGCGTACCCGGCCAACGTGCGGCCACAATAACGGACGCCGCAGTTGCGCCACCCAACAGAAACCACAGTGCCAGCCAAGCTAGGGGGCGATGAGCCGGGCGAACAGGTGAGGCGATTGCTGCTGGGGCGTCAATCGACACCAGGCGCGGCTCGAATAGCGGGACGTAATTCCCTTTCGGCAAAACGATGACGAGCGGGTCGTTCCTACCTTCCGTCGCGTAGTACAGTTCCAACCGGCTACGTAGGCGTGACGCCTCAACCCGCGCAATAGCGTCGATGCGCGGATCAAACGATTCGCCCCGGCCGAGTACTTCAGAACCAAGCGTATATTCCTTCAGGCGTTCGGCGTGCCCATCAACGGTCTGCTCAACCAAGTATCGCAACAAGCGCTGCGACCGTCCGGCAGTCCGAAACGCGTCGCTCGCCAGCACTTTTTCAAGATGTTCCAGTGCTGAAGGCGGCGGTGATTGCAAGGTCCCCATTTGAGGTGATCCCCATTATGCCAGGAAACCGAACTTCCGGCAAACCATTGAAAATGATACGTACGTACGGTCACGTTGCGGTTTCGTACTTCATGGGTCCCGGGTCATGAGG
>Ga0210394_10003971_pt1 | contig 17762 bp, 16 predicted proteins | sample IncBWC12MmetaG_FD_160121 | JGI IMG/M metagenome (GOLD analysis project Ga0210394, IMG submission 160121) | Forest soil microbial communities from Barre Woods Harvard Forest LTER site, Petersham, Massachusetts, United States - Inc-BW-C-12-M | ecosystem: Environmental > Terrestrial > Soil >... | reverse complement strand
TAGATGAAGGGCGCACAAACGAAGACGGGCCTTAGTTTCCACCGTACCTTGGCGAGTACCAGGACCACATAACCCCTAAGTACCTTGTCGCCTCCCGGCCCACGTCGCAAACTCAGGTCTAAATGGAGCGCACCGACTTAGAGCAGTGGAAAGCAAGAGAAGTGGCCAGGCTGCTCGCATTGGTGGAGACCGAGCGCCGATACTATCAGGAAATGGTGGCGATGCTGCCTGTAGCGCTGGTGGTGATCTCCGCGGATCGCCACGTCGCGTCCGCCAACCGGGCATTTCGCCACACGCTGGGCATGAGTTCCAACGATCTGCGCGGAAAAACCATCGACCAGATCCTGCCCTCCGAGCGGCTGATCGAAAAGATTCGCGACGTTCACACCACCGGCGTTTCGCAAAGCGCGTTTTCCCTGGAGCATGAAGGGAGGCAATTCAGCGTCGCCATCGTGCCCATCCGCAACTGGGACGACGAGAGTGAAATCGAGACGCTGCTCATGTTGCAGGAGGCGGGTGGCGTGAAAGCGCCCGCGCCGGCCGCCGGCCCTGTCGAGCCGGCGGCGCAGCCGGTGGTCGAACCTTTAGTCGAGATCCCGGCGATCGTCTGGGAAGCGGACGCGGCAACGCTCGAATTTCGATCCGTGCGCGGGGACGCCGAGGCGTTGCTCGGCTTTCCCGTGTCGCACTGGACCGGCACGCCGAAATTCTTCGAGGAACGGATTCATCCGCAGGACCGCGCAGCGGCCCTGGAGTTTTATCACGCGGCGATTGCCGGTGGATCGGGCGACGCCAGCGCCGAGTATCGGGCGGTCGCGGCATCCGGCGGCACCGTCTGGATGCGCGAGACGATCAGAGTTAAGAGCGGCGCGCTGACAGGCGTCATGACGTCGATTGAAAGGCGCAAACAGCTTGAAGATCAACTGCTGCGCTCCGGCCGGACGGAGGCCTTGCACGCCGTTGCCAGCAGGCTGGCGCACGACCTGAACAACCCTCTCATGATCGTCACCGGGTATGCCGAGGAGATGAGGAACATGCTGCGCGAGGACGATCCCATGCGCGACGATGTCGACCAGATCCTGACGGCGGCCGATCGAATTTCGGGAATCACCACTCAGTTGCTCCGTTTCACGCACCGCCAGGCGCACCCGGCATCGCCCGTGAACGTGTCGCAAGTGCTGTCGCAGATGGAAGAAAAGATCGCTCGCGCGGCAGGCGAGAGCTGCGCGGCGCACGTTAGTTCCGCGGGTGAGGCTGTTTGGGCGCTGGCCGACCAGGCGCAGCTTGAAGAAATCATTTTGGCCTTGATCTCGTACGACAGGGAGGACGCGCGGGAGCGTTCCCACATCGCCATCGGCTGCGAGACCGACACCATTACCGAACACTTGCCGGGCACCACGCTGGCGCCGGGCACTTATGCGCGCTTGACGATTCACGACGACGGGCGCGGTCTGGATCGAGCAGGTGGCGACGCGGTGTTCGAAGGGTTTTTATCGAAGCCGGGCGAAAAAAACGCCGGTCCGGCGCTGGCCGGCGCCTATGCGATCGTTCGCGAGTGGGGCGGCGACATCGCGTTCTTTAGTGAGCCGTTTCGAGGCTCGACGTTCCTGGTTTACCTTCCTTATTACGCGGCGCCGGCCGAGATCGTCGCGCCGGCGGCGGAGCCTGTGGCCGAAACACCGGTTCCTGAACCCGCGGTCGAGATCGTCCGCGAAACGATCCTGCTGGTGGAAGACGAGGCGGGCATTCGGGCTCTGGTGCGAAAAATTTTGCGCCGCGAACAGTACAACGTTCTGGAAGCGGGCAGCGCCGAGGAAGCGCTAGCGATTGCCTCGTCCGCGCCGGGGCGGATCGACCTCCTGATCACGGACGTGATGCTGGTGTCGGCCTCGGGCCGCGAACTGGCGGAGCGCATTCGCGAAACCAGGCAGGATTTGAAGGTTCTGTACATCTCCGGTTATACCGACGATGACGCGGTGCGTGCCGGGGCGATTCCTCCGGGCTCGAAGTTCCTGCAAAAGCCGTTCACGCTGGGCGCGCTGGTGGGCAAGGTGAAGGAATCGCTAGCCGCATCATAGTGGCCACGAAATCCCCGCCCTCACGGACGGGGTATAACCCCTGGCGTAAGCCAGGGGACTTTTCTCCGGTAACGAAATGACCGAGACAGCCCGCTAGGGTGGAAACGGAAGCTCCCGCCCGAGGCTCTAACTCGCGGGAGAACTGATCTCATGAGCGACCAAAAGAAATGCAAGCATCCGGCCTGCCGCTGCCCTGCGCGTCCGGACAGCGATTATTGCAGCACTTATTGCGAAGGGGAAGCAAAAACCGCAGACATCGTGTGCAATTGCGGCCATCCATCCTGTGCAACAGCCGGAACGGCGAGCCGCCCTTAATTAATAAAAGAAAAGCGGCGCCGCGCATTACCGAGTTAATTCGATCCGGTCGCTTTTTGATCCTTCACCTGCAGCTCATTCACCACTTGCTGCACGTTCGGAACCGCGGCGGCCAGATTCTGGGTCGCCACGCGATCAGCCTGCGAATGGACCTCGCCGGTCAACGTGACGACGCCGCTCTTAACCGAATATTTCACGCTGTCGTGGAGCCGATTCTGGATCAGCGCGGCGTCGAATAATTTCCCGATCGCCGTATCGACGTCCGCATTCACGGCCTTCGCAGCACTCTCCGCGCCAGCGGGCAGCACTATGATTTCGTCCGCAATCACCTGGCCCGGAGCCAGCGACCTGGCCATTTGCTCGGCTTGCACCTTGTCGTTGTCGAGCGACACATGGCCGGTCAGCTTCACCACTCCCTTGTCCCGATCCTCGGAAACGGAGACATCCTTGTAGCCCGATTGATCGAGTGATTTGCGAATACTGTCAGCCACGTCGGGCGATTTCTGCATCGACGAGCATCCGGCAAGCGTTCCCGCGATCGCGAGCGTGAGTAATTTGTATTTCATAAGCCGTCCTCCGGTGTCTGACTGAGCAGTCCAGTGGCCAACTAGCTGCGTTTTGATAGAAAGTCTGCGCTATCTAGTTCACCGACACCGTCGGCACCACCGGACCCGTGCTCGGGCTCGACACGCCACCTGAGGAGATGGTCACCAGCAGACTATCGCCGCTGATGTGGAATCCCGGAACGCGCAGGTTCAACTGATAAATGCCGATCAATCCGGGCGCGAGGCCCGCCCAGTCGACGATGATGGCGGCCTGCACCCAGCCCGGGTTGCCGAAATAAACCGCCGCGGTGGGCGAGACCGCCAGCGGAGTCGTCGGCGACGGCGTGCCCGCCGAGACTTTGCCGCCGGTGGTTGCGCCCAGGCCGACGGCGTACATCACCAGCGGCTCGTCGCGATTCGCGGGGTTGTTTTTATTCACGTACGATCCATTGGCGTGGAACAGCAGAAGCTGGCCGGTCGCGTCCACCAGCGCCGCGGGCGCGTACTTCGACACCGCCACCTGGTTGGACGCCGACGCCGCCTGGTTCGCGATGGACCGCACCACCAGCGGATACGTTCCCGCCGTAGTCGCGGGAGGAATCTGCGCGTTGATCTGCCCCGGGCTGGTCATGAACAGCGGCAGCGCGATGTTGTTCAGCGTGACGCAGGTGCCTCCGAGAATCAGGGGCAGAGGCGTCGTGGTTGCCACCGCGCTCGACCCCAGATTCTGGCCGAAAATCGAAATCAACGAGCTCGGCGCGATCGCCGTTTGATAACTGCCCAGATTCACCGTGCCCCTCTGAGCCGGCAAGGGCCTGACGCTGGGCGGAACAGCCGCCAGATTGATGATGCTGAGTCCGCTGGTGGTGATGATATAGGCCACCGTGCCCGCGGAATTAACGGCCATGGTGCGGCCGGCGACAGTGGCGCGCGTGCCCGCGGTCACCTGGGTCAGCGGCCCTTCCAGCGCCGGAATCTGTAAGCCCGGATTGCCCGTGGTCGCGTTCAATACTTGAACGCTCGGCTGCGTGGTGGGCAAAGCGTTCGCGGTGCTGGCAGGCGGGGAGTAAATCGCATAGTTCGACGCGCCCATGGGCGCAACGGCGGAAACCAGCCCCGGCGCGGTTGCCACCTGAACCAGGGCTTGATTCAGCAGCATGCCGTCGAGCAGGAAATATTGGCCATTGGGACCGGCCGCAATCGGCCCGGTATATCCGGTCGGGGGGATGGTGAACAACTGGCGGCCGGCGACGAAATCGTCCACCGTCGCGTCGTACAAATAGACGAAGCCGCTGGTGGACGCGACCAAAATGTAGCGCCCTTCGGGCGTGGTGGCCATCACTCCGCCGCCGATGGTGTTCGGGGCGCCTGTATTTGGATTGGATCCGATGATGGTGCTGACGCCACGCGGCTCGGCCGTGTTGCCGACAACGTGCCATAACTGGCCGTTCGACATCAGCATCTGCAAACCGCTCAGGCCGGCCGCGATCGCGCTGGGCAGAATCGGCGCCAGGTTCGAGCCGAATGGAATCGGCGGAAAAGCCACCAGTCCGGTGGAGACCATTTTGTCGGGATCCACGATACTGATACTTTCGCCGCCGGAATTCGCCACGTAAAGAACAGTTCCGTCCGGAGTGAGCGCCAGCGCGATGGGAAGCTGCCCCACCTTAATCGGCGTCAGAAACTGCTCGGAGGCGATATCGTAAACTTCCACGCGATTGAGGCCGGTATTGGCGATATAAATGCGATTGCGCGGCGCATCGTAAAGCAGGTCATTGAGCTGCGGGCTGGTGGAAATACCCGTCGCGATGGGAACGATGGTGCCGCGCGAATCGGAATCGCGATTGTTTTGATAAACGCGCACCCGGTCCGGCAGGTTGATCGCGTCTGTCGATTGCAAAAGAAAATCGTGCGGCGGATTGATGGTGCCATAGCCTCTGCTGAGCACGGAGTTGAAGGTAAACGAAAGCTGCGCCGCGGTCGATCGGGCGCTGGGCGCGGTTGCCGGGTTGGCCTGTCCCCCGACGCCCGCGTATTGCAGCAGCGTCGTAGTCACGGTGGCTTTGATCTTCCCGGGATAATTGAGTGCCACAGTCGAAGTGGAAGTAGTGCTGACGCCGCATTGATCGTTGGTCAGCAGCAGAACGTCAGTCGCCGGCTCAGCCAGCGCGCTTTGCGCGATCGTCGACAGAGGCAATTCCACAAAACCGGAATCGGAAAGCGCGTAGGCGTTCGACCCGTCCGCGGTGATCACCATTTTCCCGGCGAAGAATTCCGGCATCTGGATGCCCATGGTGACCAGCAGATTGTCGGGATCGGCGAACATAAGCTGACTGACGTTTGTGGTTGCCGTCGAGTTGACCGGATTCACGTTGTAAACCGTGTATAGAGTCGCGCCGGAGGGCGCAAACACCGCGCCGCCCTGGTTGGCCTGCGTTGTAAATCCGGACGCCGGGGTGGTGGGCGCAATCGGATAGGTCGCGTTGGACGTATTCATCGTGCCCAATAGTTGCAGCGTGGACGTGGCGAACAAGTTCGCGCCGCATAAGATGCGCGTGCCATCGTCGGAGATCGCCAGTTGGCTCAGGAATCCTGTGGTCAGCGTACGCGCGCCCAGCACGGTCCCGGACGCGGATTGATAAACGAAGACGACGCCCACGCCGGCGTTGGCGTTGGTCACATGCAGGCCCGCGATCAGCGATCCGTCGCGCGTCGCGCGAAGCTGGCCGTGCGCGGAAAGAAACGCCCGGCTAGAAGGCGCGGGGAAGGTCGGAGCGACGGGCGCCACGGGAGTCACGGCGAGCGAGGTCAAAGGCGCAGGAGAGTTGGGCGTGGGATCGTAGAGCAGCAGAATATTGGTGATGGTGGTGGTGCCGTTGCCCGTGGTCGAGATCAGCACGCGCTCGTCGCCGGCCACGGCGATGCCTTCCGGTTGCGAGGGCAGGCTGATGCGATTGGTCACCGCGAGCGCGGTCAGGTCGATCACGTCCACCACCGAGCTGGCGTAGCAGGCGACGTACAGAAATTGTCCGCTGCGCGAAATGGCCGCCGCCATCGGCTCTGAGTCGGTGGTGATGGCGGAAAGAAATTTGTTCTGGGCCAGCGAATAAACCTGCAACTGGTTGGTGGCGGAGGAGGTCAGGTACAAGCGGTTGTGCGGCTCGTCCAGGACGATGTCGCTTCCGCCGCCCAGCAAAGGAACGACTTTTCCGAAAGTGGCCGCCTGCAGAACCGCCATGCGTAAGCATGCGGACAGGCAGGCGTACTTCAATCCCCTCATCAGCACTCTATGTTACAACGCGACTCGCGCGGTTCGGTTGACGCGTCACGATAAAATCGGAAGGGTGTGACCAATGTGACCAAGCCCTCTCTGGCATCTTTGACAGGCGTGTATCTGAAGATAGGCAACACCACCTTCGGCGGCGGCGATCCGACCATGCTCCTGCTGCAACGCGAGTTAACCGGCAGGGGATGGATCACGCGGGAGGACTTCGCGCTGGCCTATTCGCTGGCCCGCGTGACGCCGGGAACCAACGTGCTGGCGTTCTGCGCGGCGACGGGAGCGCGGGTTCTCGGCCTCGGCGGCGCGATCGCAGCAGTGCTCGCCGTGACGCTTCCTTCTGCAATTCTCGCGGTGCTGTTGACACGCGGTTTTGAAGCCTGGCGCACGCATCCCTGGGCGATGGCCGCTATTGGAGGCACGGTGGCCGCGGTGTCGGGCATGATGTGGGCCAGCGTGTGGCTGCTGGTGAGGCCTTATATCGGCTGGCGCGCGCTGCTGTTCACCGGTGGAGCGTTTCTGGCCGCCTGGAAATTTCACGTCACGCCGGTACCGGTTATTTTAGTCGCCGCGGCGGTGGGATATTTTTGGACAGACAAAAAATGAATCTATTCCTCCTCTATGCGCTGCTGCTGAAAGCGACGCTGACGTCATTCAGCGGCCTGGCGTCACTGCCGATGGTCCGCAACGACTTGGTGGTCGAACGAAAAGTGCTGACCGACCGCCAGTTGAATACCGCCGTGGTCGCGGGACGCACCGCGCCGGGTCCGAATGGATTGTATCTGGTCAGCGTCGGATATTACGCCCGCGGATACTCCGGCGCAGTGGTAGGACTGCTCGCCATGATGACGCCCGCGTTTCTCATTTTGCCGATGATGCGCTGGGCGGGAAGCCGGGCCGAGTCGCCGCGCGTGAAAAGCGCGATTCGCGCCGTGATCCTGGCCAGCGCGGGACTGCTGTTATCGGCGTCAGTGCCGCTGGCGCGCGACGCGATCACCGGCTGGTTGACGTTGGGGATCGTGCTGGCGAGCTTTGCTGTTCTGGCTCTGACAAAGATCGATACGGTGTGGGTAGTGCTGGGCGGCGCTATCGTCGGATTGATCGCAAAAATGGCGAACCAGTAGACGTCCAATCCCCGCCCTTACGGGCTGGGGTTATAACCCCTGGCGTGAGCCAGGGGATTCGACGGCTTCCCACACGTGTTTTTCGACATTGTCCTCGCTGCCCGAGCCGTCCACGAGCTTGACTCGGTTCGGCTCGTCGGCCGCCAGTTGCAGGTACGCATCGCGCACTTTTCGATGAAAATCGACGGCCTGTTCGTCAAGGCGTGTTTCGACGTCCCGGGTGTTCTGGTTGCGCGCCCGTGCGCGCTCCAACCCAAGCTCCGTCGCGATGTCGACGACGATGGTGAGATCCGGAACCAGGCCCCGGCAGGCGATGCGATCGACGTCGTACACCACGTCGGCGCCAAGGCCTCGGGCGACGCCTTGATAGACCAGGCTGGAATCGGTAAAGCGGTCGCACAGAACAATCTCTCCGCGCGAGAGGGCGGGCAAGATCAACTCGTCGACGTTTTGCGCGCGGGCGGCGAACATCAGCAGAAGCTCGGTGGTGGGCCGTAACTCGTGGTTTTTTGCGTCCAGCAAAACGCGGCGGATCTGCATGCCGATGGCGGTGCCGCCCGGTTCGGCCGTTTCCAAGACCGTCCGGCCTTCAGCACGTAATCGCGCGGCGAGCCGCCGCAACTGGGTCGATTTGCCGCTGCCTTCCGGACCTTCAAACGTGATGAAAAGTCCGCGCTTAGTCGTAGACAAAATGCAGAACCTTCTTCAAATCGTCCCACGCTTCGCGCTTGGCGTTGGCGTTGTAGGGGCGCAGCAGATAGGACGGATGATAGGTCACCATCACCGGGATGTCGCGCCACTTATGCCAGTTGCCGCGTAAGCGTGTGACGCCGTCCTTGGTGGCCAGCAAAGCCTTCGCGGCGGTGGATCCCAGCGCGCAAATCGCCTTCGGCTTGATGGTCATCAACTGGCGAAAGAGAAACTCGCCGCAGATTTCCATTTCGTCGGGTTGCGGAGTGCGATTCTCCGGAGGGCGGCATTTCACGACATTGGCGATGTAAACATTTTCGCGCTTGATCGGGATGCCTTCCTTTGCGGCCGTGTTGTCGATCATCTGCGTGAGCAACTGGCCGGCGCGGCCGACAAAGGGGATGCCTTGCGCGTCCTCATCGGCTCCCGGCCCTTCGCCGACGAAGACGAGCCGGGCTTGTGCGTTGCCGACGCCGAAAACAATTTTATTTCGCTGCTCGCACAGCCGGCAACGGCGGCAGTCGCCGATATCGAGACTGATCTTTTCGAGCGTATCGTCGGCGGGCGCGAGCGGAATGATTTCGGCCTTGATCTTCATGTCTTGTGGTTTTTCGCGGCGGTAAATTTCTGTCACGCCCAAGTCGCGATAGAAGGTGAGGTAGTCGCGCAATCGCTCCGGATTCATTTTGCGTGGAGGGCCAGTCTCAGCTTCATGGTTTCGTCGAGGATGCGCGCGGCGATGGCCTTTTTCGGCGCGCGGGAAACGTGAATCGGATCGGAGGTGCGCGTGACCAGGACGACTTCGTTCTCATTCGAATCGAATCCGATGCCTTCCCGTGAAACCAGATTCGCCACGACCATGTCGCAGTTTTTCGATTCCAGTTTGCGGCGCGCCTCGCCGATCAGATTTTCCGTTTCGGCGGCGAAGCCGATCAGCAGACGGTCGCCTTTATTGCGTCCCAGGTCGGCCAGAATGTCGACGGTGGGATCGAGTTCGATAGACATGCGGGCGGCGGTTTTCTTCACCTTATACTTGGGCGCATCCGCGCGGTGGTAATCGGCGACAGCGGCGGCCTTAACGATGATGGTCGATTCTTCGAGATGTTTTTTCACGGCGTCGAACATTTGCGCTGCGGTTTGCACGTGGACCGTTTCCACGTTGCGGGGTTCGGGAATGTTGACGGGACCAGAGACTAAAATGACGCGTGCACCACGGGCTGAGGCTTCTTCGGCGATCGCATAGCCCATTTTGCCGCTGGACCGATTGCTCAAGTAACGAACGGCATCGAGAGGCTCCTGGGTGGGGCCGGCGGTGATCAGAATGACTTCGCCTTCGAGGTCTCGTTTGGCTGATATGCCGAGATTTGCCACGGCGTCGGCGATTTCTTCCGGTTCGGCCAGACGGCCTGGCCCTACCATGCCGCAGGCTAGCGCGCCGTCGTCGGGATCGACGATCAGGTGGCCGCGATCACGCAGGATTTTTAGATTTGCCTGAGTTGCCGGGTGATTCCACATGTTCGTGTTCATGGCTGGCGCGAGGACTACGTGTCCGGTGAAGGCGAGATAAGTAGTCGTCAGAAAATCGTCGGCCTGGCCGTGAGCGAATTTCGCCAGCAGATCCGCGGTTGCGGGGGCGACGACTAAGATGTCGTTTTCCTGGGCTACTCTGATGTGTTCAACGGCGCTGGACAGAGTGTCCTCGGCGCTCCCGGCGGAGAAGAGATTGGTGATGACTTTGCGGCCTGTCAACGCCGCGAACGTCAGAGGGCGCACGAATTCTTCGGCCGCGTGGGTCATGACTACGTTGACGGTGAAGCCCCGGGTCATCAGGGCGCGGGCTAGCTCGGCCGCTTTATAAGCCGCGATGCCTCCGCCGACGCCTAGGGCGATGTTCATGGGTTACCCCGCAAAGAAGGCCGATTGCCAATCGGCCGCAGGCTGCCAGCCTGCCCCACGAGTTCCATGGCTACTTTTCGGCTGCTGCCAGATCCGCGGCGGCTTGCGCTGCCAGGAGGGTCAGGTCTTCGTATTGCACCAGGCCGCGGCGCACTTCTTCCATGGCGACGACGGTCGGCTTTTTCGATGTCGTGGGCAGGTAGCTGCGCGCGCCACTTTGTAGCTGGCGGGCCCGCTTGGCCGCGACGATGATGAACCGGTAGGCGCTGGCTTCCGGATCGTCGGGGATAATACTCTGTGCGGTGTGTCGAATCGTTGTTTCAGGCATTGCGAAACGTCTCCAGGATCGGACGGATTTGTCTTTCCATCCGGTCGCGCCGGCTGCGGGTGGCTTTGACGATCGCTTTCAATGTGTCCAACGACGCCTCCACCTGCGCGTTCACCAGCACGTAGTCATACTGCGAATAATTCCGGATCTCTTCGGCGGCCTCGAGTAAGCGCCGTGCGATTACGGGTTCTGCATCCTGCGAACGCGCCCGCAGCCGTTGTTCCAGGACTTCCCGGCTGGGCGGAAGAATAAAAATCGACACCGCGGCCGGATACTTCTCTTTTAATTGTCGCGCACCCTGGACGTCAATGTCGAGGATCAAATCGACATTCTCGGCGGCGGCGCGGTCCAACTCGCCGATGTGCGTACCGTAATGGTGCCCAAAAACCTCGGCATGTTCAAGGAATTCGCCATTTCGAGCGCGTTTCTCGAACTCGTCGCGGGCGATGAAGAAATAGTCCTTGCCGTTCACTTCCTGGCCTCGGGGTGCGCGGGTGGTGTAGGAGATGGAAAAGCGAAGACTGGGGATTTCGGCGATCAGGCGGTGAGTAAGAGTGGATTTTCCGGAGCCCGAGGGGGCGGAGATGATGAAGACAGTCGTCATTATTCCAGGTTTAACGATTGCTCGCGAACTTTTTCGATGGCGGCTTTGGCGCCCAGCGCCAGTTCGGTGATTTTCAGGCCTGCTTCGCCGGCGCCGCTGGTTTTGGAGAGGATGGTGTTGGTTTCGCGATTCATCTCCTGAAGCAGGAAGTCCAGCTTTTTGCCGACCTCGCCGCCGCCGTCGAGCAGGCCGTTCAATTGCGCGGCGTGGATTTTCAGGCGCGCGAGCTCTTCGCCGATATCGCTGCGGTCGGCGAGAATCGCCGCTTCCTGCGCGAGGCGCTGGGGATCGATCTGCACGCCTTTCAGCAAATCCCGCAGTTTGTCGGAGAGGCGCGAGTGGAAGGCGGCGTGGGCCGTGGTGCGGATCTGTTCCATTTCCACGGCCAGGGCGCAGACGCGCTCGTTGTGGGTGCGCATTTCGGCGGCGATTTCCGCTCCTTCGCGGGCGCGAAATTCGTTCAGTCCGTCGATGGCTGCGGAGAGCGCATCAAGCACTTCAATCTGTACGGCAGTGCCGGGCGCGGCTTCGGCCGGGGCTTCGGCCAGCATCCCGGCGTGGCGGAAAGCCGCATTGAGGTCGGGTTCGGCGTGGATGCCGTGGGCTTCGGCGGCCTCGCGAAAAGCTTTCAAGTATTGATGCAGTAGTTCGCGATTGAGCGCCAGGGCCGTGGATCCGTTCGCGCCGTTCGATGGAAGGGCGATGCGGACTTCGACATGGCCTCGCACCATGCGCGCTTTCACCATGGCGCGGATGGCGTTCTCAAATTCGTCGGCCGCGGTGGGCGCGTGCACCTGCACATCCAGGCCGCGGTGGTTGAGGCTTTTGACGCTGACGACGATCTCGCCGGAATCGATGGCTTTGCGGGACCGGGCGAAGCCGGTCATGCTGCGAAGAGGAGACGACATTTAGGGGTTCACAATAGGATCTTCCAAGAATTGCATGTCATGCAACCGCTGGTAGATTCCTCCCCCGCTGACCAGTTCCTCATGAGACCCTATTTCGGCGATTTTTCCCCGGTCCAGGACCACGATTTTGTCGGCGCGGCGGATGGTGGAAAGGCGGTGCGCGATGACGATGACGGTGCGATGCTCCATCAGATTCTGCAACGCGGTTTGCACCAGGCGCTCGGATTCGGTATCCAGATGCGATGTGGCTTCGTCGAGAATCAGGATGGGCGCGTCCTTGAGCAGAGCGCGCGCGATGGCCAGGCGCTGGCGCTGCCCTCCCGATAGTTTCTGGCCGCGCTCGCCGATCATGGTGTCGTAACTTTCGGGCATGCGCAGGATGAATTCCTCGGCCAAAGCATTTCTGGCGGCAGCCTGAATCTGTTCACGCATGGCATCGGGCCGGCCGTAGCCTATGTTGTTGGCGACGGTGTCGTTGAACAAAAACGTATCCTGTGCGACGATGCCGATCTTATCGCGCAGGGAGTCGAGACGGAGGTCGCGAATATCCTTGCCGTCGACGCGGATGGACCCGGAGCACACGTCGTAAAAGCGCGGGACAAGATTGGCCAACGTGGTTTTTCCGGAGCCCGAGGGGCCGACCAAGGCGGCAATTTCGCCACGTTTAACTTCGAGGCGAATACTATCCAAGAAGAAACCAAGGGGCGCGCTGGGGTAATGAAAGCTGGCGCTGTCGAAGAGAATCGATTTTTCGAAACGCGCGAGCTTGAGGGCGTTCGGTTTTTCCTTGATCTGCTGCTCGCGATCCAGATATTCGAAGACACGCTGCGAGGCTCCGAGGGCCTGCTGAAAAATGTTGTGGATGCCGGTAAGGCGCTTGACCGGCTCATACAGCATCAGCAGGGCGATGACGAAGCTGATGAAAGCGCCCGTGGTCATCTCGCCATGTTTAATTTGTATGCGGGCGTAGGCGACCAGCCCGACGATGGTGACGGCGCCGAAGAATTCGATAAGAGGCGAGGCGATGGCCTGCTGCGCGACGTAGCGGAGATTCGAGCGGCGGAGGCGCTGCACACGGTCACGGAAACGGTTTGATTCTATGTCCTCCGCGCCGAAGGATTTGACGACCTGCTGGCCGCTGAGCATTTCCTGGAGGACCTGGTTCAGTTCGGCGGCGTCGTCCTGGGCGCGCCTCGTGGTCTTACGGATTCTCCGGCCGAGGCGGACCGTCGGGACCAGGACGAGGGGAAGGACCGTGAGGCTCCACAGCGCCAGCTTCCAATCGCTCTGGAGGACCAGCACGAGAAGCGCGACGGCGGTGAAACTCTGGCGCAAAAAGTCGGCCAGGATGTGGGAGAGTGCGACCTGGATTTTTTCGAGGTCGTTCATGATGGACGACATCACGCGCGCTGTCGAGTTGTCTTCAAAGAAATGGGCGTCCTGATGGACGACGCGGTCGAAAACGGTCTGGCGGAGGTCGGTGACGGCCGAGAATCCGACGTAATTGATGAGGTAATTGCCGAAATAATCGCAAACGCCGCGCAGGAAAAAGACGGTGAGAATCGCGGTGGCGACCATGCTCCAGATGCTGTGGATGTTATGGGGCATGAGGCCGTTCAAATAGAAGGTGTGGCCAAAGGCTTTGTAAAGTTCGACGGGCGGCTCCAGATCCTGCGGGTTGAGGACGCGATCGAGAATCGGCTTGATGAGCAGCGCGGTCATGGCCTGGGCGGCGCCGACGATGGCCATGGCGATGACGGAGACGAGCAGATGCGGGACGTAGGGGCGGGAGTAGCGGAGAAGGCGGGTGAGTTCTCTCATGGGCGGGCTTTCTCGAGTCTCCGCTCCCTGTGGTCGCGGCTCGGTAGAGCGGTGAAGGATTCAATAGCGGCGAGGACTTGGGCGGTGGTGATTTCGGAGATTTGCGGGGCGGTGAGCACTTGCGATTCGGTCCGCCAGGGGGACCATGTTACCGGATCGGACGGGCCGAAGAGAACAACCACCGGGATGCCGAACGCGGCGGCGATGTGCGCCGGGCCGCTATCGTTTCCAATGAAAAGAGACGCGCCGGAGAGCAGGCTTTTCGTGACCTTCAGGGATTCGCGGGAAGTTTGAAAGTCGCGGAAAGGTTCGAGATCGTCGATCGGTCCGGCGAGGAAAACAGGTTCGAGGCTAAGATTCCGGGCGATTTCTATGAATCGGGCGGCGGGCCAGGCTTTGCCGGACGCCGATGCAAAGGGGTGGATAACGGCGTAGGATCGGCGGTCGGGAGCGGGGTCAGCAAAAAGCTTTGCTCGGGGGATCTGCTGTTTCGGGACGCCGAGCCAGAACATGGCGGAAGCCAGATGTTCTGCGGTGTGGACGCGGCGGGAGACGCCTAAGATCTCCTGGGCCGTGGGGATTTTGTGGTTATATACGAAGCTATAGCGATGATGGGCGAAGCCCGCACGCATTTTCGCGCGGGAGAGAGCCGCGAGCACCATGCTGCGCGTGCCGCCGTGGAGGTTGAGGACGAGGTCGGCGCGAGTCATGCTCTCTCGGGTCTCGTCGATATCCGGGTTATCCGCGAAAATTTCGGCGAAGCGCGGTTCGACGATGACGCTGATTTTGAGGTCGGGGCGGTGTTGTTTCAGAAGTGAGAGAGCGGGAGTCGAGAGGACGCAGTCGCCGAGGGACCGCAGACGGATCACAGCGATCCGCGAGCCAGACGGCAAACGATCAAGGAGACTCATTCTTCAATGCGGGCTTCGTCGACCAGCATTACCGGGATGTCGTCGCGAATCGGGTAAACCCGCTTGCATTCCACGCATTTGAGGCCGTTTTCGTCCTGTTTCAACTCCACCGGCGCTTTGCAGAGCGGGCAGACGAGAATTTCCAGCAGATCTTTGCTGATGGCCATAACCTCCAAGTGTAGCATCCGCGTTCATCCGTGTTTATCAGCGGCCAATTTCCTTTCTTACCCCGCAGACATCTCTCAAGTCTTGACCGACGGTAGCATTGGGACGGACGCCAGAGGCTTGGCCCAAAAGATTATTGGCCGCCGATGAACGCGGATGAACGCCGATGAAAACAGATTATTCCGGCAGCGGCTTGCCCATGGTTTCCGGCGCCCACGGCAGCACGGCGAGGCCGAGCAGGAACACGGCGCACATGGTGATGCCGGCGTAGCGCATCGGCTCGTCGGTTCCGGCGTAGACGCGGCTGGTGAGCAGCGCGAGAGCGAACGGGCCGACGGCGGCGATCAGGCGTCCGACGTTATAACAGAACGACGTGCCGGTGGAGCGCAAGCGCGTGGGAAACAGCTCCGGGAAATAAATCGCGAAGCCGCCGAACAGCGAGAGCTGGCAGAAGCCCATCAGCGGCGTCATCCAGAAAATGTCCGAAAAGTTTTGCAGTTTCCAGAAGGTGAAGGCGGTGGCGCACAGGGCGGCGATATATCCGGCGGCGAACGCCTTCCGGCGCCCTACTCGCGCGGTGAAGTACGTAAAAGCATAAATTCCCCAGAAGGAGCCGAAGTTCTGGAGCAGCGAATTAATGCCGGTCCAGAGGGTTTTTTGCGAGGCGATCATGTTTTCGGGCATCCCCTGAGCGCGGAATGTCTTATCGAGTACGGAGCTGAGTAAGTCCGGCGCGAAGAAGCCGATGCCCCATAAGCCGACCACGCCGGAGAAGGCGAGGGTCATGCCGACCAGCGTGCTACGGCGCCACTGGGGAGAGAAAAGTTCGCTGACCGAGCCGAGTTTGGCGTGCCGGTCCTTGGCTTTCTGCCAGCCCTCGGGTTCCTTCAGTCGTCGCATGATGAGCAGGACGAGCAGCGCGGGCAGAGCGCCAATGATGAACATCCATCGCCAGGGGCTGGTAGTCATGCCTCCGGCGGCCTGCATGCGTCCGAGGAAAATTCCGATCAGCGCCGCGGTGACGTTGCCGACCGTGGAGGAAGCTTGCAGGAAGCCGAGGGCATAGGGACGCGCGCGGGTGGGCATCACTTCGGCGACCAGCGCAACGCCGACGGCGAACTCGCCTCCCACGCCCAGGCCGGTGAGGAAACGGTAGGCCGAAAAATCCCACACGCCGACCGACAGGACGCTTAGGCCGGTGAAAATGGAATAGCTGAGGATGCTGATCAGCATGGTTTTCACGCGGCCGATGCGGTCGCCCAGGATCCCGAACAGCACGCCGCCGACGGCCCAGCCGATCATGAAAATCGAGGTCGAATAGCCGGCATAGGTCGCGACGAGGCCGGCGGAGTTGGCGTCACCCGCATGGACGTGAAGCAGTTCCAGCATCGCGGGTCGGCGGGCCAGCGTGAACAGCTGCTGGTCCATGGTGTCGAACAGCCAGCCGAGCGACGCGACCAGAAGGACGAACCAATGATAGCGGGTGAGTTCTTTATACCAGGCGCCGGTGAACGGATTGGTGGAAGCGCCGGGTTCGACGAGAGACATTGAGCGTTATTTTCGCACGGACGGGCCTCGCTCGATATCGCGCTTCAGCACTTCGGTCAAGAGTTCCGACAGTTGGATACCCCGCTCCTCGGCTTTGCCTGAGAAGTACGTCCAGACGCTCTTCTCGATGGAAGCGGGCATCAGCACCGTGGCGCCGGGAGGGATGTGGTGGAGGCCGCGAACTCCTTTGCTGAAGTCGATCTCGGCGGGCAAGCGCCGCAGTAACAGCATACCTTTACGTTACCAGCAAACGCATAACCAACTCTGTCAAATCTTCTCCTCCATGTGGGGCGGGCTATCAGCCGGCAGCCGCCCTCAGGGCGGCTCTGTGGATGGGCGAAGAAGCCTGCTGGGAAGCAGGCTGCCGGCTAAAGCCCGCCCCACATGACTCACGCGGAACTCCGCCGCGGAGGAGAAATTCGAGAGCGCAAGCGAGGTAGCCGAGCGCGCCCGCGATGATCAGAAGCCCGATAAAACGCCACGCGTCGCCGGCCGGAGCCGTTCCCGCAAGCCAGCATGCTTTCAATATAAGATGCGCGTGCGGATGGTCCCCGGGACTTTTTCGAGCGCCCGCTTTACATCGAGCGACGCTTCGCGCGTCTCTGTTTCGACGTCGATAACGACGTAGCCGATCTGGGCGTTGGTTTGCAAATATTGGCCGGTGATATTGATCTTCGCCTTCGAGAAAACGGCGTTGATGGCCGAGAGAACGCCCGGGCGGTTGTGATGTGTGTGCAAAAGTCGATGCTTGCCGGGATGCTCCGGCAGGGAGACCTCGGGGAAATTCACGGCAGTGAGCGTCGAGCCGTTGTTGCTGTACTTGATGAGTTTTTCGGCGACTTCAATGCCGATGTTCTGCTGCGCTTCTTCCGTACTGCCGCCGACGTGCGGCGTGAGGATTACGTTTTCCATGCCGCGCAGAGGGGAAACGAATTCGTCGCCCTCGGTTTTCGGCTCGAGCGGAAAAACATCGATGGCGGCGCCTGATAGCTGTTTCGATCGGAGCGCGACGGCCAGCGCGTCGATATCGACCACCGTTCCGCGCGCGGCGTTGATCAGCTTGGCGCCTTTTTTCATGACGGCCAGTTGCTCGGCGCCGATCATGTTCTGGGTTTGCGGCGTTTCCGGAACATGCAGGGTCACCACGTCCGAGATTTCGAGCAATCCATTCAAGGTCGGCACCGCATGTGCGTTGCCCATGGCGAGTTTGGTCTCGATATCGTAGAACACCACCTTCATGCCCAGCGATTCGGCCAGCACGCCGATCTGCGTACCGATGTGTCCGTAGCCGACGATGCCGAGCGTTTTGCCGCGCACTTCCTGCGAGCCGGAGGCGGTTTTCATCCATCCTCCGCGATGCGTCAGCGCGTTTCTGAGAGGGATGCCGCGCATCAGCAGGATGATTTCGGCCAGCACCAGTTCGGCCACGCTGCGGGTGTTGGAAAAGGGCGCGTTGAACACCGGAATGCCGCGCTGCTGCGCCGCGTCCAGATCCACCTGGTTGGTGCCGATGCAGAAGCAGCCGATGCCCATCAGCTTGTCGGCGCTG
>Ga0210394_10003970_pt1 | contig 17768 bp, 20 predicted proteins | sample IncBWC12MmetaG_FD_160121 | JGI IMG/M metagenome (GOLD analysis project Ga0210394, IMG submission 160121) | Forest soil microbial communities from Barre Woods Harvard Forest LTER site, Petersham, Massachusetts, United States - Inc-BW-C-12-M | ecosystem: Environmental > Terrestrial > Soil >... | reverse complement strand
GAACACCTCGAGCCGATCCTCGACGCGACCCGCAGCCTCGAGGTGCTCGTCGAGGATTTGCGGACCTTGGTGCTGACCGATGCCGGCAGCCTCGTCCTCAACCGTGAGCCGGTCGACCCGACGGCTCTGGTCCATGACGTCCTGGCTTCGTTCAAGGCGCAGTCCGAGGCGTCCGAGGTGAACCTGGCCGGGGACCTGGATTACGGCATCCCGCTGGTGGACGTCGACCCCGCCCGCATGCGCAGCGCACTGGCCAATGTCATTTCCAACGCGATCCGCCATACGCCACCCGGCGGATCAGTGCGCGTGGGAGTCCAGTCAGGGGGCGATCAGGTCGTGATGAGCATCACCGACACCGGCGAGGGCATCCCGGCCAAGCTCTTGCCGCATGTCTTCGAGCGTTTCGTCAAGACGCCGACCTCGACCGGATCCGGTCTCGGCCTGGCGATCGTGCACGACATCGTGACGGCACACGGCGGAAAGATCGAGATCGAGAGCACTCAAGGCGTCGGCACGGCGGTGCGAATCTCGCTCCAGGCGGCGCCCGCTCCGGCCGACTGACCGTTTCGCCGCGACAGCACCCCCGCTCGAGTTAAGCCGGTCAAATCGCGCCTTCCTGGTCCAACTTCGTATTGGACCAAGCTCGAAGTTGCTGATATTGTTACGCCGCTGTTCAGACTATAACGAGGTGATAAATATGCGACGCACTGTTCTATCGGTCGGAGTTGCAGCCCTCGTTGTCCTCATCTGGCCGGCAACAGTGTTCGCCGCCACCGACCCCGGACTCCGCACCGCTGGCAATTTCGCCGTCCTCTCCGGGACCCCGAACATCGCCAATACCGGCCCGACCTGGGTATCCGGCCAGATGGGCATCTCGCCTGGCTGCGCGATCACGAACTTCCCGCCGGGAGTCTCCGGTGTGCAGCACAAATGCGACGCAGTGGCACTGAAGGCGAAGACGGATCTGACCGCCGCATACACTCGGACGGCCAACGCGCCGTGCCCTGGGACTAACAACTTCACAGGTGTGAATCTTGGCGGCAAGAAGCTGGTTCCGGGCGTGTACTGCCAGACCACTGCGCCGACGCTCACCGGCACCTTGACCCTCAACGGCTCGGGGGTTTACATATTCCAGATCGGCAGTACCCTGATCACAGCCACCGGGGCGCGGGTCGTCCTGATCGGCGGCGCTCAGCCGTGTGACATTTTCTGGCAGGTGGCCAGCTCGGCGGTGATCCACGTCAACACAGCCTTTGTCGGCAACATCATGGCCCTGACCTCGATCACAATGCAGACGGGCGCGACGCTCGAAGGCAGAGCCCTGGCCCGCAACGGCTCGGTGACGCTGGACACCAACCGCATCATCCAGCCCGGTGGCTGTGGCGTCGCGGCGCCTGCGGTCGGCTCCCCGCCAGTGGGGAACGTCCTGCCAGCCTCGCTCGGATTCTCACTGTCGATCCCATCTACCGGTGTCCCGCTCGAGCTGCAGGGAAATCAGTTTCCCTGGCTGCTCGTACTTGCCGCGGGCAGCGGTCTCGGCGCGATGGCGTTGGTCGTAAGCAGGGCAAGGCGCCGCCGCCGCACGACGTAGCCAGGCAGCGTGAGGACGTGGCCGGCAACGATCGGCCACGCCGAGGCAGTCGCTAGGATGGGATCTGCAGTGGCAGATCGCGCACAGGCAATGGTCCGGCCGCGGCCCACACCGCTCAAACGCGTCGCCGTACCGACGACGCTCCTGGGCGAGATTGTGCTCGTCGCACTGCTGGCGGTCACCGTGGCCACGTCGTGGCGGGACGGCTTTCCCACCGACCAGCTCCCTGACTTGGCGGCGCCTGTAACGGCCGATTTACCACAGGTCACCGGCAACAATCTCTCCGGGAAACCGGATTGGTGGGGATCAAAGCCGGTCGTCAATCCCGCCCGTGCCGCGCAGCCATACATGCCAACCGCTCCGCCGGTGCAACTGCTGATCCCGCAACTCGACGTCCATCGAGCCGTGGAGATGGTGGGGGTTGACGAGTCCGGAACTTTGCAGCTCCCCGTGAATGCGTGGAACGCAGGCTGGTACCGATGGGGTCCCGTGCCAGGGGCGCCAGGCGATGCGGTGATTGAAGGCCACGCCGGGTATCCGAAGCAGCCGATGATCTTCGGCGGGCTGGCCAAGCTCCAGCCTGGAGCCAAGATCGTGGTGGTGCTCGCTGACGGAACCCGACAGCTCTTCTTAGTGTCTTCGATGACAAGCGTGCCCGCCGGTACCTCCCCCGCCGGGCTCGGCTCGTTTTCCGGAAAGCCCCGGCTTACGCTCGTGACCTGTACCGGACATTTCGACAAAAAGAACTACTGGTATTCAGATCGACTGCTGCTGCAAGCGACTTACGCCGGCTTGGCCTGAGTCTGCGGCAGCGGCAAGGCCGCTGCGGAAGTTGCTGACTTTGTTACGGGCTGGGCGCGATCCTGCCCATTAGAGATGAGTAACTAAATGGCAATTCAGCAGCCGGCTTCCGCACCCGCCATGGCTCCCGTTTCCGCCCCAGCCTCCGCTCCCGTCGAGCACGTCTCGATGGCCGAGGAGAGCCGGTACAACTTTCGCGCCGCCGCAGTCGTGTGGTTCGTGGTCGGCATCGTCGAGATCTTGATCGCCGCCCGATTCCTGGGCAAGCTGTTCGGAGCATCGGCGCACTCGGCCTTCGTCAGCTTCATCTACCAGGTGAGCGGGCCAGTGGTCGCCTCCTTCACCGGGATCTTCGGCGACACCGGCTCGAGGACGAACACCTTCGAGACTGCATCGCTCGTGGCGCTCGTCGTTTACGCAGTGATTGGATGGGGCCTCGTCGTCCTCATCAGGATCGTCACCGCGCCGAAAGGTACGAAGCCCGCTTCCTCGTGACCGATTTCAGGTCATGGCCGAAGAAATGGAACGACGCTTCGCTTTGGCGACTACGTCACGCTGCCTGAGTTCAAGCAGTCAGGCGGCCTGTGGTCGTTGCTCGGCATGCTGGCCGTCGGGCTTGTCGCCGGTGCAGCGATCGGTGGCTTTGCAGTGTCCCAGCGAGCGGAGATGAAGCGTCTCGCCAAGCGCGTCCGTCACATCGGTGACGAGCTGGCGGAATCGGCCGGCGACGAGGCTGACGAGCCGGCTAGGACGACCCAACGTTCAAATCATCGACGCAAGTCGACATTGGAGGTATAGCAATACATGGGAATACTGGTCTGGATCATCGTCGGCGCCATCGCAGGTTTCGTCGCCAGCAAGGTGCTGTCCGGTAAGGGCATGGGCCTGCTATGGGACATCGTTGTCGGAATCCTAGGCGCCTTCCTGGGTGGTTGGCTCGCTGGCCTCGTCGGCATCAAGGTGGCGACGGGCACGTTCACGGTGAGTGGATTGCTTACTGCGTTCGTTGGCCCCGTGCTCCTTCTGATCATTTTCCGTGCAGTTACCGGTCGCGGCCGGATGCGCGCCTAAGACAGTCCGTCGGCCTCGTGGTTTTACCCGCCACGAGGCCTTTTTTTGCTTGGCCAATTAGGCTGCTTCCCGTCGTCTACCAACATGAAGGAGCGTATTTGCGGAAAGTCCTTACGGTCTGTTCGATCGTCGGCTTGCTCTCGTTTCTCGGCACGCTCAGCGTGAGCGCCAACGATGCATCGTCGTGTGGTGCGATCCATGGCGCATTCGCCAACGTCAACGGCAACTTCGGCTTCCTAGGCGACGCCGGTGGGACGCCCGGGTACCACGATGGCGCGGTCGGTCAGGATCCCGGCGCGACCGGCTACAACAACTCGAACGCCTCGGTGGCCTGTAACTCGTAATCCATGCGGGAGGGAGCCTTCCCTCCCTCCCTCTCGGACTGAGCTAACCGAGCGACGATCAGCCGAGGGGAATTGTCGCGGTCGAGCCGCCGTTGAGCGCCAGTTTGTGTACGCGTCGATCGCGATGAAGTACCACACGTGCAGCTTGGGGTCCTGCGTAAGCGGGAGCGGTTCGACGGCGGGACAGCCGACCTCGCACTGAAGCGATGCGGACCGAAACTGGGCCGCCTGAGTCCTTCCGACGCAGAACTGACGTCCTCGCGGTGGAGCTCAAACCTATTGACCCGCGTTGGCTCAAAGGCGGCTCGCGATGCGGTTTCTAAACTCAAAAATTGGAGCGGGAGACGGGCTTCGAACCCGCTACCTCGACCTTGGCAAGGTCGCGCTCTACCAAGTGAGCTACTCCCGCTCGGCAAAAGAGGGCCTGCGCCGGGAGCCGGCTCCGCCGGACCGGCCGCGGCTGTCGGAATTGCAATAATACCCCGCCGACCCACCTCGACCCCTCCCCGCCGGGCCATAGGCTGGGGTCAGCCGCCTACCTTTTGCCTCGGGTCGGCCTCGAAGATCTCCTCGATCCGCCGCTTGAAAGTTTGCGCGAGCGAGAAAGCCAGAGGCAGGCTCGGGTCGTACTTGCCGGTCTCGATCGCGTTCACCGTCTGGCGCGATACGCCGAGCCTCTGCGCCAAGTCCGCCTGCGACCAATCGAGCTCGGCGCGCAGTACTCTCAGCCGGTTCTTCACCGATACCGGAACGTGAAGATGGCGGTGCCGACGCCCCACAGCACAGCGATGAGGGGCAGGATGAAAGTCCAGTTGAGGTCCGGCAAGCCGGCGCCCTCCAGGAACCCGTACGTGAAGGTCAGCAGCGCGGTGCCACCAAGAGCGAACCCGAACGCCTCGGTCTGGATCCGCTTTTGCAGCTCATCGGTCTGCGCCAGCCGGCGCACGAACAAGAACACCACAAGGGCCGCGGGCAGCACCGGCACCACCGCCACCACGTAGCGCCAGGAGGCGCCCGGGTTGGCGCGAAGAACGGTCACCGAACCGACCAACAACATCATGTAGGCGAGCAGGGCCAGGCCGATCTCGATCTGGGAGCGATAGGTGACCCACGTCGACTGCACCTGCATCGCGGGCGGAGTTGGCCCAGGAATGCCGGCGACCTTGGGCGGGATGTTCGACTCGGTGCGCATAAACGGGGATGCCGGGTGGGTGTAAAGGGGCTCGACCGGCGATTGGGTTGGATTCTTGTCCGGAGGGGCGTCACTCATGTCGGGGCACAGTAAAGCCTACTTATCAAAATGTCAAGCGTCCTTGTCTAGGGCTCGGAGCGTCGAACCGCGGCGGCCCGGATCAAACCGCCAACCCAAGGGCGCATGGGACAACCTGTAGGCCGAGGTTTCCAAGGCGGTTGAGAAGGGTGGTCACCAAGTCACTACCCTCTACCAACGCTCCGCGTGCCACGACGGGTCGTCGCGATTAACATCTGCGCCGTGAGGAGGCTTCGAAGCCTCGTGATCGCGTGCGTGGCCATCGCCGCCGTTGGTGCGTGCGGGCCCTTCTGCCTGTCTGGCAAGGTGACTCTCAGCAACGCGAGCGTCGATGCCAGCTACAAGTGCCCGAATCCCGCGAGCAACCTCTCGTACACGGTGCACGGCAGCCTCGACCTCGACAACTCGACCAGCAAAGACCTCACGATCAAGACGATGTCCGAGGCCGGCGTGCTGGTCGCCGTGCATGGCGCGTGGAGCATCGGATCGGTGGGTCAGAAGTACAACGAAACGATCAACACCTTCACGCCTAAGAGCGTCAAGTCCGGCAACAAGGCCACCATCAAGTTCAACATCCCTTTCAATTGCACCAACTCGGGGCCGTCGGAATCCACATACGGCGACTTCGAGCTCAAGATCTCAATCGTGAGCAGCGCGGGCACCCTTACCACCGGCACCGTCAAGCACCGGCTCATCATTACCTGACAAATGAGCCCTATGGAAGGCGGCGCGATGCCCAAGCCGAGCGAGCACGCGAAGGCCGCGTTCACCAAGCTCGTGCCCGGTGGTCCGACCGTTACCCTGCGACCGATGTTCGGAAACCTGGCAGCTTTTGTGAACGGCAACATGTTCGCTGGGCTTTTCGGCGAGGACCTCTTCGTGAGGCTCCCGGACGATCAGAGCGCCAAGGTTCGAAAGCAGGGCGGCCGGGACTTCGCCCCGATGGCTGGACGCCCGATGAAGGGCTACGTCACGGTGCCGAGCTCGTGGCGTACCAAGCCTGAACCTGCCCACGCGTGGATCGTCACTGCGCTCGAGCTGACGGGCCGCATGCCGCCGAAGGTCGCGGCCGCCAAGAAAGCAGCGACCAAGAAACCCGCGAAGACAAGGTAGGCGCCGCTAGCGCTTTGGCTTGTCCTTAGCCTTCGCGTCGGTGCGCGACAGCCGCGCCTCAGGAGCGACCTCGGGTGCCTTGGCTTCTGTCACCGGCTCTGGAGCGGCAGCCGGCGGCTCCGGCGCCGCGGTAAAGGCGTCGGGCTGAGGGCCCATCGAGACGTTGCCGCTGAAGGTGGCGCCATCCTGGATGACCAGTCTCGCGACGCGCACGTCGCCGGTGAGCGATCCGGACCTGGCGACCACCAATCGCTTGCGCGCTGTGACCGGTCCGCTGACGCTGCCTCGAATGTTGATGTCGCCGCCAGCCAGCGATGCGTTGACCTTGGCGGCGTCATCGACTTCAACGTCCCCGGTGGCGTGGATCTCTCCTTGCACGGTGCCGCCGAGACGCACATCGCCATCGATGTGAAGCTCGCCGATCAAGCGATCGTTCGGGCCTAGCGTGATCCCGCCGCGCTGGGTGCCGGCGGGTGCCTGTGGCGGCGACTGATCCGCCGTCGACCTTGGAACCCTAGCCCCCGGAGCCCTGGTGCTCAAAATCGCCCATCCGCACGTGGCCGTTCAGGCTGGCGCCATCCTCGATCTGAAGCCGGCGCACCGTCACGTCGCCGCTCAACTTCGCGTTCTTTCCCAAGATGAGCTTGTCGCGCGCGTTGAGAGTGCCTTCGACGTCTCCCTTGATCGTGACGTTGGACGCCTCGATCAACGCCTTCACCTTGGCGCCAGAGGCAACCTCAACGTTGCCGCTCACGTGCAGCTCGCCTTCCGCGCGCCCGTCCACGTGGACGTGGCCGTCGTAAGTCAGCTTGCCTTCGAGGCTGTCGTTCGGCCCCATGGTGAACCGACGAAGCCCGTCTTTCTTGTCCTGGGCAGCCTCGGCAGGCGCGCTTTCTGCCACTGCCTCCTGTACGTCCATGAACTCAAATCACCCCCGCTTGGATTAGGGCTTCGGTGCCACCGAAGCCGAGCCCACAGGTTACTGCAGGATGGGCGCCGCCTGCGCCTGCAAACTCAAACGTTGCCAGGCAACTGAGAGTTGCTAGGTGGCTCGGTCTTCGATCTCCCAGGCGTGATCCAGCACATGCCACGCGATGCGGCGGGCGGCGTAGCGGGCGGGCCAGCCTCGCTCGGTGACGCCCTTGGTGCCGGCCCTCAACCCGGCGACGATCTCATTCCTGAACTCACGCACCGCCGCCGCATCGCCGGCGGCAGGCTGCTGCAGGCGCATACCGAGCTTTCGGGCGTACATGGTCTCCGCGCCCAGCACGTGCTCGACTATTGCGTCCCGGTCGCGACCGCCCCCGCGCGGCCCTTTCCGCAACGAAGAAGGCGCCTTTTCGACCACGCGATCCAGGACGGTCCACGACGCCGCCACGAGCCCCGAAAGCCTTCCCGCCTCCTTCTTCGTGAGGCGCTTGGACTCGGCCTTGGCGATGGCCCCCGGCGCGCCGAAGTCGGTGGTCGCATCACCGGGCAATCGCTCGACGACTTCGAGGCTTTTGCCGGGAACGAATGCGACCCGCGCCGCCTTGGCGACCAGCGCATACCGTGGCGCTGCCGCGGCCAGCGCCTCCAGCGCAGATTGCTCGTCCTTGCCCGAGCGCGTCCAGCCCGGCCAGTCGGCGGCCGATGCAAAGACCCGACGCTTGCCGACCTCGAGATAGACCTCGGTCACGTCTTGACCTCCGTCAGCGTGTTCGCGGCGAGGTCGTAGAGAAAACCGCGGATCTTGTCACGGTGAGCCAGATGCAAGTCGAGGCGCAGGCGGCCGACGTCTTGCGCTACGGCCGCGATGGGATCTTCGAACACGCCGAGCGCCTGATCGAAGTGGTGGCCGGTTGCTGCTGCAATCTTGTCAGCCAATTCCTTCTGCTTGAAGCGTCCCATCAGGCACTCGGTGTGATGCATGACCATGATCTCGCGCGTCCCGGCGACCGCTTGCGAAAGCGCCAACGCGTGGCGCGCGTCATCGGTGGCGCGGCCTCCAGCGTTGCGGATCACGTGAGCATCACCTGGGCGCAGACCCAGCAGCGCGCTGACGTCGACCCGCGCGTCCATGCACGTCAACACAGCGAGCTTCTGGACTGGATCGACGATGCGCGCGGCGCTGCCCAGGTAGTGAAGTCGCGTGTTCATGACGACGCGATCGATGGCGTCCACTACGGGTTGCCTGGCTGCCCGGTCGAAGCCGCAGCGCTCGCTTTGCGCGGGCCGTGTGCATCTGCTTCCTGGGAGCGCCGGTAGCGCTTCTCGGCTTCCGCATGATCGCCGCGCAACTCGGCCACGCGGCCAAATGCCCGCCACGTCCAGCCGGCGAGCTGACGCTCGCCGAGCTCGTCGGAAGCGCGAATCGCATACCGCAGGTCCTCCTCGGCCTCGTCGAAGCGGCCAAGCTCCCGCTTTGCGATCCCGCGCGTGGCTCGAGCGTCGGCGAGCTCCCAGCGCGCGCCGAGCTCGCCGAGGATCTTGATCCCCTTGTCGAGCCAGACAAGCGATTCGTCGTAGCGGCCGAGATCCTCGAAGACGCGGCCCTTCTGCACAGCGGTGACCGCCACGCTGAACTGATCGCCGGTTTGTTCCGCGAGGGCGGTCGCCTCGTCGATCAGCCGCATGGCCTCGTCAAAGTTGTTCCTCTCCACCTGGTTGATCGAAAGGGAGGTGAGGGCCCGGACGCGGGCCCACCGGTCCTTGGTGCCCGCGAGCGACAGCGCTCGGCGCCAGATGACCTCCGCCTCATCGAAATGGTCGCGGGTCCAGGGCACCCAGCCCGCGAACAGGAGAGTGCGGGTGATCGCAAAATCGTCGCCGAGCTTCTCGGCCGCCGACAGCGAGCGGTCGAGCAGCAATTCGGCCTTGTCGACGTCAGCTTCAACGTTGATGGCGATGTCGCCCAGGAACCTCAAGGCATGCGTGAGCGCAGCCGCGTCGTCGTGAGCAGTTGCGAGCGCCACCGAGCGTTCGAGCGCTTCTATCGCAGCCGGGTAGGTGCCCAGCCAGTAGCGGGATTCTCCCAGCCCGGCCAGCACGCGCGCCTCGCGGATTCCCCATCTGCCGTCCGGACCTGACATGGCGAGCGACCGCTCATAAAAGTCGACTGCGGAGCGGCTCTCCATGCGCCTGCGGGCACGGTCGCCAGCCACCAGCAGGCCTTCAGCCGCACGCTCGGGGGCGGAGCGGTCGATGGGATCGAGATCTCGCGCGGCAAGCGCCGCCAGCTCGAGGTGGTCGGCCGCCCAGGACGGGTGCCCAGTGTCCAGCAGGTTCTGGGCCACGAGCTCGTGGAGCCGCAGGCGTTCCCGCTTCGGCAGGCTGGCGTACGCGACTTCGCGCAGCGTCGCGTGTCGCATCCGCCACTGCGCTTCAACCCTGCCTTCGTCGCGCACGATGATCTCGTTGTCCTCCAGCATCTGAAGCTCTTCGAGCTTCGGCGCCCCATCGACGATGACGAGCTCCGCCATGTCGAACGAATAGAGGAATACCGACGCCCGCCGCGCCAGGTCGCGAAGGCGCGAGGGCAGGGCATCCAGCCTGGCCGCGACAACGGCCTGGACCGTGGGCGGCAGGTTGGCGGCTCCTCCGGCCAGCCCGCTTCCCCCTTCGGCCATCAGCATGCCTGTCGTCTCGATGATGAAATATGGGTTGCCACCGGCGCGCGCCGCGATCGCTGCGGATTCCTGCTCGTCGATCTTGTCGCCACCTGCCGCGCGGACGAGCTCCATCGATTCTTCGCCCGACAGCGGGTCGAGGTGGACCAGGACTGCGTTGCCGCTGCTGGTGCCCCACGACGGGCGCGCCTCGAGGAGCTCGGGTCGCGCCAGCGCGACCACCAGGGCGCGCCGGGGCCCACGGGGACCTTTGGCCCCGAGCCGCTCGATCAGGTCGAGCATCATCGGACGAAGGGTGTGCAGGTCTTCGAACACCAGCACCACAGTGCCCTTCTGCGCGAGGCCGTCTACCAACGCGATGAAGCCTGTGGTGACGTCGTGCACGAAAGCCGACTCCTCCAGCTGGCCGGCCACACCAAAGAGCAGCCCCAAGCGTTCGGCGGTGGCATCGACCTCGGATGCCTCGACCGATCGCTCAGCCAGCTCGCGCAAACGCCGCTTCGTCGCCTCGTGTGGCTCGCCGTCTCGTATCCCCGCCAGCTCGCCGACGATGGCTGCGGCAGGACCGAAGGTGGCGGTGTCGGTGTACGAGCGCGAGCGGCCACGCACCACGACCACACTCGCGTCGAGGCTGGCAACCAGCTCGGCGGCAAGGCGGGTCTTGCCGATGCCGGCCTCACCGAGGATGGTGACGAGCACCGGGCGACCCGTCGTGATGGCCAGGCTCAGGCTCTGGCGTAGGATCGCCTGCTCGCTGGCACGGCCGACAAAGGCGATCGTGCGGCGCGTCGAGCGGGTGCTCAGCGCCTCGACCGGAAACGAAGCCAGCTCGGCCTCAAACCCCTTCGCTCGCACCATGCGCCTGTGGCCGTAGGAAACTGCCTCCACGGTGAGCGCACGTGTCGTGTGGCCGGCCAGGATCTGGCCGGGCCGGGCCGCCGACTGAAGGCGCGCCGCCATGTTCACGACAGGGCCCGTCACCAGCAGCTGGCCGGCGGGGCCGACCCCTGTTGCCGCCTCGCCCGATTCGATGCCGATCCTCACCTCGAGCGGAGCCGCCAGGCCTTCAGCTCTGCCGAGGCGCCGCACGCGCTCGCGGATCGCCATGCCCGCCCGGACGGCCCTTATGGCGTCGTCCTCGTGCACGTGCGGCAGGCCGAACACGGCCATCACCGCGTCGCCGATGAACTTCTCAGGGCGGCCACGCAGAGCCTGCAGCTCCTCGGTCGCGGCTTCGAAGAAGCGGCCCATCACCTCGCGCGCTCGCTCGGGATCGAGCGATTGAGCCAGCCCGGTCGAGTCGACCAGGTCGGCGAACAGGATGGTGACCATCTTGCGTTCCTGGGTTCCGAGGACCGTGCCGACGACTGCGCCGCAGTTGGAGCAGAACCTTGCACCGGGCGAAAGCGGCTGGCCGCAGACCGCGCATGGCATTGCCACAGCCGGCAAAACCGCGACAGCAGGCTTCTTGTTCGCCGCTTACCTCAACCGGCCTTGCCTCGGTCTAGCGAGTCGCGGCGAAGGCGGTCGGCCGCTGCCCCGAGGACCGTGGAGAGCAACGAATCGCTGGTCTTGATCGCGTCCCGAAACTGGGCGTGGCTCATGACCATGGCGCGGGCTGGAGTGGTGGTGATGACGGTGGCGGTGGCCGGTCCGCGGTCAAGCATGCCGATCTCGCCGAAGAAATCGCCGGCGTGCAGCGAGGGGCGCGCCTTGCCGTCGACCTCGACTTTCGCCTCGCCCTCGAGGAGCACGTAGAAACTGTCCGAGGCGCTGCCCTGCTTGATCAGGGTGTGGTTCGGCTTGAGGTTCACCTCGTCGGTGCGGCTGGCAAGGAACTCCAGCTCTTTGCGCGTGCAACGGGAGAACAGGGGCACGCGCCCCAACGCGTCCACCTTAGGGTCGCTCATGCATGGCAAAGATACCCCCGCCAAGCGGACTCGTAAACGACATCCGGCTCCCACGCCGCTTCGACCGAACGACCATTTGTGCCCTTTTTGGCTGTCCAATTTCGGCGGGCCCGACCCTTTGTGCCCGAGTCGTCGAGCTCGATACGGGGGCCGACGCTTTTACCATCATGGGGCCCATGCCGCAGCTCAGCCAGAAAGCGCGACAAAGCCTGCCGGACAGCGCGTTTGCCTATATCGACTCTACCGGCCGGCGGCGGCTGCCCATCAACGACGAGGCGCACGTCCGCAACGCGCTGGCTCGCTTCAACCAGACGACCTTCGAGGACGAGGCCGTGCGGGACCGCGCCCGGACACGCCTGCTCAAGGCAGCCAAAAAATACCGGATCGTGCCGGTCGGGTTCATGACCGGCCAGCTCCGCTCGCAAAGCTCGGCCACCAAGCGCCTGGCGCTCGAGAACGAACAGATGCGAAGCGAGATCGCCGCCCGCGCGAGCGACGTGCGGTCGCTGCCAACCGGCTCGGTGACTTTCCTACTTGCCGACATCGCCGATTCGACCGGGCTGGTCACGAGCCTTGGCGAGGGCTATGCGGGCCTCCTGGCAGGCGTCCGGCGCCTGCTTCGCAACGCCATACGCACGTCTGGCGGGCGGGAGGTTGACACGCGGGCTGACGAGATGTTCGCCGTGTTCGAGCAGCCGCGGCCGGCGATTGAGGCCGCGCTAGCGATCCAGCGGGGGATGCGCTCGAACAGCTGGCCCGGCAGCCAGATGGTGCTCGTGAGAGTCGGCCTTCACACCGGCCGGCCGACGTTGACCGACACCGGCTACGTCGGCCTCGCCGTCAATACCGCAGCCCGGATCTGCTTCGCCGCTCACGGCGGCCAGATCGTCGTCTCGAACTCGGTCAAGGAGGCGATTGCCGACTCGGAAGGCCTCGAAGCCGGTTTCAAGGACCTCGGCCTGCACCAACTTCGCGGTCTGTCAGAGCCTGTCGCGTTGCTTCAGCTCGAGGTGCCCGACCTGCCGATGGATTTTCCACCCCTGCGAATCGGGATCAGTAATTCGGCAAAGCCTGGAGCGCGGCGACGGCCTGGTCGAGCCTTTGACGCGGCAGCCGGCCGCTCGCGACGGCAGCCTTGATGGCGTTGTAGGTCGCGTCGGCGACCGAAAGGTCGTGGGCGATCATCACCATATCGCCGCCATTGACGAGGAATTCGACGGCCGCCTCGGGCGCCGGCGTGCTGTTGGTGATCGCGCCCATCTCCATGTCGTCGGAGATGATCGCGCCCTTGAACCCGAGGTCAGATCTCAGCATCCGGATGGTGACTGGCGAGAGGTCTGCCGAATGGACCGTATCGATCGCCGGGTAATAGAGGTGCCCGAGGAGGACAAAGTCGGTGCCATGCGAGATCGCCGCCTTGAATGGCGGCCAATCGCGTGACTCCAGGGTCGCGAGACTCTCATTGATTCGAGGCAGCTGCGTTTCTGAGCTCACGCTAGTGTCGCCATGGCCCGGGAAATGCTTGGACGCCGACAGCATGTGCGCGGCGTGAATGCCGTCGACCACAGCGCCAACCGCAGTCGCGACAGGCGCGGGGCTAGTGCCGTAGCACCGCCCCCACATGATCGAAGAAGGTCCATTGCAAACATCGGACACCGGGCCGAGGTCGAGATCAAAGCCGAGCGACTTGATCGCTGCCGCCATCCCAATCGTTCCCGACTTGCCGACCGGCATCGCATCGCACGGAACGGTGCTTATGGCCAGGCACACCTGGCCGCCTTCCTGGTCGGTCGCGGCGATGAGGCGATGGCGATCTGTCGCGCGAATTGTCGCGATGAGCGATTTCATCGAGGCCGCGGTCGTCGCGTTGTGGTTCAGGTTCACCACGAGCAGGCCGCCGAACTGCCGCTGCTTCCAATCGGAGAGCACGGTGTTGGTGAGGTTTCCGCGGAAACCCACCATGATCACCGCGCCGATCTCTTCACTCAGCGTGAGGCCGCCGGGCCCCAGCTGGCCGGTTGGTGATGCTGATGGGATTGGTGAAGGCGCCGCTGACGGCGTCGTCGTGGGCGTCGGACTGATAGCGGCGATCGGTGCGGGGCCGCCGCACGAAACAAGAAGCGCCGCGAGCAACACGGGCACGAGTCGCTTGGGCATGGCGGTTCCTCGGTGCACATAGATAAGAACGCAGCCTTTGACGAGAAAGCTACAAATGGGTTCGCGCGACACGGTTGGCTAGCGGGAAGGTGGCCAGCCGGATTGGGGATTTTGGAGCGGGTGATGGGAATCGAACCCACGTAAACAGCTTGGAAGGCTGCCGCACTACCATTGTGCTACACCCGCTTTGGGACTTCGCCGTTGGCCCAAAAGGTATCTGGGCGGGCCAGCAATTAGAGTACCTAGACTTCCACCACGGCCCGGTCGTCTAGTGGACTAGGACGCAGCCCTTTCAAGGCTGATATCGCGGGTTCGAATCCCGCCCGGGCTACTCCGCCATAGCTCAGTTTGGAAGTCGGCGCCCGGCTAACCTGAGTTCCAATGCCTCTAGAGAGATGCCCGTGGGCGGACAGCTCGCCGGCGATGCGCGACTACCACGATCTCGAATGGGGCGTCCCGTCGCACGACGACCGGCACCTGTTCGAAATGCTTACTCTCGAAGGCGCTCAGGCCGGCCTTTCCTGGGCGACCATCCTCAACCGGCGCGGTGGATACCGGACTGCCTTTGCCGCCTTCGACGCGGCCCAGGTCGCGGCGTTCGATGACCGCCGCCTCGATCGACTGCGCCACGATGAGGGCATTATTCGGAACCGGCTCAAGATCTACAGCACCCGCACGAATGCGAAAGCCGTCATTCGCCTTCAGGCCGAGTTTGGATCCTTCGCAACTTATTTATGGAACTGGGTCGACGGAAACAGGATCGTCAATCACCCCCGAACCCTGGCCGACCTCAGTCCCACAACGGAGTTATCCGATCGGATAAGTCGAGACCTGAAACGACACGACTTTACATTCGTCGGGTCAACGATCGTTTACTCGCTGCTCGAGGCCGTCGGCATTGTCGATGACCACCTCGCGGGATGCCCTTTCAAACGACAGTGAACGCACGCGTGCACCGCGCTGGCGCCAAAGTGGCGGCATGGTTTTGCGGCCGCGCTGCGGGGCCGGATTTGGTGGGCGGCGAGGGTTTCGAACCCCCGACCTCCAGCATGTCAAGCTGGCGCTCTTCCAACTGAGCTAGCCGCCCATGGCGGGAATGGGCACCGAGTGGACGCTTATTCTAGTTCCCGATGCCACCGCATATCGGTCAACCAATGCGCCGCGTCGAAGATGAGCGGCTGATCACCGGACGCGGCCGATACGCGGGGGACATCAAGCTCGATGGACTGCTCCACATGGCGTTCGTACGATCGCCGATGCCTCACGCGCGAATTGCGGCAATCGACACCTCGGCCGCCAAAACGATGCCCGGCGTGATCGCCGTTTGGACCGCTTCCGACCTGCCAGAGGTGGCACCGGGGCTGAGCGACTTCGGACCAACCGGGATCGTGCAGCGCGGCAGGCCGATCCTCACCACCGACGAGGTCAACTACGTTGGCGAGGCCTATGCAGTCGTCGTGGCCGAAACCGAGTACCAGGCCCGCGATGCGGCGGAAGCGATCGCCGGCGAGCTCGACCCGCTGCCCGGAGTCGGCGACGTGATGACGGCAACCGCGCAGGGTGCGCCGAAGGTCCATCGCGACATGGAGAACAACACCGCGCAGTCGAGCTCCACGACATTCGGGGATATCAAGGCGGCATTCGCGGACGACTCGGTCACCGCGAAGATCACGCTGACAACGTCGCGAGTGTTGGGAATCGCGATGGAGCCGCGCACAACGACCGCGAGCTACGAGGACGGCGCGCTCAAGATCTGGACGTCGACGCAAAACATCTTCGGCGTCAGGAGCGCGATCGCTTCGATCGTCGGCCTGCCTGAGGAAAAAGTGCGCGTGATCGCGGAGGATGTCGGCGGCGGCTTCGGCGCCAAAGGCAGCGTCTTTCCCGAAGAGGTCCTGACGGCGTTGGCCGCGCTCCGGCTCAAGCGGCCCGTGCGCTGGGTCGCGACGCGCAGCGAGGACGGCGCCACGACTGCGCAGGGCCATGGCTCAGTGATCGAGCTCGAGCTTGCCGCATCGCCTGAAGGCAAACTTCGCGGATTGCGCGGGCGCCTCATCCACGACATCGGCGCGTACTCCGCCTCGGGAGCGGGGCAGCCTGGAATCATCATCCCGCACCTGGTGTCCGCATACGTTTTGCCGGCGATGGACATCGAAGCGGAGCTGGTCTACACGAACACAGTACCCACCGGATTCATCAGGGGTGGCGGGCGACCACTCGGCAATTACGGCATGGAGCGCGTTATCGACCGCCTCGCTCGCAAGCTGGGCATCGAGCCCACGACCATTCGCAAACGCAATCTGATCAAACCCGAGCAGATCCCTTACACGACAGGCATTCCAGCCGGCCGCAGCGGATACGTGTACGACAGCGGGAACTACCCACGGCTCCTCGAGCTGGCCATTGACAAGCTTGCGTACGACGAGGGGCGCGACCGCGGCCGGGACGGCAAGCTCGTCGGCTACGGCGTTGCCTGCTGCGTCGAGTCGACGTCGTTCGGACGCGGTGAGCCGGCCAAGCTACGCATCGACAAGGACGGAACCGCAAGGCTGTTCGTCGGCTCGACTCCGCAAGGCCAGGGCCATCAAACGATCGCGGCCCAGGTGGCAGCCGAGCGCCTTGGCTGGCCGGTGGACAGGATCGTGGTTACAGCAGGCGACACGCAGCACGTGCCCTTTGCCCTGCTCACCGCCGGCAGCCGAAGCGCTGTGATGATCGGCAACGCGACAGCTCGCGCAGCGACAGCGATGCGCAAGCGGTTGCTCGAGCGCGCCGGCGAGGTCCTCGAGGCCGACGTGCAGGACCTGGTCCTGGCCGAAGGATTCATCGAGGTTCGCGGCGCGCCCGCCAAACGGGTGCCGGCGACGGACATGGTTCCCGACGAGGGTCTCGAGGTGCTCGAGAGCTTCGACCCCGGCCGGCCGCTCACGTTCTCGAGCGGCTGCCACGCGGCAGTGGTCTCAGTGGACCCGGAGACCGGTCACGTCGACGTGCTGCGGTACGTCATAGTTCATGACACCGGCAAGGCGATCAACACGCGGCTCGTCGACGGTCAGATGCACGGCGGCTACGCGCACGGGCTGGGGTACGCCCTTTACGAGGCCGCCCTGTACGAGCCGGACGGAAATTTCCGCAGCGCCAGCTTGCTCGATTACTCCATCGTCAGCGCTGGCGAGGTGACCGTGCTCCCCGACCTCATCCACGTCGATACGCCGACCGACACCAACGCCGAAGGCTTCAAGGGCGCCGGCGAAAGTGGGACGATTCCGGTCCCCGCCGCCATTGCCAACGCGGTCGAGGATGCGCTGCGCAAGCGCAACCCAGACATCGTCGTCGACCGGCTGCCGATCACACCCGATCGGATCGTCGAGATGCTCGACCCTGGGAACTGAACCGCCACTCGGGACGCCTTCCCATCGCCCGGATCTTCCCTCGAGGGGCGATTGGGTATCGACTGTCGATTGGAAGCGCAACCTCGCAGCGCTCTGGTTCGCAGAGTTCACGGCCATCTTTGGGTTCAGCTTCGCCTTCCCGTTTCTTTCGATCTTCATTTCGCAAGACCTTGGCGTGCATGCCGGCCGCGATCTGGATCTCTGGACCGCGGCCGCGGGCAGCGTCTCCGGCCTCTCGATGGGCATCGCCAGCCCGATCTGGGGCATCCTGGGCGATCGATTCGGGCGCAAGCCGATGTTGCTCCGCTCAATGGTCGGCGGCGCGATCACCGTCGGCCTGATCTATTTCGTTCAGACCCCGGACCAGCTGGTGATCCTTCGCTTCTTGCAAGGTGCGACCAGCGGGACCGTGGCCGCGGCGACGGCGCTGGTCGCTGTCGAGACTCCCCGCAACCGTGTCGGCTGGGCGCTGGGCGTGGTCACGTCAGCGGTGGCCCTGGGCAGCGCCGTA
>Ga0210394_10003968_pt1 | contig 17773 bp, 17 predicted proteins | sample IncBWC12MmetaG_FD_160121 | JGI IMG/M metagenome (GOLD analysis project Ga0210394, IMG submission 160121) | Forest soil microbial communities from Barre Woods Harvard Forest LTER site, Petersham, Massachusetts, United States - Inc-BW-C-12-M | ecosystem: Environmental > Terrestrial > Soil >... | reverse complement strand
AGAGGGGTCCGCAGGTACCAGGCTTGCAATAGGGGGCTGGTGGCGGAAAGGAGGCCGTAGGGCAGGCCGATGGTCGCGCCGAGGAGGAGAAGAATGCGGAGTGTTGGATCGTCGCCGCCGGAGGGTTTCCACATCGCGGAGGGGACGATCGGCAGCGTCGCGAGGCTCAGGATCAGCAGCGAGCTGTGTACCCAGAACTGCTGTTTGGGCTTCAAATAGCGAATCAGGCAATGGGCGTAGAGATAGCCTGCGAGGAGCAGGAGTTGGAAGAAGAGAAGTGCCGCGCTCCACACTGCTGCCGATCCGCCGAACCAGGGCAAAATGAATCTTGCGATTAGCGGCTGGACTTGAAACAGCAGAAAGGCGCTCAGAAAAATCGTCGCGGCGTAGACGGGCATTGACGGCTTAGGATAGCGTAGCGGGGAAACGGGCGCAGAGCGGCGCCCCAAAAAGGCTACGATGAGAAGGGGGGAAATGTCATGGCAGCTCTGGACTGGTCACAATGCCCCGTGGTGGTGAGCATCCCCGGCAAGGTTAGCGGCGCGTGGGTGTTTCGCGGTACGCGCGTCCCCGTGGCTGCGATTTTCGAGAACTTGAAAAACTCTCCCATCGAAGAGGTTTTGGGAAATTTTCACGTCACCCGTGAACAGGTTCAGTGCATTCTCGACTTCGCGGCCAAGAGCACATTGGAAACGTTGCACGTTGGATGAAAATTCTCCTCGATGAAAGCGTTCCGCAAAGGCGGTCATACGGTTGTGAACGGCCTGGTATCAGGCTGGTCTGGTTTGAAGAATGGGAGGGTACTGAATGAACCTTGAAATCCACAAGCCCGAACTGGCGCAGCGTGTACAGGAGCGGATTGAAAGCGGCCACTTCCATGATGCGGATGAGCTGCTCGAAAAGGCGCTTGACGCTCTCGACGAACAGGCAACCGCCGCGGCGTCGGCGACGGCAACCGGAGCGGTGGTGCTGGCGGCGTTGGAGGCACGGCCTTATCCGGATATTGATCTAACGCCTCCGCGAGTGCGCCTGACCAATGTGCGCGATGTCGTGCTCTGATGGCGTGGTTGGTGGATACAAATATCCTGTCGGAAAGGCGAAAGCCAAAGCCGGAACCGTGCTTCTCGCGCGGCGGAGGCGCACCGCGATTTTGTTGGCCGGTGTACAATCGGGCCATGCATCCCTTCGAAGACTATTTGAAGAGCGCGGATGCTCTGGCCCAAGACGTTGTGAATGCGTGGGGGCTGAACACGCGGGCGGGTAATGCCGCTTCCCTGACCCCTGAATTTCTGGACGTGTTTGAAAAGGCGTGTCGATATCAGCAAGTGAAGTCTTCCGCCGACTTTTTTCGGTCGCGTGACGCGCTGCTACAGACGGAAGAGGGACAGAAGGCAGTTCAAACCGTGGAAGCAGCCCGCCGTGCATTTATAGAAGCTTATAAGCCTTGGGCGGAGAACCTTACCACCTTGTAGCCCCCCGTGTTTCCCGCCTTCATTCCAGTCCGCGCCGTTTGAAATCGTCAAGTTCGGATTGGGTGTAAATGATTCCAGCTTGCGGCCCTTCTGGCAGTGGCGGAGGAAGAGGGTTTTTCCGGCGGGCACGCCACCGTCCAGCTTCCCACAGAACAAACAGGAGGGCTCCGACCAATGCAGCAAGCGAACCTGCGGCTTCCGCGCTTCCGCCGCTAATTGCAAGAATGATGAACAGCGCCACACAGAGTCCACAGGCTATGCCGAAATATAGACGGTCCTTAAACGTAGAAGGAGTTCCGCCCCTCTTTTTATATTTCCAATCCGCAACGGCTCCAGCTATTGCAAGAATTAGAAGGATCACCAGCACCCCGACATTCTATCGTAGGCATTGGCGTCCCTAGCCGCGCCGCCGAAATTTGTTGGGCTAGCGTTCCTGAAGCTCCAGCCATTCGTGCGCAGTGTCGTGGCTGATCTCGATTCTGGACAGCGGGATGGCTCGCTTGAAACCATCGTTGCCGGTTTTTCCTACGGTCACAACAAATTCGTTGCAGTCGAACACCTGACAAAATGAGGAGCCGAGTTCGCGTCCGATTAGTACTTGGCCATTGCCGGGTGGCGTCATCTGCGTGAGTTTAATAGTCTTGTCTTTCCACGGGAGGATGGCGCGGAGTTTTCGTTGCGCGTCGGTTTCGTGGGAAGGTTGCGCGGCTCTGCCGATCGAATTCAATGCCCGGCGTTCGGCTATGGTCTTCCAAGCGCGCAGAAGCGTGGCGTCGTATCTTGTCTCGTCGTTATCAACGAGTTTGCCGCAGTTTTGGCACAGCCAAATTCCGTTGTCTTGGTGGCACCGCTGCTCAGGTGTTAGCGCGGGGTCGTAGCGCGGCCCTCCGGATGCAGCCGCGGTGATGTGTCCAGCAACGCCGACGTTGAGCGCTTTTGGGGATATGCTCTGCGGCCCGCTAGTCGAGGCGCGGCAGTCTGGGTTCGAGCACGCGTGATTTGTTCGAGCAGCAAGGTTGCGTTTTGTTTCCTCAGTGAAATCGTCGCGCATATATTTACCATTCTCGCGGACAGTCTCATCTTCAGGATGATAAACGCCCAATTATGCACAGAGCATGGGCTGACCACGCAAGGCTTCGCACATGACCAAAGCGCCTTGTACTGATCTAAACGGACCTCTTAACTGACTACAGCTCCAGCATCGGATGCTCCAGGTGAATATCGCCCGCATCCGTTTTCAGGCGCAGAACCCGGTGCGAATGGCCGACCCGTCCGAAGGCCAGCATGCCGTGACCAGGATTCGCGCGCATGGCGAGAGGAAATTCGGAGCTGACGCGGCCTTGCGCCGTTTCGGCATGCACTTCGGCACCGGGATGCGCGCTCAAATCGACGCGGACGTCGCCCAGCACGCTGTGCGCCTCGACGTCCTGCTCCAGCATGTGGGCGGAAACATCGCCATCGACGGTGCGGCCGATGAAACGCAGGCGCTTTGGCAGGCGAACGACGAAATCGACGCGCAGGTCGTTGAGTAGCATGTCGCCTCCGCCGCCGTTGTCCCAACGAATATGCGTTGTCGAATCGGATGTGGATGCCACGCGGAACCCTCCGCCATGACTGGGGCGGCAATCGAACGGGTGTGCCGCGTCGGCATCGGGATAGACCGCGCAGATGGTCACTCCGCCTTTATGCTCCACCACTTCGATGGACACCTGGGCGGGATCGCTGAGGCCTCGCTTGGTGGCGACGACTTCGATTTCGTCACCGCTGGCGGCTTCGGCGCGCACGTTGCCGTAAATATTATTGACCTCGACCATCTGACCGCTGGGAATCCATCCGTGCCAGCGCGTTTCCTCCTGAATCACCCCCTGGGTTTTCAAGTTGGTCCGGTTGATCGGACTGGCGACGGCAGCCAGTGAAGCTATGGCAAGAATAGGCAGCAGCTTCATAAGTCAGGCAGGAAATGAGGCACGCCGAGGGCCCTAACATTTCCTTACGTTTGAGGGGGAATGGGGACCGAAACTGTCCGACTTTGGGACGGCGGGGGTGAAAACGGACAGGAGATGGCCGTATGAAAACTCCGCTCCCTGCGGTCGCGGCTCGTTAGGCGTTCTTCCACAGGCCGAGGGTGTTGCCGTCGGGATCCTGAATCCAGGCGAACGTTCCGGTGGGGATGACGATGGGGCCGACGAGCTTTTTGCAACCCAGGGCTTCGGCTTTGGCGATGTGCGCTGCCACGTCTTCGACTTGCACGTAGAAGATCGTATAATTCAACGGCTCATGGCCGAGAGCGGTGATGTGCCCGAGGATGCCGGCACCGGAGATCATCGCGGCCGGGCCGGCGGCGTCGATGGTCCAATCAAACAGGGCCCGGTAGAGTTGCTGGGTGCGAGCGGAGTCGCGGCAGCCGATTTCAAAGTGGACGACTGGATTTGGCATTTCTACATAATAGAGCTAATGGGGATGGGCTGCAACAGGCGGGTTGCCAACCCGCCGCAGGCTGCCAGCCTGCCCCACATCCTAGTCGTTGGTGATCCAGCCGTCGACGATTTTGATGATGCGGTGGCCGCGGGCGGCGTTTGCTTCGGAGTGGGTCACTTGAATGATGGTGGTGCCGCTCTCATTCAGCTTCTGGAACACGTCCATGATTTCCTTGGCTTGATTCGAGTGCAGGTTGCCGGTCGGCTCGTCGGCCAGGATCACTTTGGGATTGGCGATGATCGCGCGGGCGATGGCCACCAGTTGCTGCTGGCCTCCGGAGAGCTGGTTGGGAAAGAGATCCTTCTTCCCGACCATTTGAAAGCGATCCAGCACATCGCAGACGATGCCGTCGCGGTCGGACTTTTTCACGTTGCGGTAGGAGAGAGGGATGTCCAGGTTCTCGTACACGGTCAGCGAGTCGAGCAGGTGGTAGCTCTGGAAGACGAATCCGAAGTATTTTTTGTAGATCTCGTCGCGATCCTTCTTCTTGAGCTTGTTGATGGGGTGGTCGAGAAAAGTGTACTCGCCGGTCCAGGCGGAATCGTGCATGCCGATTAGGTGCAGCAGCGTCGATTTGCCCGCGCCGGATGGTCCCATGATGGAGACAAACTCGCCCTCCTTGATCTCCGCGTTGATGCGGCGGAGCACGAACGTTTTGGTGGGGCCGTGTTCGAAGTACTTTTCAATGTTGCGGAGGGTGATCATATGGAGACGAGTGCAGACGAAGCCAGAATAGCTCAGATTGCACGTCAAGGCCCAGCCCAACGTGCTGAGGACACGTGGTATGTTTCGAAGACTATGTTCGTTCCTGGGAATCGATGTGCTGTGGCGGTGCTGGCGCTGGCACTGGCCGGCTGCGCGAAGCACGAAAAGCTGGCGGCGTCTATTCCGCCGGCGCCCGGCGCAATGCACACGCAGTACACCATGCGCTATGTCGATGTGGCGATCGGGACGGGCAAGCCGGCGGAGGCGGGTAAAGTGTTTTCCGTTCACTATACCGGCTGGCTGCTGGATGGCACGAAGTTCGATTCTTCGCGCGAGAAGAAGCCGCTATCGTTCGAGCAGGGGAAGCGCAAAGTGATTCCCGAATGGGATGCGGGGTTCGAAGGGATGCGCGTGGGGGGCAAACGGCGGCTGTTTATTCCTTATCAACTGGCGTATGGAGAAAAGGGTCGCGGAAAGATTCCGCCGAAGGCGGAGCTGATCTTCGATGTGGAGTTGATGGACGTTCAGGATCCTCCGCCGGACGCGGCGAAATGAGACTCAGGCGGTCTCGCTCACCTGAAACTGCGGCGTGATGTCCGTGTAGTTCGGAATGTCCGCCATCAACTCCGCTCCGTGCGCCGCCATCGCGTGCTGAAACTCTTCGATGGAATTGAAATACAGCCTCCCCCCGCCCGTGAACATCGGTTCCGACCCCGGCGCCATCCCTGATAAGCCCTTATCCATCTCGATACGTGTCAGCCCGACGCTGGTAAGCCTATCGACCACCAGGGCGCGATGCTTGTCCTGATAATACTCATGGTCAAACCGCTTGCCGGGTCCGCCGGGATAAGAAACAGAAACGCAGATCATAGCTTCCCTTTTAACAGAGCGTTCACCGCCGCCGGATCGGCCTGGCCGCGGCTGGCTTTCATGACCTGACCGACAAGGAATCCTATCACAGCCTGCTTGCCGCCGCGATACTGCTCCACCTGTTTGGGATTTTGGGCGATGACCTCGTCGATAATCTTCTCGATTGCTCCGGTGTCGCTGATCTGATGCAATCCTTCGCGCTCGACGATAGTGTCCGCAGTATCGCCGGAGAGCATTTTCGGCAGAATTTCTTTGGCGATTTTGCCGCTGATTTTTCCCTGTGCGATGAGTTTGATCAATCCCCCAAGATTTTCCGGGCTTATTGGAGACTGGGAAATCTCCGTACCGTGTTCCTTCAGAACTGCTTTGAGGTCGCCCATCACCCAGTTGGCCGCGGCGCCAGGGTCGTTAGAGGACATAGCTGTCCCTAGGAAATACTCGCTTGTCGGGCGGTCGGCGGTCAGAACTTCGGCGTTGTATTCAGAGAGCCCGTACTGCACGACGAAGCGTTCCCGGCGCGCGCGCGGTAACTCCGGCATCCGCAAACGCACTTTCTCGATCCATTCTTCGCTGACGCGAAGCGGGACCAGGTCCGGCTCGGGAAAATAACGATAATCGTGCGCGCTCTCCTTGCTGCGCATCGACACAGTCTCGCCGGTTTCGACATTAAACAGACGCGTTTCCTGCGTCACGCGGCCTCCGCTCTCGATCAAGTCGACATGGCGCTCGATTTCATGGTCCAGAGCCATTTTTAGAAACCGGAAGGAGTTGAGGTTTTTCACTTCGGCCTTGGTGCCGAATTTTTCCGCGCCCCGCAAGCGCACGCTGACGTTGGCATCGCAGCGGAGATGGCCTTTTTCCATGTCGCAACTGGAAATTTCGACGTATTGCAGAATTTGTTTGAGCTCGGTGAGAAACGCGAAGGCTTCGTCGGAGCTGCGAATATCCGGCTCGGTGACGATTTCGATCAAGGGCGTCCCGCTGCGGTTTAAATCGACGTAGGTGTATTTGCTCGAATCCTTGAAACCATCGTGAATGCTCTTGCCGGCGTCGTCTTCCATGTGGACGCGGGTTATGCCGATGCGCTTTTTGACGCCGTCGACCTCAATTTCGACGAAGCCGCGCTCGGCCAGCGGCTGATCGTATTGCGAGATTTGATAACCCTTGGGAAGGTCGGGATAAAAATAATTTTTGCGCGCGAAGATCGACTTCGGATTGACGGCGCAGTGCAGCGCGAGCGACGCCTCAATGCCAAGTTCCACCGCCTGGCGGCTAAGCACGGGCAGAGCGCCGGGGAGACCGAGGCACACCGGGCAGACGTTGGTGTTAGGCGGCGCGCCGAAGCTGGTGGCGCAGCCGCAAAAAATCTTCGTGCGGGTGGCAAGCTGGACGTGCACTTCCAGTCCGATGACGGGTTCGTATTTGGTGATCGGATCGGCGGCGATGGAGGGCATTGAATTATTCATTATACTGGCGACCGAGTTATGACCCGTCTATCCTCTCCCTGACGGTCGCGGTTCGTCGAGCCCCGTTCAACACCGTTTTGTGGCGACTATGTGAGATAATTCCGGGAATTGATTTCCGATCTTAAGTTCGCTTTCCGGATGCTATTCCGGACCCCCGGGTTCAGCTTTGCCGCCGCAATGGTTCTGGCATTAGGCTTGGGCGCGACAACGGCAATTTTCACGCTGGTGGAGCGGTTGCTGTTGTCGCCGATGCCCTATCCGGACGCGGACCGCCTGGTTTGGATCCGGAACGTGCCGCCGAAGTCCGGAGTGGGGCTGCGCGGTGTCTTCTTCCCCGACATCGATGAAATCCGCCGTGAATCGCGGCTCTTCGAGACCTTGGGAGGAGCGTTTCCAGGGAGTTGGAATGTTACCGGCTTGGGAGATCCGCAACGCCTGTCCGGGGTTCGCGTGAGTCGGGATTTTTTTCTTAGTCTGGGGATACAGCCACAAATCGGACGGCTTTTTTTGCCTGAGGAATATCATAGCGGGCGCGAAATGGTCGCCATTTTCAGCTACTCTTTCTGGCAAAATCATCTGGGCGGGGATCCGAATGTCGCCGGACGGCGGATCTCGATGGACGGGAATTCCTTTGAAATTGTCGGCGTGATGCCTCGCGAATTTGCCCTGTCCGCGGACTACGATTTGTTGGCCCCGCTGCCGGCGGAATCGCCATACAACACGGGGCGAACATGGCGCTGGGTGCAAGCGTGCGGCCGTCTGAAGCCCGGCGTTTCGCCCGAGCAGGCGCAGGCCGAGATGAACGTTATCGCCGCCGGTCTCAGTTCGCGCTATCCGGAGGACCGCGGCTACGGCATTAAGGTGGTGACCTTTCTCGATCAGGAGGTGGGCTCCCTCCGGCAGACGCTTTGGATCTTCGCCGCCGCGGTGGGGTGCGTTCTGCTGATCGCGTGCGCGAATGTAGCGAGTCTGCTGCTGGCGCGAGGTGCGGCACGGGTGCGGGAGATGGCGGTGCGCACCGCCGTGGGCGCAAGCCGCGGGGAACTGATTCGGCAACTTCTCATCGAGAGCGGTTTACTCGCGATTTTGGGGGCCGCGCTCGGCGTACCTTTAGCGGCCTTCGCCGTGCGCCTGTTGATCGAACTCGACCCGCAGGCGCTGCCCCGCGCGCAGGAAATTCACCTGGACGCCCGCGTGCTGGCATTTTCGTTTCTGCTCTCACTGGCGACGGCGCTGATTTTCGGGATCGTTCCAGCGGTGCGCGGATCGCGGGTGGGCCTTCGCGGAGCGCTTACCGAAGGAGGACGAAGCGGCTCCGGCGGGCGCAGCGGCAACCGGCTTCGATCCGCACTGGTGGTGACGGAGGTCGCCTTCGGGGTCGTACTGCTGGCATCCGCGGGCCTGCTGGCGCGCAGTTTCCGTCAGCTCACCGAAGTCCGCCCGGGCTACGACCCGTCGAGCGTCGTCACCATGCAGATTTCGTTGAGCGATGTCCGCTATCGCGGTTTAGCCGGCTGCGCGAGATTCTTCGAGCGGATGCTGACGCAGCTGGAACAAACTCCGGGTATTGAAAGCGCCGGGACCACGAACTTTCTGCCTTTGGTGAAGGAAAAGCAAATGGCCGGCATATGGCTGGATTCGCAACCGGTCCATTCGAACGACACAAAAATCATTCTCGATAACCGCGTCGTGTCGCCCGATTACTTTCGCGCCATGGGAGTTCCCTTGATCGCCGGGCGATTCTTTCAGTGGACCGACCGCGCGAATTCCCCCAGGGTGGTGATGGTCAACGACGCGTTTGCGCGTCAGTTCTTCCCGCGCGGCGATGCGCTGGGCAAGCGCATCACCATGGACTTCGGGTCCGGCACGTGGACTGGAGAAATTGTCGGGGTGGTGGGCAGCTTCCGGGAAACGAATCTGGCTGAGGAGCCGCGGGGCGAGCTGTTTACGGTCTATGCGCAGACCACCGTTCCCGGATCCACTCTGGTGGTGCGTTCGACGGGCACCACGGCCGAGGTGGTCAATGCCGTTCGGGGCGCGATTGCGACCGTCGATGCGGATGTGGCGATATATGACGTCCGCACAATGAAGCAGCAGGTGGACGATTCGGTAGCGCAGTCGCGATTACGCAGCGCGCTTCTCGCCGTGTTCTCCATCGTGGCGTTAATCCTCGCGTCGCTGGGAGTTTATGGCGTGATTGCGTGTTCGGTTGCGGAGCGAAAGAAAGAGATCGGAATCCGCATCGCGCTGGGAGCGAGGCCGTCGGAGGTGAGAAGCATGGTGCTGGGGCAGGGATTGAAACTGACCATCATCGGCCTCGCGCTGGGCTTGGCGGGCGCGGCGGCGGCGACGCGATTGATCGAAGGATTCCTGTTCGGCGTCAGCGCGAGCGATCCGCTGACTTACGCCGCGACCTGCGCGGTGTTCATCGGAGTCGCACTGCTGGCCAGCTATCTGCCCGCGCGGCGCGCGATGCGCGTGGATCCGATGACGGTGCTGCGGGAGGAGTAAGAATCAGGCCAGTTGGTCCAGATCGGCCATTAGCGCTCCGGCAAGCCTTTTCAGCGTCCCGATTCCGCCTTTTTTGTGCTTGGCCTCGATCGCGGCGACCATCGACCGGGAAACCTTGGACTTCTTCGCCAGTCCTGGGTGAGTCCGCGATACTCGCGCCAGATTTGACGGTACTTTCTCCGGCCAGGCGACGCTTGATCAGCTCCAGAGGGATCAGTTCCTCCTCGCCGCTTTCAATACGCGCCTTGGCAGCATCGTATGCCGCGACGTCAGCAAGCATCTCCGCGTCGTCCATGAGCTTCTTCAGCAGATCCATCGGCAGTATTGCGAAGACCTTGCCGTCGCGAGTGATTTTTTCTATTCGCATCGATATACGCCTGCCAACCCCGGTCTGACCGCTCCCGGTGGTCGCGGTTCTATGGGCGTCTTTCGATCATACGCATTTTTAGAACCGCGACCATCGGGAGCGGTCGCACGGGCGGGACACTATCGCCCACTGAACTTCGGTGCTCGCTTTTCCAGAAACGCGCGCACTCCTTCGCGATGATCGGCCGTCTCGCCGCAGCGCAGATGGGTTTCCGGCTCCCGGTCGAGCAAGGTGCGGAAGTCGACCGTCGCCGCCAGGCTCACGTTTTGTTTCATGTACCGGTAGCTGGTCAGCGGTCCCTGCGCGATCCGCGACGCAATGGCGGCTGTTTCAGCGGCTAACGCTTCGGGTTCCACCACCCGATTGACCAGGCCGATGCGATGCGCCTCCATGGCGTCCACGGGATCGGCCAGGAAAAACAATTCCTTCGCTCTCGGCGCGCCGGCGTAGTGCGTCAGCAGCCAGGTGGTCCCGAAATCGCCTCCATAGCCGACCTTCGCATACGCCGTTCCGAACTTTGCAGCGCTGGACGCGATGCGCAGATCGCAGGCGAGCGCGATGCCCAGGCCCGCGCCCATGGCGAAGCCGTTCACCGAAGCGATGGTGACTTTAGGGCTCGAATAGAGCAGCCACGAGATCTCCTGCATGTCGCGCAGGCCGTCGATTTTCTGCTCCAGCGTCGATTCGTCTTCCTCGCGCGCCATCATGCCGACATCGCCTCCGGCGCAGAACGCGCGGCCCGATCCTGTGACGACAATCGCGCCGATTTCGGGGTCGCACGACCATTTTTTCACGGCCTCGGCCGCCTCTATCAGCAATTGCATATTCACGGCGTTGAGTTTCTCCGGACGATGGAGAGTCAGCGTGGCGACACGGTGACGCACTTCGGTCAGAATGACTTTTTCGGACATGGTTGCTTCAGATTATCAAACCATTTATCAAACCATGATGATCGCTCCCTGCGGTCGCGGCTCGGAATCAAGGCTGCTGTTTCCGGTTATCTACCGAGCCGCGACCATGGAGCGATCGTTTAGTGCGCCAGCCCGCCCAGGCGGCCGGCGGCGTACAACCGCTTGTCCATCGGCGCCACCCTCCGCAGCATCGTTTTCGAGACGACGGGCGTGTGCCTGAGATCACAGAGATAGTTGGGGACGATCCAGACGTCCTCGTCCGATGTCATCCAGGAATAGCGGTCGAATTGCCGCAGATTGACGGGCCTCGAATAAGCGCGCAGCGTTTTCTCGCCCGCCGGATTGAAATAGTGCTCGAAGTAACTCATCACCAGTTCGCGGATGGTGCGGTAAACGGGCTCGCGCGAGCGTAGCCCGGAATAATCGGACTTCGCCACTGCGCCCCAATATCCGTTGTTGCGATAGACGGCCAGCACGTGATCGGAATCGCGCACGGCTTCGAGATCGACCAGCAGCGGCGGATGGCCCAGGCGGCGCAGGGCGACGGCGGCCAGCATCGCGCCTTCCATGCAATGCGCGACGCCTTTGCGCAGCACGGTGCGCGGCGAATGGCAGGTGTCGCCGCCGGGCTCCAGGTTGTAACGGATCTGGTCATCGAGAAATCGCTGGATCTTCGCGGGGGTCGTGAGGCTGCGCAAAATCTTAAACTCGTCGGACATCCTCGTCAGGTTAGCGCATTGTTGTTATACTCACGAATGTCGTATGAGAGAATTGCGATTAGGCGACATTATCGACGATTTTTGCGTGAAATGCCGCCGGTTAACCAACCATGCGATCGTTTCGCTGATGAACGGGGCCGCGGCCAAGGTGCGGTGCCGTACTTGCTACAGCGATCACGACTATCGGAATGAGATCGCGCCGCCGACCAAGAAAGAGCTGTTGAAACAGAAAGAATTGTACGAGGCCGTGCTGGCCGGCGTGGCGCCGGTGGAGGCGGCACCGGTCGAGGAATCGGTCCCCGCAGCGGAGGCCGTGGCTGCGCCGGTGAAGAAGAAAAAGGCCAAGAGCTCGTAGATCGTCTCGGTAGCGCATTCCTGCGCGGCTAACTCTTTCGCAGCTCTTTTTGGATCTCGCCGATCACCGTGTCGTGCCCGTCGTTGGTCAGGTCCTTTTGCAACCGGCGTAGCGCCACGCCCACCACATCGCGATGATGCAGCCGGGAGCCGAGCGCGTCCGAGGCCGCCAGGCGCAACCAGATTTCGTGCAGCAGGTCCACGTCCTCCGGCCACATTCGCGGCGGATGGGGGCCCAGGTTGACATACGTCGACGGACGATCCGGGCTGATTACTTCGAGGGAGAACGGATGCCGCGGCTCCGGCAGCGATTCCCAGGCTAAGCCCAACTGGCGCGCCAGCTCGTCCGATTCCATGCGCGCGCTCACTCCGGTGACCAGGCGCGACGCTTTCAGGCCGTTGGCTGCCTGCGCCAACGCATCGAAAGGATTCACGGCCGGCACGACGAGCAACTCCACCGGCTTGCCTTCCTTCTCCGCCATTTCGACCACGTGGCTGAACAGCTCTTTTTCGTAATCGCTGAATAGCTGGGCCTCCGATAGATCGTATTCGCCGGCTCCGGTCGAAATCGGACGCACGGTCATCACCACGATGTCGTGCCGCCGCAGGTTGGTTTTATCAAGCACGCGCTTCAGGTGCTCCATGCGATGGTAGTCGCGCACGGCGACCAAAATGCATCCCGGACGCGCATGCAGGCTCTGTGCGTCGATCTGCGCCTGATGCTCCAGGTTGAACTGCTCGAGGCCCTTTTTCTCGCAGTCCTTGTTCCGCTGATTGATCTTCTCCGAGATTTCGAAAATGATGAAGAACGCGATGGTGAACGCGACGCCGTACTTGGTCGCGACCTGTTTTGAGAACAGATTCGCGACGGCGACCAACCCCAGCACCAGCGTTGTCAGGCCCAGGCCGATGGGAATCTCAATGCCGCGAATGTGAAGGTTGAAGGGAAATTTATATTCCTGGTCGGTGCGGTGATAGCGCAGCACCAGCACGCCCAGGGACTTCATGAAGAAGCTCCAGACCACGCCGAAGGCGTAGGCTTCGGCCAGAACCGTCATGTTGCCGCGGCTCCCGATGATAGTGGCGATCTGGAGAATCGCGATCATATTGATGATGCGCGAGGTGGTGCCGAATTTTTTGTGCGGTTTGCGAAACCACGGCAACAGCACGCCGTCCTCGGCCACCCGATTGAGCACGCCGTTGGCGCCGATGATCGAGGTGTTCACCGCTCCAGCAAGAATCAATCCGCCGACCGCGACGACAAAAATATGGAATCCCAGCCGCAGCAGATAGGGCCCGCTGAGGCTCATGGCCAGGCCGCCGATCAGGTTGTCGAAATACTTCGGACGGTCCGCGTCGGGAATGATCATTCCCGCGAACACCGTCACCACGCCGGTGCAGATCACCGCGTACCAGCACACGATGTTGGCCGTGATGCGCAGGTTCTTCAACTTCGGATAGGCGATCTCCCGATAAACCTGCGCCAGCGTTTCGAATCCGCTCATCGAGAGAAGGGAGTGCCCGAACGCGATGATGATCGCCACCATCGGAATCTGGATCCAGAACGTTCCTTTGAACCAGCCTTCCGCTTCGGGAGCAAAATTGAGATTCGAAGCCAAGGGCGCCGGGGGCAGGCTGTGCCAGCGGTCCTTTAGCAGAATGGTCAGCGGACACCAGATCAGCAGGATGACCACCATGACGGTGGTGATCTGCATGATGCGGAGGGCCTTGCCGCTGGATTCGTGAACGCCCTTGATGTTCTGCCACCAGAAGTAGATCGTCACCAGCACGGCGGCGACGGCGGCGAACTGATTCACGTTGATGCGGTAACTCGAATGAAGCAGTTCGCTGACCTCGTTGAGCAGCGCGGCCAGGTACAGGCCCGCGCTCACCACGCTGATGGGACCGGTGAGAATATAGTCGAACACCAGCGAGGAGACCGAAAATTTCGCCGATATCGGCCCCATGCTGTCGCGGACCACGATGTACACGCCGCCGCGGACGAACATGGAGCAGCTCTCCATGTACACGCTGCGCACAGCGAAGCTGAACAGCATCACGCCCAGCACGAACCACGGCGCCGATTTGCCGATCGCCTGTTCCGCCGCGCCTCCCGCGTAGAACGCGGACGACGCCAGGTCGCTCAAAACAATGGAAGCGCCGCGCCAGAAGCTGATAAAGGAAAGCGCTACTGTCGTCGCCACCACTACTTTCGGTGCGAGCGACGGCACGCGACCGTCGGTAGATGACATTCTCTGCCTTAGTGTAACGGCTTTCGCAGGCGCGTTGACGATCTCCAGGTGGGGCGGGCTATTGAGCCGGCAGCCTGCTTCCCAGCAGGCTCTCTCGCCGCAAGAAGAAAGAGCCGCTCCGGAGAGCGGCTGCCGGCTGATAGCCCGCCCCACATTTGGAGGACTCCCACTAAACGCCGGTCGATAATCGCCAAGCGAGCGTTTCCGGAAGGCCTGCCGCGCGAATTTTTTCCGCCGCCAGCGCCACATCATAGGCGACGCGCCGAAACTCCACCACGCGATCCCGAGGCGAGTAGATCGCATACGCCGCGCGCGGGTCCGTATCGCGAGGCTGGCCCACTGACCCCGGATTCACCAGGTACGTGTAATCGTGTTCCAACTCCAGCGCGCGACGCGGGTCGATCGCCTTCACGCCGTTGCGGGCGATCAAGAATCCGCCTTGCAGATGCGTGTGCCCGAAGAAAGAGAGCGGCGTCTCAATCTCGCGGCGGATTGCCTCGACATCGGCATTCGTCATCAAATACTCGTCTTCATCGAGAGGCGAACCGTGCACCAGGTCGAAACCTTCGTACGGTAGAGGCCCTCGCGGCAGTCTCTCGAGATACGCGCGATTTTCCGCCGAAAGAGCGTGCAGCGACCATTCCGCCGCGAGCCGCGCCGCGGGACGGTACGAGTACAAAGATTCGAGTCCCGCGCATACCTTGTCGTGATTTCCGCGCACGATGGCGGCGACGTTCGATCGCGCCCATTCGACGGCGAAGTTCGGATCGGCGCCGTAGCCGGCCAGGTCGCCTAGGCACAAGATACGGTCATGGAGTCCGCGGGCGTCGGCCAGCACCGCCTCCAGAGCCTCGCGATTTCCGTGGATGTCGCTGACGATCAGGAACGGCACAGGCGCAGCAGCGCGACCTCCGGAGGAGCGCCCAGCCGCGCCGGCAGACCTATGGTCCCGATTCCACGGGACACGAAGATCGTCTTCCCGCCTTGCTGATACAACCCGTCGACGTAGGGCGTGAAGAATCGCGCGATATTCAGATCCTCCCGCAGAATTTCCACCCGCACCTGGCCTCCATGGGTGTGCCCGGCGATGGTCAGATCGTAGCCTTGCCGCACAGCCACCGGAAACACGTCCGGATTGTGCGACAACAACACGTTGAACACGCCCGGTTCCATCAGCTTCTCCGCGCCCACCAGATATGGCCTCCGAAACGTTTGATAGTCGACCCCAGCCAGATTCATGATTGTCCCGCCGAACTTCAGTTTCGCCGACTCCATTCGCAGATAGCGAATGCCAAGACGCGCGCCGTGCTCGGTGGCGTAGTCCTCGGCGTTGGCGTAAATCTCATGATTGCCGAGGCAGCCGAAAATTCCCGCCTCGGAATGTAGCCCGGCCAGGTGCTGGAGACACGCATCCAGAGGATCGCGATTCACCGAGATCATATCGCCGGTCACTAGAGCCAGGTGCGCGTTGGTCTCATTCGCCATCGCGACACAGCGGGCCAGTTCCCTCTCGCTCAGAAACGGGCTGAGATGGATGTCGGTCAACTGAACGATGCGCAAGCCATCGAGATCCTCCGGCAGACCGGGGATGGCGATCTTCTGCTCGCGCAGCCGGATGTTCATTCGCTCGACGAACACTCCGTAGCCCACGGCCACCGCCGGAGCGGCGAAGAGGGCCGCGCCCGTCGCACTGAAAAATTGGCGACGCGCAGGAGAATACGCCGGCTTCACGACCACCGCCAGCGCCTGCCACACCAGCCATGCACCCGTCCAAAGCACCGACAAGAACGCCCAGATCATCGCCCATCCTCTGATCCAGCTCGACGCCGGGACGGGGAGATATCGCGAGACGCGGGCGAACATAAGCAGAAACCCAACGATGAGTACCGTAACAGACACCATTCCGGATGCGAGAATCGAGCGCCGGACCCACGCACTGCTGCTCGCCGCCGGTCCCCGCAGCAGGAAGAACACGCCGGCCGCTTGCGCCAGCAGTACCAGACCCAGCAACGTGAGATCCGGCAGGTTGCGAGCCCCGGCGGAAAATATCAAAGAAATCACTGTCTCTATCTTATCGGCCCCGGGGTTCCGGCTACAATTTAAAGATGTCTCTTGTAGTCGTTGGTTCCGTCGCCTATGATGGCGTCGAAACCCCTCACGGTCGCGTGGACCGGATGCTCGGCGGGGCTGCCACTTACATATCGCTCTCCGCGAGTTTTTTCACGAAAACCAACCTCGTCGGCGTCGTTGGCGACGATTTCGCCCAGGAAGATACAGACCTGCTGTCCCACCATGGAATCGACCTGGAAGGCCTGGAACGCGTCCCCGGAAAAACGTTTTTCTGGGCCGGAAAATATTCCGATGACATGAACGATCGGACCACTCTCAAAACCGACCTGAACGTCTTCGCCGATTTCAACCCGAAGCTTCCCGAGAGCTACAAATCGGCGCCTTATCTACTGCTCGGCAACATCCAGCCGGCGCTCCAGGCGTCGGTGCGCAAGCAGATGAATGGCCTGCGCCTGGCCGGTGGCGACACCATGAATTACTGGATCGCCGACTTCCGCAGCGAACTGCTGGCCACCATTCGCGACTGGGATTTTTTGCTCATCAACGATAGTGAAGCCAAGATGCTCTCCGGCGAATCGAACCTGCGCAAGGCGGCGCAAGTGATTCTCGGCATGGGTCCGCACACGCTGGTCATCAAGCGAGGCGAATATGGAGCCATGCTGTTCCGCCGCGATTCGTTCTTCGTTGTCCCCGGTTATCTTCTCGAAGACGTTTTCGATCCCACCGGCGCCGGCGATTGCTTCGCCGGAGGCTTCATCGGCTACCTGGCCGAAAAAGGCTTCGATCTGGAGAGCGACCACATCAGCCGCGGCGAGCTGAGCCGCGCCGTCATTCACGGCTCCGTGATGGGGAGCTTCTGCTGCGAACGCTTTGGCGTGGAGCGATTCCGCACCCTCACAAGAGCCGAAATCGATGACCGATTCGAAGAATTCCGCAGATTCACGTATTTTTAAGGCCGTCGCGTTCGGCTGCGCGGTTCTCCTTGCCTGCGCCATTGCGATTGCCGCCGCGCGCTGGACGTTCGCGCACGGCTACGTCCTTTATTACGGAGATGCCGAGTCGCATTTCGACATCGCGCGCCGCATTCTCGATTCGCAAACTCCCGGCCCGGAGCAGATCGGCACCGGCTGGCTGCCTCTGCCGCATATTCTGCTGATCCCGTTCGTGATGCATGGGAACTGGTGGCAGACAGGCTTCGCCGGGACGATTCCATCGGCCGCTTGTTTCGCCATTGCCGCGATTTTCTTCTTCGCCGCTGCCGAGCGAGCCTTCCGGTCCATCCCGGCCGCTTTCGCCGTGATGCTGGTATTTCTGCTGAACCCGAACATGCTGTACCTATCGAGCATCCCGATGACCGAGCCCATCTTCGCCGCCTCCGTCGCGGCGCTGCAGCTCGCAACGTTGTGGTTTCGAGCCGCACAGAGGCCTTCGTTGTGCGGCTCGTTCTTAGGAGTCTCCCAGTCGATCTGGGCCCTCCTGCTGGCCGCCGCCGCGTCCAACGCCGCATCGTTGACCCGCTATGAAGGCTGGTTCCTGATTCCCTTCGCGGCGTTATACCTGTTGATCGTCGCGAAAAATAAGTGGCTTGCGATTCTGTT
>Ga0210394_10003967_pt1 | contig 17776 bp, 19 predicted proteins | sample IncBWC12MmetaG_FD_160121 | JGI IMG/M metagenome (GOLD analysis project Ga0210394, IMG submission 160121) | Forest soil microbial communities from Barre Woods Harvard Forest LTER site, Petersham, Massachusetts, United States - Inc-BW-C-12-M | ecosystem: Environmental > Terrestrial > Soil >... | reverse complement strand
TTCGTCGTGCATGCTCTCGAGCAGAGCCGGTTCCGCCGCTTGGCCGCGCCGCAGCAATTGTTTGCCAAGTCGAGACGCGTAGACGAACATAGGCCACGAATCGGCTATGGGAGATCGGACGCTCTCATCGCTGTCACGAAGAACAATCGCCTATGCAGCCATCACTGACGCCAGACAATGGAATCGCGCCCCCGCGGTTTCGAATCGCTGACCTCGAAGTCGACACCGGCAAAGCCGAAGTCACGCGCGGGGGCGAGAAGATTGCATTGCCAAAACTGTCTTTCGATTTGTTGTGCGCGCTAATCCACGCAGCGCCCGCAATCGTCACGAACGACGACCTGTTGCAGCGAGTATGGCCGGGGTTGCTGGTGAGCCCGGAATCGGTCGCGCAGCGAGTGAAGCTTCTGCGTAGTGCGATCGGTGATGATTCGCAGCAGCCGAGATACATTCTGGGAGTTCGGGGGCGAGGCTATCGCCTAATTCCGATACCCGAGCGGCTGGCAGAATTGCGACCGCCGGCAAGTGATGCTACCAATCCGTCCATAAACACGCTGGACGAGACGATACCGGGTGGGCCGACATCCCAACCCCCCAAACTTGAGCGTTCGAACCGCCGTCTGAAACGGGTAGTCATTGCCGCTGCGATTGTAATCGGCTTAAGCGCTGCGATCGCTCTGGGTTCTAAATATTGGGCAGCAATCCGCGACGGCGGCCAATCGCCAACGGTGGTTGCGATACATGATAAATCGATCGCAGTGCTGCCGTTCGTGGACATGAGCGAGAAAAAAGATCAGGAATACTTCGCGGACGGGATGGCGGAGGAGATCATTGATCTTCTCGTGAAGGATCCGGGACTCAAAGTCATTGGCCGCACGTCATCGTTTCAGTTCAAGGGGAAACCCGAGGATCTGCGCACCATCGGCACACGGCTCGGTGTGGCCTATGTGCTCGAGGGCAGTGTACGCAAAGCAGGCGATCGACTGAGGGTGACCGCGCAGCTCGTTAACAGCGAAGATGGTGCTCACCTCTGGTCGCAGACCTATGACCGAGACCTAAGTGATGTCCTCAAGATGCAGGACGAAATCGCGAGCAACGTGGCGTATGAGTTGCAAACGGAAGTGTACGGCCGCGATTATTTCGTCTCCGGTCCAGCGCCGCGCAATTTGGAGGCCTACACCTTGTATCTGCGCGGCAGACATGCCAAGGAACGCTTCGATCAACAGGGACTCGAGCAGGCCGTGAGTTACTTTCAGCAGGCGCTGGATCTCGACCCGACATTGGCATACGCGGCAGGCCAGCTCGCCGATGCGTACCAGTCCAGCGGACAGGCTGGATTCATGCCGCCGGCCGTTGCTGTGGAGAAGGCCCGCAATGCCGCAGAGCTCGCCCTGAGACTGAATCCGAACAATCTAAGGGTGCACGCGATTCTGGCCATCCTGGATTTCAACTATGAGTGGGATTGGGCTGCCGCCGAACGGGAAATCAACTTGGATTTGGCCGGTACTCCCAACGATGCGAGCGCTTTGGGGATAGCCGCGCTGCTCGACCTGATTATGGGCCGCGCCGACGATGCCCTGAAGTCGATCAACGCGGCGCTCGCGCTAGACCCGCTGAGTGCTACCCTCAATTTTAATCTCGGCGTCGTACAGTTGCGCCGCGGTCGACTGGCGGAAGCGGAAGCGTCGATACGCCGGGCTATCGACATCAGCCCAACCTCCATCTTCTATCATTACATGCTCGGCCAAGTATTACTCGCTCGTGGCCAGCCTCAAGCGGCATTGGCGGAAATGCAAAAGGAAACACACGACGGGGCCCGCCTTGCCGGATCCGCGATGGTCTATTTCGCACTTAAACGCAAACCTGAGTCCGATGCAGCGCTAGCGCAGGTGCTTAAAATTTACGGCTTTATTCCGTCGGGTGTCGCCGGGCTCTACGCGTTTCGCGGCGAGTCGGATGAGGCATTCAAATGGCTCGACCGGGCTTATGCGCAGAAGGACCCGCTGCTTTCTCGTGTCAAGTATGGGACGGAATTCGACAATCTTCACGGCGACCCGCGATACAAGGCATTCTTGAAGAAAATGAATTTGCCGGAATAACAGGTTGGCTCGGTTGCGGCGTCTAGGAGCGAGACATGCGATTCGCGATTTTGATTCTAGCCTTGGGAGTAGGGGTAAGCGCTGCGGATTCGGAGCCGAATTCCGCGGCTACCTTCGAACAACTCAAGGCACTCGTCGGGGACTGGCAGGCCGATCTTCCCGGGTTTGGGGCCATTAACAATTCAGTGCGTTTGGCGTCCAATGGTAGAGCGATCGAAGAAACGCTCGGTACTCCGGCTGACAATGAGATATCCGTCTATACACGCGATGGGAACCGCATTCTGTTGACTCATTTCTGTGCTCTCACTCCTGATGGCCATGTTGCTCGCCTCGAAACCGCGCCTATAACAGGCGCGTTCGACGGTCTGGAGTTTGTCTTTCGCGATGCGACGAATCTGCACAGCGTTGCGGCACCTCACATGCGCCGCGTTTTGCTGATCATTCGCGATCACGATCATTTCACCGAGAAATGGACAAAGGTCGAGAAGGAAAAGGATACTGTTTTCGATCTGAATTTTGTGCGCCGCTAAGGGCGATCGGCCTATGCGTACGCCAATGACGGGAAATCAATGCAATTTAAAAATGCGATAACCTGCCTGCCCGCTCAATCTTTCTCGCGTGGCTTGACCTCTTCCAGCGAGGGCAAACCCTCTGTTGAAAAGGCGCTTGATCAGCATAGACGCTATTGCGATGCGCTTCGCGCATGCGGGCTCACGGTCGATATACTCCCACCCGCTCCAGAATATCCGGATAGTACATTTGTGGAAGACACGGCCATTCTGACAGCACGCGTGGCCATTATTACGCGACCCGGCGCGCCGTCGCGGCTGGGTGAAATCGAACTGATCAAAAAGGCAATTCTCGGGTACCGCACCGAAGTTGTGCACATCAGCGCACCTGGATCGGTGGACGGAGGAGATGTCTGTCAGGCTGACGAGCATTTCTTCATCGGTCTATCTGCACGCACCAATGCAGAAGGCGCGCGCCAACTCAGTTCTATTCTGCACGCACGTGGCTATACCAGTTCCACTGTGGACATACGCGGGCAAAGCCGGCTCCTACATCTCAAATCCGGCATTGCATATCTAGGGAACAAAAGGCTTGTCATCGCTCCGGAATTGAGCGGGTTATCCGCGTTCCAAACATACGAATTGATTGAAGTGCCCTCCGCCGAGATCTATGCGGCGAATTGCATTCACATCAATGACCGTGTATTGATCCCGGCGGGCTATCCAAAAATAGCTAAGATTTTGGAAAGCCGAGGCTATACGTTGCAAATCCTCGAAGTTGCTGAATTTCGTAAAATGGACGGCGGGCTCAGCTGCTTATCGCTGCGTTTTTGAGAGGCAAGGCCCTTCGCGGCAATTTGCAGTGGAAAGAACCCTTAAGGCGGAGCGCGAAGCGCGCATGGTGGGTGAGAGTATTGTGCCGCATCTGCTTTCACGGCAGCCGGGCCGTGATAGGCCTCTCACGGCGATGGATGATTCAGTTTTTCTAATCCATCATTGAGAATTTCTATGCGTACAGCCCACGCACCCAGAATAGGTTGTGGGTGAACGATCATCGGAGCTCTGCACCATGTCGCCGAGTCGGCAATTAACTGTCTCGTCCAAGCCGCCGGGCTGGCTCATCGTCGCTTGTTTGCTGGCGGTATACATCATTTGGGGTACCACGTACTTCGCGATCAAAGTGGGCATTGAAGGCGCCGCGCCATTCTTTCTGGTCGGAACGCGCTTCGTGGTAGCCGGCGCTCTCTTGCTCGCCTGGCAGGCGATGCGCGGAGAGCCGATGCCTGTGGCAAGACAGTGGCTAGGCGCGGCGCTCGTAGGATTCCTGCTGTTGGTGGTGGGGAACGGCGGTGTCGCCGTGGCGGAACACTCGGTTAGTTCGGGCGCAACCGTGGCGCTCATCAGCGTCATGCCGCTCGCCACGGCCTTATGGTCCGGGGTATTTGGCGAATGGCCGCACCGCTGGACGTGGGCTGCTATCGCCGTTGGCGGGATCGGTGCCGCCGTTATGTTGATGGGGCGCGATCTGCAGGGAAGCCTTGGCGGCACGCTGGTGATCTTACTGGGCACGACGTGCTGGTCGCTTGGCACAGTGTTGTCTCGCCGCGTCGACATTCCGCATGGTCCGACCGGATTTGGTGCGGAGATGCTAACCGCCGGGGTGTTGGCGCTCGGGGTGAGTGCGGCCCTGGGCGAACATTGGGTGTTGCCAACCTCGCCGCGTGTCTGGTGGGCCTGGGTGTATTTGGTCGTCTTCGGCTCGGTAGTCGCGTTTTCGGCCTATCGTTTTGTCGTGGAGCGTGTTTCGGCCACGCTCGCATCTACCTATGCCTACATCAATCCGCCGGTGGCGCTCTTCGTTGGTTGGTGGTTGGGGAATGAATCGTTCTCGGCAAATACCCTGGTTGGCTTGCCGATCGTACTCGCTGGCGTGGCCCTGCTCGCGTGGGTGCAAGCGCGCGCTCATGGCGTTGCAGCGTCGTTACCGGCGGCCGCGCCAATGAGGATTGCGAAGTCCACCGCAGTGGAGTGAGGTTGTAAATCGGGACGCGCGCGACTTCAGGGGCATCGGCCCCAGGCGCACAGACTCAAACTGAGCAACACCCTCAGCTTGTCTCTGAGCGAAACTCATCCGGCGAAGGAATACGATTCACACCGCGGTATAGCTTGACGCCTGCGTCAATGAAAAGGAGCAATGCCACGGCGCTAATCGCACTCAGTGCAACTTTATTCGAGGCAACGTCTTTAAAGACGCTGCCAGCACCCTGGAACCAAACGAGAACCAGGCCAACAGCAATCTCCAGACTGACATCCACCCGTCGCAGCACTGGATTCCATCGACCGCGTACGAAAAGAACAGCGAGCAGAACGGCCTGGCATACCCAAAGGAAGAAAAGCACCGGTAGACGTGTTGATTGGAATGCTGGATCATAGGCGAGCAAGGCGGGAAGTAACCGGCCGTGACTAAACCGTGAGAAGAGCCAGCCTGGCGCGCCGTAGGCGGCTATGCCGATGCAGATCATTGCAATGATCGCCACCGATCCAGTCCGGCTTACGCGGTCGTTCTCGCGCGGCACCCATAAATTCCCCCCGGTTCTGCGCCGAGCTATAAAGCTCCGGATTGCGAAGTAGCTGACGAGCGCCCCCAGCCACGCGAGCATCAAGAGCGCAAGCTGTCCTGATCGTGCCGGCGCGGCAATGAGCGGACTGAGCGCCATCAAGACCAATGCACCGATGAGTGCGGCAAATGTAAATCTGCGTGTTTCAGTCGGCGCAATGATGATCCAAGGTTCGTAGTAACGCGCTGCCACGTCTTGCGGTTTGCCGAAGGCTCTTAAGCCGTCCAGCGCAATATTCGCGTCCAGAGTACGTCGCTGCGAGGTAGCTCTGCCCTGTAGTTCTTCGTGCACTAATCCGCGGAGTTCGAGCGCGACATCCTGCCGTTGCCTACGCGGCAAAAGCTGTACCACTTCCCGAATATAGACTTCAATCAACGCATCAACGTCCATCGGATCCCCCATTGGCGAGCAATCGGTCCATCGCCTCGTTCAAGCCATGCCACGTCTCGGTCAGACTCTTAAACAGCCTTCGGCCATCCGCACTCAACGTGTAGTAACGTCGTGGTGCACCTTCATTCGTACGCCATTCGCTCTTAAGAACACCTTGGGTCTCCAGGCGACGCAGCAGGGGGTACAAAGTACCCTCTTCTATTGCCATGCCGTGATCGGCGAGAGCTTGTCGCAACTCATACCCGTAACGAGGCAATCGAAGTTGAGATAAGGTCGCCAGCACAATGACGCCGCGCCGCAATTCGAGTGCGAGCGCTGGTGTATCTCCATGAGCCATGCGGCACACATTACTGTGTGTCGTACAGTATGTCAACTTTTCAACGTCTCTGGGACGCTGCAGAAAAAATCGGCCCGGGAAAACGGTCTGTATATAAGGAGTTGCGTATTCCGACGATGGCGGTCCGCCGTTCCGGCTGAAGCCGGTCCAGCATTCCGGATGATGCCGGGCTGGACGTGACGCGGTCATGAGACTGTCGGTCAGAAGAGGTTTGCAGTCAATGGTTTTTTGATTTAGGTGCTGCAGGCGGTTTGCCGCCGACGGTTTTGTGGCGACGCATTGACTCTCCCTTGAGCACGACTCGGTAGCTGTTATGCACGAGTCGATCGAGGATCGCATCGGCGACGGTGCGATCGCCGAGATAGGCGTGCCACTGATCGAGAGGTAGCTGGCTGGTAATCAGTGTTGATCGGCGGTCGTAGCGATCATCCAGGATCTCGAGCAGATCGCGCACCGTCTCCGCGCTTAAAGGTGCGAGGCCAAAATCATCGAGCACCAGCAGATCGGCTTTGGCGAGTTGGCGGAAGAGAGCCGAACGTCGTTGCATGGCGCCATAGCGGGCAAGTTCCTCGACGAGGCGTGGCAGGCGAAAGCAACGCACCGAGAAGTCCGCTCGGCACGCGGCGTGCCCGATAGCGGCGCCGAGAAAGCTCTTGCCCACGCCGGTGGGTCCGGTGACAAGTACGTTCAGGTGCTCGCGAATCCAGCCGAGATCGGTGAGCTGGGCGAGTTGGTGCGGATCGATGCCGCGAGGGGTGCGAGTATCGAGATCCTCGAGGCACGCGGGCACCGTCAACTTGGCCCAGCGCAGACGCTGAGCGAGGCGTTGGGTTGCCCGCGCGGTGATCTCGTGCTGGATCATCAGACCTAAGCGATCCTCGAACGATCGATCAGATCGATCGGGGTAGGATAGTTGCTGCTCGAGTGCGGCAGCCATCCCATCGAGACGTAACTGGTGTAACTGTTGGATCAACGGTTCGGTGAGCATAAGAGTCCTTGCGTGTGGTTACTGGAAATACTGCGCTCCGCGCACGTTCTCATGCGCAAGATCGAGTGGGGGCGAAGATGGCGCTGAGATCGGCGTCTGGATCAGCGTACGTACAGCGCGGTAGCTGCAGGCTTTGAGCGCCAGGGCGCGTTCGCAAGCCGCTTCGAGTCGCAGCGGGGAGAAATCGTGAGCGAGGCGCAAGATCCCCATGGCACTGCGCAAGGTCTCCTCGGGATGTTTACGGCCGGCGGCCTGGGCTTGCACGACGCCGAAGGTGGCGGGACCTATGACAAAGGCGCGTTCAAGCACGCGATCGAGATGCTGGTCAATGACGGCGATATGCTTGTCGGGGCGGTGCACGCGACGGGTTAAGCGCTGCGCACGCTCCTTGGCCCGCGGATGCGCGGCAACCAACTGGCCTGCATGAAAGATCTCAACGGCGCGAGCAGTGAGGCGCACATCCACGCGCTCGCCGATCAGGCGGTACGGGACCGAGTAATACGCCCGGGCCACCTCGATGTGATAATCCGGATGCACCTTGGCCTTCTTCCACTCGCCGAACTCATAGGGCCGAGCCGGTAACGCCCTGAGCGCGGCGCGCTCGAACTCCTCGAAGCGCGAGCGACGGTTGCCGGGGATCTTTTTAAAAGGGCGTGTGTTCAGCCGCTCGAGCAGATCGCGGATGAAGCCGTTGAGCTCGCCGATCGAGAAAAAGGTGTGATTACGCAGCCGCGCCAGGATCCAGCGCTCCACCACCAACACCCCGGTCTCGACCTTGGCCTTGTCGCGTGGCTTGCGCACTCGTGCCGGCAGCACGGCGAGCTGGTAGTACTCGGCGAAGTCCTGGTACGCGCGGTTGATATCCGGATCGTAGCGGTGTGCCTTGGTTATGCCGGTACGCAGGTTATCCGGGACGATGGCGCGCGGTGCGCCGCCGAAGAACTCGAGCGCCCGAACATGAGCGCCGAGCCAATCGCCCGTCCCTTGAGTTAAAGTCGCTTCGGCGTGCGTGTAGTTGGAAAAGCCCAGCACGGCGACAAAAACTTGCGCGTTGCGCACCGCGCCCGTGTGTCGATCCACGATCGGCACCGTCTGGCCAGCGTAATCGACAAACAGCTTGTCCCCGGGCGCATGCTCCTGGCGCAGCACCAGCTCCTGCGTTGCCAGCCAGCGGCGGTACTGGTCGCAAAACACGCTGTACTGCCAGCCGTCTGGATGCGCGTTCTTGTACTCCTCCCACAGCAAGAGCCGGGTCACGCCGCGGCGGCGCAGCTCGGCGTGCAGGTAGGCAAAATCCGGCCGTGGCGTGCGCGAGAGCGGCACGATGCGCCGATACATCTTGGCGTGTAATGCCGCTTCATCGAGCGCCGGGGCAAGCGGCCACGCGATGCCGGCATCACGCGCCCGACGCACGCACTCCTGCACCGTTGAGCGGGCGCTGCCGATCGCGGCGGCTATCTGTCGGTCGCTGAAGCCGTCGGCCTTGAGCCGCAGAACCTCGCGAATCTTACGCACGGGTAACCTCTCTTGCCCCACCGCAGCTCTCCTTCCAATCGGAAAAAGAGAGCACGGTAGCGGCGGTTAACCCGCGTCACACCCCCCGGCCGGCATCAACCGCAACGGTGGCCCGGCATGGACCGGAATCCTGGCCCGGCATGCTCCGGAACTGGTAGCCGGCATCGACCGGAATACGCAGAGCATGCAAGCGGCCGCGCTCGGCAGCGTCGACGACCAGCAGGGCTACGAGCAAGCCGTATGCGACTTTCATCGGACGCTCGATCTCGACCATCGTTCACAGACGCGAGAGTCTGGCTCGCGATCACGTATTTGTGCCTCGAAGGGTTCGGCTTCATGCCACCGGCCATCGCCTTGGATCAGGCCCGTCATTCAGCAGAGCTGGCACTCAAACCTGCCGACGCGTGGTCACCGCGCGGGTTGGACGCGACCGTCACGAGCCATGCTTCGCATGTGTCGCGCCGCGGGCCCTGACTTTGAGCGCGGATGTCTAGGTTGTCGAACTACTGGTTTGCACGCTCCGGGCAATGCCCGCCGGGCGAGGGCATGGGTGAGTCGCATTCCGACGAACGACCGGACATCGATGTCCGGGCTGGGCCGCAGCGAGGCAGGATGCCGAAGCGTCGCGGCCCGAATGGCCTAGTCAGACGGAGAAGACTCGGACGGTGAGTGATACTGCACCGCCCGAGCCATTTTCCCGTCATTGCTCAATTGGCCTTCGCAAGTTGCAGGAGTCCGGCCTTGTCACCCTTGCTACGCAGCTGACTGTATTGTGTGACTACGGGAGCATTGATGCGGGCAACGGCGTCATTGACCGCCTTGTTCACGCAAGCCTCTCCCTCTTTCTTACCCCAAGTGGCGGCGCTCTCGCAGAGCGTTTCCGCGGCGTAGCGAAGGCGCAAATAGAGTGTCGCTGCTCCTTTCATCGTGGACAAATCGAGGTCCGAATATCCCACTGGATAGCTTACCGCCCAATTTGTGGTCGATGCGGTGGTGGGTTCCTGCGCGTTCGCTGTTCCGCCGATTGCAGTACCGACGACAGCGAAGAAGCTGGCGACCACCATGAATTTCGGTAAATTCAACTGAGTTTTGAGCACGCTTTTCATGACTATCTCCTTTCCTTAAATGAGTGAATCGCTGAATCTGTGAACCATGGTGACAGGGCTTTAGCCTGAATAGAATTGCAGATGCCTGCATATCTGCTATACATTAATGCATGGCAAACGTCGAACCTGCTTGGGATCTTTATCGCTCATTTCTTGCGGTCTTAAGATTGGGAAGTTTATCGGCGGCAGCCCGTTCTCTCGGATTGACGCAGCCGACGATCGGACGACACATCGCGTCGCTGCAGCGAGCCTTGGGCGGCCGCGCACTCTTTACCCGCTCGCAGAGCGGGTTACTGCCCACCGACGCGGCGCACAAACTTCGTCCCCACGCCGAGAATATGGCGGCGGCCGCTGCGGCGTTTGTGCGCACAGGTTCCGCCAATGTGGAGGAAACAGTCGGCGTCATCAGGCTGGCGGCCGCCGATGTCATCGGTGTCGAGGTGCTGTGCGGGATCTTAAGCGAGTTTCGCGCGGAATTTCCGGCGATAGTGATCGAGTTATCGTTGTCCAATCAAATAGCGGATCTTTTGCGACGCGATGCCGACATCGCCGTGCGCATGGTAAGACCCCAACAAAAAGCGCTGCTGGCGAAACGGGTGGGCAAAGCGGCGCTTATGTTTTACGCGCATCGTCGCTATCTTGAGCGCTGTGGTTACCCCGACAGATTGGAAGATTTGGCCGACCATACACTGATCGGATTCGACCGCATCCCGCCATTGGGGGATTTTCTCAAGTCCGTGCCCGTCCCCGTCACACGAGAGTTGTTCGCCTTTCGCTGCGACAACGATTTGGCGCAATTGGCCGCGCTGCGTGCAGGGTTTGGGATCGGCGTTTGCCATACCGGGGTTGCGCGGCGTGATCCGAATTTGCTGCCGCTTTTCAGCAAGCGATTCAAGATCGAGCTAGAAATCTGGATCGTCATGCACAGTGATTTGAGGCGCAACTCGCGCATGCGTGCGCTGTTTGACTATCTTGCGATTCGGCTCGCACAGTTTGTTGTGCTCTAACGCTGCGTACGCCGGGTAAGCGGCGCAGGGCTAGCGTAAGGTGTAGAGTCGACCGATGTGAAGAGGTTGGCGATCATGTATAACGACCCTCATCATCCCATGATGGTGAAGTTAGTCGCGTCGCTCATCGTGCTTGTGTGGGTGTCGGGAAATTGCGCGGGCGCTCAATCGACTCCCACTGCGAATAGCGAAAGCAGTGTCACGCTTTACGGCGGCGGTCGGTTCGGCGGCAGTGTGACCGACTCAACGAACAACTCGTCCATTGATTTGAAGAACGGTTCTAGCTTTGGAGTTGCGGTCGATATTGGATTGGACCGCAGCAGGCAGGTAGAGCTTTTCTATAGCCAGCAGGACACGGCGCTGACTTCAAGCGCGTTCTCATCACAGTCGGGTAATGTTGGGCTTACCTTGCGAAACTATCACGTCGGCGGCACCGCCTTCATTGACGAGATCGGTAGCGGTATATACGTCATGGGTGGCATGGGCGGCACGACTGTGACGCCTAAGGGCAACGGCTTGAATTCGGAGACTTTCTTCTCAGGTGATTTAGGTGTCGGCTGGATGGTGCCCATAGCCAAGCATGTGGGGTTTCGATTCGAAGCACGCGGCTATGGGGTCTTGCTCAACAACAATACTGCGCTCTTCTGCGGCGGCCGCAGCGGCTGCACTATTGCCATTAAGGGCAATGGGTTGTTTTACGGGGAAGTGCTGGCAGGGGTCGCAGCAAGGTTTTAATGGTTGATTAGTTGACCGCGGCGGCCCAGCCATAGGACGCCGCATGGCCCGCTGTGTGAGAGCACCTGAATCGCCGATGCTGGGCGAGCATAAGGATATGCGAAATAGCCCGGTTTAAGGCTTCCTTAACAGTCGATCAGATACTCCGTTTGTTGTGCATCGACAAGCGGCGCAGTCTGGCATCTGTTCGATAGTTCAGTTAGCGGAGTAAACACATGAGCACCAATTATATTTTCGAGCGAATCGCGGAAGGGCTTCTGGCGGTGGCGGCTACGGGCGTTACCGTTCTCGCATTGCTGGTGTAAGGCGATGCGAGAACTCTTGAGCACACGGGTTTGAAAGGCATCCGACACGATCATGGCGAATTCGAGTCTCCGAGTTCGTCCTTTAGAGAGTCAACGGTAGTTTAGCGGGTAACGTGATGTCCATATTCCCTATGTCGATCTTCCGAATTCGGCTTGCACGGCGCAAACTGTCAACTTGGGCAACGCCTGTCATTGCAATCTTCAAGGAACTCGCGCCCTATGCGGCGATAGAGTTCCTGCTGCCAGGCGGTTCGTTCATGGCGCTGACGTTGTGGTTTTATCGGCGACGGAAGAGGATGCCGGCGTTGGCAAAATCTCTGAATACTCTTCTATAACTAGAAGAGCCGATCCTCGGTCCCACGACGGCCGTCCCGCCGTTGCGTATCGAGGGGCCGCGGCCTCTCCAAGTATCAGCACCAGCGGGACTTTAACGCGTGCCCGTTTACGCCCCGGCGGGATCGAATCTGTCGTTCACTTCACCCGCACGTCGTTTTATTGACTCACGGCACCGCATCCAGCAACAGCATTCGCGTCGAGCCTGGTTTAACCGCGTAGCGCTTGCGCAAATCCTTCGCATTCGGATCGACTTCCGAATAGTCGCCAGTCACCAGAAAAATGCGCCCGGATTTGGCGTCAAGCGCCATAGTGCGGGCTCCTACCTGTGTGGCAACCTCGCCTAGCGACTTATATTGATCGGCGCTCTCCTGCTGGATTACTGACAACGTGCCGTCGCCGTTGGAGCTGAACACACGCTTCATGCGGCCATCATAGGCGGCCGCATCGGTGTACTTACCGATCGGCAGCGTACTGACGATGGCGCCATTGATCGCATTCACCACCAGAAGCTTCGAATTGACGCAAGAGGTAAACAGGCGATGCGACTCATTGTCAATCGCCAACCCGTGCGGGCTGTCGCAAGCCTGGATCGGCCAGGTCGCATCGACTTTGCCGGTTTTTGTATCCACGCGGTCGATTTCTCGCTTGTCTTCGATATTCACGAACAACTTCCCTGCGCCGTCAACCGCGGCGAATTCAGGTTGGCCACTGAGATGGATGGTCGTCACCACGCTATCGGTGGTGGTATCGATTACCGTCATGCTGTGCGGATCGCCCTGCATCAGGAATACCCGTTTGCTGGCCGGGTCGTAGACGATGGCATCGGTATCCTCCGCTGCTGGCAGCGTCTTCAAGACCTTGAAGGTCTTCAAGTCAAATACCAGCACTGACTTACCACCGCGGCTACCGGCATAGCCTTTGCCGATGGTAGGAACAAGAGCTGCCCCATTGGCGCCGTCGACGGCCACCTGACCCACGACCTTTTCGCTGGACACGTCGACTACGTCGATCCTGTCGCCATGCGCTACGAAAACACGATTCGATACGGGCTCAAAGGTCAGATAGTCCCAGCGCTCAGGCGCGCCGAGCGATATCGATTTAGTGACGCGGTACAGGCCTGGCACGTCGGCCGCACGCGACGCAGGCGCGAGCGCGGCATAAATGCTGATGCCCATGACGGAGACCAGAGCCGGGATGGAGAGGGGCTTGAACATGGGAGCATCCTTTTGCTTTGCAACAGAAAGTGAGAGATCGGCAGTCTACGCGCTGCCGCCGCTGGGGAGCTTTACAAGTTTGCAAGCTTTTGGCGGGCTGGTTAGTAGCCTTAGGATGGGGTGGTGCGCGGCAGTTGAAATTCGACTCAATGTCGCGTCGAACCGGCTGAACGACCGGATAAGGACAGAGCCGATACCAGCGTAAGGCCGTTGAGAAATCATCTAGTCCGGCGCCATTCCCTTATCGGCAAGCTCCTTGATCGCCTTCGCGCTTTTGGACAGGTTTGATAAGCCCATGCCACGAAGTACGTTCGGCGCCTTTGAGAATTGGATGCCGACGAACATCAGCAACCGAGTCAATACTCGTGTCCGACCAAGCAAGCTCAGGGCGGCTCAGTACATTCGTTAGACTACGATCCGGACCTCAGCGCGCAGCGTTAGCCGCCAGTTCGGAAGGGTCCAACAACCGTCCGTTCAGTATCACTTTGACGATCCCGGTATAGGCGTCGATCGTCTGAGTCGGGTCCTGTCGGAGTAGCAGTAAATCGGCACGTTTTCCGACCTGCACGGTACCGATGTCCCGATCCAGCTTCAGTGCCTGTGCGTTGGTCAGAGTCGCGGACTTGAAGATCTGCGCGGGAGTCTCGCCCGCGTCGATGAGCCGAAGCATCTCCAGCCAGCCATTTAAGCCCGGCGGATTGGCGTAGGTGGGCGCGCTGGGCGTATCGGTGCCGAACAGCATACGGCCGTGTCGCGCTACAAGGTACGTTGTCACGTGTTTGCCACGATCTATGACTGAGGCAAACTGTTCGTTGGCGGCATGTTCGAGCTCACTTGGGCTCGCATCGGCGGGCAACTTCATGTCCTGAGAGACAGCAATATGAAACCATTGGCCCTCGGGAGACCGATACCAGTCAATCAGGTTGGATGGCAGAACGCGGGGCAGTCGTGGATCCGAAAGAAATGATGGGCTGATGACATCTCGGAGGCCGTAGAGCACCTGCATCGTCGGCTGCAAGCCAACGTTTCGCGCCAGTTCCTGGTCCAGGATCTTCTTGATGCCCGGTGTGACCTCGCTCGTTGCGGAATGCTCTTGATACAGATTCCACAGTCCGTGGGCCATGATGTCAACTCCGGCATCGAGCGCGAATCTCTGAGCCTCGTCTGAATTGGCGTGCATCAGCACCGGCATACCTGCGGCGTGTGCGGCCTTTACCACCTCGCGAATCGTTTCGAGCTTCGGCACCGGCAGATTCCGAACGCCGCCGAAGCCGCGTTCAAAGAATGTCTTCACGCAGATTGCACCATCGGACTTCATCCTTGAGACCACGGCCTGAGGCGTGTGCAGGGCGGGATCGATACCGTCGGGCGCCTGTGTGCCCGGCTCGATGAGCATATAGGGCCAACCCTGATAGCGTTGTGGCTTCGGCGCGTAATTCATCGCGTAACCATCCATCAGCGCGGCGCCGCCGCAGAAGTACGCGTTAGGAGCGATGGCGTGGCTCTTCCAGCGCACCATGCCCTGCGGCGTCGAGATCAGATCGATGAGTGTCGTGAATCCGTACAGCAGGTAACTGCGCGGAATCTGCTCCCGGGCGGCTTTGGCGATGTTTGGATGCTGGGCTTCTTGATCAGGCATCATGCCGGGAATATCGCCGAGGTGAACATGGCTGTCGATCAAGCCGGGAGCCAGGAACAAGCCTGAGCCGTCTATCGCAATCGTGTTTCTGCGTGACTGAGTAGTGGTGCCCTTGGCTGTCGAGATCGCGACAATGCGGCCATCGTGCACGCGCACAAGAGCATCACGCATCGGATTGCCTCTCTCGGGAGACACGATCGTCACATGCTCGATTTGCAGGTCTGCCGCTAACAAGGCGCTCGGCAAGGCAGCGAGCACAAGCCATTGGATACGGGGTATCAACGATAACATCGGCGACATCGTGTTTCTCGGGAGCGTGGACACTCACATTATAAGTATTTTCGACGCGACTCAATGTCGCATCGAACCGGCTGAGCGGCAGGCCAAGGGTGAGCCGCACGCCGGCGAACGCCGACATGGAAGTATCGGCAAGTCCGTGAGCGAAGCAGGAGCCGCCAAAACGCTGCTGTCGCGGCCCCGGCCGCACAGCGGCCCTAATATTTGAGTCCACAGATGTAACTTTCGCGCCGCTGGTGGATACCTGTAACGAGACCAAGTTTTTTCAGTAAGTTTGGATTCTGCGATCAGCGGGTATGAATCCCACCCAAGGGGACCTATGACCACTATTGCGCCAGCGCAAGTCGAATTACCGGACCCAAAGCTCATCGCGCCGTTGTGGCACACGGGCCTCTTGGTAGCCATATTTTTGGGGCTCGCCCTCAGCGGAGCAGTGTTTCAGCACAGGGCTCAGGTCGACGCCGGAATGCTGCAGCAACACACGAATATGGTACCCCTCTACCTCTCGCTCCTGGCCATGGAGTGGGGTCTGTTCCTGTATGTAGGGAAAGGTCTTCGATTAAGAGGATTTTCAGTGCGCGAACTGGTCGGCGGCCGATGGGCGAGCGCACGCGATGTCGTGGTGGACCTCAGCTTTGCGTTTGTGATTTGGGGACTTTGGACGCTGACCCAACTCGTCTGGGATCGCTGGTTGGGCCCTGGTCACGCGGCTTCGATACAGATCCTACTGCCCCAAGGAGCGGTGGAGACGATGTTGTGGATTGGAGTGTCTGTGAGCGCCGGAATTTGTGAGGAACTGGCATTTCGCGGCTACTTTCAGCAGCAATTCGCTGCGCTTGCACACAATCGATGGATCGCGTTATTCGTGCAGGCTGGACTATTCGGCATCAGTCACGGGTATCAGGGCATCGAATCGTGCGCGAAAATTACACTGTTCGGCCTCTTGTATGGCGTGCTGGCGCTCTGGCGCCGCAGCCTACGGCCCGGCATGGTGGCTCACACGGGAGGGGATATCTTAAGTGGAATCTTCGGAATCTAGCGCGTTTCAGCGGCAGGGCGGTGTGCAATTTTGCCTGCCGCAGGGATGGCGGTTCCCCGAGACTTCAGCTTGAGCGACTTCAGCTCGCTGTATAAACAATATGCGCCGGATGTGCACCGCTTCGCGCTGTACCTGTCCGGTCAGCGTGCCGATGCCGAGGACATTACAAGCGAAACCTTTGCGCGCGTGTGGGCTTCCCCTGAATCCATCGTGATGGCCACGGTCAAGGGGTATCTTTTTACAATTGCGCGGCACCTGTTTCTGCAGGGGCTGCGTAAGACATCGCGCCACGAGGCACTTGATGAGGATCTACGAGACCCGAGCGTGGGTCCGGCGGAGCATGCCGAGCAGAGCGCCACGCTGCAGTCCGTGCTCAAGGAACTACAAAGGTTGCCGGAAGCCAGTCGTTCTGCCCTCCTCATGTTCGCCGTCGATGGCATGGCCTACGACGAGATTGCGCGGGTGTTGGATATTTCTCTGCCAGCCGTGAAAGTGAAAATTCACCGGGCGCGTCTCGCTCTGGCAGGCGTTCGAGACGCATAGCGGAGTGGCGAGCGCATGAATGCCATTTTTGGAGAACAGGTATGAACGTAACTCGAGAAGTGATTCTGGATCTCATTCCGGTCTATCTTGCTGGTGAGGCAAGCCCCGCGACGCGCGCGCTAATTGATGAATACCTGCGCCAGGACCCGGAGCTTGCGCACCGTGTCCGTACGTTAGCGGCGGACAATTTGGCAAATATCAAACAGTCCCCGCTGTCCTCCGACATCGAGTTGCGCTCATTGCGTCGCGCGCGCGCGCTCATTGGTTGGCAGAAGTGGCTATTCGGTTTAGGCATTACCTTCACGGCGCTGTCATTGTCGAACGAATTCTCGTTCGAAGGAGGCCGTCTTAGAGAGTTCCACTTTCTGATCCGTGACTATCCAGCGCAGTTCGGAACTTTCGCGGCACTGGCCCTGATTTGTTGGATCAGTTATTTCGCAATCCGGCAGCGCCTACGCATTCATCGTTCTTGAGGGCGAGAGCGCGCGACAGTGATGCTGGGCCCTGGGAGACCGGGGCGCCGGAAGGCTGCGCACTTCTGGAAAGACTCGGACGGTGAACACAATCCACTCACCGCCCGAGCGAACGTCCCGTCATTTGCTCAATTGGCGTTTGCGAGCTGCACGAGGCCGGCGTTATCACCCTTGCTGCGCAGCTGACTGTACTGTGTCAGTACGGGAGCATCGATGCGGGCAACAGCGTCATTGACCGCCTTGTTCACGCAAGCCTCTCCCTGTTTCTTACCCCAAGTGGCGGCGCTCTGGCAGAGTGTTTCGGCAGCGTAGCGAACGCGCAAATAGAGTGTCTTTGCGCCTTTGATGGTGGATACGTCGAGGTCCGAATATCGTACCGGGTACGACACCGACCAATTTGTCGTTGATGCGGCGGTGGGCTCACTCGCCAGAGCAGTCCCGCTGATTGCAGCGGAGCCGAGAGCGAGGATGCCGGCGGCCGCCAAGATTTTCGCCATATTGGATTGAGTTTTGATCACGTTTTTCATGACTATCTCCGTGAGTTCAGCTTGGGATTCCTGGGCTTTTCGAAACAATCGTCTGTGGGGGAATCTTGAAGGACATCCTGCGGACGTTCACGCGATATTCGG
>Ga0210394_10003965_pt1 | contig 17779 bp, 16 predicted proteins | sample IncBWC12MmetaG_FD_160121 | JGI IMG/M metagenome (GOLD analysis project Ga0210394, IMG submission 160121) | Forest soil microbial communities from Barre Woods Harvard Forest LTER site, Petersham, Massachusetts, United States - Inc-BW-C-12-M | ecosystem: Environmental > Terrestrial > Soil >... | reverse complement strand
TGGAGAGGAGAGCCTGGATCGCGTGGCGCAGGACTTCTTCTCCGATCCCGCTCATCTTGCGGTGCTGCGCCTCGACTGGCGCTTCTTCAAGCAATTTGAGAGCATGGCTGAAGTGCGAAAGCTGGATCTACCGAATCTCAATCAGACCCGCCGCGGCGTGCTGACTGCGATTTATCATCGCCTCGGCAAGGACGTGAAGGCCGGCGTCGGCTACAATTTCACCGATTTCTCCGACGATCTGAACGACCTGAAGTACAACCACAAAGGCATATTCTTTAACATCATCGCGACCAAGTGACGCACGGGTGCCTTCGATCTTGTCCAGGGTGCAGTAGAGAGCTTTGGATCGGTCCCACCTTTGGCGCCACAGCAGAACTCACTCGGGTCCCAGCAGTCGATGTCTGGCAAGAGTACGGCGGAGAGTTACCAAGATCAGATTAACGGGGCCGACAGAGGAACAACGACAAAAGCTAGAACGACAGAAGCCGCAGAAACCATGCGCGCACAGACTAGCTCCAGCTAGTAGTCGCGTTCATTCACTTCGTTCTTTGGCTTCATTTTCGATTTGACGGTCGACGGGCTTCGTTTCCTCTGTGTGACCGTCCGTTCGCGTTCAGCTCTCGGCGCGGAAGTCCTGTTTCTGCGAAAACAGCTAGCCTTCTATGAAGAACGAGAGACGCAGCCACGAAGATTGAACAATTCCGCTCGTCTCTCACTCGTGATCTGGTCTCAACTGTTCGACTGGCGAAGCGCCTTGGTGATCGTCAAGCCGGAGACGCTCATCGGATGACATCGCAGTGGTTTCAAGCTGTTCTGGAAGTGGAAATCGCGGGTTGGCCGGTCGCGACTGCATGAAAACATCCGCAAGCTCATCATCCGGATGGCGCTGGAGAATCCGACCTGGGGGCAGGCTCGCGTGGCGGCCGAGCTGTCGGTGAAGCTTGGCATCTATGTTTCCCCGCGTACCGTACGGGCCTATTGGCCTCCCGAATCCGGCTCACGAGGACCACACAGAACCTCCTCGCAGCACTGGAAGACGTTTGTCCGCAATCATGCTCAGTCCATTGTGGCCTGCGACTTCTTCGTTGTCGTTACAGCTCGGTTCCGAATCCTGTATGTGTTCCTCCTCATGGAACTTGGGACTAGGCGCATCCTGCACTGCAATCTCACCGCGCACCCAACGGCGGAGTGGACTTTGCAACAGTTCCGGGAGGCGATTCCCTGCGATCATCCCTACCGCTTTCTCATTCGCGACCGCGACTCGATCATTTCGGCGGAGGTAGACGACCAGCTCAAAGCATTTGGGCTGCGCGTGTTGCGCACCCCTGCGCGGGCACCACAAGCGAATGCCTACTGCGAACGGTTGGTGGGCACGGTACGTCGTGAGTGCCTGGATTTCATGATCCCGCTGGGTGAGAAACACTTGAGCAGGATCCTGGCCGAATGGGTTACCCACTACAACCAAGGCAGGCCTGTCCTTCGCCATAATTCTGTGCGCCTGTGATTTCAACTATATACGCCGTTGCGATTCACAGCCGATCTGCGATACCAACCGAGCATGCTTCTCATCGGGCGACTTCTCTTTGGCGCGATTCTCCGAGCTTTTCGGTCCCGGTCAAGTCTGTTACTGGAAAACCTGGTTCTCCGGCAGCAACTCGCCGTGCTCAAGCGCAAGCATCCTCGACCACAGATTGCTGTGGTCGATAAACTTTTTTGGGTTCTCACGCGAAGAGTCTGGTCAGGCTGGAAACAAGCTCTGACCGTTGTAACTCCAGATACTGTGGTCCGTTGGCACCGGGAGGGGTTTGCCCTTTATTGGCGTGCGATCTCCAAAGCTCGGGAAGCGATGGGCCGGAAGCGAATCTCCAAAGAAGCTCGTGATCTGATTTTCAGGATGGTGGACGAGAACCCAACCTGGGGCTCCCCACGAATCCATGGCGAGCTCTTGATGCTTGGATTCGATGTTTCCGAGAGAACCATTTCCCGCTGGATGCGTCATGCGCCGAGAAACCCGGAACCCGCGAAACGGTGGCTCGCCTTTCTTCGCAATCACCGCGAAGCCATTGCTGCGATGGACTTTTTCACGGTTCCGACGGTGACCTTTAGCTTGCTTTATTGTTGCTTCGTGATCGGTCATGATCGTCGGTGGATCCTGCACATCAACGTCACCCGTCGCCGACCAGCGCTTGGATCATCCAACAGCTGCGCGAGGCGTTCCCGTATCAAGCCGGTCAGAGATTCCTGATCTTCGACCGTGACAGCAAGTATGGATTGGAAACTCCGATCGCGGTCCGGTCGATGGGCTTGATCCCGGTGCGAACTTCTTTCGAAAGTCCCTGGCAAAACGGAATTGCCGAGCGTTGGGTCGAAAGCTGTCGCCGCGACCTGCTCGACCACGTGATCGCGATGAATGAGGCCCATTTGAAACGCCTACTCTCGGAATATGTTCGCTACTTTCACGAAGACCGGACTCATCTGGGATTGCAGAAGGAAACACCGGGAAGAAGAGTTCGCGCGGCCGCTCGCGGTGGTGTGAGCGCGCTGACAAGGCTCGGTGGCCTTCATCATCGCTACGAACGCGTGGCCTAGTTCATTGAGGTTGAGTTCGCAGGGAAGACCTCTGCCCACACTGCAGGTTCTCCGCCGCCAGTGGGCCCGTTGGTTCGATCTCCTGCGCCGAAGCACCCAAACTTAGTGAAGTGGAAGTATCAACTTCGCAGTTTCAATGGCCGATAGGATTTTGGCCAACGACAGGTGCCGAACCGGATTCGCAAACACGGCAGTCGATTGAGGCATACTGCTGAAGAGCTTTAGTGCTGCTAATACTTCAGATCGGTCCTTCGATCCCTCTATCGCGTCGCGCACCGGATAGTATTCGGGCTTCGCAGGAACTTCGGAAAACACACTGAGGAGTCGCGGATTCATGGTTACCTTATACGCTCAGCGGGATCATAGACACACTTAATTATGACAATCATAAGGATTGATATAATCAATAACCATGAATTCGCAGATCTTTCGCTACAAGCAAAATCGGTTCCAACAGCTACGGGGATTCTGCACCGTCGTTGAACTGCGCAGCGTCTCGAAAGCGGCCGTCCGTCTCCATCTCGCTCAGCCCACAATTTCGTTGCAAGTGAACTGTTTCAAAAGATGGATCGAACAGAACAGGAATTGCTCAAAAAATATTTCTATGCAAGGTTAGAACTGCTAAGCACCGAGTCGCCCGAGCTTCTTCGCAAGTTCCCGAAGGTGTTTGCTTAAGCTCTCTTTCTCATTTACAAAAATTCCAAGACCGAAGCAATTCAATTAAGTCACCGTACCGCATACATTATCTTCACTTTCAACTAGGTCGGCTTGCCATCCGCGGCGCAGAATTTGGCCCCGAAGCCGACATTACGTTCATGGTGATGGGCGGAAAATCACCGACAGAATTCAGGAATTCGGGAAAATCTCGAGGGAGCTTTAAGGGAGCAATAAGGATTTCTTTCCGTTCCCTCAACTTACTTTTCAATTACTTAGCATTCCCTCAGATTTCCCGTAAGTCCCTGAAATTCCCGTCGTGGTTGTTTTCGACCCCCACCGCCCCTACCAATTATCTTCATTTATTTTCAGTAAGTTACTGAAACTTTGAGGGAGCCCCTGCCTCGTGAGGAGGTGCGCTACCCCACTGGTGATCGGATAGCTTCCGGTTTGCCCGTCACTCGGGCAGAACTACCGCGACCTAGTTGGCTGATTGTACGGGCTCTTGAGAATACATAAGATAAATGTGCGGCCTCTATGAACATAAGGAGCGCGAGTGCAGATTGAAAAGAAACATTGCAACGGGCCTATCCGTCTGCTGACCGTTCTTCCCTTGGCTCTCGTGTTCGCAGGGTTGTTCTCGAGCAACCCTGTCGCGGCTCTGCAGGCAATCACGCCAGGGAGCCACCAAGCGACGGCGGAACAGGAAGTGAAGCAGAGCGTTGAAGGTATTCTGGCTGTCATAACCCAATCGCGCTCTACTAACACCCGTGGCTATGAAGTAGTGATACACAATGACGGCAGCGCTACAGCAGAAATTGGTGGCGCCAACTTTGGCCTTCGTACCGAGCCATCGCGATCGCAACAGTTTCCTCCTGGAACGATCGATACCAAGACGCTGCGGCGGCTGCTTATAGAGATTGGGGATGTCAGCAGGATCCCGACCGGAGGCTGCGCGAAATCGGCTTCCTTCGGTACGCGCACGCAAATTACGTATGCGAGCAAGACAAGTGGAGATCTGCAATGCATCCGACAGCAAGCATCGGACGTCGATCAGGCCCCGCTGCAAGTATCTGAAGACTTGGGCAGATTCGTGCAGACAACCTTGGGTCAATTGAAGATTAACGACAGGCGCGTCGGATCGAACAAGTAGAACCGACGAAGCCGATCATAATCCGACCCCGATTCTTGAGAGGCCCTCTGCTAGGGGTACCCCCTATTTGTCCAGCGACCGTTCCTTTTAACCCATTCTGTCGAAAGCAAAGGTTTTGTGTGTCTCGGACACATCATCCGAGTACTGTCATACAGGAGTTGGCCGGAAAAAGCGTCGGGACGATGCCCCGTGCGGATTCTCCGGGTGTATGATCCTCCCCCATGGTTCAGCGGACCCGAATCCGAATCGAAACGCCTCCCCATTACCATCGATTCGATTCCTACGCTCATCTCTAACGGTAAGACCGGGGTGATATATGGCAAAGTGTGAACATTCAGTACAGCTCGGCGGTGTCGATCTCGCCGGGCGAAATCATGTGTGCGCTTTCTTCAACACCATCGACGAGGAGCATAGAGTGCTCGGCTCGTTCTACAAAGATGGCCTCGACCGGGGCGAAAAGGCCGCCCATATTGTGGATCCGGCGAATCGGGAAGAGCATTTCAAGCGGCTCGCCGAGGCGGGTATACACGTACAAGAAATGATGGATACCGGCCAACTGGAGGTGCTCCCGTGGACCGACGCATATGTGCGGGACCACCGGTTCGACCAGGATGCAATGCTCGCTACAGTCGAAAAGCTAATCCAATCGGGCGCAGCCGCCGGCTACCCACTTACCAGGTTGGCGGGACATCATATGGATTGGTTATTCCTTGACAAACCTGCCACATACAACCTGGTCGAGTACGAGGCAAGACTCAATCATGTTCTTTCCAAGTACAACGATCCGGTGATCTGCAACTACAACCCGTCCAAATTTGGCGCAGCTGTGGCGATGGATATCATGCGGACGCACCCGCTTGTAATCATCGGTGGGTTACTGCGGGAGAACCCGTTCTTCGTTCCTCCGGAGCAGTTCCTCGATGAGATGCGAGAACGACGCTTAGCTCGGACAACCGTAGCATAGAGAATTGCTCAAATGACCGTAGATTCCTCTGCTGAGATCCCCCGCCTGCGTGCAACGGTCAGGGATCTCCTGGCGCTTTCGACGATCCCGGAGGCCTGGGTGGGACGAGAACCGCCCGCCATTGCCGCCGATCTCGCCGATTTGTTAGTCGGATCGCTCGAGCTGGATTACGCTTTTGTGCGTTTGTGCGATCCCACAGGCTGTCAGGTGGTCGAGGTGACGCGGGGGAATTCTTGGAAGGCATTTCGGCGATGGCTGCAACAACACCTCGCTGTGTTCGGCCAACTTTCTACAAAGGAACTCGTGACCAACGTTGGCGGGGTCGAGGAATCCGGCTCCGGTATCGTGATTCCTATCGGTATCAACAGCGAACGCGGTCTCGTTGCGGCGGCCTCCGATCGGCTCGATTTCCCCGACCAGATTGATCAGCAACTGCTTTCGGTAGCTGCGAATAACGCCGCGACAGCATTTCAGAACGCATTCCTTATCAAGGAGCTACGCAGCGCGCAAGAAGCGTTGCGAGCTAATGAGCAAGAGCTTCGCAAGGCCCACGACGAATTAGAAATCAAGGTGGTGGAACGAACGGCCGAATTACGTCGGAGCGAAAGAGAACTCCGCGACGTGCTCGATTCCATTCCGGCGGTCGTGTGGAGTGCGCTGCCCAACGGCTCCAATACTTACGTTAACAAGCGATTTGTGGAGTACTCGGGGTCATCGGCGGAACAGACGGCCGGATCAGGCTGGCAAGCGCTGATTCACCCTGATGATCTCGAGCGACATGCAAGTAAATGGTTGGAAGCGGTTGCTACCGGCAAGCCTCTCGAAAATGAGGTGCGTTCCCGCCGCTCGGATGGGCAATATCGCTGGCAGTTGGACCGCGGAGTGCCGCTCCGAGATGAAGATGGAAACATCCTCAAGTGGTATGGGGTTACGACCGACATCGAAGATCGCAAGCGCGTCGAAGAAGCCCTGCGGCGTAACGAGCATTTTCTGGCAGAAGCCCAAAGACTCAGCCACACAGGCAGCTTCGGGTGGAACGTTTCCACGAACGAGCACTTCTGGTCCGACGAGACTTTTCGACTTTTCGAATTCCCTCATTCCTGGAAAATCACACTGCCAATGATTTTAGAGCGCGTTCATCCGCAGGATAGGCCTTCGGTGAAAATGGCACTAGGCGCCGCTGCCAACGGAGAGGGAGTTGATGTCGAGTGTCGCTTACTGCTGCCGGACGGAAGGATCAAGTATTTGCGTGTTGTTGGAAAAGCGGAGAGGTGTGAAACTGAAAGCATCGAGGTCATTGGCGCGGTAATGGATATCACCGCCCGGAAGCGGACCGAAGTCGAACTTCGCCGCAGCCAAGCGCATTTAACAGATGCACAGAGACTCAGCCACACTGGCAGTGTCGGAATGAAAGTAAGTACTAAGCAGTTATTTTGGTCCGAGGAAGCGGCACGTATCTACGGCTACGCTCCCGGGACGGAAGCGACAGCCGATTTGGTTCTACAGCGAGCCCATCCGGATGATGTGGCGCTTCTCAAAAACGTTCTTGAGCGTGCCGCGCAGGGCGGAAGTGCCTTTGATTTTGAGCATCGCTTGCTGATGCCCGATGGTTCTATAAAACATCTTCGTAGTCTTTCACACTCCTTGATTGACGAGGCGGGTAACGAGGAAGCTGTCGGCGCGATAATGGATATCACGGAGCGTAAAGTTGCCGAAGAAACGATCCGGCGGAGCGAAGCTTATCTGGCCGAAGCTCAAAGGCTCAGTCACACGGGCAGTTTCGGCTGGAGACCAGACAGCGGAGAGATTGTCTGGTCAGACGAAACCTATCGCATCTTCGAGTACGATCGCGCCGCGAAGCCGACCTTAGACATGGTGATGCAGCGTATCGATCCCCAGGATAGGTTTTTTGCACAACAGGTCACCGAGCGGGCATCCAAGACCGGCGAAGACTTTGAGCATGAGTATCGTCTGCTCATGCCGAGCGGTGCGATCAAGCATATCCACGTGCGGGCCCATGCTTTGGATCATTCATCAAGCGGCGTCGAGTTTGTTGGGGCTGTGAGTGACATCACTGGGCAAAAGGAGGCGGAACAGAGGCTTCAGCAACAGGAAACGGAGCTCCGCCAGATGTTGGACTTCGCGCCTCAACTTGTTGGTGTATACGGACCCAACCGTGAACGTCTCCATATCAACCGGATCGCACTGGATTACCTAGGCCTTAGTCTTGAAGAGTGGCGGCAGAGGTCTGAGCGCGGTGCGTTCGTTCATCCAGATGACCGAGCGCGGGACCTGGATTATTTTGATCGTGGTCTTTCTGCAGGATCGCCCTACGAGCTGGAGTTGCGTCTGCGCAAGAGCGATGGAAGCTATCGCTGGTTTCTGGCGCGCTTCAACCCGGTTCGCGACGACAATGGCAACATCAGACGTTGGTATGTTGCGAATACCGATATAGATGACCGCAAGAGAGCCGAGGAGCGGCTGAAAGAAGAAAACGTCGCCCTCCGCGAAGAAATCGACAGGGCCTCGATGTTCGAGGAGATCGTTGGAACTTCGCCCGCGTTGCAAACGGTGCTCTCGCGCATCTCCAAGGTTGCGCCAACCGATTCTACGGTTCTTATTACCGGTGAGACCGGAACCGGCAAGGAGCTTGTCGCCCGCGCTATCCACCGACGGTCCAATCGCGCCTCGCGCGCATTCGTCAGCGTGAACTGCGCTGCAATTCCCCGTGATCTGGTTGCCTCGGAGTTGTTCGGCCATGAGAAGGGGGCGTTCACGGGCGCCATGCAGCGCCGAATCGGCCGGTTCGAACTTGCCGAGGGCGGAACGATCTTCCTGGACGAGGTGGGCGAATTATTGCCCGACACTCAGGTCGCCCTACTCAGGGTGTTACAGGAACGGGAATTCGAGCGAGTCGGGGGGAGACAGTCGATCCGCGTTGACGTTCGCGTCGTCGCTGCCACGAATCGCGATCTGAAAGCCGCTGTTGCCAATGGCACTTTCCGCGAGGACCTCTATTATCGGCTAAACGTATTTCCTCTTGAAATGCCACCTTTGCGGGCACGAAGGGCGGATATTCCCCTGCTTGTTGAATACTTCATCGATCGCTATGGGCGCAAAGCGGGCAAAAACATCAGGAGTGTCGACAAAAAGACCCTGCAGTTGCTCCAGTCATACCCTTGGCCCGGAAACATACGCGAACTACAGAACATCATCGAACGATCGGTAATCGTGTGCGAAACAGAGATCTTTACGGTAGATGAAAGCTGGCTATCAAAACAGTGTCACGATGAGAGATCAGGCGGCAAGCTGTACCTTTCGCAGAAGCTGGCAGCTAAAGAAAAAGAAGTGATCGAAGAAGCTCTGCGAGAAAGCCAAGGACGAGTATTCGGACGGTCAGGCGCGGCAGCCAAGCTAGGGATCGCGCGGTCCACGCTCGAATCGAAGATTCACTCGCTAAAGATCAACAAGAATCGTTTCAAGGCGAAACCAAGGAGTTGAACTCCCTGTCGATATCGCCTCACGCAATAAATCTACGACCTACCAGCACGCAAGGCATAGCTCAACCAATTCGATTGGCGCCAAGAAGCAGCCTCCCACAGGAATCTGGGCGATCGCGCCAACGGGTTAGATTCTTAATTCAACCTGCACCGTCAGACTAGCACCACTTGCTCTGCCCGGAATCTCGTCATTGTCGAAATATCGGACATTTTGGACTACGGCTAAGTCTTTATTGTCAGTAATTTACCGTTGGCTACCAAGCTGCACTTTCCTCAATATGACCTTCATTCAACAAGGCGCGAAGGAATGAAATTCCATCCGGCGTCTGACGTTTTCTAGCAGAGGGAGCTTGCACGCTGAGAACTCGGAAGCCGGAGAGATTAGGTTTTTCCATCGGAGGGCCCTCGAAACGCAGGCCCTTCATAGGAGGGAATCACTCGATGCCGGCCGATGCGAACGTAATTAAAGACCTGATGAAGAAAAACCTGCTCGGAGTTTTCGGTGAACGAGACGCCGAGAAGCGCCGGTCGTTGATCGCCAAGATTTGGGATGGGAAAGGAATCTTCATCGACCACAATGGCCGTTACATTGGACATACAACTATCAACGATGCCGCAGAGCAACTGCAACGGAGGTTTCCCGATTTTGCATTCTCAGAGTTGTCGGATGGAGAGGCATTCAGTGGTGTCGGACGCCTCCCGTGGGGCTTCGGTCCACCCAGCGAGCCACGGAAGATCACTGGTGTCGATGTGTTGGTTACGTCTGATGATGGTCGGATCACCGCGGTCTACACGTTCTTGGACGCAGTTAAGGGGTGATCTTTCTTTTGAAGATGGAGTCGATTGGAATGACACGCGAAAACAAAGCACCGAAAGCCAGCCCAGTTGGGGCAAGGGAGAGTGGAGAGCCGTCGCCTACGCGTGCTGAAATTGGACGCCGAGCGTACGAGATCTTTCTCGAACGTGGAGGCGTTCACGGACACGATCTCGATGACTGGCTTCAAGCGGAACATGAGCTGAAAGAAGAAGGGCGCTGAGACCGTCAGAGGAGTTGCAGACGGCAATGTGAAGGTTCGCTACTCGGTTGCCTTCACAGGGCATCGACGACAGCGAAGGGAATGATATTCCATCCGCCGTCCGGGGTTTTCAAGCAAGGGAGCTTGCATGCTGAGAACTCGCAGAACAGGGAATAGTCAAATCCTGTTCACACTCAGTGGCCGGATCGAAACAACAGAGGATATCGAGCAGCTTCAACAACTGCTCGCCGCCGAGACATCGGGGCAGCAGCTGATTTTTGATTTGAAGGACGTGACGCTCGTCAACCAGGATGCCGTCAAATTTCTCCGCCGCTGCGAGGCCGATGGCATCAAGCTCGAAAATTGCCCTCTCCATGTCCGAAGGTGGATCGATCAAGTAAAAGATCGAATCAGGCGACGAGGGGTGTGACGAAAGGCTTTTTGTTTTGAGCCACTGAAAACCTTTTTCGGGGACTCGTCCCCATGAGATCCAAATTACGCCAATTCAAAGAAAGGAATACATGATGCAAACGTTCACGAAGGTCGGCCTCGAGGCGCTCCTAACACCGGAGAATTGCGTCCTTCTCCTAATCGATCACCAGCCGTTCCAACTCGCAGACGTCAACAGCCACGAACCAACCATGGTCATCAACAATGTCACTGCCCTCGCGAAGACGGCGAAAGCATTCAACATTCCGACGATCTTGACGACAGTGAACGAGGAGCGTGGCGGCCTAATTTTCAAGACCCTTCAGGACGTCTTCCCAAATCAAAAACCCATTAATCGCACCTTCATCAATGCTTGGGAGGACAAAAGAGTTGTTGACGCGGTGAAGAAAACGGGTCGGAAGAAGCTCGTAATCGCCGCACTCTGGTCGGAGATGTGCCTTGCGATGCCCGCCATCCATTCGATGGGTGATGGCTATGACGTGTACGTCGTTACCGATGCGTCGGGTGGCGTTTCAACAGAAGCACATGACATGGCCATCCGTCGCCTGGCGGCTGCTGGAGCCCAACCGATTACGTGGCTTGGCATGGCCGGAGAACTGCAGCGTGATTGGGCGCGCACAGAGAGGCTCGGAGAGGTCGCTCAAATCCTGTTCGACCATGGAGGCGCTTCTGGTTCTGTACTCGCATGGGAGATGCAGCTTCTGGGTGCCCCACAATTGAAGGGCGCATAGAGGTTCTGGGCAGACGACGCTCAAACGTCGTCTGCCCTCGGAAGAGCCGTGTGCTCCAAGGAGACAGGTCTTATGCATACATCGAAAATCTGCGCGCTCCGATCAAGAGATAGCGGCGGTCACTCGGCTGCGGGATCAAGACATTTGGACCTATATGTGAGGCACTCGCTCCAAAAATAAGATTTCGGAACAGTTTATGACCGACGGGAAGCAAATTGAAGAAAACCTCGCCAGAAGAATTGCGGGCGTTGCGGTAGTGGCGCGGAAAGTTGCTCTGTTGATCGCGGTGGCATTTTGGGCGTCAGCCACCCCGAGAGTCTGTTTTGCCCAGGTCCAGTTACCGGCCGTGAATCTGGGTGAAACGAACTTCGAGGATGGTTTTGCCGCTCCCGGCTGGCTCATAGAGGAATTCCCGGAAAGTTACGTCGCCGGCGAACTGCGGGACGGCCATGGGAACACGATTCCAGGCAGAAATCGGCTCACAACCGATAGCACCACGACACACGTGGCCTATATAAGTAAGAAGCGTGTTCTCGGGGGATCGCTGGCAGGAGAGGTTCTCCAGCCACTGGTCGATGTCGACGTACAGCTCGCAAATGGCATTTCTTCCAGAGTGCGCGGCTTCGGCGACCTGACCTTTGGCCCTGGATTGCAGTGGGCGCCCAAAACAATAGGGAACGGCGTGTTTGTCCACCGCTTCGTTTTCGACGTTACGGTGCCGACCGGCACCTACAGCGATACGCGGCCAGTAAACATCGGCAATCATTTCGTCGTCGTCGATCCGTACTACGCACTCACTTATGAGCGCAAGAAAATAGAGTTTAGCGCGCGCCTCCACTATCTCTGGAATTCAGCCAATAACGATCCGTTTGCGGGGTTCGGCATCAGAAACCTGCAGGCGGGGCAGGCCTTTCATATCAACTACACGACTTCCTACCAACTGCACAACCATGTGAGGCTTGGCTTCAACGGGTATTGGCTGCAGCAGGTGACCGATCACAGGATTAACAATGTCGATGTTCCGGTTCCAGAGAGCGCACGGTCGGTCTCGGCCCAGGACTTCAGCTCGGGGGCCGAGACATCTGGTTCCGCCTGAATGGCTACTTGGAAACGGATGTTCGCAATCGTCCGAGCGGAGTCAAGGTGACCTTCCGTATTTCCAAAGCCCTACCGAGCACGAAGGAACCCTGAGGCAGATACGGCTGACGTGGAACTTTATTGACGAAACCATATCGACGAAAAAAGAGGGGCTAGAGTATGAAATCCGCAGGAAACGACATGAACATCAAAGAGTATCGGTATTTCACCGGCAATCAGTGGCGAAAAGCCGCGGATCATCAGGTCTTCGACGTTCACGAGCCCTATAGCGGAAAGCTGTTTGCCCGCGTCGCGGCAGGAACTCGCGCGGATGGGCGCGCCGCCGTGGATGCGGCGGCGAAGGCATTCGCGGGATGGTCGGAAACTACGCCTGCGGAAAAAGCGCGCCTGTTCCTGAAGGCTTCAGAGATCGTCAAGCGACGCCGAAGCGAGATCGCTGAAGTGCTGGCGCGTGAAACGGGGTCAACAATTTCATTCGCTACATTTCAACAGGACCTTGTGGCTGCGACGCTCCAGCAGGTCGCGGGTTGGGTGTTCCTGCCCAAAGGCGAAGTTCTGGAAACCAGCCTATCCGGCACGCACTCGATCGGAGTGCGGCGTCCGCTGGGCGTTGTCGCCAGTTTCACTCCATGGAACGGCGCTAACGTTCTCTCCTGGCGGGCCGTCATATCGCCGGTGGCCGCCGGAAACACTGTCGTGGTCAAACCATCGGAGTTCGCTCCGGTCTCCGCGGGGGTCATGCTCGCTGAGGTGGCAGAGGAAGCCGGGTTCCCGGCAGGGGTAATTAATGTTGTTACTCATGCGCCAGGAGCCGCGGGCGCCATTGCGGACGAGTTCTTCGATCGTCCTGAAGTTCGAGTGATCAATCTGATTGGCGGAGTCAAGACTGCACGCATGCTGGCCGAACGCGCCGGGCGCACTTTGAAGCGGACCGTGCTGGAGCTTGGCGGTTTCAATCCGATGATTATCCTCGACGACGTAGACATGGACTACGCTGTTCGCACCGCGACGTTCGGATCTTTCTTTCATCAAGGCCAAATTTGCCTGAATACTCGCCGAATCATCATCCAGCGCAAAATTTACGACGAATTTCTTCGCAAGTTTGTAGCTCGGACCAACACTTTGCCGGCAGGCGATCCCCTGAATCCGAAAACCATCATCGGTCCCATCATTACGCGCGACGCCGTAAAGATGATTGATGATCGCGTGAAGCAAGCCGTCGCCGGGGGAGCCAAGGCCCACACTGGCGCGAAGTTCGATGGACAGATCTATTACCCCACGATTCTGACGAATGTTCCTCTGAATGCTGCCATCGCCAACGAGGAGACCTTCGGACCGGTAGTCGTAGTCGAAGCCGTGGATACGCCGGAAGAAGCGATTGCCGCCGCAAATCGCACTATGTACGGCCTCACGTCTTCGATTCTTGCCGGGAATACTTACAAGGCATTCGAGATGGCGCCCAAGGTTCTCGCCGGAATCGTGAATGTGAATTCACCAACCGTCAACGACGAGATTCACGCGCCAATGGGCGGAGTTCGCGACAGCGGCTGGGGTCGCACGGGACCCCGCAGCCTGGAAGACTTCAGCGACCTGATTTGGATCAACTCGCACAGCGGTCAGCGCCAGTATCCCTTCTGACCGCAACTCGGGCGATCGAAGAAATCAAATCCCTTTACGGTAATTTCGTTCAACACGAACCGAAAGAACCAACAAACGAAAGAGAGAACGATCACATGTCGACTAATTTGACCGCGGTGCTTCAAAAGATTTTGCAGAACACTTCGAATCTCAAAGTGCTTCGGGAACTCCTGACGCCAGACGTGACATACGTTTCATTGAACTTCAACAACCCTGAACTGAAGAAAATTGAGCCTTGGGCTGGTACTCACAAGGGGCCTCAGGCGCTGTCCCATGTCTTTGCGGCGATTCAACGCTTCTGGAAAACGCTCGATTTCAAGGTCACCGACACCATTGAGCAGGGTAGCCGCGTCGCCCTCTTCGGCTCATTCACTTACAAGTCGAACGTGACCGGGAAGGAAATTACATCTCCATTTGGCCTCTTGGCGCGTTTCGAGGGGGATAAGGTCGCTTACATCCAGTTTCTCGAAGATAGCTATGGCACGGCAGGCTCGTTCAAAACAGGGGGCGGGACACGTTTCCATAGCGATCCTTCGGGAAAAGAGGTCGAGGTCTAACGCCGAGCACGTAGTGACCCTGAATTCACCGCAGGTCAAGGATGGGAGTCACCAAACGGTGGGCGGCTCGCGACAGTGGATGGGCCTTCGAGGCGGTTATCGGAGAGATCAGATTTCAGATACTGGGGATTCAAAATGACTAACGTGTCGAATGAAGAAAGGCGATATGACTTCATCGTTGTGGGAGCAGGCGCGGCTGGTTCGGTTCTTGCCGCGGAATTGTCCGCCTCCGGCGCGCAAGTCCTTGTCGTCGAGTCGGGAGGATCCGACGACGCGCCGACCATCGCGAACCCGAGTATATGGTTTTACAATGTCGGCGGCCCGTTCGATTACCACCTTCCCATTAACCCGTCGCAGCGATTGAACAATCGCAAATTCAATATCGCCCTCGGTCACGTACTTGGTGGCGGCACCAGCATCAATGCCATGGTATGGATACGCGGCACGCAACGGGACTACGACGGGTGGGCTAAGAACGGAGCCAAGGGTTGGGCCTTCGCCGACGTGCTTCCGGTCTTCAAGAGTCAGGAGGATTGGGAGGGCGGTGCCAATGCCTGGCGCGGAGCTGGCGGCCCCATCCACATCCGCCGCCCAAGAGATCCTCATCCCACAGCGCCAGCCTTCATCGACGCAGCCCGCGAGATGGGCATGCCCATTCTGGATGACGTGAACGGACCGATGCGCCCCGGCGCCGGTTACATCAACATGAACATCGCCGCGGATGGGACTCGCGTGAGCGCCGCTCGCGCTTTCCTGCGCCCGGCGCTGTTGAGGACCAACCTCACTCTGCTGCTCAACACCAAGGTCGTGAAACTGAACTTCAAAGGTACTCGTTGCGTGGGCGTCAAGCTAATGACAGACGGCGCGGTAAAGGATATCGCGGCCGACAAGGAAGTGATCCTTGCCGCGGGCGCCATCAATAGCCCGAAGCTTCTGATGCTCTCAGGCGTCGGGGAAGCGAAGGCGCTTCGCAGCTTTGGAATCGACGTCGTCGAGAACCTGCCCGGCGTTGGCGAGAATCTGCAGGACCATGTGCTCGTGTCCGGCGTCGTGTTCAAGTACAAAGGCAAGATGCCGGATCGGCCGGCCGACAGCAATGCCGTCGAGGCAGAGGCTTACTTGTCGAGCGTTCCTTCCGGTGAAACAGACATTAGTCTTGTGCTCCACCAACTACCAGTGGTTTCGCCCGAAACAGCCGCACACTTTGGAACTCCGCCACCGGACTCGTTCACAATCGCGCCAGCTCTTGTGCAGCCCACCAGCAGAGGCGCCGTCCGTCTGGCCAGCATCAACTTTCAGGATGCCGCCGTGATCGATGGAAACTATCTCGGCACGGATCACGATTTTGCCGCCATCGTTCGCGCCGTCGAAGTCGCGCGTGAGCTTGGGAATCAGCATGCCTTCGACAGTCAGCGCGACAGCGAACTCATTCCCGGGCCCAAGGCGAACGCCGAGGAGATCCAAGAACTTGCCAGACTTGGCTCGGCAAGTTTTGGGCACGCGGTTGGTACTTGCAAAATGGGCGTGGACAAACTCGCTGTCGTCGACCCAGAGCTTCGCGTGCACGGCATTTCGGGTTTACGCGTGGCGGACGCCTCCGTGATGCCACACATTATTACGGGGCCGGGGACAAACGCGTCGACTCATATGGTTGCGGGCCGCGCCGCCCAGCTGATTCTCGGCTGACAACAGGAGATCGCATGACCGGCAATCCCGATACATCGTTGACCATCGACACACATCACCACATAGTGCCGGATTTTTTCTGGCAGGCCACGGAGAACGCGCATGCTCCCATCGGAGGACTTGCGCCGCTTCAGTGGTCCAGGGAAGCAAGCATCTCATTTATGGATGATGCGGGCATCGACGTTGCTGTGGTCTCGCTGAGTACGCCCGGCGTGCACGCGGGAGATAGCGCCAAAGCGCGGGCTTTGGCGCGGCGATGCAACGAATTCTCAGCCGAACTCGTTCACACAAGGCCGGACCGGTTTGGAGGTTTCGCCTGCCTCCCCTTGCCGGATGTCGATGCCTCCTTAGAGGAGTTGTCCTACGCGCTCGACGTTCTCGGGCTCGATGGCTTTGTTGTCTTCACGAATTCCAACGGCGTGTACCTCGGAGACCGTGCCTTGGAGCCGGTCTTCGTGGAACTTGAGCGGCGCAAAACCGTCGTCTATGTGCATCCGAACCCTTCACCGGACGCGCTTGCCCACACCTTAGGACTCCCCGACAATTTGCTCGACTTCCCGACAGATACCAATCGTGCAGTTACTCAAATGCACTACACGAACCGATTCACACGCACGCCAAATGTGAAGTACATCTTCTCTCACGCGGGAGGCTCGATCCCCTACCTCGCCGCACGCTTTGCGATCATCGATGAGATGGGATTCATCGCCGGCGGCGAACAGAGAGGCGCCGCTGCTGACATGTTTCGCCGGATTTTTTGGGACACGGCTCTAGCTGCAAGCGATCCTGTACTCCACATGCTGCGGGACGTAGCCGGAATCAATCAAGTTCTGTATGGAACCGATTTTCCCTATCTGCGCCGGGACCTGGCGGTAAATTCCAAACAACGGATTTTGCAGAGCTCTGAGTTGGATGATTCGGAAAGGCGCGCCGTTCTTGCAGGCAATGCGGCACGCCTTTTTCCGCGCCGATTCCGACCTTCGCCAAATGTGATTTGAGAGGAGAGAACAATGCAATCTAACCTCCTGAAAAACACGTTCGTAGAAGCCCCGTGGTTGGTCGTACACCCTCTCACCCAGGAAGATTCGGCCGCAGCCGCCGCTTTGCGATCGGTTGTCCCGCCGATGAAAGGCAAGGTCGGAGGAACCGCTGGCCGCGGTCCGTTCAACGACATCATGGAGCGAGTCGCAGTCCCGGAGGGCGTGACCTTCGAAGCCGCTTCAGTCGGAGGGATATCTGGCTGGTGGGCCAAGCCGGCAAATACCCGAAGGGGAGCCGCGATTATTCACGTGCATGGCGGCTGGTTCAACTGGGGAACGGCCCAGGCGCACCGGCACTTCGTCGGCCAGATCGCTTTGAACGCCGGTGCCGATGCTTTCATCCCTGATTATCGTCTCGCTCCCGAGCATCCATTTCCTGCTGCCATTACGGATCTCGAAGCGTGCTATCGCGGCTTGGTTGACAAGGGACTCACCAGGATTGCACTCTCGGGCGACTCGGCCGGAGGCAATCTGGCGCTGGTGCTTCTGTCAATCGCCTCTGCACAAGCATCCAAGGGTGGCATCGCCCCCGTGGGCGCGGTCGTATTCTCTCCGGTTACTGACCTCGCGCTTACAGGCGAGAGCTATGACACGCGAGCCGAAGCGGATCCGTTTTTCACTCGGTCACAGGCCGCCGGGCTCGTCCGATCCTATCTAGGCGAGACCGATCCGAAGAATCCGCTAGCCTCGCCTCTCTACGCGG
>Ga0210394_10003964_pt1 | contig 17779 bp, 17 predicted proteins | sample IncBWC12MmetaG_FD_160121 | JGI IMG/M metagenome (GOLD analysis project Ga0210394, IMG submission 160121) | Forest soil microbial communities from Barre Woods Harvard Forest LTER site, Petersham, Massachusetts, United States - Inc-BW-C-12-M | ecosystem: Environmental > Terrestrial > Soil >... | reverse complement strand
TATTCGGCGATCAAATGGGTGTGCCGGCGGTCGTAGAGAGTGCCAACCAGGAGGAAGAGAGCCCCGGTTGAAACGCCGTGGTTAAGCATTTGATAGAGCGATCCCTGGAGCGCCGTCGGGTTAAAGGCGAAAATGCCGAGCACGACGAAACCGAGGTGGCTCACCGATGAGTAGGCGACCAGGCGTTTCAGGTCCGTCTGAACCATCGCCACGAGCGCGCCGTAAATGACCCCGGTGATGGCGAGCACGGCGATATAGGGAGCGAGGCGATGGGCCGCTTCCGGAAACAAGGGAACGCAGAAACGGACCATGCCGTAGGTCCCCATCTTCAGCAGCACGCCGGCCAGCACGATCGAGCCGGCCGTTGGCGCCTCGGTGTGTGCGTCGGGCAGCCATGTGTGCAGTGGAAATAGCGGCACCTTGATCGCGAAGGCGAGAAAGAAGGCGCCAAAGAGCAGCAGTTCGGTGCGAAGCGGAAGGGTCAATTGACCGCTAATGAGCATTGTCTGGATCTGCGGCAGGTCGAAAGTGCCGCTCAGTTCGTAGAGCCAGACGATCGCGACGAGCATCAGGATCGAGCCGAACATCGTATACAGAATGAACTTGAGCGCGGCATAGACGCGCCGCTCGTGTCCCCAGATGCCGATGAGAAAGTACATGGGAATCAGCATCGCTTCCCAGAAAAGAAAGAAAAGAACGAGATCGAGCGAGATGAAGACTCCCACCATTCCCGTCTCGAGCACGAGCAGAGTAATGAAGAAGCCCTGGACTCGCCGCTCGATCGATTTCCATGAAGACAGCATCGCGACGGGGGTCAAGAAAGTCGTGAGTAGTACGAGAAACAGGCTTACGCCGTCGACGCCGAGGTGGTAGTGAATCGGCGGGTCGGGAATCCATCTGCGAAATTCCTCAAATTGGTAAGCTGCAGTCCCCGGGACGAATCCCCTAACCAGCAACAGCGACAGCAGGAATTCAACGAGCGCAATGGTCAGCGCGATGCGGCGGATCCAAGTGTGATCGTCGGGCCGCAACAGCAGTAACGCCGGAATGCCTGCGAGAGGCAGGAGCGTCAAGACCGTGAGTAGATAGGAGGGAGGCACGTCAGCCTGCCATCCAGACCAGGACCATTGTGAGCAGTACGACGCCGAAGACGACCCAGGTCGCATAGGTGCGCGTGTTTCCGGAGTTTATGTGGCGGAGCCGGTCGCCGATCGTTTCGGTGCCGCGGGCCAGGCCGTTGACCGTGCCGTCGATGACCCCTTCGTCGAGCGCGTGCCAGAGAACGCGAGTCGAAATCCAGAGCAGGGGCCGGACGATGACGGCACTGTAGAGTTCGTCCACGAAATACTTGCCGGAGAGCAGGCGATAAAGCGCGCGAAGCGACTGGGCAAGGCGGCCCGGGATTTCTGGGCGGCGAATGTACAGCCACCACGCAAGCAGGAATCCGATCAGACCGGCGATCACCGGCGCGCCAAGCAGTGCGCTCAGGAGCTCGTTCCCGCCCGCGGACGCGGAGGGTTGGGCGGCTTCAGCCTCGCCAAAGACGGGCGCCAGGAAATGCTCGAAATGATCGACGCCGCCCACCAAGTGCGGCGCAGCCCACCATCCCCCGCCGATCGACAGTGCCGCGAGCACCACCAGCGGAACCAGCATGGGGAGTGGCGATTCGTGTATGTGCGCGTGCTGCCGCTCGTAGCGTGTGGCGCCATGAAACGTCAGGAAGAGGAGGCGGAAGATGTAGAACGACGTCAGCGCGGCGGTCAATATTCCGACCGCGTACAGCGCGAGGTTCGCATACGGCCCCGAGCGCGTAGCCATAAGGATTTCGTCTTTGCTGAAAAAGCCGGAGAAGCCGGGCGCTCCCGCGATCGCCAGGCTCGCGGCCAGCATCGTACCGTAGGTCCAGGGAATGCTCTTGCGAAGGCCGCCCATGCGGCGCATATCCTGCTCGCCGCCCATCGCGTGCATCACGCTTCCGGCGCCCAGGAAAAGCAGACCCTTGAAGAAGGCGTGCGTCATCAGATGGAAGACGCCTGCGCTGAACGCGCCGACGCCGCATCCCAGGAACATGTAACCCAGTTGGCTGATGGTCGAGTAGGCGAGAACCTTCTTGATGTCGGTTTGGACCAGGGCGACTGTGGCCGCAAAGAAAGCCGTTAAACCGCCGATTGCGGCGACCGCTGTCATCGCGGCGGGCGCGTGCAAGAACAGCACGTTCGAACGAGCGACCATATAGACGCCGGCGGCCACCATCGTCGCCGCGTGGATCAGGGCGCTCACGGGCGTCGGGCCTTCCATCGCGTCCGGCAGCCAGACGTACAGCGGAATCTGCGCGGATTTCCCGGTCGCACCGGCAAGCAGCAGCAGCGCCACCGCCGTTAACACGCCATGCCCGGCCGTCTCCACCGGCATCGCCGCGGCGCCGCTGAACACGGGGCCGAAGTCGAGCGTGCCGAAGTGCCGGAACAGCAAGAAAAGCCCCAGGAGAAAGCCGAAGTCGCCGACGCGGTTTACCCAGAACGCCTTATTGCCCGCATCGGTCGCCGTTTTCTTCAGGAACCAGAAGCCGATGAGCAGGTAGCTGCACAGGCCGACGCCTTCCCACCCGACGAACATCACCGCGTAGTTCGCGGCGAGCACCAGGGTCAGCATGAAAAACATGAACAGGTTCAGATAGCTGAAGAACCGCCGGTATCCGGCATCGTCGGCCATGTAGCCGGTCGAGTACAAGTGGATCAGCCAGCCGACACCGGTCACCACGAGCAACATCACGATGGTGAGCTGGTCGACCTGCAGTGCGTAGTCCGCACGGAACGTGCCGGCGGCGATCCACGTGAAATAGGAATGCGTCCAGGGAATCTGCGTCGCACTAAGCTGAGTGAACTCGCGAACTAACTCCGCGGAGGCTAGAAAGGCCAGTCCGGTTGCGCCTAGCGCAACTCCGTTCGTCGTGGCGCGGGGCCAGCCACGGCCAAACATACCAATCGCCGCCGCTCCGAGCAGCGGCAGCAGCGGAATGATCCAGAGATGTTCGAGCAGCAACATTCGTGTTCGCTAGAGTTTGAGGAGATTGACCCGTTCGACGTTGAGCGACTGACGGCTGCGCGCAATCAAGATGACGATACCCAAGCCTACGGCCGCCTCCGCGGCGGCCACAACAATGACAAAAAAAACGAAGACCTGCCCCTGCAACTGCCCGAGGGCGCGGCTGAAAGCGACGAAGGCCAGGTTGACGGCGTTCAACATGAGTTCGACGGCCATGAAGATGGTGATGATGTTTCGTTTGAAAACGAAACCCACGACGCCGAGTCCGAACAGTACGGCGCTTAGAGCAAGGTAATACGCAATCGGCACCACAGTTTCCTCCCCTTTCAACAGCCTCAGGCCTTGCAGTCCGAGCGCCCGCGCTATGCGTCTCTCTTCGCCAAAACCAAGGCTCCGACGATGGCGATGAGAATCAGGATCGACGTCAGCTCGAACGGGAACACGAAATCCTGGAACAGCAGCATCGCCAGCCGGCGCGTCGCTCCCTCCGCTACGGGTTGCGCGACCATCGGCGCCGAGGCGCGCGCCACGCGATACGACAACTCCAGCAGCAGAAAAATGGCGAGCGGGATGCCCGCAAAATGCGCCGCGTGGCTCAGGTTGGTGCGCTCTTCGGCGCCCGCGTTCAGGAGCATGATGACGAAAACGAACAACACCATGATCGCGCCCGCGTACACGATGATTTGGATCGCGGCTACGAACTCCGCGTCGAGAAGCAGGTAGAGCCCCGCCAGCGCGACCATCACCACGATCAGCGAGAGCGCGCTGTGAACGGGATGGCGCTGCAAGATGAGGTTGACCGCGCCGGCCACCGCGATGGCTGCCAGAGCCAGAAAGACCGCGAGCTGGGCCGTCATTTCCGCGCCACCACCGCAAAGCTGGTCAAGACGACATTCGCGAGCGCCAGGGGCAACAGAAACTTCCAGCCGATGGCCATCAGCTGATCGTAGCGGAAACGCGGTAAGGTCCAGCGCACCCAGACGTAAACGAAGAGAACGACGAACACTTTGAGGAGAAACCAGAAAGGGCCCTGCACCAGATCCACGATGCCAGGACGTGCGCTGAGAGCGGCTAACCCGCACAGCAGCACTCCAAGTGCGGGCAGCTCCATGCGGCCGAGCGCCGTTCCGTACCGGAGTCCATGAATGACCAGGATGACGCCGCCGACACCAAACAGCGCCACGGGCAGATAGCGAGTCCACCCAAAGAGCGGCGTCGCCGGGAAGGGCGACAGCCAACCGCCGAAGAACAAAATCGTCGCGAGGAAAGAGACGGTAATCATGCTGGCATATTCGGCCAGGAAAAACATCGCGAAGCGAAAACTCGAATATTCGGTGTGGTACCCCGCGACGAGTTCGGATTCGGCTTCGGCCAGATCGAAGGGGAGGCGGTTAGTCTCCGCTACACCGGCCACGAAGTAACATAAAAAACCTAATAGCTGCGGCAGCGTGGGATTGAACAAATTCCATTTAGGAAGGAGGCGCCACGTGAAGCCCTCCTGGGCCCGCACAATCTCAGAAAGATTGAACGTTCCGGCGAGCAAGAGCACGCCCACGACAGACATCGTGAGCGACAACTCGTAGCTGATCATCTGCGCCGAGCTGCGCAGGCCACCCAGCAGGGAATACTTGTTGTTCGAAGACCAGCCGGCCAGGGCAACGCCGTACACGCCGACGGATGTGAGCGCGAAGATAACCAGCAAGCCAATATTAACGTTCGCCACGACCAGCGGCGTCGTTTGCCCAAAGATGCGGATCGAATCCGGGCCGAATGGAATCAGAGCAATCGTGGAAATGGCCAGCGTCATCGTAACGAACGGCGCCAGGGAGTAGACAAACCGGTCAACTCCAGCGGGCGTGAGGTCTTCTTTCATCAGGAATTTTACGCCGTCGGCCAGCGGCTGGAGCAGCCCGTGAGGGCCGACCCGGTACGGACCCACCCGGCTCTGGATGTGCGCCGCCACCTTGCGCTCGAACCACACCAGGTAGGCGACGGCTGTCAGCAAGACGAAAAGAAGCACCACGATCTTGACCAGTGAGACCAGCAGGATCGGGTACCGCGCAAAGAGTGCGCTCACGGTTGCGCTTCCGCTTCACGCAAGGTCTGAATCATGCGGCAGTATGGGCTGAGACTGCCGCTGGTGAACAGCGAATCCTCGGCCGAAAGGATCGTTCCGCGGGACAATTCGCTCGCCGGATGGTCGTTCGCGACGACGGCCGGCGCGGATGGCTCGGCGCGTCCCGTGAGGAGGTTTGCCCAGGAAACGCCGTATCCCGCGACGTGCCGGCGAATTTCGTCGAAGGCGGCTTCCGGCGTGCGCAACCGGATCGCTTGGCCGACGCCGTGGCGCGCCAACTGGTGCGACAGGATGCGAAGCGTGTCGAAGTCGGAGCGCGGCCCCGTGAAGTCGCTGCCCTTGCGCACGAGCTGAATTTCGCCCGCCGTATTGGTCATCGTGCCGCCTTTTTCATAGGCCGAGAGCGCCGGTAGCACAATGTCGGCCAGGCGCGCCGTTTCCGACAAGAACAAATCGTGCACGACGAGCAAATCGAGCTTTCCGAGGTGGCTCGATCCCGCGACGCCAAATGACTTCACCGGATTTGCGCCGACCACGTAGAGCGCTTTGAGGCGGCCCGACACGGCGCTTTCCAGCATCGCGCGCGCGGAAAGTCCGGGATGCGCGTTGAGCGACGCCCCCCAAAGCGCGCCGTATGCCTCGCGCGCGCCGGCATCTCCGATCGGGGCGTAGCCGGGCAGCCGGTCGGGAAGCAGTCCCATATCGGCGGCGCCTCGCGAATTAGCATAATCTCCCAGCGCCATAAAGCGCGTGCGTTGGCCTTCCACCGCGCGTGACTCGGCGAGCTTCGCGAGGTGGCTCAGTGCCGCGCCCTGGAGTCCCGCGCCGAAGAGCACGGTGAGGTCGCCTTCACCCGCGAGAGCCTTTTGCAGCTCCTTCACTTCCGCATCTAAAGCGGCCGGAACTCCCGCCGCCCCTGCGCCCGCCAGCGTTGCCATTACCGTCCCTTCTTGGCCCGGAGCGATTTGCAGGCACAACTTTGCTTGCCGCCGAAGCTTTATCTCGCGAGAATCCACGGCGTAAAGCCGAGAACCGTGATGCCGGATCGCCGCACGAATTTGCCAGGCCACCAGCGGATTCTGCGAGGTCGGATCGTTGCCGACGAGCAGAAATGCCGGGGCCGCGGCGAGATCGCTCATCGTCGCAAAGACGCCGGCGGAGGCCGCGGAACCAAGCCCGGGCTCCTCCGAACGGCCCGCGAGCGCGGTGACCATGCCGGCGTAGTCGGCGGTGCGGTGATGATCGATGTTATTCGTGCCGATGGCCGCGCGGGCGATGCGCCCCAGCAGATAATTTTCCTCGTTAGTCGTGCGGTTCGAGCCGTAGAAGCCGACGGCTTCCGCGCCGTTCTGCGCTCGCACGGCGGCGAGTCGCGAGGCCACCTCCTCGAGTGCATCTTCCCAGCTTGTCGGCTCGAGTTTTCCGCCGCGCCGGACCAGGGGCTGCCGCAACCGGTCTGGATCGCGCGTGAAGTCAAAACCGAAACGGCCTTTCACACAAAGGAAGTCGCCGTTGAAGCCTGACAGGTCGCGGTTGTTCGCGCGCAGGATTTCGTGATTCCGGACGCTGAGCGTGGTCTTGCATCCGTTCGAGCAGTGCGTGCAGACCGTGGAGACGTACTGCATCTCCCAGGGGCGCGTGTGGTAGCGGTAGGTGCCGCTGGTGAGCGCGCCCACCGGGCAGATGTCTATGCACATGCCGCACTCTTCGCACTCGAGATGATCTTCGCGGTTCGGGATAATCACCGAATGAACGCCGCGATGCCCCACGCCTAGCGCCTTCACGTCCATGCCCTCATCGCACACCCGCACGCAGCGGAAACAGAGGATGCAGCGCGGAGCGTCGTAGTACACCAGGTTCGACCATTTCACTTCGGGGACGTGCAGCTTTTCTTCCACGAACCGGCTGTGCTCCGCGCCGTAGCGAAAGGTCATGTCCTGCAGTTCGCATTCGCCGCCCTTGTCGCAGACTGGGCAGTCCAAAGGGTGATTCGAGAGCAGGAATTCGAGCATGCCTTTACGCGCCTCGTGCACCTTCGGCGTATCGGTGTGCACGACCATTCCGTTCGAGGCGACCAGCGTGCAGGCGGTTTGCAGCTTGGGCGCTTTTTCCACTTCCACTAGGCACATGCGGCACGCGGCCTGCAGCGCGAGGCCGGGGTAATAGCAGAACGACGGTATGCCGATGCCCTCGCGCCGCGCCGCCTCGATAACCAGCGTTCCCGGCCCGGCGTTCAGGTCGCGCCCGTCGATCTTGAATTTGATCTCGGTCTCTGCCATGTCGTTGCGATTTTCCTAGCGAGCCGCGGCGAACACCTCGGCCGGCTGGTAGCGGCACCGGCCCGTCAAGTGTTCCTCGAATTCATTGCGCCATTTATTGACGATGCTAATCGTCGGCATCGCGGCGGCATCGCCCAACGGGCAAAATGTCGTGCCGAGCATGTTTTTGGCCAGCTCGCCCACCAACGGAATATCCTCGGAGCGTCCGCCACCAGCGTGGAAGCGGTCCAGCATCTTGGCAAGCCACGCGGTGCCTTCGCGGCAGGGAATGCACCAGCCGCACGACTCATGAGCGTAGAAATGCATGATGCGCCGCGCCAGGTCTACCATGCACGTCTGGTCGTCAATGACCACCACGCCGCCGGAACCCAGCATGGAGCCTGCTTTCGCCACGGAATCAAAATCCATCGGGATATCGATTTCGTCGGCCTTCAGCAACGGGCAGGAACTGCCGCCTGGAATAACAGCTTTTAGCGTTCTACCGCCGGGAATCCCGCCCGCCACGTCTTCCAGCATTTGTTTGAGGTTGAAGCCCATCGGCAGCTCGTAAAGCCCGGGCCGATTGACGTGGCCGGAAATGCAGAACAGCCGCGTGCCCCCATTTTTCGCCGAGCCCAGGCCCGCATACCACTCGCCGCCGCGGTGTAGGATCGCCGGCACGGCGGAAAGCGTTTCGACGTTGTTGATCACCGTCGGAGACCCATACAGGCCCACGATGGCTGGAAACGGGGGCCGGATACGCGGGTAGCCGCGCTTGCCCTCGAGCGATTCCATCATGGCCGATTCTTCGCCGCACTCGTATGCGCCTGCTCCCGTGTGTGTGGTCAGGTCGAAGTCGAAGCCGCTGCTAAGGATGTTCTTTCCGAGATATCCCCCCGCGTAAGCTTCTTCGATTGCGGCGTCCAGGATGTCGAGGACGTAGCGATATTCGCCGCGAACGTAGATGTAACCGTCATGCGCGCCCACGGCGCGCCCGGCGATGATCACGCCCTCGATGAGCTGATGAGGCGCCATTTCCATCAACGGCCGGTCCTTGCACGTCCCGGGCTCGCTCTCGTCGGCATTGCAGAGAATGTATTTCGGCTTCGCGGACTCTTTGGGCACGAAGCTCCATTTCATGCCCGTGGGGAACCCGGCGCCGCCGCGTCCGCGCAGATTCGACTTTTTTACCTCGTCGACGACTTGATCGGGAGACAGCTCGCGAAGGGCTCGCTCGAGGCCTTTGTAGCCGTCGTTTCGCAGGTAAACTTCGAGCTTGTGAGAGTCCGGCACGCCAAATAACCGGCTGATGACGGGCACTTCTGCGGGGTGGCGTTCGTGAACCGCGCCGGTAACCGGTACCGAGACCGGCGGCGTCCGGCCTTTGTCCAATTGGTCGAGCAATTGATTGACGCGAGACGTGGTCAGGTTCTCGTAGAAGTCGTAATTCACTTGAATCGCGGGCGCTCCGGTGCACGCGCCGATGCACTCCACTTCTTCGAGGGAGAACACTCCATCGGCGGTAACTCCTTTGTTGGCGATCTCCAGCTTCTTTTGGATGAACTCGTAGAGCGCATGGCCCCCGCGCAGCATGCAAGACACATTCGTGCACACTTGGACGTGATATTTGCCCGTGGGTTTGCGGCGAATCATCGAGTAATAGGCCAGCGTTTCGATGACTTGCAGCGTATTGAGTTCGAGCCGACGCGCGATCTCCGTGACGAGATCGTCGCTCACGAAGCCGAATACGTCTTGTCCGTAAAGGGCCATCGGCACAAGTGCCGAGCGCTTCACGGGATACCGCCCCAGGAGGCTTTGGAATTTCTTCTCGAGTCCCGGCGGCAGCTCCATCAGCGGTCCACTTCCCCGAGCACGATATCTGTCGTTCCGATGCAGGCGATCAGGTCGGCGACCAGCCGGCCCTCGGCCATTTCCGGCAGGGCCTGAAGGTTCACGAATGAGGGTGCGCGCACCTTGACGCGGCACGGTCTAGGCGAACCGTCGCTCACGACAAAAAATCCTAGTTCTCCCCGAGGAGATTCGATCCGCTGGTAGACCTCTCCCGGAGGCGGAGCGAACCCTTCGGTGAAAATCTTGAAATGGTAGATCAGCGCTTCCATCTCCGTCTTCATGGCTTCGCGCTCGGGCGGAATGATGCCGGGTGCGTCGGTTCTAATCGGCCCCTCGGGCGGGATTTTCGCTGCCGCCTGGCGGACGATCTTCACGCTTTCACGCATCTCCGCCACGCGCACCAGGTAACGCGCGTAGCAGTCCGACTCCGTTCGCGTCGGCACGTCGAAGTCAAATTCCTCATAGCTCGAATACGGAAAGAATTTTCGCACGTCGTAGGCGACGCCCGCGGCGCGAAGCATGGGGCCGGAAACGCCGTCCGCCACCGCATCCTTTGCGTTGAGAACGCCGATACCGACCGTGCGCAATTTCCAAATTCGGTTGCTGGTAAGCAGCTCCTCATACTCGTCGATACGGGAAGGGAATGTCTGCAGAAAGGCCGCAACACGGTCGAGCCAGCCGGGCGGGGGTTCCAGCGCCAAGCCGCCGATGCGGAAGTAGCTGGTCATCATCCGTTGGCCCGAAACCATTTCGAAGATGCTCAGAACCTGCTCGCGTTCGCGAAAACAGTAGAGCATGACGGACACCGCGCCGAGATCCATGGCGTGCGTGCCGAGCCAAACCAGGTGGGATGCGATGCGCGTTAGCTCGGTCAGCAAGACGCGAACGTACTGTGCGCGCTTCGGAACCTCGATTCCGAGCAGTTTTTCCACCGCCAGGCAGTAGCCCAGATTGTTCGAAAGAGGCGCCAGATAATCGAGCCGGTCCGTCACGGTAATCGCCTGCGAGTAGGTTAGCGCCTCGCAGGTCTTTTCGATCCCAGTATGCAGGTAGCCTACTTCCGGGCGCGCCTTGACGACCGTCTCGCCGTCCAGCTCGACCACGACCCGCAAGACCCCGTGGGTCGAGGGGTGTTGCGGGCCCATGTTCAGAACCATCGTTTCCGTTGCGCCCGTAGCAGTTTGAACGGTGGTGGTCATCAGCGGAAACCCTCGACCGGATAGTCCTTGCGGAGCGGGTGGCCCTCCCAATCGTCGGGCATGAGGATCCGCCGTAAATCCGGGTGCCCGTCGAACCGAATGCCGAACAGGTCGAAGATTTCGCGCTCGTGCCAGTCGGCCGTGGGCCATAGGGAAGTCACCGAGTCAACCGTAGGGTCCGTAAGGCCGGACACCCACACTCGCAGGCGCAGAGTCTGCCGGTTCGGTAGGGAAAGCAGGTGGTAATTCAGCTCGAAGCGCGGCTCGGCCGGGAGACGATCTACGGCCGAAATATCGGAAAGAAAGTTGTATTCCAGGCCCGGTTCGGCGGCAAGGTATGTGCCTACGCGGCGCAAGTGCTCGCGCGGCAGGACCAGCGTCAGCTCTCCCCGGAACTCCGCAGCTTGGGTCACCGCCTGCGTGTCCCAAGCGCGTAACCTTTGCACGATTGGATACTGTTCAGGGGACGGAGGATCGGTCACGAGATGCGGTCCCGGCGCGCGGCTGGGCGGCTCCAATCCAACGCGCCTTTCTTCCAGAGATAGACGTAGCCTGCCAACAAGATCAGAATGTAGACCAGCATCTCGACAAATCCGAACCAGCGCAGCTCGCGATAGACGTAGGCCCAGGGATAGAGAAAAACGGCTTCCACATCGAATAGGATAAAAACCATAGCCACCAAATAAAATTTGACGGAAAAGGGTTCGCGCGCGTCGCCCGTAGGGGTGATCCCGCACTCATACGGCTGCATTTTCGTCCGGCCGGGCCGGTGGCGACCGATACCGACCGAAAGCAGGAGCATCGCCCCGGCGAGCGCCATGGCGATCAGAAAATGTATCAGCAGCGGAGCGTATGATTGAGCCACATTCCCCATCACGGACACGCACGCTATAATAGCGGCGCGTGGCCAGTCGGTCAAATGAACCGAGAATGGGGCCTGCCGACGGTGGCTGGGGCCTCAGAACAGGCTGCTGACATGCTTGCGTATCCCTGACATGAATCTAGGCTTCAACTCAAACGTGCCGGTCGGCGATGCCGTCTATCACGTGCAAACCGAGGCTCGTGGCCTGACCCACCCGTTCGTGGACACGGTCGTCTTGTCCGCCGGACGAGTCCTGCATCGTCGCAGCACCAGTTACGCGGACTTGCTTGCCGGCGGCGCTGCGGATGAAGACGTCCTGCGCTCCCGCGTCGAGCAGCAGCATCGCGACATCCTCGAAGGCCTGCGGGAAGGTTCGCTACTACTCGAAGAGAGTGGCCTGGCGACGGCCGCGGCGATTGACGTAAAGCTTCGTAACCCAACGTCCTGGCTCGCCGCAGGCCAGGCTTCTTTGGAGATTGAGGTCTGCGCACGTCCCTCCGGCGAGCCGGTGGCGGGCGCGGAGGTGGAGGTAACCATTGAAGGCGCGGAGGGGGCGCGCGTGGATTTCGCGGCGCAAACCGATGCCCGCGGGCGCGCCTTGGTGCGCTTTCAGTTGCCTCGAGTTGCCGACCCGGCTAAAGCGGCGCTCGTCATCCGCGCGCGCGGAGCGCAGGCGCAAGACCATCTCCGTTATCGCCTGAAGCCGAAGCCAGGCGAGCCCGAGCCGGCCCAATGAGCGAAACCATCCCCGTGGTCATCAACGGCGAGTCTCGCGAAGTGCCCGGCGGGCTCGACGTTACTGCCTTACTGAGGCATTTGGGGCTTTCCGCGAACCGCGTCGCCATCGAGCGCAATCTTGACATCCTTCCGCGGGCGCAGTGGGATTTGACCTCGGTGTCTGCCGGCGACCGGTACGAAATCGTGCACCTGGTCGGCGGCGGCGCGTCCCGGGACTAGGCGTACGAACGCCGTTATCCCTTGCGTCCCCGTGAGGCCAGGTACGCTCTCCAGGGTTTCCAGTAGTATTTCGGCCAGCCCTTGCGCACGCCGCTGCGATCTTGAGTCGGGACACCAACGTGCGTCAGATTGACCTCGCTGCCTCCCGGCGCCTTGCGGAACTCCAGGACCAGGATGGAATCGGGATCGTCACGCTTGAAGTTTGCCGATCGCCAGGCCTGCACGACCAAGCGGTTCGGAAGCACCAGCAGATTCCGTCCACTGAGGGCGCCTGCGAATGCTGTGAACCGTCCTCCCGCGCGGCGGCTGATCCGTGCGCGCGCACCCGTGGAGGCCGAATGTTTGGCGGAATCCATGTACAACTCGAACAGCGCTTTCGGCGAACAGGCAAAGCGCACGGACTGCTCGATCGTCGGCGTCATCGCAAAGATCCTCCGGATTCCTCCTGCTGCTTCGAGTCCGAAAAGATAGCCGGGAGTGTAACTTCGCCCCGAACCGAAGTCGAGCCGTCTGCCGCAACGTCGGAAGTCTTGTGCTACGGCTTTGCCAACAGATGGCCGAGTTTGGTGCGCTTGGTTTCGAGGTAGGCGCGCGAGGCGCTGGCGCGGCGCGGCTCGCAGGGTATGCGCTCCATCACGCGGACGCCATACCGTTCGAGCTGCTCGACCTTGTCGGGATTATTGGAGAGCAGGCGCACGCGTCGCACGCCCAGCGCGAGCAAGGCCTCGGCTGAAAATCGGTAGTCGCGCGAATCCGCCGCGAATCCGAGTCGCTCGTTCGCTTCCACGGTGTCCATGCCGCCATCCTGCAATTCGTATGCGCGAAGCTTGTTCATTAAGCCGATGCCGCGGCCTTCTTGAGGCAAATACAGCAACAGGCCCGCCGGCGCTTTGGCGATCTCCCGCAGCGAAAGCTCGAGCTGCGCGCGACAGTCGCACCGTTGAGAGGCCAGCACGTCGCCCGTGAAGCATTGCGAGTGAATGCGCACCAGCGGGACCGCTCGCGGGCTGAGCCGCCCGTGACGCAGCACTACGAGAGACTCCTTGGCCCCGCGGCCCTCGATGCCCAGGATCGTGAACCGCCCGAAACGTGTCGGCAGCGTGGCCTGCGCCACAACGCGAATATGCTCGGCCCTGCCCTTGCGTCGCCTCTTTGACTTGTCTTTCGTCATCGGCCGAAGACCCGTAGTATAGCAGCCACATTTGCGCGCCGTCGCTTTACATCCAGCGTGCGATTGGCTAACGTAGCCCCAGACGCGCGCAATCCCGCGCAGTCGTTCATGGAAACGTTCTTTCCCGGCCAAGACCTCCTATTTACGCTGCTCATGAAAGTGGGCGTGGCCGCCTCGCTCGCCGCGCTCCTGGTCCGGTGGGAGGACTTTCGCAACGTCTTGTTCACCGAGGTCCGGGACTCCGACCTCAAGCTCAAGCTGATTCTGTTTCTGACCCCGGCCCTCGCGGTCGGCGTGTTGCTCCGCCTGGTTGGCTACCCCTACCGCTTTGCCGACCTCATGCTGGAGGGTTCCTTCCTGCTGGGGTTGCTCGGCGGACGCGTCGTCGGTCCGCTGGGAGGCTCCATGGTCAGCCTGCCGGCTTTCCTCCACCACGAATGGCTCTCGATGCCCATGGCCTCGTTTGCGGGACTGGTGGGCGGGCTGATTCGCCAGGCGATTCCGAACCTGGACGGCATCTGGGATTTCGGGCCGTTCACGTTTCTCAACATCCCTCGTGCTCTCTGGCGATTTACGCGGCGCGCCACCGTGACCTGGGAGATGCTGCCGCTCGGAGCCTGTATCGGGCTTGAACTCGGCAGGCTGGCGCTGGGCCACGCGACCAAGCCGCAATGGCTTTTCTATATCGACGCCCGGAACTTGTGGTCCATCGGCTTGCTCCTGCTGGGAACGGTCATGGCCATCACCGTGCCTCTCAAAATCTGGAACAACACCCGCATCCAGATGAATCTCGAACAGCACCAGCAGTTGCTGCTCAAGGCCCGCATGGATGCGCTCTCGAGCCAAATCAATCCCCACTTCCTGTTCAACACGCTGAACACGGTTTCTTCGCTGATTCGCTACGATCCTGATCTAGCTCGCGTGGTCGTCGTTAAGCTCAGCAATATCCTCCGCCGCCTGTTGCGCAAGCACGAAACATTCGTTCCCCTTCATGAGGAGCTCGGTTTCGTGGACGACTACCTGGATATCGAGGTGGCCCGCTTCGGCCGCGACAATCTGCAAATTTTCAAGCAGGTCGATCAGCAGACCCTGGAAGCTTTTGTGCCCAGCATGCTGCTGCAGCCGATCGTCGAGAACTCCATCAAGCACGGCTTGGGAGCGAAACTCGACGGCGGCCAAATCACCATCCGCACCTCGTACGTCGAGGGCCGCCTGGTAATCGAAGTCGAAGACAACGGCGTGGGTATATCGCCGGACCGGATGGCGCAGGTCTACGTCGATGGAATCGGCATGAGCAACGTGCACGAACGGCTGCGCATGCTCTATGGCGACGATTTCCGCATGGACATTTCGAGCAGTGAAGGCGCGGGCACGCTCATCCGAATCGAGGTGCCGGAACTCGTGTCGGAGATGCGTGGCGTTAGCTGAGTCCGCGCCCAGTCCGAAAGTTACTATCCGCTGTTCCCGCCCTTGGCCGCCTCGTCGCCATCCTTGTATACGTACTGGATGACCTGCTTGTAGAGGAGCAGGTTGGGGCTTCCGAAGCGCGTCAGCTTGATGCAATCGCGGTCGTACCACTCGATAATGCCGTGGAGTTCTTCGCCGCCGATGAGGACCACGGTCATCGGCGTGCGAGACTGCATCTGTTTCACCCAATAGAAATTCTCGGCGTGCGTTTGCTCCGGCGGGGCCGGCTTTTTGTGTGGCTGCGGCCCGCTACTGGTTGAGCGAGTCACGACTTGCTCCTTCACTTCGGTCAAAGTAGGACGGAATAACTTGCGATTAACCATTACCGCTCCTTGAAGTCTCAGCTACCCTGCGATGAAGAGGCCGGCTCGCTGATAAGATGCACCGCACCGCGCTTGCGTTACGCTTTATCCGCAAGCCCGCTTACGATTTCGATTAGCGGCCCGGCGCGAGCGACAGCGCCAGCGCGTCCAGGCCAAGTTGCCTGTTGATATTTCGTCGCAGCCGGCCCGAAAGTTCGTCGAGATCTCGTGCGGCCCGCGCGACCCACAGGGGATCCACCCGCTTGCCCAGGGCGATCAGTTCCTTCCCAAGAATCGGATTGCGAACCCTTGGATCTGCGCAACCGGCGGAAAGCTCGAGCACGTCGGTCAGAAGACTATAAAACAGTTCGAGGACGCTTTCAAAGGGTACTCTTTGCCCTTTGGTAAGCAGCGCAGTCTGGGCAAACAGGTCCGTAAGCGAGCGGCCGTCGGCCGCGGCCGAAAGAACGCGCAGGACGGCGCGTCTGAGCTCGGTCGCTTGGGCTAAATCGAGCGACAGCGCGGCGCCTGGGCTGCCTTCCGCAAGCTGCGCGGCTAATTTGTGGTCCGCTGCGGCAGCCTTGGTGCGATTGCCAAGAATCTGCTCCACCGCCTGGGTCTGCAGCGGCGAAAAGAAGAACTGCAGGCACCGCGAGCGGATGGTTGGCAGCAGCAAGTGTGCATTCGTCGTGAGCAGAATGAGCGTCGAAGTCTCCGGCGGCTCCTCCAGGATCTTCAGGAAAATGTTGGCGTAATCCGGGCGCATGGTCTCGGCGCCGTCGAGAATGAAAAAGCGGCGCCGCGCCACCGGCTTGAAGTAGGCGGCGCGCTGGACCGCGCGCAGCTGCCCCACATGCAGCACAGGCCGCGCCACCGGGTTCTTGAGCCGCACCGGATCGGGCACCACGGCCCACACATCGGGATGCGTCTCCAGCAGCAGCGGTACCCGTTCGACCGTGGCCGCGTCGGCGCTCTCGCCCCGCTCGGCAAGTCCTTGCTCGATCAGCGACGGCAGATCGGCCAGGCGGCCGATGCTTCGGCAAGGGTCGCACTCCCCGCAGGAATCGTCGGGAAGCCTTTGGCAATTCGCCGCTTGGGCAAAGATTCGAGCTAGGGTGAACTTGCCGACGCCGCGCGGGCCGGCGAATAGCATCCCGTGCGGCACGCGCCCGCTACCGAGCATCCCGCGCAGCGCGGTGACAATTCGAGGATGACCGATGATCTCGGACAAAGGCATTGGTGGGGGCCCGTTGTCTTTACTCGCTCAGGAAGCCGCTAGCCGCGAAAGTACGCGCGATTCGACCGCCGCAAGGACCGTCCGGTGAATCTCCTCGGGTGATCTCATTGCGGCCGCCGCAGCGTCGAAGCATTCCACGGTGACCCAGTTCGGCTCGTTCGCCAGGTCATCGTATACCTGCGCGGCCTGTTCAAGATGCGTGAGGTTCGACTCCTGCTGGTCGCGTTCGAGTGGCGTATAGCTACGCGCAGCCTTCCGCCCGACCCGCTGCTGCGCTTCAGAAGCGCCCAGGCGAAGATAGATCACCAGATCCTCGACGGGCAACCCGTAAATGCCGTATTCGAGCTGCCGTAGCCACGCCATGAACTCCGCGCGCCCTTCCGGAGCCACCCGTGCCGTCTGATGGGCGAGGTTCGATGCGACGTACCGGTCGGCCAGAATCGTTTTGCCCGCCGCAAGCGCCGCCGCAAGTTCCGGTTTGGCCTGAAAGCGGTCGCCGGCGTACAGCAGCGCGGACAAATGTGCGTCCACAGTTTCCAGCTTGCCGAATTCGCCGTTCAGGAAGCTGGCGATCAGCCGGCCGAACGACGACTCGTAGCGCGGGAAGCTAAAGGCAACGCAGGAAATGTCTCGGGCCGCGAACCAATGCGTGAGTAGTTGTGCCTGGGTGTGCTTGCCGGCCCCGTCGATGCCTTCGATGGCGATGAGTGTTCCGCGCGAACCCATGTGAAGACCAGTCTAGCCTGAGTCTTCACACCCCGCAACCAACAGAAGCCGCCGACTCTGCTAGAATTTGCCGCATGGAACCCGCACCCGGCTCAATCGCCGCCAACCTCGCCGAGGTCCGCGAACGTATCGAGCGCGCCTCGCTCCGTGCGGGCCGCCGGCCCGAGGACGTAACACTCGTCGCTGTTTCCAAAACCGTTCCGGTCGAGCGCATCCGGGAAGCCTGTGGCGCCGGCATAACCCACTTCGGCGAGAACCGCATGCAGGAGTGGGAAGCGAAGGCGCCGCTCCTCGAAGAGCTGGACGTGACTTGGCACATGGTCGGCCACCTGCAACGCAACAAAGCCGCCCGCGCCTTGCGCCTGTTTCACACCCTGGATTCGCTCGATACGCTTCCCCTTGCCGAAAAGCTGGAACGAAGCGCTGGTGACGCCCGCAAGTTGCCGGTGCTCCTCGAGGTGCGCCTCGATCCCGCGGCAAAAAAATCCGGCTGCGATCCCGAGGAACTTCCCCGGCTGGCCGAAGGGGTTCTCCTGATGCCCCACCTCGAGCTGCGCGGCCTCATGACCATCCCGCCCTTGGTGAAGGACGCCGAGCAAACCCGGCCCGTCTTCCGGCACGTGCGTG
>Ga0210394_10003963_pt1 | contig 17780 bp, 16 predicted proteins | sample IncBWC12MmetaG_FD_160121 | JGI IMG/M metagenome (GOLD analysis project Ga0210394, IMG submission 160121) | Forest soil microbial communities from Barre Woods Harvard Forest LTER site, Petersham, Massachusetts, United States - Inc-BW-C-12-M | ecosystem: Environmental > Terrestrial > Soil >... | reverse complement strand
CGTCCCCAAAAGCATGAGCCTGCAGCGCGCCGAACGCGTCGCTCTTCTGGTGGCTCCCCCGTTTCAGTGGTATCTCGAGGTGTTCCGCCCGGCGATCAGCCTGCTCGACGGCGCCAGCCGCTGGGTCCTCCGCGGGCTGGGCTTTTCCGGGCGAACGAGCCACACCCAGGTTCACTCGGCGGAGGAATTGCAGATCCAGATCCAGCAGGCACGCGAGCGCGGCCTGCTGGATGTGAACGAGGAGAAATTCATTGTCGCCGCGCTCGAGCTGGACCGCATGCAGGTGCGCGAGCTGATGGTCCCGCGCCCGGATGTGCACTTCGTCACCGCCGACGCCACGCTGGACGATGTGCTGCGGGTCTTCGTTACCACGCAGCGCTCGCGCCTGCCCGTCTTCGAGGGCCGCGGCGAGCAAGTGCTCGGCTACATTCACATCAAGGACATTGTGTGGGTGCTGCTGGACCGCGAGCGGCGCGCGGAGGAAGGCTGGACCGCGGCGGAGTTCAACATTCGCAGCCTGCTGCACGAAATGGCGATCGTGCCGGAGAGCAAGCCGGCCAGCGAGATGCTCCAGGAATTGCGCATCAGCCACGGCTGGATGGCCATGGTGGTGGATGAATTCGGCACCATCCTGGGGCTGCTGACCCTCGAAGACATCCTCGAACAACTGGTCGGCGAAATTCACGACGAGTTCGATGTGGTTGAGAAGCCGGTCGTGGTCGGCCAGGGGGCCGATGCGGCCATGATCTTTGACGCTTCGCTGGGCCTGCGCGATCTGGAGTCGCAGTACAACATCGTCCTGCCGGAGGATCCCTCCTACGCGACGGTGGGCGGATTCGTCCTGGCGCGGCTCGGTTTCATTCCGCGCGGGGGCGAGAGCTTCGATTTCGACGGCTATCGCTTCACCGTGGTGGAAATGGACCGCCGGCGGGTGGCGCGCGTCAAAATTCAGCGGCTGAGGACGCCGGCGGAACGAGCCGATTCGGCCCCTGGAAACGAAGTGAAATCCACCGCTGAAACAAAACTCACCGCCGAGAGGGTGCTCAAACCCAAATGATCCGCCATTTCCTCCAGCGGCTCCTTTACACATTGCCCGCACTGTGGCTGATCCTCACCATGGTTTTTTTGCTGATCCACATCGTGCCGGGGGATCCCGTGCTGCAAATGCTGGGTCAGGATGCGAGGGCCGAGGACCTGGCGCAATTGCGCCACACGCTCGGCCTCGACCAGCCGCTCGGCGTGCAGTACGTGCGCTATCTCGAAGGATTGGCGCGCGGCGATTGGGGACGCTCGCTGCGCTATTCCGCGCCGGTGCGCCCGATCGTGCTCGAGCGTTTCCCTGCGACGCTGGAGCTGTCGCTGGCCGCTCTCGCTGTATGCCTGGCGATTGCCATTCCTGCCGGCGTGTTTTCCGCGCGCCGCCGGGGAAGTAATGCCGACCGCGCGACTTCGTTCGTCACTCTGTTGGGCCTCTCGGTTCCCAACTTCGCGCTGGGCCCCATCTTGATTCTGGTTTTCTCGATCGAAATCGGATGGCTGCCCGTCTCCGGCCGCGGTGGCATCAGTCACTTGGTCTTGCCCGCTGCGACCCTGGGCGCCGCGCTCGCGGCGATCCTCACCCGCATGGTGCGCGGCTCCATGATCGAGGAGCTTTCCAGCGACTACGTGCGCACCGCGCGCGCCAAGGGAATCACGGAGACGGCGGTGCTGTTCCGCCACGCCTTTCCCAACGCGCTGATCCCGGTGATCACCATCGTGGGATTGCAATTCGGTTCGCTGCTCGCCGGCACCATCGTCACCGAAACGATTTTCTCCTGGCCGGGAATCGGGCGCCTCGCGGTGCAAGCCATTTCCGCGCGCGACTATCCGCTTTTGCAGGGCTGCATCCTGATCATTGCCGTGTCCTACGTAGCGGTGAATTTGCTGACGGATCTGGTGTACGCGATCGTGGATCCCAGGGTGCGCCTGCAATGAGGGTAAGTGGGACAGCCACTCTTGGCTGTCCCTCGCGCCACGCGCGAACGAAGAGGACAGCCAAGAGTGGCTGTCCCACGAGGAATTCGGCTGCGGCCGCAACGAATACGAATAGATGACGCAGTCTTCTCCAATCCGACAATTCCTTCGCACCAGCGGCCTCGGCCGCTGGGGTCTCGCCGTTACCCTTGGGCTGATTCTGCTCGCCGTCTTCGCGCCGTGGCTCGCGCCCGCCAATCCGTCGGCGCAAAGCCTGCCGGAGCGTCTGCTTTCGCCAAGCACGCATCACTGGATGGGCACGGACGAGCTGGGCCGCGACGTGCTTTCGCGCACTCTTTACGGCGCGCGCGTTTCGCTGCTCGTCGGCGTGTCGGTGGTGGTGGGCGCGGGACTTGTAGGGCTGGCGCTCGGCTCGCTCTCCGGCTATTTCGGCGGCGCCTTCGACCGCTTCATCAACATCGTTCTGATTAACTCGTTTTTATCGTTTCCCGGGATCCTTCTGGCGATTGCATTCGCTGCGTTTCTGGGTCCCGGCCTCGACAAAGTGATCCTGGCGCTGGTCATTACCGGCTGGGCGGGCTACGCGCGTCTCGCACGCGCGCAGGTGCTCAAAGTTCGCGAAATGGAGTTTGTACTCGCCGCGCGCTCGCTCGGCGCTTCACATGCGCGCATTCTACTGCGGCACTTGCTACCGAACACGCTTCAGCCTGTCCTCATCCAGGCGACCATCGGAATGGCGGGCGCGATACTCGCCGAATCCACGCTGAGCTTCCTTGGCCTGGGCGTCGTCGCGCCCACGCCCAGTTGGGGCGCCATGCTCAACGACGCGCGCAATCACCTGTTCGACGCACCGCACCTCGTGGTCTTCCCCGCGCTCGGCATCATGGCCGCGGTCCTGGCGTTCAACCTGCTCGGCGACGCCTTGCGCGACTGGCTCGATCCGCGCACGCGGGCTTTCCTCACCACGATGGATTTACAACGATAACGATCCAAGAGGTATGGCCGATTGTTGGCTCGAAAGGAGGGATACTCAGGTAACGTCGAGGGTAACTTCCGTGCCGCGATTTGCACCCAGCGTGCGCGCGGCGTTGCCGCGATTCACGGCGATTTCGATATAGCCGGCCGAGCCCACAACCGCGATTGGCTCGCCGGGATTTCCGGAAGCAAAAGTCCGCGCAAACCGCTGGACCTGCTTGCCGTTCACGGCCATCCTGATCGGCCCGCCGTCGAGCGCGCCGATGGGAATTTCTTCCTCGGTCAAATTGGTCATCAAGTTCCCGAAGGCATCGACGCGCAGGATCACGCCCTTCACGGTCTGGCCAACGGCTTTCGCTTTGGGCATGGCAAACCGCACATGATCCGTAATGACCTCCCCAAAAGCCTCCGTTTGCAGCGTTTTCGACAGCCAGCCGGCGGTGGGCGCAAAAATGTCGCGCCCATGGAAGGTGGGGCTTACCGGATTCAAGAAGTAGTGTTCCGCCGTGATGTGCCGCACGGTGCAGGCCTCGCGCTCGAACACCATGGAAAGAATGCCGTTATCGGGCGCGACGAAGAATTGTTTCTCTCCGCTGACCAGAATCGGCCGGCGGTCCGTGCCCACGCCGGGATCCACGATGACCACGTGGATGGTGCGCGACGGAAAATACTTGTACGCGTTGCCGACGCAAAGCGCGCCGTCCAGAATGTCATAGGGAGTGACGTTGTGGCTGATGTCCACGATGCGCGCGGCGGGGTTGATATTCAGGATGACGCCTTTCATCGCTGCCACGAGGTGATCGTTCGTGCCGAAGTCGGTGGTGAGGGTGACGATGGAATCGGCCAAGGACGGCCTCCGTTCAGGCGTAGCTCATGACTCGTTATGCGCGCTCGTAATATTAGTCCATTTGAGGTCCGTGGGAATCCCGCGCGTAGCGCCAGCGTGTCCGAGTGGCTAAGACCGGCGGCCTCCGCGAAATTCTGCCATCGGCGCCCGGTACTCTGTCGTAAGATAAGCCCTTAGAGCCATTTACATGAAGCGGATCTACCTCGATCACAATGCCACCACCCCCCTCCGGCCGGAGGTCCTGGCGGCCATGATGCCGTACCTGACCGGGGAGTACGGCAATGCTAGCTCCATCCATGCCTTTGGGCAGAACGCTCGCGGCGCGGTTGAGCAGGCCCGCCTGCAGGTGGCGCGGCTCATTGGCGCTCGCGAGGCTGAGATCATGTTCACCAGCGGCGGCACGGAATCAGATAATTACGCCATTCTGGGTGCCGTGGCCGCGGCGCCAGGCAAGACCAAACATGTGATTACGTCGGCGATCGAACACGTGGCTGCGCTCGATCCTTGCCGCGCCCTGGCCAAGCAGGGAATCGAGCTGACGATTCTTCCGGTGGACCGCAACGGCTTGGTCAGTCCGGAAGATGTGGGCGGCGCGATTCGCCCGGAAACGGCGCTCGTTACGATCATGCTCGCGAACAACGAGATCGGCACGATCGAGCCCATCGCAGAAATCGGCAAAATTGCCGAAGAGAAGGGAATTGTCTTTCATACCGATGCGGTGCAGGCCGCCGGAAAAGTTCCTATCGACGTGGAAAAACTGGGCGTGGACCTGCTCTCGATCTCCGCGCACAAGTTCTGTGGCCCCAAGGGTGTGGGAGCCTTGTACATTCGAAAAGGAACGCGCCTCGAGCCGCTGCTGTATGGAGGGCACTCGGAGCGCGACCGCCGTCCGGGCACCGAAGACGTAGCTGCCATCGCCGGGATGGGCAAAGCCGCAGAACTGGCGCTGGCGGAAATGGGCGGGGAGAGCGAGCGCATCCGCCGCCTGCGTGACCGACTGGAGCAGGGCCTGCTGGAACGAGTGCCCCATGCCTGGGTGAACAGCGCAAGCGCCCCGCGTGTGCCTAACACGGCCAATTTGACATTTCCCTTTATCGAGGGCGAGTCCATGGTGATCGCCCTCGATCTGAAGGGAATTGCATGCTCGACCGGCGCGGCTTGCTCATCGGGCGCCCTCGAGCCGTCGCATGTGCTGCTGGCGCTCGGTCTTGCCCCGGAAGACGCGCGCGCGACGCTGCGCCTTAGCCTCGGACATCAGACAACGTCGGACGAAATCGACTTCGCGCTGGAAACCATTCCCCCGGTGATCGAACGCCTCCGCCGGCTTTCCCCTACGGCTTACAAGATTGCGTAGTGGACACTTACCGATGATCCCTGCGGTTCAACCGGTCGATGCAACGCTCTTCTAATCCGTTGATCCGATAGTGTTCGTTTCTCAGGCCCTATCGTCGCTTGAGATTTCCTCGTACATTCCACTAGGGGCGACAGGAAAGCCCTGTTCGCGCATGGCGACAGTTCTTGAAACGTCCAGTCCCTTGGGATCGAGATAATTGCCCGATCTAGGAGCCTTCGAGCTTGGGCTTCGACTGAGCTCCTGGCGGTTCGCGGAAAGGATCCATCGGAATCGGCGCATACTCGACATTGATGATCTCGAGACGCTCCGTCTTCGCTGGCGCGCGCAGGTCCACGCGGTCGCCGGGGCTTGCCTTCATCAGCGCGTTGGCGAGAGGCGAGCGCCAGCTGATGTAGCCGCGGTCGGTATCCACCTCGTCGACGCCGACGATCGAGACGACATGTTCCATGCCGACGGCGCCCTTGTAGGTCACGGTTGCGCCGAAGAAGACGCGCGTCGCGGCTGACCGCGCCCGCGAAGCGGCAGGATCGACGACGACGGCCGCGTCAATGCGCTGCGTGAGAAAGCGAATCCGCGAATCGATCTGGCGTAGCCGTCGTTTGCCGTAGAGGTAGTCGGCGTTTTCACTGCGGTCCCCGTTACTGGCAGCCCACGAGACGACCTCCACTACCGCGGGCCGCTCGCGATTCAGTAGGAATCGATGCTCGTCTTTCAATCGCTGCAACCCGGCGGGCGTGATGTAGTTCTTGAGCCTCGGCCCTGCTTCCTCGCGCACCGGTTCTCGAAGCGGCCGCTTTGTTCGCATTTGCCAGTCTGCCACGGATTTCGTGTAGTTGTGTGTGACCCGGTCTGAATAATGATAACCGGAAATTGGGCCGAAAGTGATACGGACCATCCCATTGACTGTAACTGGGCACACCAATCCTACAATCGACTATACTATTTGCATGGACTCAAACCCCAGCGTCGGCACAATGACGGCCGTCGCCATGAGCGGCGGCGTGGACAGCTCCGCCGTCGCGGCGATCTTGCAGGAGCGCGGCCACCCGGTCGTCGGCCTGACCATGCAGCTGTGGAACCAGCGGCGCCTGCCGGAGCTCGATCGCGACGGCGCGCACGGCCAGCGCTGCTGCTCGCTCGATGACGTGTACGACGCCAAGCGCGTGGCCCAGCACCTTGGCATGCCGCACTACGTGGTGAATTACGAACAGCGCTTTGAGGAAACCGTGGTGCAGCCATTCGTCGACGACTATCTCTCGGGCCGCACCCCCGTTCCGTGCACGCTGTGCAACAACCACGTAAAGTTCGATCCGCTCCTCGTCACGGCGCGCCAGATCGGCGCCGAGCGCCTGGCCACCGGCCACTACGCGCGCATTCGCCACAACCAGGAAACGGGACGTTACGAACTTTTGCGCGCAGTGGATGGCGCAAAGGACCAGACGTTCTTCCTGTTCGGCCTCAAGCAGGAGCAACTGGCGCGCACGGATTTTCCTCTCGGCGAGCTGGACAAGACCGCCGTGCGCGAAATCGCCCGCCGCGCCGCGCTGCCGGTAGCGGAAAAGCCCGAGAGCCAGGAAATTTGCTTCGTGCCGTCCGGCAACTACGTCCGCTTCATCGACGCTTATCTGAACGAGCGCGGTGAATCATTGCCCGAGGAGGAAGGTGATCTGGTCACAGCCGGCGGCGAAGTCATCGGGCGGCACCGCGGCGTGCACCACTACACCGTGGGCCAGCGTAAGGGGCTGGGCATCGCGGCGGGAAGGCCGCTCTACGTGCTTGAGTTGGATCGCTCTACCAATCGGGTAGTGGTGGGCGAAGACGAAGAGCTGCGCCGAAGCGCTTGTGAAATTCGCGATGTGAATTGGATTTCGTTCTCCGCGATGGACGCGCCGGTGCGCGCGATGGTAAAAATTCGCCATCGCCACGAGCCCGCGGCCGCCACCATCGAGCCGATCGATGCGGCTTCCGCGCGCATCATGTTTGACGAGCCGCAGCGCGCCATCACGCCGGGTCAAGCTGCCGTCTGTTATTCAGGGGATGTCGTTCTGGGAGGGGGCTGGATCCGGTAGCTTGCTGCTGCCTAAATGAACATTCCTTCGTCTTGCTGCTCCGCGGAAGCTTCCACCGGCTCGCGCCTTTGTTGCCGGGAGCTCCGGAAAAAGTCAATGCCCGCCTGAACGCCACGCAGCATCGCGGTAGCCTTCATTACCGGGCCCCAGACGGTCTGCCGCAGGTGCGATCCCGCTTCCTCGACCGCTTCCATGGCGCCGCTCAAAATATGATCGACGTGAATCAGCTGCATGCGCAGGCGTTCGAGCGCCTCGCTGAGCACGCGATCCACCTTCTGCGCTTCGCCGCGCGCCAGGCGCACAATTTCGGAGGTGTCCGCCACGATGCCGGAGACGCGCGGCGCTAAATCCTCGACCAGGAACTGCACGCGCGAAACCAGCGGCGTGACCTTGGCATTGAAGTCCGCCACCGTCTTTTCCACCTGCGCAGCCGTGCGCCGCAGCTGGATGAACAGGGCAATCAGAACGACCGCCTGCACCACGATGGCAAGCGACGTCACCACCACGAAGAATGGCATCAACCAGCTAGGCATTCGTGTTCCTCGCTGCGAGCGTCGCGACTACTGAGCGGCCTTGGCCTTTTCCCGCTGGTAGGCATCGCGCCCGGCGTCCACCGCCGCGGAAAGGGTTTCCTTCTGGCGAACCGCTGCGGACTTGCTGCGCTCGAGAATGTCCTCGGCGCGCTCGCGCAGTTCGCGCGCTTTGCGCTGGGCGTATTCGCGGCCTTCGTCGGCCTTCTGCGACAGGAATTCGCGCGTTTCCTCTCCCGACTTGGGCGCGAACAAAATTCCCACCAGGGCGCCGATTCCAAGCCCCACGAGGAAGAAGCTGATCTTCGATCCGGCATTGTTTTCGGACATGGAGTACTCCTTTCCAGCCTCGACGGTAGCACAGGGTTTCCGCAGAAGCAATCGGTGCGGCTCCCCGCCGGGCACTACTGTGCCGTTGCGCCCCCCAGGTGCGCGGAGACCCGTTCCGCCAGGGCCTTTGGCACCACTTTGGCGATCTGCTCGACGCTGGCGGAACGCAGCTGCGCGACGCTTCCGAAATTGCGAAGCAATTTCTGAGCCGTGCGCGGGCCGACGCCGGGAATGTTCTCCAGTCCGGTCTGAATGGTACGCTTGGCGCGGCGCTGGCGGTGGAAACCCACGGCGAAGCGGTGTGTCTCATCACGAATCTGCTGGATGAGGTGCAGGATGGGCGAGTGGTGCTCCAGGCGGACGGGCTGGTCTTCCTGGCCGAGGACGAAGATAATCTCCTCTTGCTTGGCGATGGCCGCCACGGGCTGGTTGATCACCTCGAGCTTTTCCAGGGCCGCCGCGGCCGCGTGCAGTTGGCCGATGCCGCCATCGATCAGGATCAGTCCCGGGAACGGTTTTTTCTCCTCCTGCAGCCTGCGGTAGCGCCGCTCGACGGTTTCCTTCATGCTGGCGAAATCATCGTTGCCCCAGTTGCCGCGAATGATGAATTTGCGGTAGTCGGATTTCTTCATTCGCCCGTCTTCCCACACCACCATCGAGGCGACCGTGTCGGAGCCCTGCAAGTGGGAGATGTCGAAGCTCTCGATGCGCCGTGGCGGCTCGGGCAGGCCGAGCGCCTGCTCGAGCGCTTCGACGATGGCTTTCGAACTGGGCTTGAGCACGCGGAAGCGCTGTTCGAAGGAGTGCCGCGCGTTCTTTTCCACCAGCTCCAGGAATGCGTGTTTGGCGCCGCGTTGCGGCATCACGATCTCCACGCGGCTGCGCGGCGGCTCGAGATGCGAGCCTCTTTCCGTGAGGATCTCCTGCAACAGCTGGCGGTCCTCAAAGTCCATGGGAACGTGAATGGCGCGCGGCAGATAAGCGGCATCCAGGTAGAGCTGCTTCAAGAGGGAGGACAGGAATTCCGCCGGCTCGAACTCCTCCAGGTCTTCCCAGTAAAAATCGCGGCGGTCCACCACGCGCCCGCCGCGCAGGTGGAAGAGATTCACGGCGACCAGCGGCGGCTCGGCGTGCCATGCCAGGACGTCGATGTCGTCCCCCTGCGCTGCAGCGATCTTTTGCCGCTCTTCGATCTCGGAGAGTGTGCGCAGCAGGTCGCGGTAGGAGGCGGCTTGTTCGAATCGTTCCGTCTCGGAAGCCTCCAGCATGCGCGTTTCGAGGCTGGCCATCAGGTCGTGCCGGCGGCCCTCCAGGAACAGTTTCGTGTCCCGCGCTGCTTCCGCGTATTTCTCGTCGGTCGTCAAACCCGGCACGCACGGCCCGTGGCAGCGGCGAATGTAGAACTGCAAGCACGGCCGCGGGTGCGCGCGCGTCAGGTCCACCGTGCACGAGGGAACGCGGAACGTTTTGTGGATGAAATGCACGATGCGGTACGCCAGGCTGTGCGGGAAGAACGGGCCGAAGTAAATTGAGCCGTCTTTAATCAGGCGCCGCGTCACGTACACGCGCGGATACTTCTCGAACGCGGTTAAGCGGATGTATGGGTAGGTCTTGTCGTCGCGCAGCAGGATATTGAACTTCGGCTTGTACTGCTTGATGAGGCTGTTTTCGAGCGCCAGGGCTTCGCGCTCGTTGTCCACCACGATGTAGTCGAGATCGGCGATTTCCCGCACCAGCGAGCCGGTTTTGGCGTCGATCCAGCGCGATTCCAGGAAGTAGGATTTGACGCGACTGCGCAGGGATCGCGCCTTGCCCACATACAAAACGTTGCCCAGCGCGTCTTTGAACAGGTACACGCCCGGCTCGGCGGGGAAGCTGGCAGCCTTTTGCTCGAGTTCCATGGCGGGAGTAGAATGAGAGACGCGGCAATACGCTCTCGGGCAACACCCATGATAGCAAAGTGAATCCTAAACTGCGCGGAACATGAACTGGCCGGCATGCATCGCTCTGGGAATTTTTTTGCTCGCAGCGGGGGGATCCTTGCGCGCGCAGCAAGTGAATCCGCGCGTTCCGCCACCTCCTCCGCCCGCGGACCCGCCTGCGGCTCCGGCCAATACGCCCGCCGAGCCTGCCTCTTCGCCAACTCACGCGGCTCCGCCGCCGGCAGCGCCCGCGCAGCCCATCGATCCAACAGTTCCGCCGCCCCCTCCGAGAGAGGAAGATTCTGCGGACACTCCTGCCGCGCCTTCCGGCCCGGTGTTTGACCCGCTGCACGCGCAGCGAAGCCTGGATGTCGGCAAATTCTATTTCAACAAAGGTATTTATGACGCGGCCATCGACCGGTTTATCGAGTCGGCCAACTATCAGCCGGGACTGGCGACGCCGTGGAGGTATTTGGGAGAGGCGTACGAAAAGAAGCATGAGTACGCGAAAGCCGTCGAAGCGTACAACAAGTATCTAGACATTCTTCCGCACGCGGCGGACGCGGAGAGAATCAGGAAGACCGTTTCCGAGCTGCAAGAGAAAACCGCGCAGGATTCCCCCAAGAAAGCGGAGCCGTAATTCCCTCGCTTCACCGCACTGTTTCACGACGCTTGCTTCACAACACTGCACACTGCCATTCCGAGCGAAGCGAGGAATCTGCTTTTTGCTCGCCCATGAGAACAGCAGATTCCTCGCTGCGCTCGGAATGACAACGGGTTGCTGAGTCGCGACTTGGGTTGCGAGTGTGGAGGGTGGCCTAGCGGACGCGCTCCAGGAATTTTCTGGCGCTGGCGTAGTGCGCGAAGCGCTTTTCCTCGGCGCGAAATTCCGGCGAGTGCGCCTGCAACCCGCAGGCGGCCGCGCGCAGGGGATGTTTCACGTGCAGCATTTCGTGATAGAGGATGAATTCCACCGCATAGATGGGCACTTCAGCCCGGTCCAGCCGCTTGTTCATCACAATCTGGTCCAGCGACGGATCGTAGCAGCCGAATTGGGAGCGCCAGGGCCGCGCGCTCCAGCCCAGCCGCGGCCGGCGCAGGCGCCCCTCAAAATACTGGTCATTCAGCGCAGCGAACATCGGATCGAGGTCGTGCGCGGTACCCTGCGGATGGTCTGCGATGCGCCGCGCGCGCTTGCGGCGGACGCGCGCGATGTGCCGCCGCGTCGCGTGCGCCAGTGCGAACCGGCGGTAGATGTCGCGCAACTCGCGAGGCACGCGCCGGCGATACATCTGCCCGAGCAAAATCGCCGCCGCTGCTTCAATCACCGGCACGGGCGCCTGGCGCAAGATGTCCGAGAGACGCACAAAGGCCACGTCCCGCCGCAGCCGCAGCGTGTGCGAGAGGTTGGCGTAGGGATACAGCTCGACCTGAAACTGCGGCGGCCGGCCTTGGCACCCCAGGCGCGTGAAGATGCGCTGAAAAATGCGATCGCCCCCGAGAAGCGCGGCGGCCACGCGAGGATCTCTCCTCAGGCTGGCGATTCCGTTCACGTTGGGTTGCGCCTGACGGGCGGCGCGCTCATCTCCTTGTTGGCCTTATCCACATCCTTCTGCGCGTCCTGCGTCGCTTCGATGGCGTCTTCCAGATTGGACTTGTAGGTTTCGCGCTCCGGCCCGTTCACCGCCAGGCCCTGCAGGTAGGGCAGGAACTCCTTTAGCCCGGCGCGGAGCGCCTTGACGCCGTCCTGAATGTCCTGCTGCTTTTCAATCCCGATGTCCAGCAAATCGGCGGCATCGTCGATGCAGCCGGCGTAGCCCATAATCAGCGCGTTCAGGCGATCGGCCCGCTTCTGGTCGGCCGGGTCGATATGCGCGAACTCATATTTCAGTTTCTTGATGCGGTCCGAGGCGAAGCCCGCATACAGCGCGATGCGCGGCCCCGTGGCGCCCGCTTCGCGGATTTTGTCGGCTTCTGTTTCAGACAGGTACTCTTTCTTTTGCTGCGCTGCGTTGATCGGGCCGGGAGAAGCAGCGCTCAGGAAGGAAACAACCAACAGGCTTGCTGGCAAGGTGATGAATCGCATGACCCACCTCACGGATCGGATTTCGGCGCGCTGCGGTCCGGCTTGCGCGGAAAGAGCTCGTCGATGAGCGCGTTTTGATCCGTAAACAAATCGTTGCGCACGGTGCGGAAGAACGGCCGCTTGTCTACTTCCAGGGTCAAGATCAGGTCGTCGATGTGCCGGATGGTCTCGCGCAGGCTGATCTGCAGTTCCTTGAAGCCGGCCGGCTTGCGTTCGGCGTCCACGCCCATACCGTTCAGCGCCGTCACGGTCTCGTGCACTTCGTCGCGATACTGCTCCAGCGTATGGAGGGAGCCGACGTCCTGGTCGTCCTTGAGCAGCTTTCTGGCCATTTCCACCTGCTCGTCCCCTAGTTTCACCAGGTCGCGCGCTTTTCGCACCGGGTCGGACTCGTGCTGATACTTGGCCAGATCCTCGGCCAAGCGGTCCTGCGCAGCAAGGGGCGCGCACAGCGCCAGCGCCGCAATCGCTGCCAACCGAATTTTAACCCGCGACGTCATCACGGAAGAAGAAAAATGCGCCTGCCCATCCTACTTTTTCTTGGATTGTCCCAGTTCCTTCTGCAGAACGAGAATGCGCTGGCGCGCCTGAAAATCCTGCGTGTCGTGCTGCCCGCCGTCCTGATCCAGAAACTTCTGGTATGCCTCGATGGCCTCCGTTTTGCGCGCAAGCTTATCGTAGCAAATGGCGCGAACGAACCACGACCCGGGCCGCGGAGTTTCCAGCTTTGCAAGGCGGTCCATGGCGTCCAGAGCAGCGGCGTAGTTTTCGTTGAGATAAAAAGCCTCGGACAGATCGCGCAGCGTGTCCGCGTTTTGCGCGTCCTGGGCGTAGGCCTGCTGGAGGATTTGAACGGCGGCGGGGTAGTCCTTCAATCCGAGGTCCGCGCGTCCCATCCATTCTGCGAGTTCTGCGTCCTGAGGAGCCGCGGCCAGCGCCTGTTTCAGCGCGCCCGCGGCCTCGCTCCATTTCTTCTGGTGCATGTAGATTTCTCCGCGCATCTTCAGTTCGTCGGCGGAGGGCGCGGCGCCCGCGGTGGCGAGGTCCAGTTCGGCCAGGGCATCGTCGTAGCGGTCCAGATTCAAGAGGGCCAGCGCGCGGTCCGAATGAGCGGCCTTGTCGCCCGGGGCCAGCTTCAGGTAGTCCGCCAGAGCGCTGCTCGCTTGTTCATATTTCTTCTGCGCCAGGAGCGCAGTGCCGAGCCCGAGCTTGGCCGGGCCGGCGCTGGCGTTCAGTGAGACGGCCGCGCGAAATTGCTCTTCCGCGCCGGCGGGGTCTCCTGCGCGCAGCAAGGTTCGCGCCAGGGCAAATTGGCCCGCGTAATCATTGGGGGACAAGGCGATGGCGGCGCGATATTGCTCGATGGCTTCTGGAAATTTGGCAGCACGCTCCAGGGCGAGGCCGGCAAGAAATCGCGGGCGGCTCTCGGTGGGCTGCAATTCCGCCGCGCGGCGAAACGCGTCGGCAGCCGCGGCAGGATCGTTGTCCATTTCCAAAAGCCCCAGATTAAGGTGCGCGGGCGCCATCTTCGGGTCCAGGGCGATGGCCCGCGAAAATTCGCGCTTTGCGTCTTCGGCGCGCTTCAAGCCTGCGTAGGCATATCCCAACTGGAAGTGCGGGTAGGGCTCGTCCGGGCGCTGCGCGAGGTACTTCTGGAGCGGATCGAGGGCCGCGGCAAAATCCATTTTCTCGATGGCGTCGGCGGCCTGTTGCAAGAGCGGCGCGAGCGGGTCTTCCTTTGATTGTGACGCAGCCGGCGCTTTCCCGGGGGCTTTTCCCGCGGTTTGAGCGGCCGGCGGTTTACCCAGTGCGAGGAGCCAGGCTGCCGCCAAAGCCACTCGAAGCAGCTGGGCGACGGATTTGTTCGCGGAATGCATACGATTCATTTGTTGCGAGCGGCGGGCGTCGCTGCGCCGTGATTATTGGTGGTGTGGGAATTTGCCAGCCCGCGCGAGAGAAACTTTCCGGTAAACGAATGGGAATTGCGCGCCACCTGCTCGGGCGTTCCGGTGGCCACGATGCGCCCGCCCCGCGCCCCGCCTTCCGGCCCCAGATCGATGATCCAGTCCGAGGACTTGATGATGTCCAGATTGTGCTCGATGACCAGAATCGACGCGCCTCCGTCGATCAGTTTGCGAAACGCCGTCAGCAATTTCTGAATGTCGTCAAAATGCAGGCCCGTCGTCGGTTCGTCAAAAATATACAAGACGCCCTCGTTGGCTTGCGTGGTGAGATGCGCCGCCAGCTTCAGGCGTTGCGCCTCGCCGCCGGAGAGCGTGGTCGCCGATTGTCCCAGCCGCAGGTAGCCGAGGCCCACTTCGTCCAGAATTCTCAGCTTCGAGGTAATCTTGGGCACGCCCGCGAAAAAGACCAGCGCCTCGCGCACCGTCAACTGCAGCACCTCGTGCACGTTCTTTTCGCGGTAGCGCACTTCCAGCACGCCGCTCTTGAACCGCGTCCCGCGGCACTCCTCGCAGATCAGCTCGACGTCTGCCAGGAACTGCATTTCCACGGTGACGATGCCTTCGCCCTGGCACGCCTCGCAGCGGCCTCCGGGAATGTTGAACGAGAAATGCCCGGCACTGTAGCTGCGCTTCTTGGCCTCCGGCGTGGATGCGAAAGCTTCGCGGATGGCGTCAAACGCCTTGAGATACGTGGACGGATTCGACCGCGGCGTGCGCCCGATCGGCGACTGATCGACCAGCACCACGCTGTGCAGCTGCTGGTCCCCGTCGATGCGGTCGCACAATTCCTGATATTTCCCGCCGGTGTGCTTGGCTTCGAGGGCCTTGTAAATCACGTCATGCACCAGCGTGGATTTTCCCGAGCCGGAAACGCCGGTAATGGCCACCAGCATGTGCAAAGGGATCATCACGTCGATGTTCTGCAGGTTGTGCGCGCGCGCGCTGAAAATGCGCAAAAATCGCCCGCTGGGCTTGTGTCGGACGGTGGGTACGGGAATGCGCAGCTCTCCCGTGAGGTACCGCGCCGTTAGCGATTCGCGGCTGGCGAGCAATTCGCTGCGCGGGCCGCTGAAGAGCAAGTTCCCTCCGTGTTCGCCCGCGCCCGGCCCGAGATCGATCACGTAGTCGGCGGCGTCGATCATGTCCGGATCGTGCTCGACGACCAGGATGGTGTTGCCCAGGTCGCGCATCTGCTTCAGGATTTCGATCAGGCGGTGCGTGTCGCGCGGGTGCAAACCTATGGAAGGCTCGTCGAGCACGTACAGCGCTCCGACCAGGCGCGATCCCAGCGAAGTGGCCAGTTGTATTCGCTGCGCCTCGCCGCCCGAGAGCGTTGAGGAGAGGCGGTCGAGCGTCAGGTAATCCAAACCCACTTCGTCAAGAAAAAGCAGTCGCTGGCGAATTTCTTCCAGGATTTTGTCGGCGATGGCGGCCTGTTCCGCGCTCAGTTCGAGGCTGTCCACAAATTGCCGCGCCTGGGCCACGGTCATGGCGCAGACTTCGGTGATCGATTTTCCGGCAATTCGCACGGCGCGCGCCTCGGAGCGCAGGCGCGTTCCGCCGCACTCGGGGCACGTCGCGTAGCCGCGGTAGCGGCTCAGGAAAACGCGCACGTGCAGCCTGTATTTCTTGCGCTCCAGCCACTGAAAAAACCCGTTCACCCCGAAGTAATCCGACTTGGGGTCGCCCTCGATGATCAGCTTTTGCTGCGCCTCGGTCAGTTGCCGGAAGGGCACGTCCATCGGGATGTGATTGGCACGCGCGAACTTTTTCAATTCCAGGAGCACGGCGCGGTAGCGTGGTTTGGTCCACGGATGGATGGCGCCTTCGTTCAGGGATTTGCTGCGGTCAGGAATCACCAGATCGATTCCGAAGTCGACCGTGTTCCCAAATCCCTGGCAGCGCGGGCACGCCCCGTATGGATTGTTGAGGAGAACAGGCGCGGCTCCGGCTCCTGATAAATGGCGCCGCATGTCTTGCACTCGAAGCGCTCGTTGAACACCATGCGTTCCGCGGCGCCGCCCTCTGCGTCAGGCACGAATTCGAGAATGGCTTCGCCGCGGCCCTCGCGGTAACAAATCTCGATCGAATCCACCAAGCGGGAGCGCATGTCCGGCCCGACCACCAGGCGATCCACCACCACGTACACGGGCTGCGAAAAATCAATGTCCAGGAGCGTCTCGGGCGAAGAAAATTCGTGCATTTTGCCCGCTTGATAGAGACGCTGAAATCCCCGGCGCTGCAGCCCTGCCAGGGCCTGCTTGATCATTTCCGGCGATGGCTTGGCGGTCTTTTTCGCTGCGCTTCGCCGTCCCGGTGCAGCGGGCGTCGGAGCGGCGCTTGTCGCCGCGAGGTCGAGCGCATAAAGCACATAGAACCGCCGCCCCTCGGGCAACGCCAGGACGCGCGAGGCGATTTCATCCACGGTATCCTTGCGCACCTCGCTGCCGCACTTGGTGCAGAAGGTGCGCCCGGCGCGCGCATAGAGCAAGCGAAGGTAATCGTAAATCTCGGTGGCTGTGGCAACGGTCGAGCGCGGATTGCGCGTCGAATTCTTCTGCTTGATGGCGATGGCTGGTGCGATCCCGGTGATCTCGTCCACGTCGGGCTTTTCGATGCGCTCGAGAAACTGGCGCGCGTAGGCCGAAAGCGACTCGATGTACCGCCGCTGCCCCTCAGCGTAAATCGTGTCAAATGCCAGGCTGGATTTTCCGGATCCTGACACTCCGGTGACCACGGTGATGGCGTTGTGCGGAATGTCGAAGCTGATGTTCTTGAGGTTGTGCACGCGCGCGTGGAGCACATGGATCGCCTCTTCCTCAGCGGCGGCCACGGCAGGCCTTGCAGGGATCACTTCAGCGGGTGTTTCGGCGGGTAATGAGTCTCTGGCGGCCACACAGTTCCTCTCAGCGCGTTCCAAGGCGCAGGTCTAAACATACGATTATACGTCTCCGCGAGAAATGCGGCAATTGGCGCTCAAACACCATTGGGAGGCCATGTGGATGTGCGCCCGCGGGAAATATGTCAGACTTTCGGACATGCGCATGGATGATGCTGGCTTTCCACTCCACCTCATGCCCGGCAATGTGGGACAGCCACTCTTGGCTGTCCTCTGGCCGCCGATTTCACAGCCAGAAGGACAGCCAAGAGTGGCTGTCCCACAGGAATGTCGGCCGCGCAGCATGCGGCGCTTCAGCTGATGCGCGATTTCTTTCAACTCCTGCGGAAGAACCGCAACTATCGCTCCATGTGGATGGGCCAGGTGGTCAGCGAAATCGGCGATAATTTCAACAATATCGCCGTGTTCGCGCTGGCCATGAAGCTGACAAATTCCGGCCTGGTGGTCATGGGCGTGATGCTGTCTCGCGCTATCCCGGCGGTCACCGTCGGCCCGCTAGCCGGAGTGCTGCTCGACCGCTTCGACCGCAAGAAAATCATGATCGCCAGTGACCTTGCCCGCGCTGTCGTTGCGCTCGGATTCATTCTGGCGTTGAGGGAACAGCAAGTCTGGCTGCTCTTTACCTTCAGCGCGCTGCTGATGATTGCCTCGCCATTTTTCACCGCCGGGCGCTCCGCGATTCTGCCCACCATCGCCAACGAGGAAGAAATTCATACCGCCAATTCGCTCACACAGACGACGCAATGGACCAACCTGACCATTGGCACGTTTCTCGGCGCGACAGTGATCGGCATAGGTTACGAATGGGCGTTCGTCTTCAACGCGCTGTC
>Ga0210394_10003961_pt1 | contig 17786 bp, 8 predicted proteins | sample IncBWC12MmetaG_FD_160121 | JGI IMG/M metagenome (GOLD analysis project Ga0210394, IMG submission 160121) | Forest soil microbial communities from Barre Woods Harvard Forest LTER site, Petersham, Massachusetts, United States - Inc-BW-C-12-M | ecosystem: Environmental > Terrestrial > Soil >... | reverse complement strand
GGTTGACGAAGCCGTCGAACATCTTCGTCGCGCAGCGCGTGCAATGCCGGCGCATGCCGACGTGCATTTCAACCTGGCGCTGGCGTATGAAAAGCGCGGCGAGCGCCGATTCGCTCGTGAACAGTGGCTGCTCTATCTTCGCTATGCTCCTTCGGGCCCTTGGGCGGACCAGGCGCGCGCTCGACTCAAGCAATATGGTGCTCGCCCCAGGCACTCCCCTCCCATTCCGTTCCGCCGTCCTCGCTAATTTCCCGACAACCGCTGGAGTCCAAGCATTAAAAAAGGGTACCTGCTTACTACTTGTATCTCCGTTCCATTGACCTCGTATAAATGGCCGGGTACCGTCGAAATAGGTTCCGGCCGGAGGCGGAAGGCGGACGTGACGGAGAATCTCGACTCGAACGGGGGTGGCGCCGAGAAGCGTCGCAGCACGCGCGTGATGCATTCCGCCACGATCACCGTCAAAGGAACCGACACGCTCGGCCAGCCATTCCGCGAATCCACCAAAACCGTAATGGTGAATTGCAACGGCTGCCAGTACCAGGGTATCCGCTATCCTGCTCCGAGTTCTTCCATCATGCTCGAGGTGCGCCATCAGAATCCGCGGAGGCCGCCACGAGTGGTTCCAGCGCGCGTTATTTGGGTGCGGCGCCCTCAGGCTTATCGCGCGCTCTATCATGTGGGGATCGAGTTCGAAGTCGCCGGGAATGTGTGGGACATCGATTTGCCGCCCGCGGATTGGTTTCCCTGTGCGGAGGATGAGGAACTGGTGATTCCGGTTGCGAGCGAAGAAAATATCGCGCATCCGAATCAGTTTGTGCTGAGTGCATCGGTGGCTGATGTTGAGCACTCAGGGCGCCCCTTGGAGGCGTCGGCGGACGCGCCAATCCTTTCAGCGCGATCAACTGGAACACTGTTGATGCCGGAAGAGAGGCTGGCGATCGCTGCGGGGGAGGATTCCATGGCCAGCCAGGCTGACCGCTCAGCTTCGATCATGGAAATGGTAAGAATGTTCACGGCGGAAGCGGTGGCGGGAGAAATCATTCGAATCCGGGAGTTCATCGACGCTGAACTGCGCGGCGCAATTGACAAGGCTTTCGAGCGCCTAAGTGAACGGATGATCGCATCGGCGCCGGAGGTGCGAAAGGCAGTCGCGGAGTCTCCAATCTCTGAAACGAAGGTGAGCGGAACTTCCGAACAGATCATCGAAGAGTCCGACTTGCGCGCTCTGCCAAGCACGGGCGATGAGCCCGGCGAAATTCGCCTGACTGCCAAACAGCGGCGTGCCGCGAAACGCGCTCAAAAAATGCAGAAGATTGCACCCTGAAATATCAGAATCGCTCAGGCCGAGAGCCCTATAGACCTCCGCCTTAGCACTACTCCACAGTTCAACCCTCGCGCGACACATGGTATTCTAGCGGCATCTGCGGTGAGCGTAGCTCAGCTGGTAGAGCATCGGTCTGTGGCACCGAGGGTCGCGGGTTCAAACCCCGTCGCTCACCCCAACTCTCAACCAACCGCTCTCGCTGTGGGCTCCGCAAGATTCGTCAAGACAACGAACTGACGGGAGACGAAGTTTCCATGCACATTCTGAACGATCAGTTTAGAGCAGGTCTGCTCTTTTCGATTCTCTGCTTTCTCATGCTGGGCGCCTGCGTGCCAGTGCGTGGACAGGCGACCGCTCCGCAATACAAAGTGGATTCTTCGTGGCCGAAGCAGTTGCCGAACAACTGGATTATGGGGCAGGTGGGCGGGCTTACGGTGGATCGCGAAAATCACATTTGGGTTTTGCAGCGGCCGAAGTCGGATACGCCGGACGAGTTAGGCGCGGAGCAAACGCCTCCGCGCTCGGAGTGCTGCGTCGCCGCGCCGCCCATCCTCGAGTTTGACGCGCAGGGGAATCTGCTGCGCTCGCTCGGCGGTCCGGGTCAAGGCTATGACTGGCCTGCCAGCGAGCACGGCATTCACGTCGATAAAAAAGGCAACATCTGGATCGCCGGAAATGCGCCGGTGGATCGCCAGGTGATCAAATTCAGCGCCGATGGAAAATTCCTGATGCAAATTGGCCATCCCGCTGCTGCGACGCAGCCGGCCGATAGCGCGAGCCATGATTTGTTGGGGCGGCCTTCGGGGATTGCCGTGGACGATGAGGCGCACGAGGTATACATCTCCGACGGGTATATGAATAAGCGCGTGATTGTTTTTGACTCTGAAACGGGCGCGTTCAAGCGACTGTGGGGAGCTTACGGAAACCCGCCCAATGACGCTGATCTTGGCCCGTATAACCCGGCGGCGACGCCCGATCAGCAATTTCGGAATCCTGTCCACTGCGTTCATATCTCGAACGACGGGATGGTCTATGTGTGCGATCGAACCAACGATCGAATTCAAGTGTTCACGAAGCAAGGTAAGTTCCTGAAGGAATTTTTCGTGCGTAAGGAAACGTTGGGCCAGGGATCCGCCTGGGACTTCGCATTTTCAGCCGACGCTGCGCAAAAGTTCATGATTGTGGCTGATGGCGAGGACAACGTTTTGTGGATACTCGAACGCGACAACGGAACTGTTCTGGGCGAGGCGGGCCATAGCGGCCGCAACGCCGGCCAATTCCACTGGGTGCACCAAATCGCCTCCGATTCGGACGGGAATGTGTATACGGGCGAGGTTGACAGCGCGAAACGCGTCCAAAAGTTTGTGCTCGTTGGCGGCGAGGAAAGCAAATCAAAGAAGAAATAGAGATGGCTTTACTGCTTTAGGACGGAGATGTTCGAATAGTTCGCCTTATAGATGTATTGCTGTATTTTGCTGGGACCGCCGTTAGTAAATCATGTTTATCTGATTCGCTCCTTCGCGAGGTTTTTGTGGCCCGCTCGGCGTCATCCACAACCCGAAAACGTAACGTCAAAGAGAAAGATTCCTTTCGCGCTCGCAGAACGCCCACAACGGGTTCAGGAGTAGTAATTCCGGCGCACGCAAATGACGCGACGATTGAAATCGACGGCACCGAAGTAAAGCTGACCAATCTTCAAAAAATATTCTGGCCAAAACTCAGGTTAACAAAACGAGATCTGCTCCAATACTACGCGGACGTGTCACCGTGGCTGCTGCCTCATGTGCAGGACCGGGCGATGGTGATGAAACGTTACCCCAATGGAATTTCGGGAGAATTCTTCTTCATGAAGCGGGCGCCGGAGTCGCGGCCCCGTTCGATTCCAGTCTGCGCGATCGAGCATCACTCGGGAAACGTGATCGATTTCCCCGTCGTGCAAAATCTTGCCACTCTTCTTTGGATCGTGAATCTCGGATGCATCGACCTGAATCCCTGGTACGCGCGCTGCGATGACGTCGAAAGACCCGACTATTTGCATTTCGATCTCGACCCCACACCCGGCGCTTCCTTCGCTCTCGTGCGCGAGACGTCCTTGGTCGTCCGAGATGCTTTAGCCGAAATTGACATCACGAGTTACGCCAAGACGACCGGCTCTCGCGGAATTCACGTCTACGTTCCCATCGTCCGAGGACCCACTCAAAAGGAAGTCTGGTCGTTTGCCAAGGCACTCTCTGTCGAACTCGCGCGGCGCAGCCCGAAACTGATCACGGCGGAGTATCGCGTTGCAAAGCGCCCGCGCAATCACGTGCTCGTTGATTACAACCAGAATGCATGGAACCGGACTCTGGCGTCCGTGTATTCCGTGCGGCCCAAACCGGAAGCGACGGTGTCCACTCCAATTACCTGGCAGGAAGTGGAACGAGGCGTGGAGATGAACGATTTCACCGTGAAAACTGTGCCGCCGCGCCTCGCCAAAATCGGCGACTTGTGGAAACCGCTGCTCGAACAGAAAGGCCGTACGAACCTCGCGAGATTCGTATGACTCTTCCGCTCTCCAAAACCTACGCGCCGATGGAGGCGCAGCCCGCCGAAGATCTGCCAAAGGGATCGGAATGGCATTACGAGCCGAAGTGGGATGGGTTTCGCTGCATTGCGTTTCGCGACGGCGACCGGGTTGACCTGGAATCAAAATCCGGTAAGCCATTAACGCGATATTTTCCGGAGCTCGTCGAAGCGCTCCGCGCTTTTCGTGCCAAACAGTTTGTGCTGGACGGAGAGATCGTCATTCCGTCGGATGGAAATCTATCTTTCGACGATCTGCTGATGCGCATTCATCCAGCCGCCAGCCGCATCGCAAAATTGAGCAAAGAAAGCCCCTGCCGATTCATCGTTTTCGATTTGCTGGTGGATGCCTCTGGAAAGAAGCTCGTGGAGCTGCCGCTGCGCGACCGGCGGCGAGCGCTTGAGGCATTAATGAAGAAATTCGCCGCAAAGAATGAAACCGTCCAGCTTTCGCCGATGACGAAGGAAAGCGCACTCGCCAGTAAATGGTTTCACATGGGCGTCGGCCTCGACGGCATCGTTGCCAAGCGTGACGATATGCCTTATCAAACCGGTGAACGGACCGGAATGCAGAAGGTCAAGAAACAGCGCACCGCGGATTGCGTCGTAGGCGGCTTCCGCTACCTGGAGAAGAAACCACTCGTCGGCTCGCTGCTCCTGGGACTCTATGACAAGACCGGAAAGCTGAATCACGTGGGCTTCACATCTTCGATCGCAAACGAAGATCGAGCTCCGCTTACAAAAAAGCTACGAGGAATGATCAAGCCGCCCGGCTTTACAGGTAAAGCTCCGGGAGGATTGAGCCGCTGGAGTACGAAACATTCGCTCGAATGGGAGCCGCTCGATCCGCGTCTCGTCGTCGAAGTGCAATTCGACCATTTCACCGGCGGGAGATTCAGGCATGGCACGAAGTTACTGCGGTGGCGGCCAGATAAAGCACCGACAAGCTGCACAATGAAGCAGGTCCAGCGCGAAAACAAATCAGCCCTGGACTTGCTTTAGCGATGTCGCGAGCAGTAGCCGGCAAGACGAGCCCTTGCCCGGAATCGGCGGCTTACTTCTTTTCCAGTTTGGCATCCAGATTAATTTCGCTGCCCGAAAGAACTCGCATGCTCCGAGTCCAGTCCTGATAGCCAGAAAGTCGAAGGCTCAAGTCGTGGGTTCCTGAAGGCAACTCCAGAGTGGAAGGGGTGGATCCAATCAGCTGTCCATCCAGATAGATTTCGGCTCCGTCAGGAGTCGAATGAATGGCTACTTTGGCGGGTGCGGCCACCGCTTGATCAATCGACTTCAGTTTCCCGTCTTCCAGCACGATGACCATGTTCGGGTAAGTCAGCCACGCACGTCCTTCAAAACTCGTTTCGCGCTGTGGTGTTCCCATCGCGGCGACGATTTCGTCGCGGGTCATTCCCAAGGCGAGGCGTCCGGGCGGAGCAGGGGCCGGCTCGGATCGCACCATCCCCGCGGACGTGGGAGCCTGTTGTCCCGTCACCGCTTGTGTCGCAGCCGTCGTAGGCGGCAGACTTCCGGCAGCATTGGCTTGTGCGCCAATCGTCGCGAGTCCTTCAGGAACGAGCCAAGGCACAATCCCGCGCAACACATCGTCCTTATCCGCATTGGCAAGCGTCTGCGCGGGAAAATAGAAAGTCAACGCCGTCCACACCCTGCCCGAACCCTTGCCATTATTGATCAAACGCGCCGAAAGAAGCGCGACAGTGACGTTGTCTTGAACAACAGAAACATTAAATACATAAAATCGTTCGCCGGGAGGAACTACATAGTCTTTGTTTCCGCGGTATACAGTTGAGTCCAGCCCATGAATCTCGCTGGACGCAATCTCATTCCGATCAAACGACCCATATAGACCCGGACGCTGTACCACCACGATTGTCCCGGCACGGCGAACCGCCGTCGCGGATCCAATGCCCATCAATCCCTTGCCGACCTGCGATGGTTGATAGGTTTGTGTCAAAATCTGCTCGAGTATTTCGCGTTGATCGGGATTCCGCGATCCATTTTGCGCCGCCCTGACCGGGATAACGATCAGATAGAATCCCAAGCACACAATTGCGGCGGAGATTCTCGCGAATCGACTATTCCAAGTTTTTAACATGGCGAGGAGTATAAGACTGCTCGCGAGCGTAGGCAACCCCTGGGTGCGGGCGGGCGTAGGCTCGGGGTCTTTGGAGCGGCGCCAATTATCTCAACTGTGCGCGTTAGAAAATATGGCACGCCCCTGACGAAAACTTCCAATCGGCTCTCGATTTCACCGAGCACCACGATGTAGGATACCTCGGATGATTCAAGGCCGATTTGTTGCGTTGTTGATGCTTTTTCTCGCCGCCCCCACTCTGGCACGAGCTTGCGTCTGCTCAAAAGCGCCGCCCGGAATGTGTCCGGGGCTTCAGAAGGACGACGTCGCATTCGTCGGTACGGTCATCGCCGCCGAAAATGTTCTGCCTGATCCAAATTCGCCTGCCACGCCGGCTGTCGTTCGCTTCCATTTTCGAATCAACGAACGCTTTGCGGGAGAAAACACTCCGGAGATCGATATCTTTGCCGGGGGCGACGATGGCGACTGTGCCTTCTACTTCAAGCAAGGCGAGCAATACCTCGTGTTCCCCAATCGGTCGGAGGACGGCCGCCTCTTCGCAACCATTTGCAGCGGCACTCGCCCGGCAATCGAAGGACGCGCGATAATCCCCCAACTGCGCGCCATGCGTAACGGCAACCAAGTAGCCTCCGTGTTCGGCGTGTTGCGGCGCTCCAATCCCCCGATGCTTGCGCCGCCCGACGATCCCGACGACCCGCTCCCCAACATCAAATTAAAGTTGCGCTCGAAGGACGATCGCTTCGCCACCAGCACCGACGGCAACGGCATATACACCTTCTACGACGTTCACGCGGGGCAGTATCAATTCACAGCCAATCTCCCCGTGCGCATGGAGCTCACGCAAAAGACGCTCAATGGCCCGCTGCCCACTTTCAAGATTCCCAATGGAGCCTGTTACGAATACAACGTGGACGCGCTGCCTACCGGCCGGATTCACGGCAGCGTTCGCGGCCCCGACGGAAAGCCGCTGGCAAACGCCTCGGTGGAACTATATCGTGCCGGCGCTTATGAAGATTCGCGTCCCGGTCTTTGGGGCTTTCAAGGACCCAAGGGTGATTTCGAGTTCGATCACGTCGGACCGGGCGAGTACATTCTCGTTTTCAATCGAGGCAATCGTAAAGACCCGAATTCGCCGTTTCCTCGCGCCTTCTACCCCGGCGCTGCCGATCTTTCCACCGCCACGCCCATCGCTCTCAAAGATGGCCAGCAGCTCCTCAAGGCCGACATTCGGTTGAAGGAAGAAGACGGCTACCCCACGCGCGAGATTCGCGTGAAGCTGAAGTGGAAGAATGGGCGTCCGCCTGGCGAGGTGTACGTTACGGCGAAAGCGGCCGACGGCGAAAATCCGGCCGCGCGGAAAGTTGGCGAAGACGTCTACGAATTCACTCTTCTCGAATCAGCGAAGTACTCGATTTCGGCATGGGAAGATCTCGATCCGTCACGCCGCAACATCCATCGCGGAAAAGACGACGCCTGCGAAGATCCTTCTCGCATGGATTCCGCTGCGGTTGGGGTCGATGGTTCCGATTCCGACACGAAGGAAATCACGCTCACGCTCGCGGCTCCAGAATGCCCGGCGGCTCCGTCGCAGCCTCCCACTCAGAGTTCCAGCACCCAGTGAATTCCTAGTCAGGCCTTTTCGCTTCGGGAGGACTGGCCGGCCCTTCCTCTTTCACATAATGCGCGTACCAAAAAAGATATCGCTCATACAGGTCCTTGATGAACGAAGGCCGCACGAAATCGTGATACTCACCCGGATACACCACCAGCATGGTCGGTACGCCCAGCCGTTTCAGGCTCTGATACATCTGTTCGCTATTAATAATGGGAACGTTGGAATCCGCGTCGCCGCCCAATAACAGCGTCGGCGTCGTAATCTCTTTCACGCGATTGAATGGCGACAGCTTCTCCCATAGCGCGCGATTTTCCCAGGGCAGTCCGAGTTCATACTCCCAGTGACGCGAATAGAGATCGGTGCCGTAATTTACGATGTACAGAAATTCGCCCGCATTCGAAATGGCTGCCTTGAACTGATGAGTCCGCGTGATGATGAAATTCGTCGAAATCGCGCCGTAAGAATGCCCGCCTACCGCGAGCTTCTCAGGATCGGCGATTCCCTGCTTCACTACATAGTCCACTGCCGCCATATCGTCTTCGTAGTCCTTGTGGCCCCAATCCGCAAAAATCGCTTTGCAAAATTCTTCTCCATAACCGGAGGATCCGCGCGGGTTCGGCTGAACCACCACGTATCCATTCGCCGCGAGAATCTGCGCCCGAAAATCAAATTCGGCCTGATGGCTGAGCGTCGGGCCGCCGTGCAACCACAAAATCGCAGGGTACTTCACGCCGGCTGTGTAAGCGGGCGGCTTAATGACGAAGGCTCCGATCGTCGTGCCGTCCTTGCTCTTGAAGTGAACGTAATCCACAGCAGCGAGGTCGATGCCCGCAATCGCTTCTTCATTCACTTTGCTCAGCCGACGCAGATCGCCATTCGCCGGTAGCAAATACGCCTCGTCGGGCGTATTCGAGCTCGAGAGCGTGGCCGCCACCGTTCCATCTTGGCTGATGGAATAAGACTCCACCTTTCGGCGCCCGGCAATTGGCCGCGTTATTTCTCCTCCGCGCGGCGATACCCGCAAGAGATTCTGTGTCCCTTCATCTTCCGCAATAAAATAGATCCACCGGCCGTCGGGAGAGAAACGCGGAGCAGAAACTTCGCGGTCCAGATTCTTCGTCAAAATTCGCGGCTCGCCGCCGCTCGCAGGCGCCACTGCAAGGTGATAAGTGGCATACCAGAATAGTTTCGGGTCTATCTGAGTGACAAACGCAATTGTTTTTCCGTCCGGAGACCACGCCGGCGCCAAATCCTCAGCGGGACTCGTGGTCACTTGCAGGAGCGATTTCGCTGGATCGTCACTGTCGACAGCCACCACCCAGATGTCCGAATTGAAGTTGCTGTCCGGCTCAGCGCTCCGATTGCTCGTAAAGGCTATGGATTTCCCGTCGGGCGACCACGCCGGATCGGAATCATCGTAATCGCCGAAAGTGATCTGCTTCATCTTACCGTCCGTCAAATTGAATACATACAGGTGCGTGCGCAGGCGATCGAGATAGCCGATCTCGTCCTCCTTGAAGTGCAAACGGTCGATCACCCACGGCCGGGTTCGCGTTTTTTCCTTCTGCTCCTCGTCCGCTTTGCCTTCCTCTTTCTTTTTCGCCGCCTCCAGATCCTCGGGCGAAGCGTCCTGCAGAACCAATATCACCCGGTTGCCAGCCGGCGACCACTCGAACACATTCACATCCTGAACTGTGTTGGTTAGTTGCTCCGCTTCCCCACCCCCGCGCGGCGATAGCCACACCTGCTTTTTAGCGTTGCCGCGTTCGCTCAAGAACCCGAGATATTTTCCGTCGGGACTCCATCGCGGGCGGGTGGAATTCGCATCTTCTTTTGTCAGTGCGATCGCATCTCCGCTCGACACGCTGTTCATCCAAATTCGCTTCTTGTCCTTGTCTTCCTTCACATCGTGAGTCGTGACTACGTATGCGACCCACTTCCCGTCCGGACTAATCTGCGCATCCTCCACATCCTTGATTCGAAAATAATCGTCCACCGTGAGATTTCGCGCGTGTGCGCGCGCCGCAGAAGGCTTCTCCGCCTGCGAAGCCTCTTGCGCGAATGAAGTATTTGCCTTCAGCGCAAGTACAATTAGAATTCCGAATAATAAAAATTGAATTTTCTGATGGCGCTTGATTTTCAATTCGTAATCCCGCATCCTCTCTAACCTTCGGCCGCGCAGTATATCAGACCAATCCCTCCGAACTCCGCCAGCGGAGTCACGCCGCTGACACGCCGCTTTGTTGACATAGCAATGCTCGCAATCTACGCTGATGCCCGCCTATGGCAGCGCGATTCGTCACTCGTTCTCGCTTCGCAATCCGCCCTCACCCGCACCTTTACGAAATTAATACCTGGGCGTGGCTCGAGGAATTTTCCCTGCGCCTCGGCCGCCGAATCACTTTGGCAGAAGTGCCTGAAGCTGAGTGGGACTCGCTCGCGCAATTAGGATTCAATATCGTTTGGTTGATGGGCATCTGGCACCGCAGCCCTGAATCGCGGCGGATCAAGCTCGAAAATTCTCAAAACCATCCTGAATTCGAAGGGGCCCTACGCGGTTGGAAAGCAAGCGACGCGATCGCTTCTCCCTACTCCATCGTGCAATACATTCCCGACCCGCGCATCGGCACCTGGGATTCTCTCGACGCTGTCCGCCAGAAACTTCACGCGCGCGGGATGGGGCTGTTTCTCGATTTCGTCGGCAACCACACAGCGCTCGATTGTCTTTGGACGCGCGAGCATCCCGAATTCTATATTCAGGGCACCAAGGAGCAATACGATCAGAATCCGTCGGCTTTCTATCGTGCCGAAACTTCCGCTGGCATCAAGTATCTGGCCCTGGGAAAAGATCCTTACTTCCCGCCCTGGGACGACGTTGCGCAGTTAAATCATTTTCAGGCCGCTCTCCGCGCCGCGCAGCTTGATGTCTTGCGCACCATCGCTTCTCACTGCGACGGAATTCGCTGCGACATGGCGATGCTCCTGCTCAACGATATTTTCGCGAAGGTTTGGGGAGCTTCCGTCGGCGACATTGCACAGCCGGAAAGAGAATTCTGGGCGGAGGCACATGCAGCGGTGCCCGATCTCGTTCTTCTCGCCGAAGCATACTGGGGCACGGAAGCGGGCTTGCTCGAATTGGGATTTTCGTTCGTCTACGACAAGGCTTTGTACGATGCGATGCGCGATGCAAATCCGCCGGCGGTCCACGGCATTCTCGCGGCTCCCGTGGATTATCAAAATCACCTCGCGCGCTTTCTCGAGAATCACGATGAGCAGCGCTCCGCGGTTGTCTTTCCCAATGAACGATTAATCGCAGCCGGAACTTTGATGGGGACTCTTCCCGGTATGCGCTTCTATCAACAGGGCGAGCTTGAAGGCCGAAAGATTCGTCTGCCGATTACGTTGCGGCGGGCCTCGGAAGAGGCGGGCGTTCCCGGAATCCGCGAATTCTTCGAAAAAATATTGAAGATCACCAATGAGCAAGTATTTCACACGGGCCGCTGGTCGCTTCTTCCGGTGGCCGCCGAGGGCGACGATACTGCCGGAAATCTGGCGGTTTATGAGTGGAAATCTGCGACAGAGTGGAAAATCATCGCGGTAAATATCGCCGGCGCGGCCTCGCAAGGCCGTGTTCGAATGGACGAGAGCATCTCGTCGTCAGTTCAGTATGACTTTTACGACGAATTGCACGACGTTCATTACTCGCGAGCCGGAGAGGAGTTACGCACAATCGGCTTGTTCGTTCGCCGCGAGGCTTTCGATGCGCACCTGTTCGACATCACGCCCGTTTGATCCCAGCAACCTGCGGCGAGTGCCAGTCGCTATCTATTCCACCGTGAACGGAATCGGCGCCGTGCTTGTAGTCACGCCGTTCACCGTAGCGCTGAACGTCACCGTATAATTTCCCGGCTGCGTGGCCCCGTTCGGTCCCTTCGGCGGACTCGCGCAAGACGCCCCGCCAATCGCCATCAACACGAGAACCGCGAACGATACCGCCCAACGCGGGCTCCGCCTCCACATCCACACCACGCCTGCCAGCGTCAAGCCGAGCAATAGCAGGGTGATGCCGCCTCCAAATCCGCCAGGCACCGGTCCAAATTGCGCCGTCGTGGTTCCCTTGCAGAACGTATTCAGCACGATCGCCACATCCGTCGGTCCAGTCGGCGTCAAAGTCACCGTCGCTGGATCCGGCGCACAGGTGATCGTCGGAGAAGACGTGGTGCAGCCGAATGTTACGGTTCCGCTGAAGCCTGGCGTGGACGTCAGCACGATCCCGATCGCCAGTGTCCCGCCCGGCGGCACCGGCGGGAAAGTTCCACCCGCAGGCGGCGTCACGGAAATTGAAATCGGCGAACTCGAAACTGTCAACAGAGTTGAACCTGTCACTTCGTCCAACGTCGCTGAGATGGTTGTTGTTAAACCAGCTGTGCCTCCCACCGTCACCAGGCCCGCGGCATTGATTGTCGCCGCCTCGGTGTTGGATGACGCCCAGGTAACAGTCGAGGTGATGTCCTTCGTGCTGTTGTCCGAGAAAGTGCCCGTCGCGGTGAATTGCACGGACGAACTAATCGGCTCAGTCGGATTCGCCGGCGTCACGGCAATCGACTTCAACGTCGCCGCTGCTGCCGTAAACGTCGCAGTGACCGTCTCCGCCGACGCAGGCATCGTGAATGTACAAGTGGCACCAGCAACCGTACATATGGTCGGCGCGCCATTCCATCCCGCGAATGTCGAACCGTTCGTCCCCGCCTGCGTTAACACCACTTGAGTACCGGCTGGCAGGCTTACTGTGCATCCGTTCGCGGAATCGCTCGTGCAGTTGATTCCGTTGCCCGTCACAGTTCCCGTGCCAGTCCCCGCAGTTTGTACGGTCAATTGCTCCGTACCGGCGCTGGTCTCGATCACCGTGGAGTCCGACGCATTCGCCGGTGCTGAGCCTCCGCCGGTCACACCTGCCATGTTCACTTGAGGCGATGTCGCATTCGCCGCGACATTCACGCTCACCGTTATCACCGGGTAGCTTGCGCCGCCGGCGAGAACGTCGGATCTTGTGCAAACATTGGCCGGGTTCGCGCCACCGCACGTCCAGCCGGTGCCCGCCATTGACACGAGGGAAAGACCGTCGGGAGCTGTCTCGGTAACCGTAACCCCGCCCGAGCCGGGAGCGTTCACAGTAAAACCCACCGTGTAAAGGCCCAAGTTGTCGCCATACGCACCGGGCGCCCCGTTGTAACCAAATGCGTCGCTGATACCGAGCCAAAGCTGCCCAGCTCCAGTTGGAATGTTGAACGTCTGCTGGGTTCCCGTGCCGTTTCCAGTCAGGCCGTCGCCTATGAAGAACACCTGGTCAAGTTGTGGGGAAAGCGAGGTAAAGGAGGTACCGAGCCCGGAGCTCGTGAAGTCGAGTGCTGTCGGCGCAGTACCTACTGGCCCACCTGCAGGAACAAAAACGCCAACCAGATAGCCTGCACCTGGCGCTGTGATACCCGAAATGCTGCTCGTCCCGGTGTTCGAGGAAGTCGCAGGCGCGGCCCCCACACCATCCGGATCGTTGGAGTTGTTTCCGGTGCCATTGTTGAGGACAATGCAACCCTCGGTCGACGCGCATCCAGTCGTGATAGAACCTGTAACGCTGTTGAAGACAATGGAAGTCGCGCCGGAAGGCAACGTGATCATCGTCGGAGGGGTGCTACCGCTGCCAGTATCGTAGATCGATTCTGTCGATTGGACCGTGGCCGAGGTTTGCGAGCCACTGGTGGGTCCGCTGCCTGCATTCGCCACCGTGAGGCTGTATTGCGCCCCCTGCTGACCTTGCGTGAAGTTTCCGGTATGAGTTTTCGAAATGGTCAGCATCGGCCCCGGACCAACACCCGTCACCGTCACCGTGCCGGACGTACCCGTAATGGACGTCGTCACCGTATCCGTTGCCGTGATCGTCTGCGCTCCCGCGGTATTCAACGTCACTGAAAATGTGCCCACTCCGTTTGTCAGCGTGGAGTTCGCAGGCAATAGCGCACTCCCGTCGCTGCTTGTGAAGTGCACCGTCCCCGTGTAGCCTGTCGCCGTCGCATTCGCGGCGGTTAGTGCCGTCACGGTGATGTTAAACGCTGTGCCCGCCGTCGCTGTCGCCGGCGCCGTCACCGAAAAGTGCGTTGCGGCCGCCGACGCGCCCACCGTAATCGTTCCGGAAGTTCCTGTAATCGAGGCCGTCACCGTGTCGGTTGCCGTGATCGTTTGCGCTCCGGCGGTCTTAAGCGTCACCGAGAACGTCCCCGTCCCATTCGTAAGCGTCATGTTCGCCGGCAACACCGCTTGCCCGTCGCTGCTCGTGAAGTGCACCGTCCCGGTGTAGCCGGTTGCCGTCGCGTTGGTCGCATCGAGCGCCGTCACCGTGATGCTGAACGCGGTCCCGCTCGTCGCCGTCGCTGGAGCCGTCACGCTGAAGTGCGTCGCCGTTCCGCCTCCCGCGCCAACGTTGGTAGTTACGCTCGCGCTGTTGTTCGTCGTATTGGTGTTGTTTGATCCTGAAACCGTTCCTGTATTCGTGAACGAACCATTCGTCGAGTAAACTACGTGATACGGAATCGTGATGCTCGCCCCTGATGCCAGCGAGGCGCTGAATGAACAACCGATCCCATATGTCGTCGTCTCGATCTGATGCGATATGAAACACCCAGGAACTGCGGCGTCGAATCCGGGGACGTTATTGTTCCCAGGAATAGGGTCGCTCATGCTCACACCCGTGGCAGCGTCTGGGCCGTTGTTCGTGACGACGATCGTATAGTGAACTTGCGTATTGATTGTCCCTGTGGCGGGTCCTGACTTTGTGATCGCCAGCGCCGCTCCCGTTGCACCAGCCACCGTCACCGTGCCCGATGTTCCTGTAATCGACGCCGTCACGGTATCCGTCGCTGTCACCGTCTGCGCGCCTGCCGTCTTCAGCGTCACCGAGAACATGCCCGTACCGTTTGTGAGTGTGCCATTGGCCGGCAACACCGCCGCTCCATCGCTGCTTGTGAAATGAACCGTTCCGGTGTAACCCGTCGCGGTCGCGTTGGCCGCCGTTAGGGCCGTCACCGTCACGTTAAACGCCGTCCCGGACGTCGCGTTCGCGGGTGCCGTCACCGAGAAGTGCGTGGCCGCCGCCGCAGCGGTAAACGTCGCCCCCACAGCGAAAGGCGGACTTGCAGCGTTCACGATAAAGCTGCACGTCGTGGCTGTGGGATTCGCGCACGAAGTCCCGGTCCACCCCGAGAAAGTTGCGGTCCCCGTCGGCGTTTCCGTCAATGTGACCGTCGTTCCAAGCGCATAGCCCGACATGCACGTTCCCGTCTGCGTCCCTCCTGCCGTATTCGTACAATTGATCGTCCCAGGATTCGCTGTGTCTTTCACATTTCCGGGTCCGGCCACGCCCACGTTCACCGTGCCGCCGCCCGATGTGAACTCCACATTCACGTTCGTCGCCGCCGTCATTCCCACCAGACAATTCACCGCGCTGCTCGTCAGGCACACAACCGAAGTCGTTTGCCACCCCGCGAAGCTCGATCCGCCGCCCGCGGTTGGAGTCAGATTCACAAGCGTGCCTGCCGGGAAATTTGCCGTACAAGTCCCGCTCGTTGTCGTTCCGGCCAGCATGCAGTTGATCCCCGCGGGCGCGCTCGTAATCGTCCCGCCTCCCGTGTGATTGGTGCCGGCTGCGATCGTCAGCGGGAAATTCCCGGGCCCGGGAGTGAACGTCGCGGTCACCGTCTCCATCCCGGCCGCCGTCGTTACCGTCACTTGACAAGTGTTTCCCGTCCCGGTGCACGCTGTGGGCGCGCCAACAAAACCGCCAAAAGTTCCCGGCGTCGTCGCCGTAAGCGTCACTTGCGTCCCGCTCGGGTATGACCCTTGACATCCTCCCGAACCAGCGCCAGCCATAATCTGCTCGCAGTTGATCTGTCCCATATTGTCGGTGACAGTACCGAACGCAGTACCCGCCATCATCACCCGCAAAGTAACCGGCGTGCCCGACACGGTGATTATCCCCGACGTTCCTGTAATCGACGCCGTCACGGTGTCCGTCGCCGTAATCGTCTGCGCTCCCGCCGTATTCAATACGGCCGGCAACGTCGCTGTTCCATTCGCTAGCGCTTGATTCGCGGGCAGTACTGCCTTCCCGTCGCTGCTCGTGAAGTGCACGCTGCCCGCATAGCTTGTCACCACATTGTTCGAAGCATCGAGAGCCGTCACGGTGATGTTGAACGTCGTTCCTGCCGTCGCATTCGCCGGCCCCGTCACCGAAAAATGCGTCGCCGTCGCTCCGCCCGTTACCGTTAGCGAGGCTTGACCCGATAAGTTTCCCGATGTCGCCGTGATCGTCACCGGGTTCGCTGAACCCGCCACGCCCGTTGCCAATCCTTGCGATCCAGCCGTGTTGCTGATCGTCGCTATCGCGGTGTTCGACGACGCCCAGGTGGCCGTGGTCGTGATGTCGCCGATGGTTCCATCGCTAAAGAATGCGACCGCTTGGAATTGCTGAGTCTGGCCTGCGGTGATCATCGCAGAGGATGGGGAAACGGCTATCGAGTCAATCGTAGCGTTCCCGCCTGTGCCAATCGAGAAAATCACGCCGTCATCAAGCACCGGGATGGGCGGGGTTTGGACGCAACTGACGCAGGCGGTCTGGAACCCATTCGGTGTGGTCCCGCTGGGAGTAAAGTAACTCGAAGAAAGGGCGGTACCAGCGGCGTAGATGGTGTGATTAGCGTCAACGGCCAAGCCTTCTACGCGCTCGTTATCAAACGCCTGCCCGCCCGCGGTAGAGCTCGCGCCGGTACCGATGGGCGTGGAAAGATAAAGACTGGCGCTGAACGGCGTCTGGCCAGGCTGAAAAACCTTCAGGACTGCAAGGAAACCGTCACTGGCGCCGGTGCCTCCCTGGAATGTCTGCAACGGATTCATCGTGGGGAAGTCGGTCGAATTGGTTTGTCCGCCCAGGACGATGCGGAAGGAAGTAGGGTCGCCTGCGTCACTGGCAACGGCGCGCAACTGGTCGTTCCCGCCGCTCCCGCCAAGAAACGTGGAACAATGAAGGCTGGCCATACCAGTCTTGGCCGTGTTGATCATCTCCAAAAATCCGGTCTGTCCCCCGCTGGGAGCATTGTTCGTACTCTGAAAGGCATTAGCCAAAGGAATGGCAGGGAAAGTGGGAGTGCCGGCCGTGGCGGACGAGGTGGTGGAACCGACAATCGCCACAATGCCATTTCCGAGATCGAAGGAACCATTGTGAGCTAGCGTGTCTCCTCCGCCGCTGTAGTAGGTGCCGTACAGGAGTTGGCCGGAGCCGCTGGGGTTGCTGGGATTCAGTTTCATTGCGATTACTGCGGACGTCGTGCCGGGGCAGGCAGTGCCGCCCATGGGGCAAAAGGTTGTCTGGAAACCGTTGGCCAGATTCGCGCCGCCTGCGCCAACATTGAAAACCGCTCCGCTATTGGTGTTACCACCCGCCAGAATATTCCCTTGCGCATCGAGAAACGCGCCACAGCCTACATTGCTGGTGTCCGTGCTGCCCTGGCCGACGTTGAGGTAAGTCGCGTAAGTAATCTTCAGGTCGGAGCGCTCAAGACGCGCGAGATAGCAGTCGGCGGAGCCGGCGACACCGTTGTTCTTTGTGGCGATATACGGATTCACCACCGGCAGGCCTGCCGTATCATTGGTCTCGCCCGTGATCAGGATGTCTCCCGCGGCATTCACTGAAGTGAATGGGGTAGTGACCTCGAGGTTCCCGCCGAGGAGCGCGGACACATCGATTGCCGATCCGTCTGAGCTAAAGCGCGTCGCAACGGAACCGATGTCGTGAGCCGACGGAGCGGTAACGGGATTGAGCGTCACCGTGAGGGGATAATCTTTGCAGGTTGTTTCGCCACCCACCACCGGCTGGATGTTTCCCGGGCCTTGAGATTTATCCAGTGACAACCATCCGAACAAGGTTGCACACTCTTTATCGGCCGCCACGAAGGGAGTTTTGCCTCCCACGAAAGTCAGATAAACGAGCGACGCAGCGCCCGTGGCTGTGGGGTCGATCTTGGCCAGGAATCCGACGTCAATCACCGTCTGCGGATTAAAGGGGGCGGGGCCGATGGTTTTGAACGGCAGGGGGTTCGTGCCCCCAAACGTGGTTGAGTCGT
>Ga0210394_10003960_pt1 | contig 17797 bp, 17 predicted proteins | sample IncBWC12MmetaG_FD_160121 | JGI IMG/M metagenome (GOLD analysis project Ga0210394, IMG submission 160121) | Forest soil microbial communities from Barre Woods Harvard Forest LTER site, Petersham, Massachusetts, United States - Inc-BW-C-12-M | ecosystem: Environmental > Terrestrial > Soil >... | reverse complement strand
CTGCGGGAACTGATGCGCGAAGTGGAAGCGGCAAATCGCGACGCGGAGAACCGGAAGGGCAGGAAAGCCAAATGACGGCGGCAACGCAAGTCTGGCCCGATACGCGCGGGCGTTTCGGCCCCTACGGCGGGCGATACGTTCCCGAGACGCTCATGGCGCCGCTCGAAGAGCTCGAGCGCGCCTACCTCGCCGCGCGCGCGGACGGAAGTTTCGCCCGCGAGCTCGATTCGCTGCTGCGAAATTTTGCCGGCCGGCCGACGCCGCTACAATTCGCTCCGCGGCTCACCGAGCACCTGGGCGGTCCGCGCATCTACCTTAAGCGCGAAGACCTCCTGCACACCGGCGCGCACAAAATCAACAACTGCATCGGACAGGGCCTGCTGGCGATGCGCATGGGCAAGCGGCGCATCATCGCTGAAACCGGCGCGGGCCAGCACGGCGTAGCCACGGCCACGGTTGCGGCGCGCTTTGGCTTGGAATGCGTCGTGTACATGGGCACGGAAGATATGGAGCGCCAGCGGCTTAACGTGAATCGCATGCGCCTGCTCGGCGCGAAAGTCGTCGGCGTGGATTCCGGCAGCCGCACGCTCAAGGACGCCATCAACGAAGCCATGCGCGATTGGGTGACCAACGTGCGCACCACGCACTACCTTTTGGGTTCGGTACTGGGCGCTCATCCCTATCCGCAAATGGTGCGCGATTTTCACAAGGTGATCGGACAGGAGGCGCGCGCGCAAATTCTGCAAGCGGAAGGCCGCCTGCCGGATCTCCTGGTGGCCTGCGTCGGCGGCGGCTCCAATGCCATCGGCCTGTTCCACGAATTTCTGCCCGATGCCAGCGTCAAGATGCTGGGCGTCGAAGCCGGCGGCCGCGGCCACACGCTGGGCGAACACGCGGCGCGCCTCGCGGCGGCGCAAGGATTCTCCGGAGCGCACCCCGGCGTTTTGCAGGGCACCTACACCTACGTATTGCAGACCGCCGACGGGCAGATTGCCACTACGCATTCCGTCTCGGCCGGCCTCGACTATCCCGCTATTGGACCCGAGCACGCCTGGCTGGCGGACCAGCATCGCGCCGAATATACGGCGGTCAGCGATGAAGCCGCGCTGGAGGCCGCGCGAACGCTAGCTCGTCTCGAAGGCATCATTCCCGCGCTCGAAAGTGCGCATGCGATCGCCGAATTGATCGCCCGCGCGCCGCGCATGCCGCGCAACAACTTGGTGATACTGAATGTTTCCGGCCGCGGCGATAAAGACATGGAAATTCTCTCGCGCTATCTCTGACCCGGCGGCCCTCATGAATCCCACAGCCATTCCTGCGAGCCCGCCCGCCACGCGCATCGCGCGGCGCTTTGCCGAATTGCGCCGAAAAAAGGAGATGGGCCTGGTGGCGTTCATTACCGCGGGCGATCCGAATCTGGCGGCCACCGAGTCGCTCGTCCTGACGCTGGCAGAAGCCGGAGCCGACGTCGTCGAGCTGGGCGTGCCGTTCAGCGACCCGCTGGCCGATGGCCCCGCGATTCAGCGCTCGAGCGAGCGCGCGCTGCGCGCGGGAACGACGCTCGCCGGCGTCTTGGACCTCGTGGCGGGCATCCGGCGCAAGAGCGATGTGGCGCTGGTTCTTTTCAGCTACTACAATCCCGTGCTGCAGATGGGCCTGGAGAAATTCGCCGAGCGCGCTTCGGCAGCCGGTGCCGACGGCGTCTTGATCACCGACATGATTCCCGAGGAGGCCGGTGAGTATCGCCGCATCGTCGCGTCGCGCGGGCTGGACACGATCTTCCTGGCCGCGCCGACTTCGCCCGACGAGCGCCTGGTGAAGATCGCGGCCAGCACCAGCGGATTTCTCTATGTCATCTCGCGCACCGGAGTGACTGGCGCGAAGGACACGCTGCCCGAGGATTTGCCCGCGCTTGTACGGCGAGTCCGGCGAGTGACCGCGCTGCCCATCGCGGTGGGCTTTGGGATTTCGCTGCCGGGTCAGGTTTCGGTCCTCGGGGGACTCGCAGACGCGGCTGTGGTCGGCTCGGCTTTGGTCCAGGAGATCGAGCACGCCGCCACGGTGGACGCTGCGCGGGCGGCGGTGGCGGAGCGTGTGCGAACGTTGAAACAGGCCGGGCTGCATGGAATGAGCCGGCGGGAGCCAACCCCATGAGCGTGGAAGATTGGCGTCGAAAAATCGACGAGATCGACCGCAAGCTGGTCGAGCTTTTGAATGAGCGGTCGCATTGTGTGGTGGAGATTGGCAAGCTCAAGAAAACTGACGGCGCGCCGTTGTACCAGCCCGACCGCGAGAGCGAAGTCCTCGCGGGCGTCGAGCGCGCCAATCGCGGCCCGCTCAGCTCGGCAGCCATCCGGCGGCTGTTCGAACGCATTCTGGACGAGGCGCGCTCGGTGGAGCGCACGATCATGCAGGACGAGGCGGCCAGGAAAGCGCGCGGCGAGTAGCGTGCAGCAACGGGGAGACCGGCGGAGGACTTCGTGGTTGTCCTGATGCAATCCGGAGCAAGCGAAGAGCAGATCCAGCACGTGATCGATCGGCTGGTGTCGCTGGGCTTCGATATTCACCGCTCGACGGGCGCATCGCACACCGTCGTGGGCGCCATCGGCGTGGGGCCGGATTTCGATCCGCGCGATATCGAAGTGCTGTCGGGCGTGCGCGAAGTCGTGCGCGTTACGCAGCCGTACAAACTGGCCAATCGCGCCTTTAAAGCGGAAGACACCATCGTCCACTTTCCGAATGGCGTGTGCATCGGCGGCCCGGAAATTGTCGTCGCGGCAGGGCCGTGCGCCGTGGAATCTGCCGATCAGATTGAGATCATTGCCGCGCGTGTTGCGGAGCTCGGCGCGCGCATTCTGCGCGGCGGCGCCTTCAAGCCCCGCACATCTCCTTATTCGTTTCAAGGAATGGGCGAGCCGGGCCTGCATCTTCTGCGCCAAGCCGCGGACCGCCACGGCCTGCTGGTGGTGAGCGAAATCATGGACGCCTCGCAGCTTCCCTTGATGCAGCCGCTGGTGGATATCCTGCAGGTGGGCGCGCGCAACATGCAGAACTATCACATGCTTCGCGCCCTCGGCGCCGCCCGCAGACCGGTGCTGCTCAAGCGCGGCCTTTCCGCGACGATCGAGGAATTGCTGCTGGCCGCCGAATACATCATGTCCGGCGGCAACCACAACGTGATTTTGTGCGAGCGAGGCATTCGCACCTTTGAGACGGCCACACGAAATACGATGGACATCGCGGCGCTTCCCGTCATCAAAAAGCTTTCGCACTTGCCGGTGTTCGCCGATCCTTCGCAGGGAACCGGCCGCCGCGATCAGGTCGCTCCCATGGCCCGGGCCGCGCTGGCCGCGGGTGCCGATGGTTTGCTCATCGAAGTTCACAACGATCCCGAACGCGCCCTGTCCGACGGCGCGCAGTCCCTCTATTTTGATCAGTTCGCCAAATTGATGTCCGAGTTGCGCATGATCGCGCCCGCTGTGGGCCGCCGGCTGGCGTGATGCCTGTTCCATTCAATCGCATTGCAGTGCTGGGTACCGGGCTCATCGGCGGCTCTTTCGCCCTGGCCGCGCGCACGGCGTTTCCCGGCGCGTCTATCGCTGGTTGGGATAGACCGGAAGTGCTCAGGCGCGCCCGCTCCATGGGCGCAATCAACGACGCGCAGGCCGATCTCGGCGCCGCGCTTGCCGGCACGGACTTGGTCTTCATCGCTTTGCCGGTCGGTCTGACCATCGAACGCCTGCCGGAAATCGCGCGCCTTGCGCCGCCGGCGGCTTTGGTCACCGACGCTGCCAGCACCAAGCGCCAGGTGTGCGAAGTCGCGGAAAAGTGTTTGTTCGGTGGCGCGCTTTTTCTCGGGGGGCATCCTATGGCGGGCCAGGAGCGCTCCGGCATCGAAGCCGCCGATGCGGCAATTTTTCGCGGCGCGAAATATGCGCTGATCGGAAAGTCCGAAGGCAGCGGCGCTCGCGTCCAAGCGCCGGCCGACGCGCGCGTGACGAAATTTCTTTCGCTCATCGATTCCATCGGGGCGCGGCCGCTGTGGATGGATGCAAGTACGCACGATCGGGCGGTGGCCGTGGTTTCCCACCTGCCGCAACTGCTGGCCATCGCGCTGGCCGGCGTGGTGCATCAGCAGACCGACGAGACGGGCCTGCCTGTGACGCTTGCAGGCCGCGGTTTGCGCGATGCATTGCGCCTGGCGGGCAGTCCGTACGCCGTCTGGCGCGACATCATTCTTACCAACAGCGAAAATATCGAAATCGCTCTCGACCGGCTGCTCCGGGAAATCGAGCATCTGCGCGCTCATCTGCGCCGTCGCGAGCTGGAAGAGGAATTTTCCGCCGCCAACGAGGTCTACAAGATACTTCACGATTTGCAGTAAACTGCTGCTGTTAAGCCAGCCATCCAAGGAGAAATTGCACGAATGGATAAGCGAGTCGCCGATGCCCGGGCGGTCATCGCGCGCGTGCGCGACGGCGCTACCATTCTGATGGGGGGCTTCGGGCTGTGCGGCATTCCCGAACATCTGATCGCCGCCGTCCGCTCGGCCGGCGTCAAAAATCTCACCGTGGTCTCGAACAACGCCGGTCTGGCCGATTTCGGAATCGGGCTGCTTCTCGAAACGCGCCAGGTGCGCAAGATGATCGCCAGCTACGTCGGCGAAAATAAACTTTTCGAGCAGCAGGCCTTGCGCGGCGAGCTTGAAGTCGAGCTGAATCCCCAGGGCACGCTGGCGGAACGCATTCGCGCCGGCGGCGCCGGAATTCCCGCGTTCTACACGCCTACGGGCTACGGAACATCGGTGGCCGAAGGCAAGGAGACGCGCGAATTTGGCGGGCGCATGTACGTGCTGGAAAAAGCGCTGCGCGGCGATGTGGCCTTCATCAAGGCCTGGAAGGGCGACCGCTGGGGGAATCTCATTTATCGCAAGACCGCGCGCAATTTCAATTCCGTGATGGCCGCCGCCGCGGATTATGTGATCGCCGAAGTGGAAACAATTGTAGAGGTCGGCGAGATTCCTCCCGATGAGGTTCACACGCCCGGAATTTTCGTGGACGCGATTTTTCAGGGCGCGCGATACGAAAAACGAATCGAGAAACGGACGCTGCGCGAGCGGCCCGGCGCGCCGCGCGTCGCTGCGAATTGACGAATGATGGCCGATAGCGACGCACAAAAAAGAGAACGCATCGCGCGCCGCGTGGCGCGAGAATTGCGCGACGGCTACTACGTCAACTTGGGCATCGGCACGCCCACGCTGGTGGCCAATTACATTCCGGCCGGCATGGACGTCGTCCTGCAATCGGAAAATGGAATGCTCGGCGTCGGGCCGTTTCCTTTCGCCGGAGAGGAGGACGCCGATCTCATCAACGCCGGGAAAGAAACAGTCACGGAAATCCCCGGCAGTTGCTATTTTTCCAGCGCCGATTCGTTTGCCATGATTCGCGGCGGGCACGTGGACCTGACGGTGCTTGGCGCTTTGCAGGTGGACGAAAAAGGCAATCTGGCCAACTGGGCCATTCCCGGCAAAATGCTCAAGGGCATGGGCGGCGCGATGGATCTCGTGGCCGGAGCGCGCCGCGTGATTGTGGCCATGGAACATGCCACAAAAGACGGCCAGCCGAAAATATTGCGCAAATGCACGCTGCCGTTGACGGGCGTCGAAGTCGTGGACTTGATCGTCACTGAGCTCGCGGTGATTGAAATTGCGCCGGAAGGACTCCTGCTGCGCGAGGTCGCCCCCGGCATCACTCCCGAAGCCGTGCAAAAACTCACCGAGCCGCGCCTGCGCGTGGCGTCGGGCCTGCAAACCATGTCGATGTAAGCAACACATGTAAGACCCCAGGCTACCCGCAGCGCGCCAGCGGCGTTAAAATGAATTTCGAGAGGCTCGTCGTGGAACCACATTCCATCGTAGTCATCAGCTTGCACAGCCCGCGAGAAAAAATCTGGGGCGAACTGATGTCGCTCAATCCTTCGGGGCTGACGATTCGCGGCATTGACCTGAATTCGTTTGACGATTTCGTGCGCCAGGTGCGTCATCCGGAAGGGGAGCGCGTCGGCCTGCCCACCGTGTTTTTCCCGATGCAGCGCATCGAGCGCGTTTCGCTCGACGAAGCCAGCGGCGACATCCCTTCGATGGCGGATATCTTCGAGCGCAAAGTCGGCCGCTCGCTCAAGGACTATCTCGCGCTGTTTGCCTGAGTGCGTTACCATAGCGCGCCATGGCCAGCCGGGTCCTGACCGTTCCGAACCAGCTCACTTTCCTGCGTCTCGGTTTTTTGCCGTTTTTTATCGTGCTGATTTTTTACGAGAAATATCCCTGGGCGCTATTGATTTTGGTCCTAGCTGCGTTTACCGACGGCATGGACGGCGTACTGGCGCGCTCGCTCAATCAGAAAACGGCGTTAGGGGCGTACCTCGATCCGATCGCAGACAAGCTGCTGCTCTCGTCCTCGTTTGTGGCGCTGGCACTTCTGGGGAAGATTCCACTTTGGCTCACGATCTTAGTGCTGGGACGCGACGTGCTGATTTTGACCACGGCCACCGTCATTCTGCTCGTTTCCGGATACCGCCAATTTCCACCGTCGATTTTCGGCAAGATCGCCACCGGCGCTCAGGTTCTGATGGTATTCGTAGTGCTTTCGATCGAAGTGTTTCATCTGCCCATCCTCGAAATGATGGCCGATTTGCTGGCCTACGTTGTCGCGGGGTTCACCATATTTTCGGGCTTTCACTACAGCGTCGTCGTGGCCCGCCGGCTGCATCACCACGGTTAACTCAGCGGTCCTGACGTCGAAAAATAATAGAACAGCATGAAGGCGAAGCTGGCGGCGACGGCCAGGGCGGCCGTCCATCCCAGAAGGTCGGCGCGTCGGCGTTCGGCGGTGTCAGCGGGCTGCCGGTCGGCCATCAGCTTGCCGAGAACGAAGCCTGCCGCTAGTCCGCCGCCATGCGCGAAATTGTCAATCGTGCCTTGCATCAGGAATCCCAAGACCGCCATATAGATGATCCAGGAGATCAGTTGACTGCGGAGCATGCGATGACCGGCGCTCTGCCGGCCCGCGGTCATTGCCAGCAACACTCCGACCAAACCCAGCAGCGCTCCCGACGCCCCCACACTGTTGTTCCCGAATGCAGAACTGGCCACATAGCCGGCGGCGCCGGTCACGACATAGATGAAGAAGAAACGTCCGGAGCCGTAAATCTCTTCGACCATCGGAGCCACGCTCATCAGCGCCCACATGTTGAAACCAATGTGCAGCAGGCTGCCGTGGAGAAAGATGGCGGTGACCAGGCGCCAGGGCTGCTGCACATTGAAATACAGGGGCAGCGACTCGCCCATGCGGACCAGGATGTAGTTGCTGATGCCGCCCAGGCCGAAGAGCATTCCGAACAAGCCGCCTCCCGGGGCCGCGAAGCCGGTGCGTCGCATCGTAGCCAACAGGCTGATAACGTAGAGCGTGCTGGTCACAGCCACGATGAGGTAGCTGACCGGCGCGGCATGCGGCATCAGCTTACTCAGGGAGCGGCTGGCGGCGGCGAGAGAAAACGTCATGCTGGCGCCGCACTGGTGGCACTTGTTGGCTGTCGCACCGACCAGCGTGCCGCAGGCCGGACAGAGGCGCGGCCGCGGCGCCGAGGCGGAGGAGCGCGAGCGAAATTGTCCGGCGATGTCGTTGCGCCAACGGTCGAGCTTGTAGCGCCAGCGAGTCGGAAGCGGCATCGAATCTCCCTTGAGGCCCAGTTGCAGGACAACTTTCTGAGCGGGCTGCAAGTACAGCCCGCACCCGTGAGTTGCGGGCCAATCGAGGCGTTGTCTATAATACCGAAAAATTTGCGCGAGATGCCAAGTCGAAGACGCAAGTGAGGAGGCGGTGTCGCCATGCCTAACTTTGAAGAGATGGGCCGCACGCTCGATCGCGAGCTGGAGCGGCTTCGTGAAGTCGCGGAAACCAAGGTCAAGCCCGCCACCCGCGACAAGGCGGCCAAGGTCCTGCGCAGCGTGTCGGAAAGGCTCTCCCGCCTTGCGGAACAGATCGCATCGAAGGGCACGCCGAAAAAACCTTCATAACGATTCGCTCAGACTCCCCGCGTTTGCGTTGCTGGCGGTGTTGGCTGCGGCCGGGTGCGGGCGCCGGCAGCCGGTGCGCGCGTCTGTGCCGCCTGCGCCCGCGCCGGTGGCCGGTGCGTACCTCGAACAGGGCGTCGCGTCGTGGTACGGCGTGCCGTTCAACGGCCGGCGCGCGGCCGACGGCGAGGTCTACGACATGAACAAGCCGACGGCGGCCCATCGCACGCTGCCGTTCGGCACCGTGGTGCGCGTGACCAACCTCGACAACGGACGCCAGACCGAAGTGCGTATCATCGATCGCGGTCCTTTCGTGCAGGGACGCATCATCGATCTTTCGTTCGCGGCGGCGCGCTCGGTGGACATGGTTGGCGCGGGCATCGCGCACGTGCGGCTGGAACTGGTGTCGTCGCCGAGTCGCGTGCCCGTCGAAGTCGGCAATTTCACCGTGCAGGTCGGCGCATTCACGCAGCGCGCCAACGCAGAGAGGTTGCAGGAGCAACTCATGGCGCGATATGGCCCGGTGTTCATTCAGGATTACGACGCGCCAACCGGATATTTCTATCGCGTACGCGTCGGGCGCGTGCCCACCGAGCAGGGCGCGGAGCAACTGGCGGCGCAGCTCAGAAGCCAGCAGCGGCTGAGCACATTTGTCGTGCGGCTGGACGAAACGCCGTAGAATCGGCGGGCGTGAAGAGGCAGGGGCTAAAGCCCAGTGCGTCCAGGCACCGGGATGTCGCGGCTGAAGCCGCGACCCACAAGGCATAATGAGATAGCCGGGTGTTGGAACGCGGCGCGGAATCGAGAGGAGCGGATCATGGATGATTGCATCTTCTGCAAGATTGGGCGGAAGGAGATTCGGGGCAAGATCGTGTACGAAGACGCGGAGCTGTTCGCGTTCGAGGACATTGCGCCGCAAGCGCCCACACACATTTTGATCTGCCCACGAAAACATATTGTTTCGCTCACCGAAGCGAGCGCTGGCGATGCCGAGTGGCTGGGCCGCGCGCAGCTCGTGGCGGCGAAGCTGGCCAAGGAGCGCGGCCTGACGGACGGATACCGCACGGTGGTGAATAATGGCGTCGGCGCGGGGCAGTCGGTGTTTCATTTGCATTTGCACCTATTGGGCGGGCGGGAGTTTCGCTGGCCTCCGGGATAAGGAACATTCGCCGGGGCTGAAGCCCACATATTTTTGCAAGCTAATTCACCGGCCTGAAGGCCGGTGCTCCCACCGGAACTTCACGACTTTGCACTAGGAGGAGGGTTTCGCCGTACCTTCGGCTATTTGGGGTACCCCCCACCCCCTTTTTTGTAAGTGTTGATTCTAAAGGGACTTTAAGTCCTTTGTTTTTGTAAGTGTTCATTCTAAAGGTAGTTACAGGCGCATTTTTCGGAAGTGTTCATTCTAAAGATAGTTATGGGCAAAATTGCACAATTTCCGGGCAGCCAAAATAGCGTGGCGCAGTGGCGCAGTGACTAACGGCCGCATATTACTAAGTGTCGGTAGAAGGGGATCTGTTACACAGGAAATTGAAAGGCGTTCGGATCTGCCCTCAGAGTGAGAGATTGATTCCAACCCTGATCCGGTGTCGTGCGGTCAATTCGGGCTAGGCTTCGCGAGGGCTGCGGCGTCGAATGTGTAAAACTGCTGGTCGAGGGTCAGGACGAAAAGCGTTTTGCCATCGACAGCGAAACGCGCCATGGCGACCGGGGAAGTGAAGCTGACGTGCGAACGCTTATCGAGCCTCGGCAACCCATAGATTTGGATCTGGCCTGCCTCGTTTTCCGTGGCAAGCAAATTCGCAGCCGGCGAGAGGACGGAGTTCAGACCGAAGATGGACCCGGCGAGTTTGCCGTCCGTAATCGAGTAGACGAGCGTGCGGTTTTGATTATCAGAAACAAGGAGCCAATCTCCTGCAGAATAGATATCTTCGATGCGGAAGGAGCCCAGACCAGTATCGACCAACGCAGCCCCGAGAGAATGGCCTGTTCGCGCCTCAAGCACCTCGAGCAGGAAGACTCCGTTATGCTCGTTCATTGCTGCAAATTGTTTGGTGAGGGTTTCGTGTTTCTTGATTTCATCTTGTGCCCCGTCGTTTATAGACGGCCAGCTCAGAACGATGCGCTGATCGTCTCCGCTAACGGAAATCGCAGGAGCATCTTTTGGAAAGCTAAGCGACCATAGCGGATTGCCAGTGCGGACATCCTGAACCGCCAAGGTCACGTCTTCAAACACGGATCCATCTTTACGGTTGGGCCTTTTCAACACCAGGTACGGGCCGTACTGCCTTGCAGTCGAGTCGGTATCCAAAGGTACCGCGGGGCTTCCTCTTTTCGTGTCAAGGTCCACTCGCGCTATAGCTCGATCGGTCTGCTGGTACTTTGGAAAGTCGGCATAGAGTGTATTTCCATCGAGAAATGCGCCACGGAATCCATGAAGCAGGAGCAGCTGTTTCGTATTCGAAAGATCCCAAACAGCACCCCGATTGGTACCCGATGCGGCCAGCCAATGGAAGTCAGCAGAGACAGCCCCGGCTCGCAACCTGCCGAGAGGACTCACGGGAAGCTGTGCTTTGGCTCGGGCTTGCGACGTGGCCAAATCGAACAATCCAATTTCGCCGGTCGTTCCCTCAGCGATGAACTGTTGGTCAAACACGTCGATGGCGGCGGATTGCTTTAGAGCTACAACGCCTTTGTTTGTGTTCAGATCCACCGCCCCTACGAGCGCGTCCTGAACCGGGCGCAGCAAGAGATAGTTGCCTTGTGTAGTAGTGTCGAGATTTCGGGAGCCATACGGGACGTTCTTGATCAGCTGACCGGAGGGAAAACTGAGAATGGCGGATTTCTTTCGATCTGCATCGGTGACGGCGATGATCTTGTCGGTCGCCAGAAAGGTGAAACCCCATTTCAGCATGTCGTTCAAGGAGCCATGCAAAGGGATGGGTTTCCGACTCTTGGTATCCACGGCGACGGCCATACTGGGGGAAGCTGCGATAAACTGCTCGCCGTCCGGTGAGAAAGCCATGCGAGCGAGCCTAGGGTCATCTGAGCTAAGCAACTTGGCCATTGCCAGAAACAGGGCATTTTGAAAGGTTGCCCCAAGAAAATTTCTCTGAATGAAGAGGGGGTCGCCACTGGCGACGTCGAGAACCTGCAGGTCCAGATAGGGAAGACCCGAGGAGGTCATGCGCTCGATCAAGCAAGCCAGATTCTTACCGTCCGGCGAAACTAGACTCTGCACGCATCCTTCCTGGAATGCCATCTCATGGACCGATACCCGCTCCTGCTTGGCGATGTTCCAGTCCTCGACTCGCAGTCCCGGGGTACTGAAAACAATATTCTTGGAATCCGGCGTGAAACTTGCGGGACGAGCATCTCGTGCGTCGATGCGGAAGAGTAGAGCGAATGGCTGGCGCGTCAGAACAAAGATGCTGGACTCGTCCTGTGCCAAAGCGTATTGCCCATCCGGGCTGAAGCGAAAATAGTCAATGTCACCGCGGAGCGGGGGATCCAGCTTGTGTCTGGTCAGAAGACCTGGAAGATTCTCGGGTCGGCTCAGGCCGGAAAAAGCGATGACGTCGCTCTGCCATTTCTGGAAGTCATACGTAACCGTGACCGGGTCCGTCTTGACGCAAGTGGCGGGCATGGCGGCGAAGGCTTTTTGCATGATGCCCAGGCGCTTTTCGTCGGGCGAGGTCAGGCCGAACAAATCGGAGAAGGTGCCACCGGTTCGGCCGTGCGTTTGCGCCAGCCGGTCGAAAAAGTCGAGCGTCGCGCGAGGCGAGTAGGCGGCTCCGGCGGCGGCGTAGAGCGCGATCTGATCTGCAACGTATTGATCGGGTTCCTCCTGGGACGCGAGATCCTTGAAGGCGGCAGGGCGGCGCGCGGCGTTGTCGAGAAGCTGATTGTATTTGGCGGCGATATCTTCGCGAGACGAGACCTGGCGGACGCTTAGGATTCGCTGAAAGAGCATGGACATTTCGACGGCCGGCTGGTGGCTGACGCTATGTCCCATTTCGTGGCCCAGCAGTCCGGCAATTTCGTCGTCGTTACGGAGGAAGGCGACCATCTTGCGCGAGACGTAGATGCGGCCTCCGGGGATGCTGAAGGCGTCGATCACGGGCGTGTCGATGAGGAAGACCTGGAATCGGAGGCCGGTCGGCGGCAGATGATCTGCCAGACGGGCGGCGATGCGCTGGAGGTATTGGGTCAGGTCCGGGTCATCAATGACCTGATAGCGGCTGTCCATCTGTTCTGCCATGAGGTCGCCAAGATCGGTTTCTTGCTGGGGTTGAAAGATGTTTGTACCCGATGAAGTTGCGAGCGCAGGGGCGGCGGGGCATGCCTGTTGCGCCGTGGCGTAGTCGGCGGAGAAAAGCAGCATGAAGCAAAAAGCGAGCCGGGGGCCAATATGCCGCATGTGCACCCTCTTAAGTGGCGATATAACACATAAGTCTTTTACGCGAAAGCCCTCGATGAGCCGATCGCGGGATACAGACAAGAGGGATTCCTCACTGCGTCCGCCGTTGAGATTGACGGACTCCGTTCGGAATGACACGTATTTTTTCCTAATCGCTCTGGGAGAGCTACAAGCGCACCCGCCTTCGCCAAAAGGCAGCTACGGCGGGCAGGCCTTTGATTGGTTTAGTCCTGAACGGAGAAGAGGAGACGGACGCGGCCGACTTGGATGACGTCGCCGTCCTGGAGGCGGGTGGGACCCTGGATGAGCTGGCCATTGATTTTGGGGATGCGGTCGCCGAGGCCGAGATAGTAGCCGTCGTCGCGATGGTTGATTTGGGCAGCGACGGGTGGCGCGAACCATCCGAGGAGACGGATCGAAGCCAGTTTTGAGTTACCGATGACGGTGAGTTTTCCCGCGAGGAGGTATTCAGGGCGGTCGGTGCGGCCGCGGAGGACGCGCAGCGTCGCTTGGCGAAGCTGGTCCGCGCGGGACGATCGTCCGGCAGAGGCGGCTACGCCGGCGGCAGCCGTCTGGCGCATCAACTCGCGCTGCTGCTGCGTATCGAGAACCGCCGTTTCGTTTATCTTCGGCGCAGGCGCTTTGCGCAAATTCGCGCTTCCGCCGGCCTCGCCCGCGCTCGTCTCATGCGCGGTATCGAGCTGAAGCTCATGCTTGCCGATGCGGATGGTGTCGCCGTCGCGAAGGGCGACGCGCTCGACGCGGGCGTCGTTGACGTACGTGCCATTCAGGCTGAGGAGGTCTTCGATCACCAGGCGATCGCCTTCGGCAAATACACGCGCGTGATTGTCGGAGACGGCCAAGTTGTCGATGTGGACGTCGCTATCGGGGGCGCGGCCGATGGTCAGCGGCCGGGTGCCGATGGGAATTTCGCGAAGTAGCTGCGACTCGAATTTCAAAAGGAGTCGCGGCATTCGGAAACCTTATTTTCCGCCCGGCCTGCCGGTTGGTTTCGACTGGCGGCGGAGGCGCGCCATAAGGCCCGTCGGTTCGGCGACGATGCGTATGACGATGACGGTGACGTTGTCTTCGCCGCCATATTCGTTGGCCAGTTCGATCAGGCGATCAGCCGCGGCTTGCGCGGGCTCATACGTGGAGAGAGTGCTGGCGATTTCGGGGTCGGTGACCATGTGGGTGAGGCCGTCGGAGCAGAGCAGGAGGGCATCGCCCTCGATCAGGATCTGCTCGTCGATATCCACATCGACCTGGTCCTGGGTGCCAAGCGCGCGCACCAGAACGTTCTGGAGCTGGCTGGCTTCGGCTTCCTGCGGCGTCATGGTGCCACGGCGGACGTGCTCGGCGACCAGAGAATGATCGGCGGTGAGTTGCTCGAAAGAGCCTGCGCGCAACAGGTAGGCGCGGCTGTCACCGACGTGGGCCAGGCTCATGCGCCGGTCGTCGAACCATGCCGCGACAATCGTGGCGCCCATGCCTTCCTGCGCTTCATTTTGCGTTGCCGCCTCGAAAATTCTGCGATTAGCCAGGCGGACGGCACTCAACAGGCGATTGCTGTGCTCGCAAAGGTCGGGCCGCCCGTCTCCATACAGGGTAACGTCAGGATCGTTTTTGGCTTCGCGGCAATGGCAGGTCACGGTATCAACCGCCAGCGCGCTGGCGACTTCACCGTGAGCCTGGCCGCCCATGCCGTCGGAAAGCACGTAGAGATCGATTTCCGGGTCAACGCGGAAGGCGTCTTCGTTGTTTTTGCGCACACGACCGACATCGGTGCGGGCGCTGGCGTCAATTCGCAAAAGAGAACCCCGACAGAGGCAAACTCATCCCCATTGTCTCCGAGCGAGGCTAGCAAAGTAGGCGCAAGGCTGCAATGGGCTTGGGCCTCAGGGGCTAAAGCCCGTCCTTCTTCCAAGGCAGCTGTCGGAGCTAAAGCTCCGACCCCCTATCGACCGGATCGATGGCAATTCAGTAGGCGCAGGGCTGCAATGCCAAAGGCTTTGTCGCGCGGATAAGGGTTTGTAAGTGGCCAGGCGAGCCGCCAGCGGTTAAGACCGCGCTGGCCGGGTCTAGTCTAGGGAGGCGGCTTCCAGGGCTTTTTCGGAAGGAGCGCCCTGGGCCAGTTCGTCGAGGGAGTTGCGCGCGCGCTCGAGCTTGCGGTCGGCGTCGGAGTAACTTTGCTGGGCGTTGCGCAGATGGGTGCCCAGTTTCTCGTAGACTTCGCTGAAATTATCGATCTGTTTTTTCAGGCCGGTGAGGCTGGAGAGCAGCCGCTTAGCGTTTTCCTCGATCTGCATACCGCGCAGGCCGAAAGAGATAATCTTCAGATGCGAGAAGAGCGTGCTCGGCGAGACGGGCACGACGCCCTTGGAGCGGCAGAGTTCGTCGAGCGGCAGGCCCTTGGTGTCCGCGGAGCGGAGCAGTTCGTAGTAGACGCCTTCGGAGGGGACAAACATGAGCGCGATATCGAGAGTACCTTCGCCGGGCAGGATGTACTTCTTGGCGATGGATTCGGCGTGGGAGCGGACGGAGCTGGAAAAGCCTTTGCGCGCGTCTTCACCCATTTCTATCAGGCGGCGGTAATCATCCAGGGGAAACTTGGAGTCGATGGGCAGAAGTTTGTCCTGCAGGCGCACGACGGCGTCGACGACTTCGCCGGTCGAGAAGCGGAATTGCGTCTCGTAAGCGGCCGGGGGCAGGGCGTCGGCGAGCATGCGCTCAAGCGCGATTTCGCCGAGCGTTCCGCGCGTTTTCGCGCCGCCGAGCACGGATTCGATCTGCTGGGCGGCGTCGGAGAGGTCACGGCCGGCCTGCTGGACCTCGCCGAGCTTGTGGTGGATGGCGTTGAGAGTATCGCTGGAGGCCTTGAGCTGCTCGGAAACGTCTCTCTGTGCTCCGGTGGCCAGGTTTGCAGCGTTTGCAAGGCCGCTCTGCACCTGTTGGTTGATCTGATTGAGATTGGTTGCCAGCTGCCCGAGTTGGGCGATCAGAGTCTGCGATTGAGCGTTCATCAGCGTCTGCATCTCCTGACGCAGCGCCGCGGCTTGGGCTTCCTGGCGCCGGCGCGTGCCCAGTAGCGCCAAGCCGGAAACGACCAGTGCAGCGAGGGCCAGCAGAAAGAGCGCGGTGGAAAACGGCATGCAGTGTACTTTAGCGCGATTTGGGGCGGGCGCAAGAATCTGTGTGAGGCCAAGGCTGGAGCTTAGTGCAGGAGTTTGACAAGGCGGCGGCGCAGCTTTTCCCGATCTTCCTGGTCCATGTGCACGAACTCGACTCCGTAGCCTTCGGGACCGGCGTTGCGAACGACGGCCGTCGAGCGGATGCGCCCGAGCCCGGCGTGGATTTCGATGCGCATCGAATCGCCGATGACCAGACGACTGCCGGTTTCGACGAGAGCCCCGCCGAGGGCGATGGCCCGCACGCGCGCCGGCGCGGCTTGCTGTCCCCCGATGCTCGCGGCCAAGGGCGACTCCAGGGCGACGCGCTGGTAGCGGCGCGTCCGGGAGAATTGCGGGCCGGCTTTTTCCGTGCCGCCGAAGACCGAAGCGGCGTTGCCTCCGAGCTGTTGGAGAGCGTCCTCGGCAGCGGAACGCAATCCCGCCGGGTAGGCATACGTGAGGCCGGAGCGTTTGCTGGAGATTTCGCGCAGGCGGGGCGCGGCGGCGGTCGCGCGCAAGCGTCCCAAGGCCTCGATGGCCTTGATGCGGACAAAGAGGTCCTGGGCCCCGTACATATCTCCTGTAGCCATTTCGATCAGGCGCGGCAAGGCGGAATCTTCGTGTGCCAGCGCAATCAAGTCAATCATGCCCGGGACGACGTGCAGATGCGCGTCCTTCATCAGGTCCACAAATATCTGCGCCACTTGGCGGCACAAGGCCGGATTTGACTGGCGCGCGAGTTCGGTGACCGCCAGGTCCTGCAGGTTCCATTCCCAGTGCGGCAGCGTGTGCGGAAGCGCTTTCGCCAGGCGTTCGGGAGCGGCGGCGGACAGAAGCTTGATGGCGGTGGCGATTCGCTGTCGGCGCTGGCCGGAAAGATCGGTTTCCAGGGCCCGCAGGACGCTTTCGTCCGTGGCGCGGACTAGACGCGCCATGGCAGGCAACAGGGCCGGGCCTTCGGGCGAACCCAACAAAAGACCGAGCCGGTCCAGCAGGCGCGTGGGATCCCGCTGCAGCAGACGCGGCAGCGCCGGATCGAGCGAGCGATTGGCGAGCGCGGCGTCCACGAGCGGCAGCCAGTACTGCGGTTCGAAGAGGCGTCGGGCCAGAGGCTGGATCGGTTCACGGCTGGTGGCTGGAACGGTGTCGAGGTCAGTCAGGATCCGCTCGAATTCAGCGTAGGCCCTGCGCTCGAGCGCTATGCGAGCTAAAGTCTCAGTCGCCGATGCAAGCAGTACGCCCGCTGCCGGCGAAGATTCTTGCGCCAAAGCGGTGACGATATTGGCTTGGAGCCCGGCCAGTTGAGGATGCGGCCACAGGCGCGGCAGCAGGTCGGCAAGCTCCACCAGGCCGGCGGCCACGGTGCGGCGAACCGACGCCTTGCTGCTATTGAGGCAGCGAACGAAATCGGTGAGAGCGCGGCGAGCTTCGCTGCCGGAGGCTTCGGCGCGTTTGCGTTCGGCCGCGGTTAGAAGAGGAGCCAAATAGGCGCGCAACACAGGCACCGGCAAGGCCCAGGCATCCGGTCCGGCAAGTACTTGCGCGATCGCTCGCACTGGCAGGCTGGACCAGAAGCGTTCAATCCGGGCCTCGGCACGGGCTTCCTGCGCGGCGTCCGGGCCGCCGCGATCCTCCAGGCTCGCCAGCATGGGGCGAACCTCCGCCGCGCCCAGGCGACTGGCGAGATATTCGGCGCGGACAAAATCCACTGCCAGTGCGTCTGCGACGCGCGCCAGATAGGGGGCGGGCGAATCGGCTTCGAGCGGCGGATCCTGGAAAGCGGCCCGGGCCAATAGCGCCAGCGTATGGGGATCGGCGGCCGCGAGTTCAGCGCGCACGGTGCGGGCGGCGTCCTGCGACGAGCCCTGCTGTGCCTGTTCGAGAGTTGTTGTCAGACTGGAGACGAAACGAAGCGCGGCGCGGATCTGATCGGCAGTGGTGGCAATCTCTGCCAGGGGATCGGGGGTCTGCGGCGCGGGCAATGCGGCCAGTAGGAGCGCCAGGACGGTGTCCTCGCGGCGCTGAAGCGCGGCGTTAATCTGGATGCCCTTGATCTGGCGTTCGGCCAGCCAGGCCGGCCAGTTGCGGTCGGCGTTTGTCTGGCCGCCGCCGGGACGGCCAGCGCTGCGGGCCGCG
>Ga0210394_10003959_pt1 | contig 17797 bp, 16 predicted proteins | sample IncBWC12MmetaG_FD_160121 | JGI IMG/M metagenome (GOLD analysis project Ga0210394, IMG submission 160121) | Forest soil microbial communities from Barre Woods Harvard Forest LTER site, Petersham, Massachusetts, United States - Inc-BW-C-12-M | ecosystem: Environmental > Terrestrial > Soil >... | reverse complement strand
GCAATGTCACCGGTGCCGCCGGCAACGTCGAGCAGCGCAAACGGCGTCTCGGAGCGCGGCGGATTGAGCGCGTTGATCGTCAAGTCCTTCCAGACCCTGTGCAGGCCGGCCGACATCAGATCGTTCATCAGGTCGTAGCGCCGCGCCACGCTGTGAAAGACGTCGTTGACCAACGTCTGCTTATCGCCCAGAGCAACATTTCTGAAGCCAAAATGCGTGGTTTCGTCCGGTTGGTTCATCACTTGTTCTCCGCAGCCGGACCATAGCCCGCCCGCCGCAATGGCGCTATCACGTCAGTATCTCAAGGTGAATGCGCCCCTATGCCTGAATTACCTGAAGTTGAGACCGTCCGTCGCGGCCTGCAGCCGGCTATGGAAGGTGCCAAAATCGTGAAGGCCGAAGTCCGGCGGAAAGACCTGCGGTTTCCGTTCCAGAAGGACTTTGTCAGGCGTCTCGAGGATCAAACCGTGACCGGCCTCGGCCGGCGCGCCAAATATCTGATGGCCGATCTTTCCTCCGGTGATGTGCTGTTGATGCATCTGGGTATGTCCGGCTCCTTCCGCGTCCTCGAAGGCGACGGCACGAAAACGCCGGGTCAATTCCATCATCCTCGAACTGAGGATCGCGCCCATGACCATGTCGTATTTCACATGTCATCGGGCACCGAGATCGTCTTTAACGATCCGCGCCGGTTCGGCTACATGAAAATCATCGCGCGGCGGGCGCTCGACGAGGAGCCGCTGCTGAAGGGTCTCGGGCCGGAACCGCTCGGCAATGAATTCGATGCCGCGATGCTTGCGCGCTCATGCGCCAATCGGAAGACCAGCCTGAAGGCGGCGCTGCTCGACCAGCGCGTGGTCGCAGGTCTCGGCAACATCTATGTCTGCGAAGCGCTGTTTCGCGCGCATCTGTCGCCGCGAAGATTGGCCGCGACGCTGGCGACCAGGAAGGGCGAGCCGACCGACCATGCCAAGCGCTTGGTGGATGCGATTCACGCGGTGCTCAATCAGGCCATCAAGGCCGGCGGCTCGTCGCTGCGGGATCATCGCCAGACCTCGGGCGAACTCGGCTACTTCCAGCATTCGTTTCAGGTTTACGACCGCGAGGGCGAACAATGCCAAACCAAAGGCTGTGGCGGGGTCGTTCGCCGGTTCACCCAGAACGGCCGCTCGACCTTCTGGTGTCCGAAGTGCCAGAAGTGAAAGTCTAGTTCACTACAGGCCACTCCAGGAAACCGGCGGCACGCTATCCGCAGGGGCCTGCAGGAGAATCGAAGGGGCGGTGTTGGACGATGCCGGGTGTTCGGCGGCGCCGGCGTTCAGCTTTGCCTCGACCCATTGCCAGAGGCTACGAACTTCATCTGCGGATTTGCTCTGCGGGGCATATTCGCTGACGGCGAGACCCGCGCTCAGCGCATCCTGGTGATCGTTGCGCATCGCGATGAAGGGTTGAGCGAGAATGTCGGCAAGATCGAGCGCCCCACCGCCGCCAAGTGTGTTGGCGGCGTTGGCAATACGCTGCCCCCGGATCGGCGCCTGGTTGAGGACTAAAGCAAATGGCTTGTTCCAGGCGCGCGCAGCTTGCAAGGTCGATGCGGCTGCTTCGATATCGGCGACGCTCGGGCGCGTCGGGATCAGGCACAGATCGGAATGGCGAATGGCCGAGGCCGTTGCGGCGCTGACGCCACCGGCGGTATCGATGATCGTCAGGGTCACGCCGCTGTCGCCGAGCGATTGCAGCCGCCGCTCAAGGTTGGCCGCGACATAGATGGACTCGACCATCGGCTCGGCGCCGGCGCGGCGTCGGTGCCAATTCGAAAGTGTCCCTTGGGAATCGGTCTCGATCAGGCGAACCGTGTGTCCGGCCTGTATGGCGGCTAGCGCAAGACCGATGGCAAGCGTGCTCTTGCCGCTGCCACCCTTTTGGGTCGCGAGTACGATCGTATGCATTATGGAGTCCCTTTGCTGCTTGCGGGGATGTGCGGGTACGCCAACCGAGCAACATCGCAACTTGCGGGCGTCGAGCCATTCTCGCTCAGGACGTGCCGGCCCGATCCAAAAGTCTTAAGAAGAACTTACTTAAGAAGAGGTTAAAGGGATCGCGGCGGTCCGAATCAGCAATCTTTTCAACGATGGCCGATGCTAAGGTACCCGGCTATTCCGGATCAATACGGGATGTGACAGCAAGGTGACAAAAATGACAGGTCACTTTCTGACACAGATCACCCGAACCACGGACGCCGCCGCATCCGACGCGCCGCCGGTCGCGTTCACGCCGTTGGTTTTGAGGAAATCGCGCACCGTCTCGGCCGATACCAGCACGGATTGCGCCTGGGCTGAGGCCGCCGCAACTCCGCTGACAGCGGGGGACCTCAACAAGGCGACACCGGCAAACCTGCCGCCGTCATCGCGCGCGGCAGCGCCGGAAAAGCCTGTCGCCGGCGCCGGCGAAAGCGCCAGATCGCTGCCACCGGCAACCGGCGCAATCGCTGCCTTGACGGTGGTCGCCGCGCGCCCGCCGGACTGATTTTGCGGATCGGAAATGCCGGTCAATTCGATGCTGGCCTTGTTGGTCTGATCGGAGGTGAGTCCGAGCGGCTTAAGTCCGCGCGCGCCGTAGATACGCAACAGCGCCAGATCATGCTCCTTTTCCTCGGCGATCAGGTCGGCATTGCCGAAGGGAGGAATGGTGATCGCGAGGCAGCCATCGGTGATCTGACGGTCGGTCAGGATCGCGCCGTCCTCGGTCACCACCACACCTGTGCCGTATTCGACGGTCTTGCGTGGCGGTGGGCCGGCATTGACCGGGAAGGGATTGAACGCGCTCGACATCGCGATCACCACCGGCTCCACGGTGTTTTCGGTGGCCTGATCGTACAGAATGGTGAGGATGCGGACCTCGTCCCCCTTGAAGGTCCCCCGCAAATAGAATTTCTTCAGGCCCTGCAATCCGGACAGTACGAAGAAGTCCGGCTTGACTACGGTGTAGTCGATGGTGCGGCCGGCAGGCTCCTTTCTCTCGCGTTCGGCGAGCTTCGCCGTGGTCGGGTTCGCCTCCTTGCGGCGCGTCAGCACGACCTGGATGGTGCCGGTCGGCGAACTCCATTTCGTGCCGTTGGCGTCGGACGTCTGCTGCGGCACCAGCCTGGTGGGAATGCCAAGCTGCGTTCCGGTCGGCGCATCGGTCATTATCTTCCATCCGGCATTTTCCCGCCGCCGCCGCGCCGTCTCGGCGAGCACGCTACGCTCCTTCGGATTGAGCACGCCGGTCGGCTTGCCGCCGTTCGCCTTCTGATATTCCTTGATCGCCTCGACCATCCGCTCGCTGACGTCGCCGGATATCGCGCCATTGTACTGGCCGACCCAGGCGAGGTCGGACTGGATCGCCAGACGCTCGCTTTGTGCCATCGCGCCCGCGGTCTCGGCCGGGGATTGCAAGGCGGGGCGGATCGGAACGGTCGCGACCGCCTTCGGCTTGGCGCCGGCGGTGGTCGGCGGCGTCATCTGGGCCTGCGCGGACGTCATCGCCGCCGCGAATATCAATGTTGCGGTCAGCATCGATCTCATGACAAACCCGTAGCTCTACCAGAGTCCATTGACGCACGCTTAATTAAGCACATCTGTTGGGTCGGCAACAGCGGCCCAAAGGTTCGACCCAATGGTTCGAAGGGCGCGAGTGGTTCAGCAAGAGATGGCCGGAGCAAAGGGCAGGTTTGTGAGATGCTGAGCTCTGAAGAACTCGAACGCTACGCCCGCCATATCGTGTTGCGCGAGGTTGGCGGGCCCGGCCAGGCGGCCTTGAAGGAGGCGTCAGTACTGGTGATCGGTGCCGGGGGCCTTGGCGCCCCGGCGCTGATGTATCTTGCCGCCGCCGGCATAGGCACACTTGGCGTGGTCGATGATGACGTGGTCTCGCTGTCCAATCTGCAGCGGCAGGTCATTCATGACACATTCGATGTTGGCCAGCGCAAGGTCGACAGCGCGGCCGAGCGCATCAGTCGGCTCAACCCCCATGTCAAATTTGCCGCGCACGCCACACGACTGAATGCCGCCAATGCGCTCGAACTGATCGGCGGCTATGATCTGGTGCTCGATGGTTCCGATAATTTCGAGACGCGTTATCTCGTGTCGGATGCCTGCTTTCTTGCCGGAAAGCCCTTGATCACGGCGGCGCTTGGCATGTTCGACGGCTCGCTGACCACGATCCGCGCGCATGAGAGGAACGAAAAAGGCGAATTCAACCCGACCTACCGCTGCCTGTTTCCCGAACCGCCGCCGCCGGGCACCGTGCCGGCTTGCGCGGAGGCCGGCGTAATGGGCGCGCTCGCCGGTATCCTCGGCTCGATGATGGCGCTGGAGGCGATCCGCGAAATCGTCGGCTTTGGCGAGGGACTGGTTGGGCGGCTGTTGATGGTGGATGCGCGCGCGATGCGCTTCGAGACGCTGCGTTACGCGCGCGATCCGCTCAATCCGCTCAATGGCGATGCGCTGGTCATTACCGACCTGAGCGCGCACCGCTAAGGTCGCGTTTCTCAGTGCCTCACAGCATGCTTGGCAGCACGCGGTCCGGCGGCTTGTGGTTGTCGAGGAAGGTGCGGATGTTGATGATCACCTTCTCGCCCATCTCGACGCGGCCCTCGATGGTTGCCGAACCCATATGCGGCAACAGCGTCACCTTGCCGGCCTTCGAAAGACGAACCAGCTTCGGGCTGACCGCGGGCTCATGCTCGAACACGTCGAGACCGGCGCCGGCGATCTCGCCGCTTTCGATCAGCTTGGTCATCGTCTCCTCGTCGATCACCTCGCCGCGCGCGGTGTTGACGATATAAGCGTCCTTGCGGATCAGCTTCAGCCGCCGCGCCGACAACAAATGAAAGGTCGCGGGCGTGTGCGGACAATTCACCGAGATGATGTCCATCCGCGCCAGCATCTGGTCGAGGCTTTCCCAGTAGGTCGCGCCGAGTTCCTCGGCGATGCGCGGGGCGACCGGTCGGCGGTTGTGATAATGAATCTGCAAGCCGAAGGCGTGGGCACGGCGCGCCACCGCCTGTCCAATCCGGCCCATGCCGATGATGCCGAGCCGCTTTCCCCCGATGCGGTGTCCGAGCATCCAGGTCGGCGACCAGCCCGCCCAGTTCTTGCCTTCGGTGAGAATGGCAGCGCCCTCGATCAGACGGCGCGGCACCGCGAGGATCAGCGCCATGGTCATGTCGGCGGTATCTTCGGTCAAAACCTTCGGCGTGTTGGTCACGGTGATGCCGCGCGAATGGGCCGCGACGACATCGATGTTGTCGACGCCGTTGCCGAAATTAGCGATCAGCTTCAACCGGCTATCGGGCTGAGCGAGAACTTTTTCGCTGATCTGGTCGGTGACGGTCGGAACCAGGATATCGGCTGAGCGGACCGCCTCGGCGATTTGTTCCGACGTCAGCGGCGTGTCGTCGAGATTAAGCCGCGCGTCGAACAGTTCGCGCATCCGGGTCTCGATCGAGTCCGGCAGCTTGCGCGTGACGACAACGAGGGGCTTTTTCCTGACAGACATGCTCTGTTCTCATGAGGTCGTTCAGACCTCATTAACCGGGGTGTTCGACACTGCCGCTTGCCATGTGGCCTGGGCGTTTCCGTAAGTTCCCGACGCTGCCGTCGGAGTTCCTGCGGGGACCTTCAGGGTCCTTCTGGGTCTTGTCGTGTCGTCCTCTCTAGCAGAAGGCCGGGCCAAGACAAGAACCTGCGCAAGGATCGAAATTCAAGAAGGCGACCGGACGGGCAGCGGGGTTTAGGGGTCTTACGGGTACAGGTGTCTCAGCTCGAAGAATTTGAGCTGATCTCGGCAGGAGACGTGTTGATGGGGTTGGGGCGTTTTTGTTCGCTGATGCTTGCAGCGTGTCTGCTCGGCATTTCGGCCATGGCGGCCGCTTCGGCAAAGGATTCCGCACTGACCACCAGTGGTTTACCCGTGCCGCGCTATGTCAGCCTTAAATCCGATCACGTGAACGTCCGCGCGGGTCCCACCAAGGACAATGACGTCGCCTGGGTCTATACGCGCTCGGGCCTGCCGGTGGAGATCACGGCCGAGTTCGAGAACTGGCGCCGGGTTCGCGATTCCGAGGGAGCCGAGGGGTGGGTCTATCACTCGCTGCTGTCGGGCCGCCGCACCGCGGTCATCACGATGAAGAGCAAAGACGACCTTGCCGCGCTTTACGAGCGGCCTGATGCGGCAAGCGCGGTCAGCGCCCGCCTGCAAGCCGGCGTCGTCGCGCAGGTCAGGCATTGCGCCTCGGGCTGGTGCCGCGTCGCGGGCAACGGCTTTGACGGCTGGATCGAGCAGCAGCGGCTCTGGGGCGTCTACGCCGACGAAAAGGTGGATTGAGTTATTTCATGTCGTCCCTGCGAAAGCAGGGACCCATACGCCGCAGCCCATCGATTGAACGATGGGGAAGCCGCCTTCCCAAAGCAACGTGTATTGGTGGTTATGGGTCCCCGCGTGCGCGGGGACGACAGGCTCAGCGCTTCTTGCGCAAGCGGACGACCATGTCGATCCGCGCGATCTCATATCCTTCGGGCACCTCAGGCATCTTCTGCAGCACCAGATGCGGGTCCTCGATGTCGACAAGTTCGTGGTTGTTCTCGAGATAGAAGTGATGATGCGCCGACACGTTGGTGTCGAAATAGGTTTTGGTGCCGTCGACGCTGACCTGGCGCAGCAGGCCCGCATCCGTGAGCTGATTGAGCGTGTTGTAGACGGTGGCAAGCGACACCGGAACCTTTGCCAGCGTCGCCTCTTCATAGAGCATTTCGGCGGTGAGGTGGCGCGCGCCCTTGCCGAACAACAACCAGCCAAGCGCCATCCGCTGCCGGGTCGGGCGCAGACCCGCAGCCTGCAACATCTCATTGACGTCGTGCCACGGACAACCGGTCAGCGTCGGTTCGCGCCCGGTTGCCCTGGGCTCGGAACCTGCCGATTCATCGTTCAAGATTGCTCCGTTGTCGCTCATTTCAATGTCAGACTCTGAAAACAACCACGATATTCCTTGGACATATAAGGAGGATCGGCCGCAGATGCAAGTTTTTCGCAACTAGAACGGGCCCAAGGTTAAGCCTTTCCGAGGGGCAGCAAAGCGGCTATTTGCCTCGGCCGCGCGCTTTGCCGTCCGCCAGCCCTGTGATAGAGAGCGCGAGCTTCGGTTAACGCCGGATTGGCATAGGCAAATGCCCGCTGCCGCAGGGTTTCCCGGCCTCGCGGAGTTAAGGGCCAATCGGCACAACAGGCGCGATTTCCGTCCAAACGGGTTCGTTCCGCCCGAAATGCTTCATCGGGATTTTTGACAAAGGCTGGCACCATGCTGGATCGGCGCGGCGGTTACGAATACGAGGATTTGCTGGCGTGCGCCCGCGGCGAGCTGTTCGGTCCCGGCAATGCACAATTGCCGTTGCCGCCGATGCTGATGTTCGACCGCATCAGCGAAATCAACGAGACCGGCGGCGAGTATGGCAAGGGCCTGATCCGGGCCGAACTCGACGTCAAGCCGGACCTCTGGTTCTTCGGTTGTCATTTCAAGAACGACCCCGTGATGCCCGGGTGTCTTGGTCTCGATGCGATGTGGCAGATGGTCGGTTTTTATCTCGGCTGGACCGGCGGCGAAGGACGCGGCCGGGCGCTTGGACTGGGTGAACTGAAGCTCGCCGGGCAGGTGCTGCCGAACGTCCGCAAGGTTGTGTACAACATCGATATCAAACGGGTGATGCGCTCAAAGCTGGTTTTGGGGATTGCGGACGGCTGGCTTTCCATGGACGGCGAGATTATCTATCGCGCCAAGGACCTGAAGGTCGGGCTGTTCAAGCAGGGCGCCCCATTGCAGCCGGGGACATGAGAAAACGTGCTTTCCGAAGATCGAAGGCTGCTTTGATTTGGCTACAGGCAACGCAGAAAAATACAACGACAGGGTGAGGCGGTCATGAGGCGGGTTGTCATCACGGGGATGGGCATTGTCTCATCGATCGGAAACAACACCCAGGAAGTGCTTTCGAGCCTTCATGAGGCGAAATCCGGAATCTCCCGCGCCGACAAATATGCCGAGCTCGGCTTCCGCTCGCAGGTGCAGGGTGCGCCGACGCTCGATCCAGCCAGCGTGATCGACCGCCGCGCGATGCGCTTCCTCGGCGAGGGTGCCGCGTGGAATCACGTCGCGATGGAGCAGGCGATCCAGGACGCCGGCCTTGAGCCGTCGAACGTCTCCAACGTGCGCACCGGCATCATCATGGGTTCGGGCGGTCCGTCGACGCGTACGCTGGTGGAAGCCGCCGACACCGCGCGCACCAAGGGTCCGAAACGGGTCGGACCCTTTGCGGTGCCCAAGGGTATGTCATCGACCGCTTCCGCGACGCTCGCGACCTGGTTCAAGATCAAGGGCGTGAATTATTCGATCTCGTCGGCGTGCGCGACCTCCAACCATTGCATTGGCAACGCCTATGAGACCATCCAGATCGGCAAGCAGGACCTGATCTTCGCCGGTGGCTGCGAAGAGCTCGACTGGAGTCTGTCGGTGCTGTTCGATGCGATGGGCGCGATGTCGTCGAAACATAACAATACGCCCGCGACCGCCTCGCGGCCCTATGACATCAGCCGCGACGGCTTCGTCATCGCCGGCGGAGCCGGTGTGGTGGTGCTGGAAGAACTCGAGCACGCCAAGGCGCGGGGCGCGCGCATCCACGGCGAAATTGTCGGGTATGGTGCGACGTCGGACGGCTACGACATGGTCGCGCCCTCGGGCGAGGGTGCCGAGCGCTGCATGCGAATGGCGATGTCGACCGTCAATACCAAGATCGACTACATCAACCCTCACGCCACCTCGACGCCGGCCGGCGATCCGCCTGAGATCGAGGCCATCCGCAAGGTGTTCGGGACCGGCGACAAGTGCCCGCCGATTTCCGCGACCAAGGCGCTGACCGGCCATTCGCTTGGCGCCACCGGCGTGCAGGAAGCGATCTATTCGCTTCTGATGATGAACAACGGCTTTATCTGCGAAAGCGCCCATATCACCGAACTCGATCCGGTCTTTGCCGACATGCCGATCGTGCGCAAGCGCATCGACAACGCCAAGCTCGGCACCGTGTTGTCGAATTCCTTTGGCTTCGGCGGCACCAACGCGACGCTGGTGTTCAAGCGGCTGGATGCGTGATTCGCGATTCAAAACGGGGTGGGCATGATTATTGAACCGCGCGTGCGAGGCTTTATCTGCACGACCGCACATCCTGTCGGCTGCGCCAAGAATGTCCGCGAGCAAATCGCCTATGTTCTCCGCCAAGGCCCCATAACGGAGTGCCCCAAGCGTGTTGCGGTGCTGGGTTGCTCAACGGGATACGGCCTCGCGAGCCGCATCGTTGCGACCTTCGCAGGCGGGGCGGAGACCATCGGCGTGTCGTTGGAGCGAGAGCCTTCAGCGAGCAGGACGGGCAGCGCGGGCTGGTACAATAACCGCGCATTCGAGATCGAAGCCAAGAAGATCGGGCGATCTCCCCTCACCTTGGAGGGTGACGCGTTCTCCGACGAGCTGAAGACGACCTTTATCGACCGCGTGCGCGAAAAATTCGGACAGCTGGACATGCTGGTTTACAGCATGGCCGCTCCAGTCCGGACAGATCCGGAAACGGGCAAGACCTATCGCTCGGCGATCAAGCCGCTCGGCGATCCCGTTGAAATCAAAACCCTCAACACTGAAACTGGCGAGGTCTTCGAGACGACCATAGCGCCGGCAAGCGAAGATGAAGCGGCCGCGACGGTCGCGGTGATGGGCGGCGAAGATTGGAAGCGCTGGGTCGACCAGCTCGCGGACGCCGGTATCCTTGCCCCTAGCTTCCAGACACTCAACTACACCTATATCGGCAGCGAGCTGACCTGGCCGATCTACTGGAAAGGCACGCTGGGTCGCGCCAAGGTCGATCTTGATGACAAGGCGGAAGCGATCCGTGGACGGCTCGGCCCGGACTCGGCCCGAGTGGTGGCGCTGAAGGCGGTGGTCACCCAGGCGAGTTCAGCCATTCCGGTGGTGCCGCTCTATGGCACAGTGCTGTTCAGGGTGATGAAGCAACTCGGACTCCACGAAGGCTGCATCGAGCAGATCGATCGCCTGTTCCGGACACGCCTCGGCTCGGGTGTCGAACTTGACGAGGCGCAGCGCGTCAGGGTCGACGACTGGGAGCTCTCGCCCGAAGTTCAGGCGGAAGTACGCCGACGCTGGCCTCTGCTCACCACCGAAACGCTCGCCGAACTGGCGGACCTCGCAGAATATAAGAGCCAATTCCTCCGCCTGTTCGGATTTGGCATTGACGGCGTCGACTACGCGCAGGACGTGGATCCCCGCGTCGTCCCAGGCTAGAGCGAGATGACTTGTCGTTGAATCGTCATTTCGCTCTATCTTTTTGTTTGAGCATGATCTTTTCGGAAAACCGGTGTCCACTTTTCCGGATCATGCTCTAGGTAGCTCCCTTCAGGCTGGTCGTCATCCCGCCGCGAGCGCGCCGGCCCGCTGAAAAGCCGGTCGCGCCGAGCAAGCGTCGAGATAGCGGTCGAAGGATGGCCGTGTCGGCACCATCTTGAAAAGCCTGATTGCGAAATTCAGCCCCGACCCGATGACGATATCGGCGGCCGAGAAATGTTCGCCGAGAATCCACGGCCCCTTTGTCAGCGCCGCATCGAGCACATCGTATACCCGTTGTGCGTCGCCCCACCCGGCGGCGACCGGATTCATCTCGACTTTGGTTGCGACCTGCACCATCGCGGGCTCGACACAGCCAGGTCCGAAGAACAGCCAATAGAGATATTTGGCGCGCAAGGGGTCGCCCGCCGGAGGCGCCAGTTTGGCTTGCGGATAGCGCTCGGCGACGTAGGCGCAGATCGCGGCTACCTCGGCCAGCGTCGCCTCGCCGTCCTGCAGCGCCGGCACCTTGCCCATCGGATTGATGGCGAGATATTCCGGCGCCTTCTGCGCGCCCTTGGAAATGTCGGTCAGCACGCGCTCATAGGGTTGCCCGGTCTCTTCCATCAGCCAGAGCGTGGAAAACGACCGCGATCGCGGCGACCAGTAGAGTTTCATCATGACGTCATTTCCTCTTCCATCGATAATACTTCATCATCCGTCCGATCGCAGGCTCAGGCGCTTCGCGCTCGAACACAAAGCCTTCGCGCTCATACCAGCGCCAGGCCTTTTCATTTTCACGCACGCAGCGCAACCAGATTTCGTCCGGTAAATGCGTTCGCGTGAAGGCAAGCAGCCGGCGGCCGAGCGAACGGCCCTGATATCCTGGCGCGACAAAGAGCTGATCGAGGTACAGCTTCGGCAGGTGTAGCGCCAGCATGGCAACGATCGCGCCGCCATTATCGGCGACAAAAAGACTCCAGCCCGCCTCGATCTCCTGTGGAATGCGCACGCGTAACGCCGAAAGCTGCGAATAGCTCGCCGTATCCAGCCCCGTCGACACCCAGCTGTCCATCCAGACCTGCGCGATGTCGTCATATTCGTCCACACGGGCAGCGCGGATTTCAGGTTGGGATAGCACCATGCCGTTCAAGCCCGAAGACCGCGCGGTGGCGAGCCGTTCGCGTGCCGCCGGCTGGCCTTGCCGGCCGACAGGCACACCACTTCGGAGATTTGCATAAGTTGCCGCGCCAGCGGACTGGTCTTGCGCCACACCATGCCGATGGTTCGCGAAGGCTGCGGGTTCTTGAAGCGCGCCACCGACACGGCCGCCGAGCGCGTCTCGACGGCTACCGCCATTTCGGGGATCAGGGTGACGCCGATGCCGGCGCTGACCATCTGAACGAGGGTGGACAGCGAATTCGCATCCAGCATTTCCCTTGGGATTTCCCTTGAGCCGGAGGATTGCGATTTGCAGAACGAGAGGGCCTGATCGCGGAAGCAGTGGCCCTCTTCCAACAAAAGCAATCGCATTTCGCGCAGGCTTTCGTGGCTTGGGACCGGCGTTCCCTCGTCCTTGCGGGGCCGCACCAAGAGGAAGTTCTCCGAGAACAGCGCAGCCTCCGTCAGCGAAGGTTCCGAGACCGGCAGGGCCACGATCGCCGTGTCGAGCCGGCCTTCGGAAAGCTCCTGGATCAGCCGCGGCGTCAGCGTTTCACGCACCTGGATATCGAGTTCGGGGTGCAGCCGTGACAGATTTCCGATGATCTGGGGCAAGAGATAGGGCGCAATCGTCGGGATCATGCCGATGCGCAGGCGCCCGGCGAGGCGATCGCGCGAGGCGCGCGCGAAATCCCCGAGTTCGTCGACCGAGCGCAGGATGTCACGGACGCGCTCGGTGATTTCTTCTCCGAATCTCGTCAGCGCAACCTGGCGCGCGCTTCGCTCCAGAAGCATGCCGCCGAGCGCTCGCTCCATCTCCTTGATCTGCATCGACAACGCCGGCTGCGAGATCGCACAGGCCTCTGCCGCGCGTCCGAAATGGCCGTGACGCGTCAGCGCATCGAAATAGCGGAGCTGGCGGAGGGTGAGGTTTATCATCAGATAAACCTATCGCTGCGATCACTAAAGTCAACTTTACCTGATGAAGTTAGCTGCGTAGATTGGCGCTAACCTGGGTCAGGGCGGAACTGCCAAATCAAAAAGGAGACCATCATGGATGACAAAACCAAGTGCCCGTTTTCGGGTGGCAAACCTGCTCCCACCAACCGCGACTGGTGGCCGGACACGCTGGACATTTCCAGTCTCCACCGAAATTCCACCCTGTCCGATCCGATGGGCAAAGCGTTTGACTACGCCAAGGAATTCAAGACGCTCGACCTCAATGCGGTGATCAAGGACCTGCATGCGTTGATGACGACCTCGCAGGAGTGGTGGCCGGCCGACTTCGGTCACTATGGCGGCCTGATGATCCGCATGGCCTGGCACAGCGCCGGTACCTATCGCATCACGGATGGCCGCGGCGGCGCGGGTGCCGGTCAGCAGCGCTTCGCGCCGCTCAACAGCTGGCCTGACAACGCCAACCTCGACAAGGCACGCCGATTGCTGTGGCCGATCAAGCAGAAATACGGCCAAAAACTCTCATGGGCGGATTTGATGATTCTCGCAGGCAACGTCGCGCTGGAATCGATGGGCTTCAAGACCTTTGGTTTTGCGGGCGGCCGGGCTGATGTCTGGGAGCCCGAAGAGCTTTACTGGGGGCCTGAGGGCACGTGGCTTGGCGACGAACGTTACAGCGGCGAACGCCAGCTTGCTGAGCCGCTCGGCGCCGTGCAGATGGGGCTCATCTACGTCAATCCGGAAGGACCGAATGGCAATCCGGACCCGCTCGCGGCGGCCAAGGACATCCGCGAAACCTTCTTCCGCATGGCGATGAATGATGAAGAAACCGTGGCGCTGATTGCCGGCGGCCATTCCTTCGGCAAGACCCACGGTGCAGGCGATCCGTCGCTGATAGGAGCGGCCCCGGAAGGCGGCGCGCTTGAAGATCAGGGCCTCGGGTGGAAGAGCACGCATGGCACGGGCTTAGGGGCCGACGCCATCACCGGCGGCCCGGAAGTCACCTGGACGCAGACGCCGACGAAGTGGAGCAATGCCTTTTTCGACAACCTGTTCAAATACGAATGGGAACTGACCAAGAGCCCGGCCGGCGCCAAGCAGTGGCAGGCCAAGAATGCCGAAGCCACAATCCCTGACGCCTACAACAAATCGAAAAAGCATGTGCCGAGCATGCTGACCACCGATCTCTCGCTGCGCCTCGACCCGGCCTATGAGAAGATTTCGCGGCGTTTCCATCAGCATCCGGACCAGTTTGCCGACGCCTTCGCGCGGGCGTGGTTCAAGCTCACGCACCGCGACATGGGCCCGCTCGCGCGCTACCTCGGCCCGCTCGTGCCGAAGGAAAAACTGATCTGGCAGGATCCGATTCCAGCCGTGAATCATCCGCTGATCGGGGAGGCGGACATCGCCGCCTTGAAGGCGAAGATTCTTGGCTCAGGCCTGACGGTGTCCCAGTTGGTCTCGGCCGCTTGGGCGTCGGCATCGACGTTCCGCGGCTCCGACAAGCGCGGTGGCGCGAATGGCGCGCGTATTCGGCTAGCCCCGCAGAAGGACTGGGAAGTCAACCAGCCTGCCGAGCTCAAGAGCGTCCTCGTGAAGTTAGAGGCGATCCAGAAGGAATTCGGCAAGAAGGTTTCGCTTGCCGATCTGATCGTTCTCGGCGGCTCTGCGGCGGTCGAAAAAGCCGCCAAGGATGCCGGGATCGACGTGAAGGTTCCCTTCTCGCCGGGACGCGCGGATGCCTCACAGGAGCAGACCGACGTCGAATCCTTTGCTCCGCTCGAACCGCGGGCCGATGGTTTTCGCAACTACATCAGCAGCAAGAAGCATCAGTTCATGGCGCCGGAGGAGGCGTTGGTGGACCGGGCGCAATTGTTGAGATTGACGGGGCCGGAGATGACGGCGCTTGTCGGCGGCCTGCGCGTGCTCGGCGCCAATGCCGGCGGATCCAAGCACGGCGTCTTCACCCAAAAGCCGGGGACGCTGAGCAACGACTTCTTCGTCAATCTGCTCGACATGGGCACGGTCTGGCAGCCGGCAGCGGACGGCACCTACGAAGGCCGCGACCGCAAGACCAAAGCGGCCAAGTGGACCGGCACGCGCGTCGACCTGGTTTTCGGTTCACACGCGCAGCTCCGCGCCCTCGCCGAAGTCTATGCGAGCGCGGACGCCAAGGAGAAGTTTGCAAAGGATTTCGTGGCCGCCTGGGCCAAGGTGATGAACGCCGACCGGTTCGACATCGCGTGATCGATAAAACTCCTCGCGCCTCTCGCTCGATTCGTCATCCCCCGCGCATGCGGGGGATCCAGTACTCAGAGACGTATCGGCTCAAGCACCGGCGCCTCTGGAATACTGGATCGCCCGGCCAAGCCGGGCGATGACAGCGGAGAGGTAGGCGGCTAGCGAGCGCAAACAAAAGGGCGGCTGAAAAGCCGCCCTTTTTCATTGCCGCATGTTTAGCGGATCTACTCGCCGGCAGCCTGCGCGGGCACCGCCTCGGGCTTCTGCCTGGCTTCCAGGTCTTCGCCGGTGGTCTGATCGACCGCCTTCATCGACAGCCGCGTCTTGCCGCGATCGTCGAAGCCGAGCAGCTTGACCTTGACCTTGTCGCCTTCCTTGACGACATCGGAGGTCTTCTGCACGCGGTTGGCGGCGAGCTGGCTGATGTGGACGAGGCCGTCCTTGGCGCCGAAGAAGTTCACGAAAGCACCGAACTCCATCACCTTGACCACGGTGCCGTCGTAGATCTGGCCGATTTCCGGATCGGAGGCGATCGACTTGATCCACTTGATCGCAGCCTTGATCGATTCGCCGTCGCTGGAGGCAACCTTCACGGTGCCGTCGTCCTCGATATTGACCTTGGCGCCCGTCTTCTCGACGATCTCGCGGATCACCTTGCCGCCGGTGCCGATCACTTCGCGGATCTTGTCGGTGGCGATCTTGAAGGTCTCGATGCGCGGCGCGTATTCGCCAAGCTCGGCGCGAGCGGCGGTCAACGCCTTCGACATCTCACCCAGGATGTGGATGCGGCCTTCCTTGGCCTGACCGAGCGCGACCTTCATGATCTCTTCGGTGATGCCCTCGATCTTGATGTCCATCTGGAGCGAGGTGATGCCCTGCTCGGTGCCGGCCACCTTGAAGTCCATGTCGCCGAGATGATCCTCGTCGCCGAGGATGTCGGAGAGCACCGCAAAGCGCTTGTCCTCGAGGATCAAGCCCATCGCGATGCCCGCGGTCGGCCGCTTCAAGGGAACGCCGGCATCCATCAGCGCCAGCGAAGCGCCGCAGACCGACGCCATCGAGGACGAGCCGTTGGACTCGGTGATCTCCGAGACCACGCGCACCGTGTAGGGGAATTCGTGGTGCGGCGGCAGCACGGGGTGGATCGCGCGCCAGGCGAGCTTGCCGTGGCCGATTTCACGCCGCTTGGTGCCGCCGAGACGGCCGGTCTCACCGACCGAGTAGGGGGGGAAGTTGTAATGCAGCAGGAACGTCTCTTTGTACGTTCCCGACAGCGCGTCGATGTACTGCTCGTCCTCGCCGGTGCCGAGCGTGGTCACGACCATCGCCTGGGTCTCGCCGCGGGTGAACAGCGCGGAACCGTGGGCGCGCGGCAGCACGCCGACTTCGGCGACGATATTGCGGACGGTCTTGGCGTCACGGCCATCGATTCGCTTGCCGGTATCAAGGATGTTCCAGCGAACGATCTTGGCTTCCAGCTCCTTGAACACGCCGGCGATGCGGAGCTTGTCGTATTTCGGCTCCTGGCCTTCGGGGAAGAAGTGCGCCATCGCCTTTTCCTTGACGGCGCCGACCGCGGCATAACGCTCCTGCTTGACCGGGATCGCATAGGCCTTGCGCAGCTCCTGTTCGACCAGGCCGAGCAATTCCTTTTCGATCGCGGCATTGTCGATCACGGTGACTTCGCGCGGCTCCTTGGCTGCCTTCTCCGCGAGTTCGATGATCGCCTTGATGACCGGCTGGAAGTGGCGATGACCGAACATCACCGCGCCGAGCATCACGTCTTCGTTGAGTTCCTTGGCTTCCGACTCCACCATCAGCACGGCATCCGCGGTGCCGGCGACGACGAGGTCGAGCTGGGTGTCGGTCATCTCGTCGAGCGTCGGATTGAGGATGAATTCGTCGTTAGCGAATCCGACGCGCGCAGCGCCGATCGGGCCCTTGAAGGGCGCGCCGGACAGCGTCAGCGCGGCGGATGCCGCCACCAGTGCCACGATATCGGGATCATTCTCCATGTCATGCGACAGCACGGTGACGATCACCTGGGTCTCGTTGCGCCAGCCGTCGACGAACAGCGGACGGATCGGGCGGTCGATCAGGCGGGAAACCAGCGTCTCCTTTTCGGTCGGCCGGCCCTCGCGCTTGAAGTAGCCGCCGGGAATGCGGCCCGCGGCGTAAGTCTTTTCCTGATAGTCGACGGTCAGCGGCAGGAAGTCGACGCCTTCGCGGGGCGTTTTCGCGGCGACGACGGTGGCGAGCACCACGGTCTCGCCATAGGTGGCGACAACGGCGCCGTCGGCCTGTCGCGCGACTTTTCCGGTTTCAAGCTTGAGGGGACGTCCACCCCAGTCGATCTCGACAGAATGCTTATTGAACATTGCGGTCTTCTTTCATGAGTTCACGAGAAGACGGACGCCACAAAAACAAAAAACCATGCGCAAGATTGCGGGACGCTGACCGCAAAGAGGTGTCAGCGTCCGGCGATCCTGCCATGGTTTCTGGTTTTAGGATGGCGTCCATCCTTTCGTTTCAAATCACGGGCAGCTTGCCCGTTGCGCCCAGCCGCCGGATTGCTGCTGGACGTTCAAATAGGGCACGACGCCATCGGCTTCATGCCCTTTAAGCATCATCGATTTTCCGAAACTGGACACGCCGGCTCCGGAACGATCATGCAAAAACGCGCGCCAAGTGGCGCGCGTGTACTTCACGACAAGCTCAACGGCGAATGTTGTGCTTTTCGATCAGCGCGTGATAACGCGCTTCGTCCTTCTTCTTGAGATAATCGAGAAGCGAACGGCGTGTGGCGACCATTTTCAGCAAGCCACGACGTGAATGGTTGTCCTTCACGTGGCTCTTGAAATGCCCGGTGAGGTTGTTGATGCGTTCCGACAGGATAGCAACCTGAACCTCTGGCGAGCCGGTGTCGCCGGCCTTGTTGGCACTCTTCTTGATGACTTCCGCTTTGCGTTCCGCGGTAATCGACATCGTCACGTACTTTCATTGTTGCGAGCCGGACTGGCAGTC
>Ga0210394_10003958_pt1 | contig 17803 bp, 18 predicted proteins | sample IncBWC12MmetaG_FD_160121 | JGI IMG/M metagenome (GOLD analysis project Ga0210394, IMG submission 160121) | Forest soil microbial communities from Barre Woods Harvard Forest LTER site, Petersham, Massachusetts, United States - Inc-BW-C-12-M | ecosystem: Environmental > Terrestrial > Soil >... | reverse complement strand
TTTAGCATGTTACGTTAGCAAGCACTTGTCGGCTGTAGACAATAGATAATAGACTCGCCCTCCTGGGTGGCCTACCCTTTCGGTTTTGGAAAGGGTGGGCCCCTCTTCTCCCCGATGCCGAAAAATCTGAAACGCATCACCGGTTTTGGCGATCTGCATTTCATCACCTTCTGCTGTTATCAGCGCCGGGCGTTTCTGGACACCGTCCGGGCCCGCAACCTGGCCGTCCGCTCCCTCGAACAAACGCGGTTGCGCTACCGCTTTGCTCTTGTTGGCTACGTCTTTATGCCCGAACATGTGCACCTGCTCCTGAGCGAGTCCGGCAGCGCCACTCCCGCCAAGATCATCCAGAGTTTCAAGCAACGAGTCTCCCGTGCCCTGCGCGCCAGAAAACGCAAGCGGCCGGGACAGTTGGCGTTCAGTTTTCCAGAGCGACGCGCGGAATTCCGACGCTTCTGGCAGCGCCGCTATTATGATTTCAACGTCTACTCTCGGGCGAAGATGAAAGAGAAACTTCACTACATGCATGAAAATCCCGTGCGGGCGAAGCTGGTGCAGCATCCCGGAGATTGGCCGTGGAGCAGTTGGTGTCACTACTATCGAGGCGAAGGCCTCTTGCGAATCGACCCTTGGGGATGATGGAACAACTAGATGGGAACACGCGAGCAGCGAAGAGGGGCCCACCCTTTCCAAAACCGAAAGGGTAGGCCACCCAAGAGTGTTTGGTGCGTCAAGGGTGCGCCACCCGCGGGAGGGCAACTGAATCAACGAGGTTTCTGGAGCGGGCGATGGGAATCGAACCCACGTCCGAAGCTTGGGAAGCTTCTATACTGCCATTGTACGACGCCCGCTCTATCCCTAAATTAGCAAAGGAACTTATCAGCCGCAAGCTGGGCTTGCTAGACCTGCTTGTAGCGGAAGCAACTCACCAGGTGGTCGTTCACCAGCCCGGTGGCCTGCATCAGCGCGTAAATGATCGTTGGCCCCACGAACCGGAAGCCGCGCTTCTTTAGGTCCTTGCTCAAGGCAGTTGCCAGCGGCGTCATGGCCGGCACTTGCGCGTGCTTTTTCCATTTGTTCTGGATCGGGGAGCCGCCCACGAATTCCCAAACATACTTGTCGAACTTCCCAAACTCTTCCTGCACCTTCAGAAAAGCCTGGGCGTTCGTCACCGCCGCGGCAATTTTCAGCCGGTTGCGAATAACGCCCGGGTCGGCCATCAGTTCGCGCGATTTCTTTGCGCCAAATCGCGCCACCTTCTCCGGATCAAACCCCGCGTAAACTTTCTGGTAGCGCGCTCGCTTCTGCAAAATCGTGTCCCAGCTCAATCCCGCCTGCGCGCCCTCCAGAATCAGAAATTCAAACCACCGGTGATCGTCGTGCACCGGCACTCCCCATTCCTCATCGTGGTAAGGAATGTTCAGCGCATTGCTCGCCCAGTGGCACCGCGCAAGTTCCCGCTTCGATTCTGCCATCCCGCCCTCCGCCAATAATTTGCTGCCCGGCAGAAACAGCAACGGCCCGCTGCAAAAGCGGGCCGCGCTTCCACTCTATTTTTTCTGCAAACAGCGCGAAATTATCCGAGATGCCGGTCTAGCGCCTTGGTGATCTGATCCTTCGGCACCGCGCCGACAATCTGCTCCACCACTTGCCCATCCTTGAAAACCAGCAGCGTGGGGATGCCGCGAATGCCGTAGCGCGTCGAAGAGTTCATGGCCTCGTCCACATTCAATTTGGTCACCTTCAGCTTGCCCGCGTAATCCTGGGCAATTTCCGCCACCGTTGGCGCCAACATGTGGCACGGGCGGCACCATTCCGCCCAAAAATCGACCATGACGGGCTGCGACTTGCTTGCCGTCAGCACTTCGGTATCGAAGTTTCCGTCATTCACCACAAGAATATTTTCAGCCATAACCTTTGTATCCTCTTTGGGCTGCACCAGGCAGCCACTTTCCTGATTAGTTAGATGCGGGAACTGTCGTTTGGTTTCTTGCCGCCCTGGCAGCCTCATATAGTTTCGCATATTCCGCCGCTGAGGTGTTCCACGAAAAATCTTTCGCCATCCCATTCATTTGAATGCGCTTCCAGATGCCGTCGTCGGAGTAATAGTGCAGCGCCTGGCGGATTGCGTGCAACAGCGCTGCGCCCGAGTATTCCGTAAACTTGAACCCCGTGCCCGTGCCATGCTCCAAATCAAACATTTCAATCGTGTCATCCAGCCCGCCGGTCGCGCGCACAACCGGCACCGTGCCATACCGCAAGCTGTAAATCTGATTCAACCCGCAAGGTTCATAGCGCGAGGGCATCAAAAACATATCCGAGCCCGCTTCCACCAGATGCGCGAGCGTGTTGTCGTAAGCGATCTTCACGCCGACGCGGCCCGGAAAATCCGTCGCCAGCGCGCGGAACAATTCTTCATACCGCTTGTCCCCGGTTCCCAGCACCGCCAGCAAAATTTCCTCATGCATCAGGTCGGGCGCGATGGCGGCAATCAGGTCGAAGCCTTTCTGGTCGGCGAAGCGGGACACAATTCCCAAAATCGGCCAGCTCGGATTGTCGCGCAGCAGGTGAAACTCTTCGGCCAGTTTTTCTTTGCAGGCCTTCTTCCCTTCCAGGTTTTTCGCCGAAAATTTCGCGGGAATCAGCGTATCCCGTTCCGGGCTCCAAGCGGAATAATCCACCCCATTCAAAATTCCGACCAGCCGGCTGGCGCGGGAACGAATCACTCCGTCCAATCCAAATCCGAATTCGGGAGTTTGAATTTCCTGCGCGTATTTACGGCTCACCGTTGTCAGGTAATCCGAATAGATCAGTCCGCCCTTCAGAAAATTGGCATTTCCGAAAAATTCGATCCCGCCGGGATGAAACAATCCCTGCGGAATTCCCGCCCGCGCCAGTGATTCCGGCGGAAACACGCCGTGGTAGCCGATGTTGTGGATCGTGAACACCACCGGGATGTCCTTCACCACCGGGTCGTCCGCATACGATGACCGCAGCAGCGCCGGCACCATCGCCGTCTGCCAGTCATTGCAATGAAAAACGTCGGGCGTCCAGATGTGCTTGGCCAATTCGATCGTGGCGCGGGAAAACTCCGTAAACCGCTCCGCGTTGTCGGGAAACTCGCGATTTTTTTCGCCGTAGATGCCGTCCCGGTCAAAATAGAAAGGATCGTCCAGAAAAAAATAGCGCACTCCGCGCAGTACCGAGCCGTTCTTGATTGCCGGAAACCGCAGCCGCGTTCCCTGCGGGATGGTCAGGCTGGGCATCACCACCGACGCGGACTTCACCCCGCGGTAGAGTGGCATAAACACAGCCACCTCATGGCCCAATTTCACCAAGGCCCGTGGCAAGGCCTCCAGCACATCGGCCAGGCCGCCGGTCTTCGCGTAGGGCAACGCTTCCGAAGCTGCAAAGAGAATGCGCATAGTTGAAGTGTGAAATTGCTACGCTATCGGAGGCCTTGCTCAGCGTCAACCTGATTCCTTCTTCACTTTTTACCGGGTTTCCTGCTTCCGGACTAAATCGCCAAGCCCACGATGCATTTCAGCACGCCTCATCGGCTCCAGGCGTGCACTCGCGGAATCCAGCGCGGCACGTTCCGGCAATATTCATCATAATCCGCGCCAAACAATCTTCGGAGTGTCGGCTCTTCATAGAATTTCACAAATAGAACCACCGCAGCCGTCGCAACCAGCACAACGATCAGCGCCGCGCGGTTGGCCCTGCCAAACACAATCCACAAGCCCATCCAACCGGCGAAGAAGCCCACGTACATCGGGTTTCTGACATAACGGTAAAATCCCACGACCACCAAACGTTGGGGAGGAACGAACGGCGCGGGTGTGCCGTGCCCCGTTCTACCGAAATCCCAAACGCATCGCATCGCCACAGAAAAGCCTAGCACCGACGGCACCGTGCCGGTCCATCGCCATCGCGCGGCGCCCGCCGCCGCAACGTCAAACCCCAGCCAGCCCGGCAGCAGCCAGAACCACAACGAAAAAAACGCCGCCCCCACCGCCAACGAGGCAACCGTTGTCAGCCAGAGTGCGGCATTGGATTCCGTGGAAGGTTCATTCGACATGACCTGTCCCCGTCGGCCGAAGTATGAGCCGATAGCGAATCGCCAGCAACACAAAGCTCTCCGCGCAACGCCAACCCTCTCGTTTAACTCGAAAGTTCCCCTCCAATCGGCTCGAACGGCCACGGTGCCTAAAACTGCTGATAGACTGACGGATTACACACTCATGGCCCGACAGAAACTTGGACAACACTTTCTGAGCGACGCCGGCTGGCGCGAAAAAATCGCCCGCGCGATAGGCGTCTCCGCACACGGCATGGAAGTTCCCGCAAATCCGGCTGCTCAAAATTATTGCTGGATTGAAATTGGCGCTGGCCATGGAGAAATGACCGAATATCTCGTCCGCAGCGGCGTTCCTGTTTATGCGGTCGAGCTCGACCCGCCTCTCATCGCGCGGCTTCAGCGATTCACCGCCAAGCACCCGAATCTCACCATCGTTCCAGGCGACGTCCTCGAAACCGACCTGCGCTCTCTCGCTGCCGGCCGGCGCATCCGCATCTACGGCAATCTCCCCTACTACATTACTTCGCCGATCCTCCACCGTTTCTTCTCTTTCGCCGACCAGATCGATGAAATCCAGATTGTCATCCAACTGGAAGTGGCTCTGCGCCTCGCCGCACAGCCTGGCAACAAAGACTATGGCTATCTTTCCGTCGCCACCCAGTTCTACACGCGGCCCGAGTTCGTGTTCAAACTCCCGCCCGGTGCGTTTAGCCCGCCTCCAGAAGTTGCTTCGGCGCTGGTCACACTTCGGCTCCCCGGCCCCGGTGGGAAATCCGGCGTCAGCAACGCGGAAGATTTTCTGGATTTTGTGAAGTCCTGCTTCGGGCAGAAACGCAAAACGCTTTCGAACAATCTCCGCCAAGTCGCAAAACCGCAGCGGATCCGCGAATTGCTGAAGGAATTGAATCTCAGGGAAGATGCGCGCGCCGAACAGCTCAGCGTCGCGCAATTTGCCGCTGTCTACCGCGCTATTTCTTCAGCGAATCCACCAGACGATCCGGATAGTCGGACATAATTCCATCCACCCCCGCGGCCTCGAGCAACCGCATGTGCGCCGGCGAATTGATCGTCCAGCAAACCACCTGCAGGTCGCGCTTGTGCGCTTCCTTCAAAAAATTCGGCGTCATAAGGTCGCCGCGCACGGCCAGTTGCCGCGCGCCGATTTCCAGCGCTTTCTCAAACGGGTTCTCGATTTGCCCGTCGTGCAGCAGGCCGGTCATCAAAGTCGGCTCCAGCTTCCGCAATCCCGCCAGAATACCGGGGTCAAACGAAATGATTACCACGCGGGGAATTTCGCCGGACTCGCGCAGGTTGCTGATCAGCGCGTGCTCGCCTCCCCAGAACCCGTTGGGCTTCAACTCCAGGTAGAACACCACGTCATGCTTGCGCGCGAACTCCAGAACTTCCACCAGCGTCGGCACGCGCTCGCCGATGAACTCGCTCGCAAACCACGAACCCGCATCCAGTTTTCGGATTTCGGCCAACGTGATCTGGTGCACCTCGCCGCGCCCACTGGTGGTGCGCTCCAGCGTCGCGTCATGGATGGCCACAAAATGAGCGTCCCGCGTCAGATGCAGGTCGGTTTCGATAAAGGTTACGCCTTGCGAGATCGCACGGCGAAACGCCGCCAGCGTATTTTCCGGCGCGTACCCTGAAGCGCCGCGATGCGCGATGGCCAACACTGAAAAGCGTCCTCCTGGGGCAATCGAGCAAACAACGGGATGCGGAGAGCGCGATTCCCTGTCGTATGCTAACACTGACGGAACTCCCGCCGGCAAGATACGCTGCCCGTGGTGCGCCAATCGAAACAATCTGCCAAGCCGCGAAGCGCTTTTGTTAATCTGGAGTCTATGCACTTAGCAATCTGCCGAAAGTTCGTGCCCTTCCTTGGCATTGGCCTGGTTCTGGCCGCGCCATTCTCGCGTGCGCAACATCCGCCGGCACCAAAACCCGCCACGGCCGCGCCCAAGACCGAGGAACCCCAACTCACCCACGAAATCCGGCATCAACTTTTTGTGCTTCCTTATTATTCCGTTTTCGACTACATCAGCTTTACCCTCGACGCGGACAAAGTCACCCTCACCGGATATGTCCTCCGTCCCACACTTCGGACCAACGCGGAGGCAGTCGTAAAAAGTCTCGAGGGCGTCTCCTCGGTCAAAAACCTCATTGAAGTCCTTCCCAAGTCCTCCACCGACGACGACTTCCGCCGCGCCGTGTACCGCTCCATTTTCGAGGATTCCACCCTGCAGCGATACGCCGTTCCGGAAGTTCCCTTGATCCACATCATTCTTCGAAACGGAGAAGTCACTCTCGAAGGCTCGGTTGCGACCGAGGCCGAGAAAGACCTCGCCTCCGCGCGCGCCACCAGCGTCTCCGGCATTTCCACGGTAAAGAACAATATCTCGATCCGGCCGAAAGCTGTCCCCGCCAACTAGCCAGCCGTTCAAAACTGTCGCAAAATAGTCAGGGAGCAATAATCTTGGCTCAACCTAAAGATCCGTACACAAATCAAGGCGACGGCCGCGATACCCCGGCGCGCCAGAAACTTGTCGCCCTGCGGGAGGCGCTTCTTCGTTTGCACAAAACTTTGCTGGACATGGAGCGCCGCGATTACGAAAAGGCCCACGGCGTCGTCACCACAGGCGAACTTTTCCGCCTGGTCGTGGACGACCCGCAATTTGCCTGGCTGCACAATATCTCTGAATTCGTGGTCCGCATCGACGAAGCCCTGTCGAGCGACGAAGGCGTAACCGAAGCGGGCGCCCATGCTTCCATATCGCTGGCGCGCAAACTCTTCGCTCCCACGGAAACCGGCGACGGCTTTCAGAAGCAATATTTCGACGCCATCCAGCGCGACCCCGCCGTCGTGATGGAGCACGCCGAACTCGTTCGCCTGTTCAACAACGAGCCTCCCGACGCCGAGGGCTAACAATATTTTTCCGTGCGGATGAAATTCACGCTGTTCAATTTTCACATCTCGCCAAAAGACCTCAGATTGGCCTAAACTACCCGAATCTGGCGGAATTCATTTGAGCCCTCGAGGGCCAAGGAGTCTCATGACGGACAAAAACCCGGACTGGCGCGACCTCCGTGTTGCGATACGTTTCTTTTTCACTACCCTGGCTCTGCTTTCCGGTCTCGCGCTTTCCGTTTCCGCAAAAACCACCATCGATTTCGATCCCAGCATCGACTTTTCCAAATTCAAGACATTTGCGTACATCGGTGGGGTGGAAAACCTGGTTTCGATTCAGATGAATCCCGACCTGATTAACATCCGTTTTCACCACATGGTGGTGAACGAACTCGAAAAGAAAGGCTTGCACGAAGTGAGTCCCGGACAGAACCCCGACCTCATCGTGCGCTATTGGGCCAACCCCGAGACGCAGGCGGAAGTCGCGGTCATGGGCAACTGGGGGCCATATGGGCCCTATATCGGCGGTGATTGGGTTTATGTCTACAACGCGGTGGCCTCCACCAGCCGGCATCTGGGCACGCTGATCATCGATTTAATCGATCCCAAAGCGAAAGCGCTTGTCTGGCGCGTCTATCTGGTTCGCAAAATGAGCGATCCCGATAAAGATCCAAAGAAAGCCGAGGACGAATTCACCGACAGTTTCAAAAGTTTTCCGCCTTCGGAGAAGGACAAGCAAGAGAAGCGGCAGGAACGCGCGAGGGACTCCCAATCGAGGAAGCCCTCTTGATCGCCCTTTTGGGCAAAGGTTTCGTGCGATTTTCTCCGGATTCGTGTAACTTCCCGCTCAGACGCGTATCCTAGCCGAATGGCGCCGCCAACTCAGGAGAACCATCATGGCCACACCTGCGCTGAATAAAGAGGAAGCCGTTCGCGAGCGCTACGCCGAAGGTGCCAGGAAAGGCGAAGTCTCGCTCTGCTGCCCCACCAGCTATGATCCCGCGCTCCTGAAAGCCATTCCCGAAGAAGTTCTCTCCATTGATTACGGCTGCGGCGACCCTACCCGGTATGTTCATTCGGGCGACACGGTTCTCGACCTCGGCTCCGGCTCCGGCAAAAACTGCTTCCTTGCATGCCAGATTGCCGGCCCCGCGGGCCGCGTGATCGGTGTGGATATGACAGACGCCATGCTCGAAGTCGCCGAGCGCAATGCGCCGGAAGTGGCGCGGCGGCTGGGCTACGCCAACGTGGAATTCCGCAAAGGGAAAATCCAGGATCTGCGCCTGAATATGACGGAAGTGGACGCATGGCTCGCCGCTCATCCCGTCCGCGCCGCGGAAGATCTCGCGAAACTCGAATCCACGATGAGCGAACTACGCGCTGCCCGGCCGCTCGTTCCCGATGATTCCGTGGACGTGGTCATTTCCAATTGCGTGCTGAATCTGGTCCGCCCCGAAGACAAAAAACAACTGTTCACGGAAATTTTTCGCGTCCTGAAGCGCGGAGGCCGCGCCGTCATCTCCGACATCGTCTCCGACGAAGACGTTCCCCTCCAACTGCAGCAAAACGCTGAACTCTGGAGCGGCTGCATCTCCGGCGCTTTCCGCGAAGACCTTTTCCTCGACGCCTTCGAAAACGCCGGTTTCTACGGCATCGAAATTCTTGACCGCCAGCAGGACCCCTGGCGCACCGTGGAAGGCATCGAATTTCGCAGTTTGACCGTCGCCGCCTACAAGGGCAAGCAAGGCGAATGCTGGGAACACAAACAGGCGGTCATTTATAAGGGGCCGTTCCGCCAGGTGGTTGACGACGACGGGCACGTGCTCCGTCGCGGCATGCGCGTCGCCGTCTGCGAAAAAACGTTCAATCTCTATTCGAAGGCTCCGTACCGCAATTCTTTCGCGCTCGTTCCGCCGCTCGTGCCGGTAACCAAGGAAGACGCCAAGCCTTTTCCCTGCACCAGTGGAACGCTGCTGCGCAATCCCCGCGAGACCAAGGGTGAAGACTATTCCCTCACCACGGAAGCCCCGGCGGATTGCTGCTCCCCGGGTGATCGAAAGAGCGGGTGCTGCTGATGGCGGTCGCGAATTCGCCATTCCCGATATTGCCGGGCGGCAATGGATATGCCGAGGGTTTCGCGCAACTTTTGCGCCGGAACGGGCTGGCGGGATTGCTGCGCGCAGAAACGACCACGCTTCAGATCAATGTCGGCAAACTGTGCAATCAGGCCTGCCACCACTGCCACGTCGACGCCGGCCCCAAACGCACCGAAATCATGCGCACGGAAATCGCCCACCGGGTGATGGAACTTCTCGCCGCCAGCCCCAGCATCACCACCGTGGACATCACCGGCGGCGCTCCGGAGTTAAATCCCAATTTCCGCTGGCTCGTCGAAGAGTCGCAGCGCCTCGGCCGCCAGGTCATTGATCGCTGCAACCTGACGGTTCTCCTCGAAGACACACAGCAAGACCTCGCCGAATTTCTCGCCTCGCGCCGCGCGGAAATTATCGCCAGCCTCCCCTGCTACACCGCGGAAAATGTGGACAAGCAGCGCGGCAAGGGCGTCTTCGAAAAAAGCATGGATGCGTTGCGAAAATTGAACAGGCTGGGCTACGGCATGCCTGGCTCGGAGCTGCAGCTAAACCTGGTCTACAATCCCGTCGGCCCGTCGCTGCCTCCGCCCCAGGCCAAGCTGGAAGCCGACTACAAGCAGCACCTGCGCGAAGAGCACGGCATCGAGTTCCACCATTTGTTGACCATCACCAACATGCCGATTCACCGCTTCGAGGAAGACTTGCAACGCCAGGGCAAGCACGATGCCTATATGGAACTACTCAAGGAAAATTTCAATCCCGCCACGCTACACGGCCTGATGTGCCGGTCGCTCGTCAGCATCGGCTACGACGGCAAACTGTACGACTGCGATTTCAACCAGATGCTGGACATGGAATTGGAACAACGCGGAAGCGCGGCCACCGTGTGGGACATCGAATCCTTCACCGGCTGGGCCGGCCGCCGCATCTCGACCGCCGGCCACTGCTTCGGCTGCACCGCCGGCGCCGGCTCCAGTTGCATCGGCGCGCTAGCCTAGACTCTTCTCTGCGCCCTCTGCGCTCTTCCTCAGAGTCCTCTGTGTTAAAGCTTTTCTATTTTCTATTTTCCGTTTTCTTTTCTAATCTCAATGCGCTTCCCTCATTTGCACCGGCGAAGCCACCAGCTTGTCATAAACAATCTTCCCATCCGAATCCAGCCGCCCGAACGTCAGCACTCCCGTCGGACACATCTGCACGCACGCCGAGCACCGCACACACTCCGGGTCCTCCATCGGCATTCCCTTGTTCGCAAAATTCATCACGTCAATTCCCTGGTGGCAAACCGAAGTGCAAACATTGCACGAAATGCATTTTTTCTTTTCCGGGAAGATCCGGTACCTCGAAAATCGCGCATAGATATGCATCAGCGCCGCCAGCGGGCACGCAAACCGGCACCACACCCGCCCGCTGAACCAGAAATACATGCACAGACCAATGATCCCCGCCAGCCCGATATCCACCACGTGGTAGTAATTCAACTCCACACCCAAAACCGACCACTGGTTCAACAAACCGGAAGACAACTGCATGCTGGTGCGCCCAAGCGCGGAATTCGGCGACATCCATCCCACAAACCGGAATCCCGCGATCAGCAGCGCCGCAAGCAAAATCACCTGCCCCGCCATATTCAACCGGTTCCAGAACGGCCCGTGCGGCATCTTTTCCCGGTTCGTATCGCCCATGGTTTCTGCCAGGCCTCCGCACGAGCACACCCAGCCGCAATACGCGCCTTTGCCCCAGCGATAAACAATCAGCGGAATGATCACAAAAGTCTGCACGAACGAGATTCCCAGCCACCACCACAACGGCTGCGAAGTAAATACGTTCCAGATGAACAGCGGCCAAGCCAGCACAAATCCGAATGCGCGCCAGTATTCCCGCCCATGCTCGTAGCTGACCGCTGGAAACAGATTGTCCGCGATCGTCTTCATCACCCCGGAATCAAACCATCCGTTGTGGCCCATCAGCGGCAACACGATATACGGCAGCAAAAACAGCGGGATGATTTGAAACGCCATCAGCGAGTAGGTCTGCAACTTCACGTACGGCGTGTTCCGCCGCTTGATCCGCCGCAAACCGAACGCGACGATCGCCAATGTGTAGCCCATAGAGTAGTAAAAGCCTGGCGATGCCAGATCAATCGTCAGCGTGCCGAGCAGCGTGCTCGGATCGGCGGAAGCCGCGGCGAGCGATCCACCCATGGCATGCAGCCAGCCTGGCACATTAAACGGAAACCAGTGCCGCTGCTGGAACACCTGGTTCAGATGACTGCCTGCCTTCCAGATGTACACAAACGAACAGAACGCGAAGAACGCCAGAAAACTGATCCACGTCTTCGCCGACCATTCCCCGCGAATTGGAATACCCGAGCGCCGGAAGAAATCCAGTGGCGCTTCCCGCCCCAGCATCGTGAACACAACATCGTTCCGAACTGTCTCCGTCTTGCCCGCCGCGTCGCGCAGAGTGGCGGTCGTCGGATCAATCTTCTGCACTGAAGTTTCCATCATCAGCCGCACGGAGCCCGGCGCCTTCTCTCCTCGCATATACGAGCTCGCCGCCGTCGTCACCCTCTCAGAAGTGGGATGCTCCACCGCAACCCGCGCCGCCGGATCCTTCACCAGCATCTGCACTTTTTCGACGTTCTCAGGCTTCGGCCGCGCAAACTCTTTTTTTCGGTAGCTGAGCGCCACCCTCCCGCCGCAAGCCGCGACCGCAATCGCCGTTTCCAGTGCCGTGTCGCCACCACCAACTACCAGCACTTCCTTGCCCGCAAACTCCTTGGGATCAAACAGCCGGTTGTAAACTTTATCCAGATCTTCCCCGGGGCATCCGAGTTTCCGGAAATTTCCGCTCCGCCCGATCGCCACAAGCACGCGATGCGCCCGCGTCGTCTTTCCGTCGGCATGATGGAGCACCAGCAAATTCCCGGAGCGTTCCAGCCGCTCAATTCGCGCCGCGACCGGTTCGATCCCCGCGGCCCGCTGCTGCGCCTCCATCTCTTCCACCAGCGCCTCTTTCACCGTGGCGCGAAATTCCAGCCCGCCGTCCAACTTCAATTCCGTGGGATAGGTATAGATCGGCTTCCCCTTCGGGAAATTTACCACCGTGGAAAATAGTTGCGTCGCCTCAAAAACCGCGAAGCGAAGCTGCGCCTTCTTGGCTTCAATCCCCGCAGAAACTCCCGCCACACCGGCGCCAATAACGGCCAGATCCAGCACATCCGCCTGCGAAGTGTCGCGTTTCTGGAAATCCGGCTCCTTCAGGATCGCGCGCACCGCTTTCGTCGCCGTCTGCGAAGAGAATTTCAGTAGTGGTATCCCGGAAAGGTCTCCGGCAATCCGCACGCCGGGCAGATTGGTGATCCCGTTCTCGCCCGTCACTGGCAGTTTCTCAACGGTGCCGGCCGGCCAACGCGTGTGCAGCCAGCGAGTGTATTCAGCAATGGGATTGTTCATAGTGTCCTTACAAAATCACGCCAGGCTCGTAAATTCAAGCCTTGCGGCAGTTTCGATGCACCCATAAGACTCTTCAGCCCGGTAAAAGTTTCGGCTATTCTCAAAAAAAGCGATTGGCTTCGCAGGGCCTGCTCAGGCATCCTTTGGGCAGGCTCGTCCATTAATACGGAGTCCTTGTGTCCGTGCTTTGATCGGGCAAATCGCAATATTAATAATGACAACGGAGAGTATTCAGATCGGAGTCGGCAGACCATGAGCGCTTGCACGCATTTAAGCCACATTCACAAAGTAACGCCGCATACTAATGGCTGCGAGGAGTGCCTGAAAATGGGCGACACCTGGGTGCATCTCCGCCTGTGCATGGAATGCGGCCACGTCGGCTGCTGCGATTCGTCCAAAAACAAGCACGCCACCAAACATTTCCACCGCACCAAGCACCCCATTATGCGCTCCATAGAACCCGGCGAAAACTGGGGCTGGTGCTTCGTCGACGAACTCGAACTCGACTTCTCCTGATTCCGGTGCCTCACAGCATTTTCGTCCTCGAGGACTGCTCTGAGGCGGGCCGCTCCACCTTTGGAGTGCGGAAGCCCAGCTTCCGCTTTTACGGAGTCTTGCACCCCACCCAAACCTAGCGGCTACGCGCCTGGCCGCACCCCGGGCTCCCCAAGTATAGAATCCAGCGCAGAAGTAAACCGCCCAGCATCCCCCGCCGTAAAACACAACGGCGGCCGCAGCTTAATCACGTTGTGATACGGCCCATCCGTCCCCGCAAGAATCCCTTCTTCTCGCAGCCTGTTGACCACATACGAAGCTTGCTGCGTCGCAGGCGCATGCGTTTCCCGATCCGTCACCAGATCGATCCCCAAGAACAGCCCCAACCCGCGCACATCTCCCACCAGCGGATGTTTCGCCTGCAGCTCCCGCAAATCGCGCATCCACTGCGTACCAACCACCAACGCGTTTTGCTGCAAATTTTCGTCGCGCAGCACATCCAGCACCGCCAAACCCGCCGCGCATGCCACGGGATTCCCTCCAAACGTGCTGAAAAATTCCATCCCATTCGCAAACGAAGCCGCAATTTCGCGGGTCGTCACCACCGCCGCCAGTGGAAACGCGTTCCCCATCGGCTTCCCAAACACCGCGATGTCCGGCACCACACCCTGCGTTCCAAATCCCCAAAAGTGTGTCCCCAACCGGCCGAATCCCACCTGGACTTCGTCCGCAACGCACACTGCGCCGTCCGCCCGCACCTGCTTATAGACTTCCGCCAGATAATTCGGCGGAAACACAATCTGTCCACCCACGCTCGGCAGCGTTTCCGCGATGTACGCCGCCACGCGCTGCCCTTTCTTTTTGCAATCGGCCAGTATCTCGCCCACGCGTGCCGCGTATTTCTTTCCTAGCTCCGCTTCACCGCGCCGGTACTTTCCGCGGTAATCATCCGCAATTGGCGCAACGTGCACCCACGGCTTCCGCCCGCGCCCTCCCGGCCCGTCAAATTTGTAGGGACTAATGTCGATCAACGCCGACGTGTGCCCGTGATACGCGTGCTCCAGCACAATCACATCCTCGCGGCCGGTGTGCGTCCGCGCCAGGCGCAACGCCAGTTCGTTGGCCTCGCTCCCAGAATTCACGAAGTAACACACCTGCAACGGGTCCGGCAGCAGCGCCGTCAACCGCTCCGCATAACGCAGGATGTTGTCGTGCAGATAGCGCGTATTCGTGTTCAGCAGCGCCACCTGCTCCTGAATCGCGCGCACCACTCGCGGGTGCGAGTGCCCAACCAGCGGCACATTGTTGTACACGTCCAGATACGCCCGTCCAGCCTCGTCATAAAGATGCTGCATCGAACCACGAACAATCTTCAGCGGCTTCTCATACGAGAGCGAAAGATTTCCCCCCAGCAGCCGTTTCCGCGCCGTCAGCGATTCCTCGAAACTGAGATCTCTCTTCAATGCTCCACTCGACCCCTCCGCAGAAATGCCGCCCGCAATTGGAGCCATCTTCACCGCCGCTGCACGGAAATATTCCCGCGCGGCACGCGCGTCAATCGCCGCCAGCCGTTCCAGCGCCGCCCAAGCCGGCTCCTCGGACACCGTAACGTACGGATCATCCGGCACCAGCGATTTGCGGTGCGCGGAATTCACCACACTCACCGCAAGCCGCGCACCCATCAGCGCAAAAAAGGCCGCGATCTCCTCATCCCTCAGCGGCAACATTTCGTGATACCCCGCAAGCACCTCGACGGCCGCGGCCAGCGGGTTGTCCTTGCCCAAAATCGCGTACGCCGCGGCAATCGCGGGTTCTCCTACAGTGAACCCCTCATGCATGTCCCCAAAATCAATCACCGAAACCACGCGCTTCGTTTTTGCATCTACAAGCGCGTTGTGGTCGTTGGCGTCACCATAAATCACACTGCGCCGCAGCAGTGGAAACCGCGGCACTGCTTCCTCTTCAAACAAATTAAGAAACTTCTTCGCCAGCGCCCGGCGCTCCGGCTTCGCGATATGCCCCAGATAATCTCGAGCCCAGTTGGAGCGCGAAAGGTCCCACTTCAAGAATCGTTGCGCACCTGGATGCGAGAAATCCATCAACGCCAAATCAATTTCCGCCAGCAGCCTCCCCAGCGAACCAAGCAGTTCCGGCGTATGTGGCTTCGTCTCCGCCAGCGTCGTCCCCGGCAAATACGACAGCATCCACACGAGCCGTGATGTCCCGTCGTCAAGCACGATGCGGCTGTAAAGCTCTCCTTTTACGCTCGAAATTACCCGCGGCAAATCCAGGTGCGGCGCCTTACCTGCCAGATGCGTGAACGCCCGGCACTGCATATCCACGAACGCATCTTCCCGCGCCGGGTGCATCATCTTCAGCACAAACCCGCGTGAATCCGCCGCCCGCAGGTGAAAATTGTCGTCGTATTCCCCCGGCAGCGCCCGGACTTCGGCCGTCAGGCCATACAGTTCCGCCGCAACGCGCAGGGCAACATCCGCCTTCAGCGGCGCGGCAACTCTTGCTTCTGGCATCATGTGCAAAATTGTAATGGGCCACCGGCGCTTCGGCAAATCGGGCTGATCGATGTCCTGCCCGTTACCCGAGTACAAACCATTAAGGAAAACTTACGATTCTCGCGAGCCTTGCCTACTCGTCCAGAGTTAGAAATGATAGAATTCGAAGTATCGAGAGCCGCGAAGCCCAGCGGATTCCCAGGCAAGACCATCACCTGAGCGGCATCGCTTTAATAATTGCACATTCGAAAATGGGGGGAACCATGAATAGTAAATGGGTAACACTCGGACTGGCGGCATTGCTCGGACTGGCCGCCGGCTGCAACAAGGGCGACACCTCGACCAATCCATCCACCGACAGCAGCCAACAGGGCGCCAACCAATCCGCCGCGTCCCAGCAATCCGCTCCGGAACCCCCGCGGCCCATCGTCGTACCTGCGGGCACTCCAATCACGGTCGTTTTGTCCACAACCATCAGTTCGCGTGTAGCCAGGCCGGGCGACGAATTTGAAGCCACCGTCGCCGAACCCGTCGTCGTTGAAGGCCGAACCGCAATTCCGAAGAACACGCACGTTACGGGAAGCGTTGTCGACGCCAAAAAACAAGGCACCTTCAAAGGGGAAGCTATCCTGGCCATCCGTTTGACGCGCGTCGAAATTCACGGCAAGGGGTACATGATCGCAACCGACTCCTACGGCGGCACGCAAAAAGGCAAGGGCAAGCGCACCGCGGTCGTCACTGGCGGCGGCGCGGCGGTCGGCGCGCTCATTGGCGGACTTGCCGGCGGCGGCAAGGGCGCGGCCATAGGCGCTGGTGTCGGTGCCGGAGGCGGACTTGCGGCATCGGGCGCCACCGGCGGAAAGAACGTCGAATTCCCGGCGGAGACCGCCATCACATTCAAACTTACAGATCCGTTTACCATCGAACGTTAGGAAATTTATTTTCGAAAGGAATAAAGGCCTCCGATCCGCCAGATCCGGGGGCCCTTTCATTTTCAGGCAAGCTTTAAATCAAGCTCAGTGCTGCCCCATCAAGCGGCTGCACCTTGCGCACCGTTCGCCGCGGGACATGCGCGAAGGGCAAACGGAATCATCAGCAGCGCCGAAGCGAGTGGCAACATGAATCCAAAACGCAGCGAATGCGTTTGCGACGCCACCACTCCCACGAGCCACGGAACGAGCGAGCTCCCAATCCCCGCCGAGCCAAAAAACAGCGCCGCCAGCCAGGTCGCATGCTTCTTGAATCTCGCCGCCAGCCACGTCACGTAAATCGGGTATTGTGGCCCGCACCCAAACCCGGCCAGAAGCGCCCCAGCGTGCAGCACCATCGGTGTCTGCGCAAACGCCACCAGCGCAACACCGATGGTCGTCAGCACGAGTCCTCCCACGGAAAGTGTCCGCTGCGAAAAATATTTCAGCGCGATGGGAACCAGGAAACGTCCCAGCAATAGGAATCCATAAAAAAATGCCGGCGCGGCCGCCATCCTGGCCGGGTTGAATCCCACCATCCGTTTTTCGTCCAGCGCCACCCATCCGCCCACGGAAATTTCAATCCCGACGTAAAGAAAGAACAGCAGCGCCAGTGAAACCCACGGCGCCGGCTGTAAGGTCGCGCGCCACACGGCAAAAGAGCGTTTCGGTGCCGGCTCCGAGGAATCAGCCGGATCCGCCTTCTGCACAAAATGCGCCAGGGCTAACGCAAAGAAACAAGCGGCAAGCAAACCTGCCAACGCCCGCAAACTCAGATGCCCCAGGAAAAAAGCCACCAGGAAGGGGCTCGAAACCGCGCCGATCCCCCACGAAAAATTCAACAAACTCACTGCCGCCGCCACATTTGAAGATGGCAAATGAGTAGCGCGCAGATTGATGGACGGATTGACCAGCCCGTAGCCGGTCCCGTAAATCGCCACGAACACCGTCGAAAAAAACCACGGTCCAAGCCCCAGGCACGCCAATCCAAGTGCGAAACAAAAATACCCCGCGCTGATCACTTTCGAAAAACCCAGCCGCGGCAACAGCCAACTTGTCGCCAGCGTCCCCAAAAAACTTCCAAAATATTGCGTCGAAAAAAACAGTCCCGCCTGGCCATCCGTTAAATTCCAGCGGTGCGTGAAATACGGCAAAACCGGGCCGAGCATCGTCATGCTGATCCCGATCAGCACAAATCCCACATGCAGATACGCCCATTCCAAGCGTGCATCAGGGACAGCCGCAGTTTGTGAAGGTTGAGCGAGAGTGTGATCGGTCATTTGC
>Ga0210394_10003956_pt1 | contig 17808 bp, 15 predicted proteins | sample IncBWC12MmetaG_FD_160121 | JGI IMG/M metagenome (GOLD analysis project Ga0210394, IMG submission 160121) | Forest soil microbial communities from Barre Woods Harvard Forest LTER site, Petersham, Massachusetts, United States - Inc-BW-C-12-M | ecosystem: Environmental > Terrestrial > Soil >... | reverse complement strand
CGGGATGGTGTGTAGTGCCACGTTGACGAACGATAATGTTACCGTTAATGCAACCTGAGCCGCCAAATATTTTAACGCCTAAACGTTTACTGTGCGATTCGCGACCGTTTTTTACTTTACCTTCACCTTTTTTGTGTGCCATGCTATTTTATTTTAAAATGTTGGGTTTTAAATCAACACTATTTATTAATCTTCTTTTTTCTTAGCTGCTGCTTTTTTTGCCGGAGCTTTTTTTGCTGCTGCCTTTTTAGCCGGGGCTTTTTTTGCTTTTGGAGCTTCAACTTCTACCTCAGCTTTTGGAGCAACTACTTCTTTTTTTGAACGAAGTACATACTCGTGCTTTTTAGCTTCTAACTTATCTTTAACAGTTTCACCTTTACCAAGGATGCCTTGCACAATAATTTGTGTAAGATCTTGACGGTGACCGTTCATTTTTTGATACGTTTTTCTGCGTTTCTTTTTAAATACAAGCACTTTATCTCCACGTAAGTGCTGTATTACTGTGGCAGCTACTTTAGTGCCCTCTACATTCGGACTACCAACGGTTACTTTACCTTCGTTGTCAACTAACAACACATCGCTAAATTCTACGTCGGCGCCCTCGTTAGCCTTTAGGCGGTGAACGTAAACTTTTAATCCACGTTCCACTTTAAATTGTTGCCCGGCTATTTTTACAATTGCGTACATAATTTATTTTTTTAATGTTTATCTAATTCAGGTTTAATAACCTAAACCCTTTTTATAGGGAGGGCAAATGTAGAAAATAATTTTTATTCTACAAAATCATAATTTGGGCTTATTTATGAGCCAAACCCCACCTAAAATAACAAAAATGGCTGCTATTTGAATAACTGTGATGATTTCTCCGTCAAAAAGCCCCCAGCCTACGGCTACTATGGGAATAATATAGGTGCTTGAGGCTGCAAAAACTGCCCCCGAAATCTTTATTAAATAGTTAAAAAATATAACTGACAAGGCAGAACCCACAATGCCCAAAATGCTAATATAGCCTAAACTTGACAAAGCATTTGGATTGGTTTGCATTACATCAGTAAAATTGGTGCTAAATAGGTAAACCAATGCCACCGGGCCAATAAAAGCAAAAGACCAAGCCGTTGCTGCAATAGAATTTAAATCGTTTAAAAAGTGCTTAATGCAATTAACACTTATAGCATAGCAAATAGTAGCCAAAATCACTAAAAAGGCATAAAACAGGCCACTTTCTTGCGGGTTTTTATCGCCGGATAATAAAAGTAAGGCTCCAATAAAAGCTATTAAAATACCCACAATTTGTAGCCGGGTTGATTTGTTCTTAAAGGCAATCCATCCTAAAATTACAGTAAATAAAGGTGTAAGAGCGTTTAACATGCCTGCCAAACTGCTGCTAATGCCTGTTTCGGCTTTGGTAAATAAAAAGGCCGGAACTAAATTACCAAAAACACCTGCCAGCATTAAACCCAGCCAGTATTTTTTGAGATTTATTTTATAATGCTTTAATAGAAATGGAATTAAGAAAATAGAGGCTATACTTATACGCAAAGCCGCTACCTGGCTACTGCTAAAAGCTTCTAAGCCTCGTTTCATTAAAATAAATGAACTGCCCCACACCAAAGCCAGTAAAAATAAAATTATCCACTTGGTGTTTTTAGCCAGCATAAGTTTTAAGTGGCACAAATGTAACTCAATAGTTTAACAAATGGCTATTCTTTAGTGTCCTTTCCACTAACTATGTTAGAGAATTTGGTTTTGTATTTTAAGAAAAACGCCTCAAAATAGTTGTACGATAAACCCGCCAAACCTATAGTAAAAATAAAACTTAAGGGGTAAGCTAACCAGTTACTGATAAAATTAAGTTTCATACATATAACCAGTGCCAAAACAATGCCAATGGGGTGGTACATATATAGCCCGTAAGAAATGTTTCCTAAATAGTTAAGCACTCTGTTTTCAAGTGATAATTTTATTTTATCGTTTGCTGCAAAGTTTAAAATAATTACTCCGAATAACAGCGCATAAAATTCGGCATTAAAATTTGGTAGTGTTACTCCACTTAATAATAAAGCAATTACAAAAAGAAGAATTGAATAAAAGAAATAATTGTTTAATACAAAATTAAGGATTTTGTTTTTTTGAAAAAGCAGAATAGCAAATATGCCGCCAATTGCCATACAATCAATATTAAAGGTTGATAAAAATGCTTTAACAGTTACCTTATGAGGGATAAAATCAGTACAACTTAATTCTATTATTTTAACAGCAAATACATACAAAAAAATAATACCCAACATTACAAATAAGCGGTATTTTTTAAAATATTTTAAAATAACAGGCCACACTACGTAATACTGCTCCTCCACACCAACCGACCATGTGTGAGAAGCATAAGGAACTATCCCTATTAAAATTACAGCAAGATTTGGCACAAAAATTAGGTACAAAAACAGTTTTATAATAAACCCTCCATGAAGCGCCTCTTTAGAATTAAAAAAGCCGGGTAACGTAAAAAAACTAATGTTTGGCAAAATAAAAAAGGCAAGAAAAACTATCATAAAATATAAAGGCCAAATACGAAGTACCCTTCGTATATAAAACTTACGTATGCTTATGGCTTTAAATGAACTTTCCTCAGCTAATAAAAGATACGTAATTAAAAAACCACTTAATACAAAGAATAAAACAACACCCAAAAAACCAATTACTTCTATAAAAGGAATTGTTGTCCAATAATTATCTATTTTAAAAATATATTTTAATTGCTCTATATGGTGTATAATTACTAAAAATGCTGCTATAAATCGTAAACCATTAAGATTAGGGAAATAAATCCTTTGTTTATTCATAATTTATGATACCCATTTTAGTGCTTATTTATAGCATTTACAGTACTTGGAAACAAATGTAAACAAAAATCTTTCGCTGCATTAGCTAAGGGTTTTTAATCAAAAAAAATCTTCTCACATAATAATAAACATTTTATCTACATAGTCTCTTTGAACCCATCAAACAAGTAACTTCGCCTAATTTTAAAATATGGCAAAAAATAACTCTATAAAATCCGTTTTAATTATTGGTTCTGGTCCTATTGTTATTGGGCAAGCATGCGAGTTTGACTACTCAGGCTCTCAATCGGCTAAAAGTCTGCGTGAAGAAGGGATTGAGGTTACGCTTATAAACAGCAACCCTGCTACCATTATGACCGATAAGGTTACAGCAGACCATATTTATTTACTGCCCTTAGAAGTAAAATCTATTATTAAAATATTAGAAGAACGTAAAATTGATGCTGTACTACCTACTATGGGTGGGCAAACGGCCCTAAATCTGGCTATGAAATGTGAAGACATGGGCGTTTGGAAAAAGTACAATGTGCGTATGATTGGTGTAGATACACAAGCCATTAAAGTTACCGAAGACCGTGATTTATTCCGCATTCGTATGAATGAAATTGATGTACCTATGGCACCCTCTAAAATTGCCAAATCGTTTTTAGAAGGTAAATCGGTAGCGCAAGAGTTTGGTTTTCCCTTAGTTATTCGTCCTTCATTTACTTTAGGTGGAAGTGGCGGAAGCGTGGTTTACAATAAAGAAGATTTTGATAATCTGCTTAACCGTGGTTTACAAACATCCCCAATACACGAAGTACTAATTGATAAAGCCGTTTTAGGCTGGAAAGAATATGAGTTAGAATTACTACGTGATAAAAACGATAACGTAGCCATTATTTGTTCTATTGAAAATTTTGACCCAATGGGTGTGCACACTGGCGATAGCATTACCGTTGCACCTGCGCAAACATTAAGCGATAGTGTGTATCAAAAAATGCGCACCATGGCCATAAAAATGATGCGTAGTATTGGTAATTTCTCAGGAGGGTGTAATGTACAGTTTGCCGTAAGCGATGATGCTAAAGAAGAAATAATTGCCATTGAAATTAATCCGCGTGTATCTCGTTCATCAGCCCTGGCAAGTAAAGCTACAGGTTACCCTATTGCACGTATAGCAAGTAAACTGGCTATAGGGTATACGCTTGACGAATTGCAAAACCAAATTACAAAATCTACCTCAGCCTATTTTGAGCCTACATTAGATTATGTTATTGTAAAAATCCCTCGTTGGAATTTTGATAAATTTAAAGGTTGTAACCGCGAACTTGGTTTCCAAATGAAATCGGTTGGCGAGGTTATGGCAATTGGCCGTTCATTTCAGGAAGCACTCCAAAAAGCTTGTCAGAGTTTAGAAATTAAACGTAATGGTTTGGGTGCCGATGGCAGAGAAATTACCGACCAGGCTGAATTATTGAGAGCATTAGAACGCCCAAGCTGGAATAGATTGTTTATGATATATGATGCCATGAAACTTGGTATATCTATTAAAACTATACAAAAACTTACACGTATAGATATGTGGTTTCTTCAGCAAATTGAAGAAATGATTGCACTTGAAAACGAAATATCTAAATATCGTTTAAGCGAAATACCAAAAGACCTTTTATACGAAGCCAAACAAAAAGGTTATGCCGATAGACAAGTGGCGCATTTACTACGTTGTTTAGAAAGCGAAGTATACAAAAAACGTAACGAGCTTGGCATTAAGCGTGTATATAAATTGGTAGATACTTGTGCAGCTGAGTTTGAAGCAAAAACACCCTACTATTACTCTACTTTTGAAGATGAAAATGAAAGCATCCGTTCTAATAAAAAGAAAGTTATTATTTTAGGTAGTGGCCCTAACCGTATTGGGCAAGGCATTGAGTTTGACTATTCGTGTGTACATGGCGTGTTAGCCGCTAAAGAATGTGGTTACGAAACCATTATGATTAACTGTAACCCCGAAACAGTTTCAACTGATTTTAGCACCGCCGATAAATTATATTTCGAGCCTGTTTTTTGGGAACATATCTACGATATCATTCTGCACGAAAAACCAGAAGGTGTAATTGTTCAGCTTGGCGGACAAACTGCTTTAAAGCTGGCTGAAAAATTAGACCGCTATGGCATTAAAATTATTGGTACTGATTTTAAATCGTTAGACTTAGCGGAAGATAGAGGCAGCTTCTCTAATCTATTAAAAGCAAATGATATTCCTTATCCTAAATTTGGAGTGATAGAAGATGCCGAAGAAGCCATTACGCTGTCAAAAGAATTAGGTTTCCCCCTACTCGTTCGTCCAAGTTATGTACTTGGCGGACAAAGCATGAAAATTGTAATTAACGAGCAAGAACTTGAACAACATGTAGTGAAACTTTTAAATGATTTACCTGAGAATAAAGTGTTGTTAGATCATTTTCTTGAAAACGCTATAGAAGCCGAAGCTGATGCTATATGTGATGGTACCGATGTTTATATTATAGGCATTATGGAACACATAGAGCCAGCCGGCATTCATAGTGGTGATAGTTATGCGGTGCTTCCTCCATTTGATTTAAGCGAAAACGTAATTAAGCAGATAGAAGCGCATACGAAGAAAATTGCCCTTGCGTTAAATACTGTTGGTTTAATAAACATACAGTTTGCCGTTAAAAACGAAGTAGTTTATATTATTGAAGCTAACCCACGTGCTTCTCGTACGGTACCATTTATAGCTAAGGCGTACGATGAGCCTTACGTAAATTATGCTACTAAGGTTATGCTACGCGAAAAAAAGGTAAAAGATTTTATGTTTAATCCTCGTAAAAAAGGCTACGCTATTAAAATACCGGTGTTTAGTTATGAGAAATTTCCTGAGATACAAAAAGAATTGGGACCTGAAATGAAATCAACGGGCGAGGCTATTTATTTTATTGATGATTTGTACGACGAGTATTTTCAAAACATATACAGCGAACGTAACTTGTATTTAAGTAAGTAATTTAAAAACTAAGCGAGCAATTAGTGTTGTTGATTTTTAAGCTAACTTCTTTACCAAAGCAAAGGGCAAGGTTACGGTCAATGTGACCTGCAGGGAAATTAAAACAAACCGGATAGTTATACTCTTTTACCGCATCTAAAATTATTTGTTCGGCAGTTTTGCCAAAGGGAACTGTGTTATCTTTCATATCAGTAAAGCCACCTATAACAAGCGCTTTAAGGTTTGCCAGTTTTCCGCTCCGTTTTAAATTAAGCATCATCCTGTCAATGTGATAGAGATACTCATCTAAATCTTCTAAAAATAAAATTTTGCCTCTTGTATCTATATCACTTGCCGTACCCGATAAAGCATACAGTAAAGAAAGATTACCACCCACTAAAACACCCTTCGCTTTTCCCGTTTTATTTAATGAATGCGTTTCAAATTGATATGATATATTTTCTCCGAATAAGCATTTTCTGAGCGATTCAACCGCTTCGGTGTTTTTATCAAAATTAATCGGCATGGTGGCATGTAAAGTAGGCGCGCCAATATGTGTATGTATGTGCGAGTGAAGAACCGTAACATCACTATAACCAATAATAAATTTTGGGGTTGTTTTTAGTTTAGTAAAATCTACGGCGTCAACAATTCTAACTGTACCATAGCCACCTCTTGCAATAAGTATGGCTTTAATGCTATCATCATTAATGGCCCATTGTAAATCTTCTGCTCTTTGTGCATCACTCCCTGCAAACTGATTTTCTATGGCATAAATATTTTTACCCAACACAGGTTGTAAACCCCATGCTTTTAAAATTTTAATAGCAAAGGCAAGTTCTTCTGCCGATATTTTTCGAGCCGTGGCAACTATGGCTATTTTATCATTTGGTTTTAGGTACGGTAACTTATTCATATTTAAAAAGCTTCGCCTATGGTAAAATAATAGTTTAGGTGTGCGTTATTTACTCCAACATCAAAACGTACATTCAGGTGTTGTTTTTCATCAATTAAACCACGTAACCCGGCACCATATGTAAAGTGTGCATATTTTAAATAAAATTGATTTAAATCTGGCGCAATTTCTCCAAGTCCAGCAAAAGTGGCAACTCCTATACGCCAAAATAAATGCGCTCTATATTCAGCCTGTAAAATCCAGGCATCTTTATCACGATAACGCCCTTGATATAAACCACGCATTTTACTATCTCCACCCAAAACCGCCATTTGATAAAAAGGCACATTACCTGTGTTAATTGTGCCGTAAGCATTAAATGCAAGTACTTGTTTACGAGGTAAAGCAACATAAGTTGACATATCTAACGAATATTTATCGAACCTATAGTTACTACCCGTTACCATACTGTTGGTTAATGCAAAAAACTCTACATAATAACCTTTGGTTGCATAAAACTGATTATCTCTGTTATCGTATTTTATTGTGCCGCCAACTCCTGATGATATACCACCCTTACTACCTGATATATTTCCTTTAATCAACATGCCTGTATCACTTAGTTGTGTAATAGTTGTATAATCAAAAGAGTATTTTATACCCGCATATAAATGTGGGTATATGCGTTTTAAAGCCGTTACCCTTAAACGAGGATAGGTAGCATAATATCTTTCTCTAAAATATTGTGGTATATGATTTCCTACTCCAAAAAAAAGATAATTTACACTTTGATATGATGCGTCTCCGTATACATTATATTCTTCTTTTTTAAACCACAATTGAAAAGGAGCACCAAGAACTATTTGCCTAAGCTCTGTAATAGATAAAGCAAACATAATGTTAGAATGGCGCATACTATCAGGTTCAGTTTTTTGTTTAAAACGAAGTACACCCGCAGCACCTGCTCCCAGTTTAGTTTCTGGTGCGTAGTATATTACGGGAATAGCCAACAGTTTTACATTTTGCATTTTTTTAAACTGAATAGTATCGCCAGTACTGCCCTTTGCGGTTAAAAGCAAAACGATAAAAAAAAGGATAAAAAAGAATTTAACTTGCATAAAAACAATGCAAAGGTACTTTTTTAGAAACGATTTTTTTACTTTTGAAAAAAATCAATTTTATATGGAAAACGGGTACGTAAAAAGTCAGGTAGAAAGTGGTATAGCAACGGTTACATTTTTTCATCCACAAAGCAATTCATTGCCTGGAGAAATTTTACGAGCTCTTGCTAAAGAAATAGAGAAAGTAGGCAATAACCCTGACGCAAAGGTTATTATATTAAAAAGTGATGGAGATAAAGCCTTTTGTGCAGGAGCATCGTTTGATGAGTTAATTGCTATTAAAGATATAGAAACAGGTAAACACTTCTTTTCAGGTTTTGCAGAGGTTATAAACGCTATGCGCAAAGCCCCTAAGTTTGTTATTGTACGCGTGCAAGGTAAAGCAGTTGGTGGCGGTGTAGGACTTGCATCAGCTGGTGATTATACATTTGCTAACGAAAATGCAGCTATAAAGCTAAGCGAATTAGCTGTAGGCATTGGTCCATTTGTGGTTGGACCTGCAGTTGAACGAAAAATGGGTACATCTGCCTTCTGTCAGCTTACCATTAACGCATCCGAGTGGCACGATGCTCAATTTGCAAAGCAAAAGGGGTTATATGCCGACCTTTTTAAAACAAACGAGGAAATGGATGCTGCCATTTTAAGCTTAGCTAAAAAATTAGCCGAAAGCAGTCCTGAGGCTATGAAAATGCTAAAAAAAGTAATGTGGGAAGGCACCGAAAATTGGGATACCCTATTAATAGAACGTGCTTTAATGAGCGGAACGTTAGTTCTTAGCGATTTTACCAAAAACTTTATTTCTACCTTTAAAAAGAAATAAAGATTTACGATTATTTTTATGAAAGCTCCGCAATAAATGTGGAGCTTTTGTTTTTAATGTACTCCCATTTTATTTTTCTATTTTTAAAGCCTGAACAATGACCGCCAAAGAAAAATATCACAATTATTGTAAAACGGCTAACAATGTTAGTATATATCAGCAAGATTGGTGGTTAGATGCTGTTTGTGGCCCAAAAAACTGGGATGTTATTATATATGAAAACAACGGGAACATTTTAGGCGCATGGGCTTACCCTATAAAAAAGAAGTATAATTTACAGCTTATTACTATGCCTTTACTTACTAATGGTACGGGACCTATTATTACTTATTTTCCGGGTCAAAAACCTGCCACACAGCTTAGCCACGAACAGCAAGTTTTAGATGAGTTAATCACCCAATTACCCAAGTTCGATTTATTTGATTTGTATTTTCTCCCTATTTATAAAAACCACCTTTCTTTTTATTGGAAGGGGTTTACCCAAAGCACCCGTTATACTTATTTGATAAAAGACTTATCGAATTTAGATACCGTATTTGAAAACTTGAACTCAACCTTGCGAACACAAATACGCAAGGCTGAAAAAGAAATTACTATTAGCGAGAGCGATGATATAGAGTTGTTTTATAAAATAAACTCGCTGAGTTTTAAAAAACAACATAAAAAAGTACCCCACTCGCTTACCTATTTTAAACAAATTAATGAGGCCTGTGTAAAAAACAATTGCCGGAAAATTTTATTTGCAAAAGATGCCGATAACAATATACATGCCGCCGTATATATGGCTTGGGATGCCCAAAGTGCTTATTATGTAAATGGGGGTGCTGATGAGAACTTTAAAAGCAGCGGTGCTTATAGCTTATTGTTATGGCACGCCATTAAAACAGCCGCAGGTTTAACAAAACAGTTTAATTTTTGCGGCAGTATGCTACCAAATGTAGAGCGCTTTTTCCGTTCGTTTGGTGGCGAGCAAACACCTTACCTGCATTTAAAAAAGGTAAATTCAAAAGCACTTAAATTGTTTCTTGCTTTAAAAGAGAAATAAGTTTTAAGCTCATAAAATTGTACCTTTGCCTTGTCTAAGTGAAATCTCTATTCTACCTAAATAAATATTTTTATAAGTACCGTTACCGCCTGTTATTGGGTGTAGTGTTTATACTTATATCAAACGTGTTATTGGTAAGTCAGGGTATAATTATTAAAAACGCTACCGATGCTTTTGCCGAAAAAACATTAGCACAAAACGTAGCGGCTAAAAACACTTATATTGTATATGCCCTACAGCTATTAGGTTTAACCTTATTTAGCGGCTTGTTTATGTTTTTAAAACGGCAATCCATCATTGTTGTATCTCGCCTCATTGAGTTCGATTTAAAAAACGAAATATACAATCACTATCAGCAATTAGATCATAATTTTTATAAGCGAAACAGCACCGGCGATTTAATGAACCGCATAAGTGAAGATGTTGGCAGAGTGCGCATGTATGTGGGTCCGGCAGTTATGTATATTATAGATACTATTGTAACTATAACCACCGTAGTTATATTTATGTGGCACGAAAGTCCGCAACTGACTTTAATAGTACTTGCCCCCTTACCCATCTTATCTATAATGATTTTTAAAGTAAGTGATGCTATTGGCAAACGAAGTGTAAAAGCTCAAGAAGCCTTATCGAACGTAACCAGCATTGCACAAGAAACTTTTTCGGGTATACGGGTTGTTAAAGCTTACAACAGGCTTAGCCATTTTTATGATAGCTTTTTAAATAAGGCTGACGAATACAAACAAAAAAACCTTGCGCTTGCCAAAACAGAAGCGGCTTTTCAACCCTTTATAGCTTTTATGGTTGGTTTAAGCATGTTATCTATTATTTATTTTGGTGGTAAAATGTACGCTGCAGGGCAAATTACTTCAGTTGGTAATTTTCCGCAATTTGTTTTTTATGTAAGTAAGCTTACCTGGCCATTTGCTATGTTGGGTTGGGTTTTATCTTTAGTTCAGCGGGCGGCAGCTTCGCAAAAACGCATTAATGAGTTTTTAAATACTAAACCTGAAATTATAAACCCAACTGATAAGGAGTTTGATTTAAATGATAAAATAGAATTTAAAAATGTATCGTACACTTACCCTGATACAGGGATTACTGCCTTAAAAAATGTTTCGTTTATCATAAATAAAGGTAAAACCATGGGCATTATTGGCAAAAGCGGTAGCGGAAAATCGACCATAGCCCAGCTACTTATGCGTTTTATGGATGTGAACTCAGGTAGTATTTTAGTTAATGAAAATGATATTAAAAAAACCAATTTACAACAGCTACGGGAACAAACAGGTTATGTGCAGCAAGATGTTTTTTTGTTTTCGGATACCATAAAAAACAACATCTCTTTTTCAGGAGTTTATTCGGATGATGTCGTACATCAAGCAGCTAAACAAGCTGTTGTTTATGATAATATTGAAGCTTTTTCAGAAAAGTTTGGAACCATTGTGGGCGAGCGTGGCATCACCTTATCAGGTGGACAAAAACAACGCATTTCAATTGCCCGCGCTATTATTAAAAACCCTTCTATTTTTATTTTTGATGATTGCTTAAGCGCTGTTGATAGTGATACCGAACAACAAATACTTGGTAACTTAAAAAAAGTAACTAATCAAAAAACGGGCATTATAATCTCTCATCGTGTATCATCTATACAAAATGCTGATGAAATTATTGTACTTAGTAGCGGCTCTATTATAGAACGTGGTACCCATACCGAACTTCTTTTGTTAAAAGGAGAGTATTTTAATTTGTATCAGAAACAAAAATTAGCAGATAATTAAATTTATTCTACTGCCTCACAATCTCGAACTCTACACGACGATTTTTTGCTTTACCATCCTCTGTTTCATTATCAGCAATTGGCAAAGAACTGCCATAACCTTGATAATACATTTTGTTTTGTACACCGTGTGTAATTAAGTACTCAAAAACAGCTTGAGCACGCTGTTCGGATAGTTTTTGATTTTTTGATTTAGAGCCTGAATTATCTGAATGCCCGTTAATTTTAATAACAAAATTTTGGTGCCTGAAAAGATACTGAGATAGCTTGTTTAGTTCAGAAAATGATTCAGGTAAAAGATTGGCCTTGCCCATTTCAAAAGAAACCTTAAGCGTAATTTTTTCTCCGGTTTGCACGTTGTTTTTAACCTGTAGTACCGAATCTTTTTCATAGGATAAACTATCTACATAAACTGTTCTCACTTCGTCTTTCGGTTTTATCCACTGAAGCGATACATCATCTATAAAATAATAAGCTTCTTTAAAACCCGGGCTTTTTGCATTAATTTTTATCATATCGGCTTTTAGGTTCGGAGAAAAATTACCAATAGTTATATATTTCTCTCCGCCGGCAGCTCTGTAACTTCCTTTTACTTTAAACCAACAAAAACCTCCGTTTAATCCGCCTTTTGCAGTAACGGTGTCTAAAACACATTCCTGTTCGGGAAAGTTAACTGCTTTCATTCCGCCTTTAGAAATATAAACGCCAAATGATTTTAGCATGGCATTACTCCAAAAAGCTAAGCGCAAATAACATTCAAACCGATACACGTTACCGTGTTTTAAAGATTCTGATAATTTAACCTCAATAAACTCTTTGTATTTTTTTTGGTATCTTAATCCGGCAAAACAATCACCCTCATGAGCCCCTTTACAAGTGCCAGCATCATTTTTTAAAGGCTCCTGGTAATAATCAACCGACGAAACGGGTTTCCAAGGGATGGCATTTTTTAAATTGTTTCCTTTTTTGCGATAGTTTTCAAAACCTCCATTAGGCACTAAGTTTTTACTACTATTAGTTTGTGCAGAAAAAGTTGCCCAACTAAATATTAAAAAAACAAGTGCCCAAAGTTTGCTCATAGCTTAAGTACGTAAAAATATAAAAACAAATTGTATTTATATTTAAATAGAAATAACAACTTATTTAACAGGGTCGTAACCACTACCCCCCCACGGACCACAACGAGCCATACGTTTCATGCCCATCCAACTACCTTTTATAGCACCGTATTTAGTAATGGCCTCGATAGTATATTGCGAACAAGTTGGTGTATAACGACAAGAGGGCATTAAATGAGGTGAAATAGCCCTTTGATAAAACTTTACAAATAAAATAGCAGCTTGTTTGGGAAGTTTTTTTAGCAAGGAAAATTATTGGGCAGCTTTTTTTTGTTTGAAGGGATTGCAGTTAACAATCAATTTAAAAATAGACATGTATACAGGTTCTTTCTCTTGTCTATCAGGTACATCCTGATTATCTATAGCTTGCACTCCGTATGTAGGTACAGAATTTTCTATTTTAAATGAAGATGTATAAGTTGTTTTGATTAAAAATGAAAGCAAAAACACTACGACAATAACACTTGTCGAAAAAAGTATTTTTTTGTTAGAGATACTCTTTCTCATTCTTACATCAAATGTAGTGCTTTTTTAATTAAAAGCAATATTTTTGTGCAATATAGCCTCCTATGCCAAAAATATTATTGATTGACGACGAAAAAAGTATCCGTCGTTCCCTTCGCGAGATTTTAGAGTTCGAAAAGTACCAGGTAGAAGAAGCCGAGGATGGATTAATTGGACTATCGAAAATAGCAGCAGAAGCCTTTGATGTAGTTTTGTGCGACGTTAAAATGCCCAAACTGGATGGTTTAGAATTGTTGCAAAAATTAGCTAACGAAGGCAACGAAACCCCTTTGGTTATGATGAGTGGGCACGGCAATATTGAAACTGCCGTAGAAGCTGTAAAAAAAGGAGCCTACGATTTTTTAACTAAACCAGTCGACTTAAACCGATTATTAGTTACCCTACGCAATGCCTTAGATAAACAACACCTGGTTACTGAAACTAAAACACTACGTAAAAAAGTGGCCAAAGGGTCGGATATAATTGGCAATTCAAAAGCCATTGAAGAGGTAAAAGCACTTATTGAGAAAGTGGCGCCTACCGATGCCCGTGTTTTAATTACAGGACCAAATGGCTCGGGTAAGGAGTTAGTGGCAAAACAATTACACGATAAAAGTAACCGAGCTAAGTTTTCTTTTATAGAAGTAAACTGCGCAGCCATTCCTTCTGAATTAATTGAGAGCGAATTATTTGGGCACGAAAAAGGTTCGTTTACATCGGCTGTAGCTACACGCAAAGGTAAATTTGAACTGGCAGAAGGCGGCACTCTGTTTTTAGATGAGATTGGCGATATGAGTCTTTCCGCACAGGCAAAGGTGTTACGCGCTTTGCAGGAAAATAAAATTACCCGTGTGGGAGGCGATAAAGCTATTCCGGTAAATGTGCGTGTAATTGCTGCAACCAATAAAAACCTTCAAAAAGAAATTGAGAACGGAAACTTTAGGGAAGATTTATTTCACAGATTAAGCGTTATACCCATTCAGGTACCATCGCTTGCCGAAAGGAAAGACGATATTCCTGTATTGGCAGAGTACTTTTTAAATATGATTTGTACCGAACAGGGTAACGCCGTTAAAGATTTATCGGATGCCGCTATTAAAGCCTTACAACAATTACCGTGGACGGGAAATATACGCGAGTTCCGCAACGTAATGGAGCGTTTAATTATTTTATGCGATAAAACAATTACTGATAAGGACGTAAAAAAATATACTTCTTTTAACTAATTGATGCGTGCGCTTTTTCTCATACTATTTTCTGTAATTATTCTTACTTCGTGTACCGAAGAAGTAAAAAATACAAATGAAACTACAGAGAAAAAAGATACCCTTATTTATTTGAACCATGCTGATACTGCACGCTATGTCGGTATAAACACTTGTAGGCTTTGCCACCAAAACATTTACAATACATTTATAGAAACCGGTATGGGTAAATCGTTTGCGGGGGCAACCAAGCAAAAATCGGCAGGAGATTATAAACACTCAGTTATTTATGATGAGTTTTCTGATTTTTATTATAAATCTTTTTGGGGTAAAAACGATTCGCTCTACTTTTTAGAATTTCGTTTACAAGGAAAAGATACTCTTTACAAACGTTTAGAGCGGGCTGATTATATTATCGGATCTGGCCACCATACAAACTCACACATGCAAAATATAAATGGGCATTTTAACCAAATGCCCATGACTTTTTATACCCAAAAAAAAGAATGGCACTTACCTCCTGGTTTTGAAAATGGAGTAAACACACGTTTTACACGTAAAATTGGTTTGGAGTGTATGAGTTGTCATAATGCCTTACCTGATTTTGTAATGGGATCTGAAAACAAATACAGTCATGTTGATGAAGGCATAAATTGTGAACGTTGCCATGGTCCGGGTAGCATACATGTGCAACAACGTAGCACAGGCAGCAAAATTGATACTACAAATTATATTGATTACAGTATTGTAAACCCATCTAAACTTTCGATTGATTTGCAGTTTGATGTTTGTCAGCGTTGCCACTTGCAGGGTAATGCAGTACTAAAAGAAGGTAAATCGTTTTATGGTTTTAAGCCGGGAAAAAAATTGAGTGATTATATATCAGTGTTTTTACCTAAGTACGCCAATGCCGATGATGAGTTTATTATGGCATCGCATGCCGATAGGTTAAAAATGAGTCAGTGTTTTATAAAATCGTTTAATCCTGCTGAAGTAAAAAACAAATTGAAGCCTTATAAAGATGCTTTAACGTGTGTTACGTGTCATAACCCGCATATAAGCGTTAAAGTAACCGGTAACGAAATTTTTAATAATGCCTGTAAAAATTGTCATCAGCCAAACGGTAAATCAAATTTAGATTGTACAGATAAAGAAGTTATAACAGCTAAAAAGGCTGCACCCGGGCATGCGCCTGCTAATATACTGAACTGTGTGGGTTGCCACATGCCGAAATCGGGTTCTATTGATATACCACACGTAACGGTACACGACCATTTTATTAGAAAACCAATTAGCAAAAAAGAAAAGGAGAAAATAAAAACCTTTTTAGGTTTATTTGCCATTAACGATAAAAACCCTGATTCGCTAACCAAGGCAAAGGCAAACATTAACCAGTTTGAAAAATTTGACCAGCAACAACATTATTTAGATACTGCCTTAAAATATCTATCGGTAAAAGATAAAAACAACATCAGTAAAAATTTTGATGCCTTGGTGCAACTTTATTTTTTGAAAAACGATTTTGCAATGGTTACATCTTTAGTAAGTCAAATTGGAAAAACTGAATTATTAAACAACCGTTTAACTAAAAAGAGTTACGATAACCAACATGCCTGGACTTGCTATCGTATAGGCGAAAGCTATAATTACCAGAATAAAGCAAACGAAGCTATTGCATTTTTAGAGCAAACTAATAAGTTAGCGCCCTATGTAGCAGAATTTAAAGATAAACTGGCAACAGCTTATGCAAGTACCGGAAACCACAATTTGGCCCATCAGTATTTTGATGAAACGCTGAAAGAAAACCCAAAATATGTTCCTTCAATTGCGAACCTCGGTTTTTTATATTTAACCGAAGGCAATGCACAAATGGCAGAACAGCTATATAGAAAAGCATTGGCTTTAGATCCCGATAATGAAAACACCTTAATGAACCTTGCCGGATTCTATAACTTTAAAGGGAACATAGCTGAAGCAAAAAACACCTTAAAGCAAATACTAAAAAAACATCCTGGTAATAAAAACGCAGCACAAATATTAGCTGCTATGTCTAAATAATTACTTTAAACTTTCAATTATAGCGGCATATTGTTTTGCTAACTCCTTACGCGCGTATTTTTTGTAGATGGCAGATTGAATAGATATATCTTTCCCTGTTTCAAAGCCCTGAACAAGTTCTTGTAAATAAGTTTCTATTTCGGTTACTGCGTTATGCGTAAAAGTTTTTCCAGCCTGGCATTCGGCAATTATAACACTGGCACTACCACCTTGCGGACTCAAACAAACAATGGCTTTTTGTGTAGCCAAGTACTCAAATAATTTACCGGGTACTGTACCCTGATTATTTCCTTTTGGGATAGAGAGTAACAACACCTGCGATTGCATTAAGTAACTCATCAATTCTTTATGTGGAACATAGGTGGTTATTTTATGATTAATAGGTAGTTTTTTTTCCAGTAATTGCTTAGTGTAATTATCGAGAGTACCTACAAAATGTAGTAGTACATTTTTATATTTTGCTGCTATATTTTTAACTGCTTGTACAAAGCTTTCAATGCCAAATTGCTCATTAATGGTGCCTGCAAAGGTTATAGTAAACATACTTGAATTACCCGCCGCTATACTCGTAAAATCATCTTCATCAAAGCCATTGGTTATAGTTTTTATTTTGTGGCTTAATGCTTTATCAATTTTACTTGCATATAATTTTTCGGTAATTGGGCTTGTAACAGTTACAGCATCAGCCTGCTCAAGTACTTGCTTTTCTAAACTCAAATCTTTCTGTTTAGCCCAATTGGTATGCGATAATTTTTCATAATAATAAATATCTGTCCATGGGTCGCGTAAATCTGCAACCCATTTTATGTTTTTAAATTTCTTTTTTAACGCTAAACCTATTAGTTGAGTTGAATGTGGCGGACTGGTAGTTATAATCACATCAATTTTCTCTTTAGTTATAATTTCTTCGCAGGCTTTTATGGCATAGCTGTTCCACCCTACCCGTGCATCAGGTATAAAAAAGTTAGACCGTATATATAATGCCATCCTTCCAACAAAACTCATTTTATTTTTATCGGGAATGCCCGCGTAAGGCACTTTTTCTTTCTTAAATAATGAAGAGAATATTTTTAAAACCTCAAACGATTTTGTTTTGGTAACTTTAATAGAAGCATCGATATCTTTTTGAAGCGATAAATCGGTAGCCGGGTAAGAAGCATGCTGTTCATCAACTGTAACTACATAACACTGGTACCCCAACTTACTTAGGTACTTGCTAAGTTTTACCCAGCGCTGTACACCAGGACCGCCTGCAGGTGGCCAATAATAAGTTACAATTAACAGTTTTTTCACACAGCAAATGTAAGCTCAAAACAGCTGTTTGTCTAATTTTTTAGTATTTCGTATAATTAAATATTGTAGCTGTTTGCTCATTCAAAAAATACCCCTACTTTTGACCACATAGCAATAAAACCAATGGAAGTAAAAGATGTAGC
>Ga0210394_10003955_pt1 | contig 17808 bp, 13 predicted proteins | sample IncBWC12MmetaG_FD_160121 | JGI IMG/M metagenome (GOLD analysis project Ga0210394, IMG submission 160121) | Forest soil microbial communities from Barre Woods Harvard Forest LTER site, Petersham, Massachusetts, United States - Inc-BW-C-12-M | ecosystem: Environmental > Terrestrial > Soil >... | reverse complement strand
TTGAGCGGGCCCGTGAGGGCCATCATGACGCCGATGATGAATGCGCCGCCAAGATTGGCCGCCAGGGTTCCGAGCGGCACCGTGGGAAACGTGGGATTGAGCAGCACCCCAAGGCCCCATCGTGCCCACGCGCCGAGGACGGCTCCGACGGCGATGACAAGCAAACTGATCCAGGGCATTCGAGACTCGTGCTTGAGATCTGACGGGCCACCGAACGAGCGTCTGCGATCGCCGGCGCGCGCAGCGCCTACCGCACTACCTTCGTTCGGCGTGGGTAGGCATCATCAGCCCTGTGGCGGTTCGCGGAGGAATGCCATCTCCGAAGCGAGCAATCGTACCCGCTTGCCGTGGCCGTTGCCAAGCCGCGCTTCGATTCCCCGCACCGATTGAAGACTCTGCGCTGCAACCCTCCCGCTCACTCGCAGCGGGGATTTGATGACCCTACGGGGCGCCGCTTTTCTTAGCGCCTTTCACCGCATCGACCACGTTTGCGACCATCGGTGCACGGTCCTCGGATGCGGCATGCTCCAGCGTCTGCTTATCCAAGCCATGCTCGAAGTACTGCAGCGCTTTGTCCTGGCGCAAAACCTCGCGCGCGCGCTGGGTCTCGATGTCGCCGCGCGGGAACACCACAATTGCAGCGTGGCCCTCCTGCACGCCTGCGCTCAGCGCGCGCACCTGCGCCGCTTCCTCTTGGCGATCGAAAAGCGTGCCGAAGTAGGCCTGCAGTTTGAGCGCGAAGGAAGCAGCCGGGACGAGGCCAGCGTGGCCGGGCTCGTCAGTCGAGGTGAGGTGCACGCGATCCGTCGGAAAGGCCGCGTCACCGCTACTCAGACGGACGCGCACGCGGTCGGCTGCGGCATGATCACTGAAAAGTGCGGCTATGAGGGCGCTGCTCATTGTCCTGACCTCTGCAAGAAGCGACGCCGCCTCCGTAATCCCGCCGAGCTGCGGCTCACCTATGAAAGCATGGCGCCGCCGATAGTTCCGCTGCGTGATATGGCCATCGTGCGCTGCGCAAGAAGCACACGCACCGTTGACAGTGTCGATCGCTCTGTCAGCGCAAAGTGAAAATGCTCTGCACCGCACCCAGCGACAACACAGCGCCGATCAGCGTAATCGCCGCGGCGCTCGCCACCGGCAGCAACCGCGGCCAACGCGAGGACGCGGCCGGACTGCGGAGCCGGTTGCGGGCATAGAGAAACGCCAGGCCCACGAGGGTCAGCGTCGTCGCGAGCCCCACGCTGAAGGCCACTACGAGGAGGAGACCGTAGGCGGTCTTGTTGAGCGCCACGGCGGCCAAGAGCAATACCATCGCCGAAGGGCAGGGGACGAGTCCACCCGAGACGCCGAGCGCAAGCAGGCTGCGCCAGCTGACCGTCCCGGCGAGCGCCTCCGGCATCAGGTGGGAGTGCGCGCTGCCACCGTGCGAGTGCACAGACGCCGTCAACTCTGCGGCTGCATGCCCATGAGCCCGTCCGCTGCCGCCGTGTTCTGGAAGGTGACTCTGCTGTTCGTCGTGTGCGTGCTCGTGAGATCCGGGGTCGTGAGGCGCACGCGCGTGCTGGCCGTGGCTGTGATCATGGTGTTCGTGATGATCGTGATGAGGGGCATGATCGTGAGTGTGAGGGTCGTGGGCGTGGTGCGCATGATCCTGAGCGTGTTGCCAACGGCCCTGCGGCTGGCTCGCGTGAATGTGCCGCTGCGCCGCGCGCCAGCGCTGCGCCAGCAGAAAAATCCCCATTCCCAGCACCAGAAGCCCGGACACCAGGCTGAGCACCGGAAACAGCCGCTCCGGGACGATGAACCGCGAAGCTGCCAGAGTCGCGAAACCCAGCACGAATACCCCGATGGTATGGGTGATCGTCACCGTGACCCCGAGAAAAAGCGCATGCCGGGGCGTGCCGCGTGAGCCGATCAAATAGGCGCCGACGATGGTTTTGCCGTGGCCCGGCGATAGGGCGTGCATCGCGCCCAACACGAGTGCGATGCACAAAGCGAGCAGTGCCACCTGCGGCGCCACGTGCGAAGCGGAGATCAAGCCGATGAGATGCCTCGTCTGTCTTTGCAGCCAGAGGCCTTCGCCGTCGCCGAATGGCTGCGCAGCCGCTCGCGCAGCGGCCGGCGCCGCGCCGCCACGGGCGTGCAGCACCTGCGCCCCGGCCGGCGCGGGGCCCTCCATGAAGCTTAAGTGCACGCTGCGTTCCGCCAGCGGGCCCGCGGGGGGCAGGGTTTGCACGGCCGCCGTGAGTCCTGCGGTCAAAGAGGTGCTGAAGGCATCCGTGTCGAACACGCTGATCGACTGCGGCGCGAGCACGGTGATTTCGTTCCAGCCGATCTGGCCCGGGTAATTCTGATTGCTGAACGTGAGGAAGTGCCTGGCACGGCCGGGTGCCGCGGGCAGCACGCCGGAAAACTCCACATCGAGGCGCAGCGAGAATCCGCCCTGCTCAGGCGGCAAACTGCTCGTCGCGCGCACCGCGTGCAGCGGGATCCGTGAGCCATCGATGACCACTTCAAGGCCTTGCGCCAAGCCGGGCGCAAGGCGCTCGACGTACGCATCGCGCTCCGCTTGCGTCGTCACGCCATCGCCATTAGCGTCCGCCAGGTGCAGCTCGCGCAGCGCCGGAAGCTGGCCAAAGACGACCGCATAGCGCACGTCAACCGTATCCGCGGCGAGCTTGAGGCCGCAGTACTGGTTGACGGTGAAGTTTCCAAGCAGGCTCGCTACGGTATCGGCTCGGGCGCAAAGCGGCGCCAGTGCGAGCGCGGCGAGTAGGCCGGCGTGCACGATGCCATGGAAGCGGTGCTGGAGGGTGCGGCGCATGGGCACCCGCTACTTTAATCCACTCAGCGCGCGAGCGGATGCATGGAGATGGTGGTGTGAGTGCGGCGCGCCATGGTCATGAGTGTGGGCGTGGCTGTGGGGCGCGTCGTGCCTGCCCAGGCGCTCCTCGACACGGGCGAACTTCCACAGTGCGACGGAGCACCCCCAGGCGAGCAGGAAGAGGGCGACGATGAAGTAGCCGAGGATGCCGAAGTCAAGCTGTGCGATGCGGCTATAGAGGCCGCCGTGCAGATTCAGCATGCCAATTAATACCTGCAGCAGCTCGATCGAGCCGATGAGAAGTGCTACCGCCACCGACAATCCGGTGGTCGTGAGGTTGTAGAAGATCTTGCGCAGCGGATTCAAGAATGCCCAGTTGTAGGCCTTCACCATCAGCACGCCGTCCGTCGTGTCCATGAGCACCATGCCGGCTGCGAACAGGATCGGCAGCGACAGCACGGCGGGAACGGGCAGATTGCCCGCGGAGGCTCCCGCCGTCATGGCGAGAAGTCCGATTTCTGATGCGGTATCAAAGCCGAGCCCGAACAGCAGTCCGAGTGGATACATCTGCCAGCTGTGGTTCATCAGCTTCTGCAGCCGTCCGCGAAAGAGGCGATTGAGAAAGCCGCGCTGCTGCAGCAGCGCTTCCAGATGTGCATGACTGTGGCTACCGGCCTTGGCACTCTGCCAGATCTTGAGAATATCGAGCAGCACGAGCAGATTGAGGATGCCGATGATCCACAGGAAAACGCCGGAGACGCCTGCGCCGACGAGGCCGCCGATATTCTGCAGCCCGGGCAGCTGCTGTTTGACCGTTGCGGCGGTGAAGGCAATGACGAGCGCGAGCGCGAATACGATCGTCGCGTGGCCGAGTGAGAAGAAGAAGCCTACGCCGAGCGGGCGCTTGCCTTTTTGCAGCATGAATCGGACGGTGTCGTCCACGGCGGCGATGTGATCCGCATCGAAGGCGTGACGCAGCCCGAACATGTAGGCGACGAAACCGAGGCCGACGAGTGCAGGGAAGTGCGCCGCGTAGTGCAGATACAGTCCCCAACCCAGAGCGTGGAGCACGGCGGCAAACCCATATAGCCCGCCGAGGCGCAGCCATTCTGCGGGAGAGAACCAGCGCCGCGCCGGCGCCAGCGCCGTTGCAGCGACTTGCAGGATCTCGGACAAGGTTGCGCGCTCGCTGATGGAGGATGGTGCCTGTTCATACGGGCGCCGGCGGCGATTGGATGCGCGACGCGGCACGTGTTTGCTGCGGCGTCTCTTGGCGGGCCAGCGCCCGACGTTTTATCTGCACACTGGGAATCGCCGTTTATAAATAACAGTAAATTGGTAACATAAGCAATTGATAAATATAGTTAACTTGATACTTGAGAAGCAATACTGATAACCCGAAGATTGAGAAAGGCGCGCATCATGCGGCACGGCGATCTTCGCTTTACGTGAGGATCATTTCGAAGAGCTCTGGCGCGAGTTCTGGCCAGGAATCCTGCCATGCGATCGCGCCGGCGAGCGCCCGCGGGGCAGCGATGGAAAACGCGCGCTCACAGGAGGATTATCGGCGGCAGCCGATGGCTCGCCTGCAGCGTATCCGCCAATGACGTAGATACGGGGATGTGAAGGGGACCTATGAAGATGTTGGCTTCGCTCTTTGTTCTGTTGCCGGTAGCCGCATGGGCGCAGGCGCCCTTCGACGGGACTTGGGTGACCCGGCCAGATACGATAAAAATCTCCGGCAAACCGGAGGTCTATTTGGTTCAGGACGGCATCTTTACTTGCGACGCCTGCGTGCCGGAACTGCAGATCAAGGCGGATGGCAGTGAGCAGAAGGTTACTGGCCATGCGTATTACGACACGGCAGCGGTGCGGGTGATTGATGCGCAGAGTATCGAATTCATTACTCATGCCGCCGGCAAACTGGCGAACAAGCAGACGCTGACGGTTTCGGCCGACGGCAAAACAATGAAGGATGAGTTTGTAGATTACACCGGCACTTCGCCCGCCGGCGGCACCCGCGCATATTCCCGAGTCGCAGCCGGTCCCGCTGGCGCTCATGCGCTGTCGGGCTCGTGGCGTACCAACGGTGAGGGCAGCGAATTTTCGAGCGACTTACTGACGGTGATTTACAAGGAAACTCCTAACGGGCTTACCATGAGCACGCCCACCGGTCAGAGTTACGACGCCAAATTTGATGGCAAGGAATACCTCACCGCCGGCGATCCCGGCAAGACCATGGTTTCCCTGAAACGCATCGATGCGCACACGATTCAAGAGACCGACTCCCGCCAGGGTAAGGTGACCGATGTCATTCGGTTCAAGCTGTCGGACGATGGCAGAGTGATACACGCGGTCGACGAAGACAAAGCACGCGGCACGACAATGAGCTTTATGATGGGAAAGAAGCCTACTTAAACCGCGGTAATCTTGTGCCCTGCAGCTGAATCCAGATCCGCGTCTTCCAACGGGCCCAGATGTCTTACGCTACAGCGCTGTTCCGTCCACAGCCCTGAGCGGATCTGGTCTAAAATCTTGGTTGCTATGTTTGGAGAGGTGGCAGAGTGGTTGAATGCACCGGTCTTGAAAACCGGCAAACCCGCAAGGGTTTCGTGAGTTCGAATCTCACCCTCTCCGCCAATATGCGACGTCCGCGTTTGACCTAGGCTAATGGAATGGTCGCCCCTTTCTGATACGGCATCGAAGTGCCAAAGTGGAGCTGTAAGTCAACCATTGATCGAAAGGAGCGACCGACATGAAGATTACGACAGCTGGGATAGATCTGGCAAAGAACCTGCAACAGGTGTATGGCGTGGACGAGCGCGGCAAGGCGGTGCTCAAGAAGCAACTTAAGCGCAGTCAGGTACTTTCATTCTTTGTGAACCTTCCGCCGTGCCTGATTGGGATGGAAGCGTGCGGCGGCGCGCATCACTGGGCGCGCAAGCTTCAGAAGTTGGGACACACGGTGAAGCTCATGGCGCCGCAGTTTGTCAAACCCTACGTGAAGACGAACAAAAACGATGAGGCGGACGCTGAGGCGATCTGCGAAGCAGTGAGCCGGCCCAATATGCGCTTCGTTCCAATCAAGAACGGCGAGCAACAGGCGGTGTTGGCGCTACACCGTGCGCGGCAAGGGTTTGTAAGAGCGCGTACGGCACAGGCGAATCAAATCCGCGGACTCTTGGCCGAGTACGGGATCGTCATTCCACAGGGAATCTGCCATGTCACCAAACGCCTGCCGGGCATCCTCGAGGACGGCGAGAGTGATCTGCCAGGTATGTTCCGTCAACTGTTGCAACGACTCGGTGAGCACCTCAAGGAACTCACGACGGGTTGGCACGACGGGTCGCGCGGTTTACTTTTTGAGTAACCGCTGTGAAGGGAGCAATCTTCACCCGCGATTGGCGGGTCGGATAGCGGAAATTGGCAGAGCCGATGGGAGAGCGAAAGATGACACCCAAACGGATCATGCGCCTTCTGTCGGCCAGTTCTTCAACAGCGGAAGGAGCTCATGAAGAAGTGCTGGCTCGTGATACTGCACCTCGCCGCGGTGACAGGCCTCGGCGCGTGCGGCGGTGGGAGCGGCGGGCCACCTCCGGTCGCCTCCCAGTTCCTCTATGCCTCCGTCTACATCGAGAACGCCGGCGTCCTTACCTCGGCAGGCATTTATGTCTTCAGTGTCGGTTCGGCGAGCGGCGCGCTCAGTGCCGTGACGGGCTCACCCTTTGCGCCCACCGCGGGGGGCGGCCCGATTGCAATCACTCGTGACTCGAGGTTTCTCTACTCGGTGGATGCAAGCGGCAAGCTGCTCGCGTTCATGATCCAGAGGGATGGCTCGTTGAGCCCCGTATTCGGGTCTCCCTTTGCGAGCCCCGAGCGACCGGAGGTCCTCGTCGCGCACCCCACGGCGGACTTCCTGTACGCATCCGGAGCGTCGGGCAAGGTGCTGGCGTTCAAGATCGATCCGACAAGCGGCGCAGCGAGTCTGGTTTTCTCGATCGATACCGGCGGCATTATCCCCTACGGCGCTGGCATCACCCCCGACGGGCAGTATTACTACCAGGACTCCGATGCCGATGCGCAGGTGGAGGCTTTCTCGATCAATGCGATGACCGGTGCGCTGACCGCGGTCCCGGGCAGTCCGTTTCAGCTGCCTGGCGCAGCAAGTGGCAACCCCGGCAACCTTGTGATCGATTCCACGGGAAAATTTCTCTACGTGGCAAACCTGTTCAGTCTGATGGGTTTCGGCGAACCCACGTGGGCCTACTCGATCGATGCCGCATCGGGTTCCCTTACGGCGGTGCTCGAATCACCTTTTGGCAGCGGCGGCGCCGGAATTGAAGAAACGGCGGCGATTGATGCCTCGGGCAAGTTTCTGATCGTTTCGTTGGCAAACTATAAGTTTCCAGGGACGAATTGCCTCGGTGTGTCCTCGATTGATGCGAATACCGGAGCGCTCACCGCAGTTCCAGGCTCCCCCTTTGGGACCGCGTGCGGGGAGCTCGCCGCCGACCCTTCGGGACCCTATATATACAGCGGCGGCAGCGGCCTCATCACCGCCTACGCCATCGACCCCTCGAGCGGTGCGCTGACGGCGCTCAACAGTGTGAAGGTCTCCGGCGAGGTCAACTCGATCGTGCTCACCCCTTGAGCGGGCAGCGTCCGCCGGGCTTCAGCGTCCGAGTCCGCGTGGACACAAACCCCGCCCAGAGTAGGGGTGACGCGATACACTGTAAAGAAAGGCAAGACGCGGGTGCTGGCGCAGGAGGAAGCGCGGGAGCTCCTGGATTCCCTCGACGCGTCGACCGTCGTGGGCTTACGCGATCGAGCCCTCATCGCCACCATGATCTACACCTTCGGCCGCGTTGGCGCGGTCATCAAGATGCGCGTCGAGGATTACTACACGCAGGGACGCCGGGGCTGGGTTCGGTTGCACGAGAAAGGCGGCAAGCGCCACGAAATGCCCTGCAACCACCATCTCGAAGCCTATATCGACGCCTAAATCAGCGCCGCGAGCATCGCAGATGATTTGAAAGGGTATTTATTTCGCAGCACGCGCGGCAGGACTCGGCAGTTGACCACCAATCCCCTCGCCCAGGCCGATGTGTATCGGATGATCCGCCGAAAGGCGCTGGGTGCGGGGATCAAGATGAGAATTGGGAATCACACTTTTCGGGCGACCGGCATCACGCAGTACCTGCGCAACGGCGGCCGGCGCGAGCTCGCCCAACAGATGGCGGCGCATGAATCGCCGCGCACGACGGCGCTCTATGATCGGCGGGATGATGAGGTAGCGGTGGATGAGGTGGAGAGGATCGTCATCTGACCGCAGTTGACCCTTTATGCTGCCGGTCGGGACTGGCCGCTTACGGGCAAGTCAATCCTCTGATCCTCGCTTCGACGAGTGACCGAAAGTAGGTCAACAGGTCACTTCTTCTCAAGCCGCACCGCTCTCCTGATCACTCCCAATACGACACGCCAGGATGGATAGGTTATAGATACCTCGTCGAAATGGCTCGCACCAGGCAATACAACAGTTTCCGCAGAGTCGCCCCGTCTACGAACACGATCGGCATAGTCTCGCGCGTCTTGTGGGGATGCGAATTTATCGAGTTCTCCGTTGATGAACACGGTATGGCTGCCATTTGGCGACAACTCAATGGGAGTGGTATCCGCGTATACGTCCTGACGTTCAGCACTGGGAACTCCGGTTACCTGGGATATTGAGTATCCACAGGCATCCTGAAGATGTTCCGCATAGGGCCGGAGATCGCCGAGGCCGCCCATAGCGACGACGTTCCGCACCGGAATTGACCGAGTGTCGTGGAGCGGACTTGATGCCGGCACCAGAGCACGCCCCGCTATCCATAGAGCAAGGTAAGCGCCGGACGAATGCCCTACGGCGACGATCCGACCAATGTCGAAATGTCGATTTTCTGCCTGTGCGGCAAGCATATCGAGCGCCGCGTTGACGTCCTGAAACGTCCCGGGATATCCGCCACCGGGTTCATCCAATCCGCGATATTCAATGCTCCAGACAGCAATGCCCTGGGAACTGAGTGCGGCAGCGATACCTCGCATCTGCGGCATGCCTTGATACTCGTTCTTGAAGCAACCGCCGTGGATCAACAACACCACTGGGAATGGCCCGGGACCATGAGGCTGGAACAGCTCAACAAATTGATACGGCGAGCGTCCATAGGACAATCTTTCATTCGGGTTCGGCCCTGAAAGCTTCATGTAATCGGCCAACGTCGCGGGCTTGTGGGTGCCGTGAGCAACGCCAACGACTGCGCAGAGCAGCCCGATCGCTATGATCCTAAGCCGCATGGCATCCCTCTTCATCACGCGGAGGTCCGTCCTGAGTGTCGCCGAGTCGTGACTACTTCTCCAGTCGCGGCGTAATTGTGCCTCGTGTATCGCTCCGCTATATCCAAATATCCGAGATCGCGCACCGGGAATGACAGCTTGGCGGCGCCCATTCTTACCCGGCGAATGTCTCAAACTGGCCGCCAGCTGACGGATTGGCCTCTACTTCCGGTTTTGACCACCCCTTCCTGCCATTGGCGAGCGGCAGCTATCGGGCGGGCTGATGTTGAAACGAGTGCGAATTGCGTCTGCACAATCGGAGCAAAAAAGGGCGCTGTCGCTCCTTGTCATGGACGCCTGAGGAATCTCAAGTAGAAAGCTGCGAACACCAAGACAATGCCAATATTCACTGTCAGCCGTTCCCAGAATCGGTTTCTGAAGAACGCGAAATCCACACCGACTATGACGGCTGCCATTGCCACCACGTAAAGCGCGACAGCGACCTGCCTGCCCATTTCAGCTTGCATGGCCTTTATCGTAACGGAAGGGGCGAATGTCCGGAAAGCAGACCATGCTTCGGGTGAGTTTTGCGACCAGCCAATGGCTCAAGTTGACCCGCTGCCGCCTATCACGAACGTCCGCTGGCCGGCATCGAAAATCGCCGTGGCGCACGCCTGCCGGCCAGTCGTTGAGGGTGCCTGTCGGACAAGTGCGGATGACGCTGCGCTAGGAACAATGCGCATCTCAACAGCCAGGAGTCGGGCGTGTTAGGTCTGGCCTAATGGCACTCGCCCAGTAGGTGCGCAGCCCAATCCAATGCAGCGTCCGTGCGATAATGCCGAAAGCGAGTCTTAGCGTTCAAGAAAAGGGGGATGCGTCGGTGAAGCCGCGGCTCCGCATCTTTGTTTCCTCGCCCGGCGACGTTAAAGCGGCGCGGGAGATCGCGGCGCTGACGATTGAGCGCCTGGCGCAGGACTACGCGCGCTTCTTTACGATCGAGCCCTATCTGTGGGAGTTCGAGGCGATGGTCGCCTCGGGGCACTTTGAGGACTCGATCGAGCCGCCCAGTGCCTTCGATGTGGTGGTGCTGATCGTGTGGTCGCGACTCGGGACGTCGCTGCCGGAGCGCACGGGGGTACGCGAGTATCGCGGCATCGACGGGCGCACACCCGTCACCGGCACCGAGTGGGAGTTTGAGGAAGCCCTGCACGCGGCCCAAAAGAGCGGCGCTCCCGATCTTCTCGTGTATCGAAGCCGCAAGCCCGCGCCCTTCGATACGCGCGACCCGAATCGTTTCGAGGAGCAGCTGCAGCAGCTCAAGGCCTTGAATGGCTTCTGGGAGCGGCACTTCGCCAACCAGGGCCTGTTCATCGGCGCCTACACCTCGTTCACGAGCGACGCCGAGTTCGCAGTGGCTTTAGAGCATCATCTACGCAAGCTCATTGAGAGGCGCATCGCCGCGCGGGGTGCCACTCCGAGCGACATGGCCACCCAGGCGTGGGCGCAGGCGCCCTTTCGAGGGCTCGAGGCCTACGAGTTCGAGCATGCGCCGATCTTCTTTGGTCAGGACGAGGCGCTCGCCAAGGCGATGCTCCAGTTGACTGGGAACGCGGAAGTCGGATCGCCGTTCCTGCTCGTCTTAGGTGCGAGCGGCTCGGGCAAGTCCTCGCTCGTCAAGGCGGGTATCTTGCCGAAGCTCTTCGTGCCGCGACGCATTCCCGGCACGGCGTTCCTGCGACGCGTCGTGTTCCGACCCAGCGATGCAGGAGAGGGGGAGGATCTTTTTGATGCGCTGGCACGGCGCTTAACAACGCGGGTGAGTGAACAGGAGGGCGTATCGGAACTGATTGGACCGGGCCAGTCAGCCGCAATGCTTGCTGCCCATCTGCGCAATGCCACGGTGGAGCCGGCCTATCCGATCGGCACCGCACTCGGCCAACTCACGACGCAGGCGCGTCAGTCGGGCCGCATGCTGGAATACGAGACTGCGAAACTCGTTCTCGTCGTCGATCAGCTCGAGGAGCTCTTCACTAGTGATCGCGTACCGCTCGGCGAGCGATTGCGGTTCGTCGAGCTTCTGGCCAGTCTCGTGCGCTCGGGTCTGGTGTGGGTCCTCGCCACGATGCGGAAGGACTTCTGGCATCGGGCGGACGAGACGCCTGAGCTCGTACGCCTGTCGGAAGGCAGCGGGCGGCTCGAACTTCTGCCGCCCGGGCCTGCGCAGTTGAGCCAGATGATCCGCCGCCCGGCGGAGGCCGCCGGCGTCAGCTTTGAAGTGCATGACACGACCAATGTCCCGCTCAACGAGGTGATCTCCGAGGAGGTCGCCCGAGAGCCCGGCGCGCTACCACTCCTCTCATATCTTCTGGATCAGCTTTACCGAAACGACGTGCTGGAAGCTCACGGGCACACGCTGATCTATGCGACTTATGAGAGCCTAGGCAGGCTTGAGGGCGCGATCGCGACGAAGGCTGAGGCTGTCCTTCAGCGCTGCGCGCCCGAGGATCGTCAGGCATTCGGTTCAGTGCTGTTCTTCCTCGTTGAGATGAGCACGGCTGAAGGCTATGTCGACCGCGCGATCGCGCGGCGGGTTCCGCTGTCCACGTTCCCGCTGGGTACCCCACAAAGGCGATTAGTCGAGGCATTGCTCGATCCGGATGCGCGGTTACTCGTCAGCGATGCGGAGAAAGAGGGAAATCCGACGGTCCGCGTGGCTCACGAGGCGCTCATTTCCCGATGGGGCCAAGCACGGGAGTTCCTCCAGCGTAACGCCGAAGCGCTCAGGATCCGGCACCGGATCGAAGAACGCTACGGACTGTGGTGCGGGCTCGAAGAAGGAAGTCAGAAGGCGATACACCGCGAGACGGGGAGGACGCCTTCACTGGCCGCGAAGCTTGCGGCGTGGCGCTCACGCTTCGGACGAGAACACGGGCTGCTCTCGGACATCGACCTGACGGATGGACGGCGTCTGCTCAAAGAGCACCGAACGGACACCGAACCGCATCTGATCGCCTACATCGAGCGCTCGATATCCGATGACAAACGCATTCGCACTCGGTCGTTTCGCGTGCTCTCTACCGTCGCAATCGTCGTGACGCTCCTCGCGGTCGTGTCGATCATCGCCGGCCTTATCGCCGCGCAGCAGCGCGATCGCGCGCGCACAGAAGCCGCGACCGCCGATCGCACCTCGCGATTCATGGTATCGCTGTTCAAGCTCGCAGACCCCGGCGAGAACCGCGGCAACTCCGTGACGGTGCGCGAGGTTCTCGACCGCGGGGCGCGCGACATCGGTCCGGGCCTCAAGAGCGAACCGCGCATCCAAGCGGACCTCCTCACCGCGATGGGTGAGGCCTACACTGGCCTCGGTTTGTACGATCCCGCCAGGAAGCTGCTCACGCAGGCACAAGTCGATCAGCAAGGGATCAGTGTACCACCCGAGTCCCGGGTCAGGACTCTGATTGCGTTGGGTTCGGAACTCTATCTCGCGGCTGATTACGGCGGCGCGAAGACTCAGCTACGCGGCGCGGTCGAGATCGCACAAAGCCAGCTTCCTGCTGACAGCGTTCTCACGTCGGAAGCGCGTGACGACCTGGCGGACGTGCTGGTTCAGCTCGAGCAGTACCCGGAAGCCGAGCGTCTCTGCCAGGCTGCCCTTAAGGTCGACCGGAAACGAGGCACGGAGGGAATTCCCATTCTGGCGCGGACGCTGAGCACACTGGCGAACGCATTCTACTTCCAGGATCGGCTGGAAGAAGCCGAACCGCCAATGCGCGAGGCCTTGGCGCTGCGCAAGCAGTGCTGCGGCTCACGCGACGCGCGCACCGCGGAATCGATGAACGATCTCGGATCGCTTCTCTATCAGACGGGCCGCTACGCAGAGGCCGCAACCCAGTGGCAGAAAGCGTTGCCGGTCTATCGCGAGGTCTACGGACCCGAGCATCCGGAAGTGGCGACGCTCCTGAACAACCTGGGTCGATCGGCGCTGATGGCCGGCCGTGTCGACGAGGCGATTCCTCTGCTTGAACAGGCCATGCAGATGGACGAGAAGCTGAAGGGGCTCACGCATGACGATCTTGTGCCGCCGCTCAACAGCCTGGGAATGGCGTATCTGTACGAAGGCGACACGGCGCGCGCTCGTATCCAAATCAACCGCGCACTGCAGATCGCGCGTCTACGCAATTCTGTGATGCTGGATCAGGTCGTTTTGAATGCAGCGGACCTGGAATTGAGCGCACACCGGACCGAAGGCGCTTCGCCGCTGTTGGATGAGGCGCGACGGCTGTTGGAAACGCGCTACCCGCTCACCAAGGAACCGGCTGTGCAATGGCGCTATGCGGCCTGGGATGCGGTCAACGCCGACTTTCTGGCACAAGAGCATCGCCCCGACGACGCACGGGCGACGTTTGCGCGCGCGCGAGACGTGTTGGTGAAGCGGTTCGGCCTGCATGGATTTTATGTTCTGCGGTTGGACCAGCGCGCGGCAGCGCAGAATCTGGCAGCCGCGCGGACGAGCAAGCCTGAATGAATCCGCCGCCGCGACCGCGCGCATCGGGCTCAGGAAGATCGTGGCTCGGGGGCGACCGTGGCCGCAGTTAGCCTACCTGACGGTTCCGCGCGGTCTGGCTCCGGGACAGAGATGCACGCCCGCTTCTCTGCGTCACCCCATACTGCCTTATTCCGGCATCGCGTCTCGCCGGTGCGCCTCGGTCCACCCGGGGGGGAGTCCCTTAGTCAGAACGAAAGTCAGAGCAAACCCACCAGATGATGAGGGCGCTGAATTATACCCAAGCAGTTCCCCGTGAGGGCCGAACAAGAAATCGTTCGTACTGTCGCATGGGCTGCCAACTCCACCGGCGCCATTGAAGACATACTTCTTTCCGAACCAAGTGAAGGAGGGCGCAATGGGCTTGAATACGTTGTCGCAAGCGCTCCCCGGGGAGGTTTCGTAGTTGAATAGGATCTCGTAGTCGCCGAAATAACCGGCGGCGGCGAGTTTAAACACTTCTACCATAGCAACAATCGAAACGTTGGAGGGAAAGTTGGTTGTCTCTAACCCTAATAGGCCGGATGGGCCTGTCGCGGCCATTGACAGATCGACCCACGTGTATATCGCGTTACTCGTATAGTCTAGGGGCGTGAGCATCGTGTCAGGCGGAGGCGCATCGCATGCCAAGACTGGGAAATTGAGTCCCGATTTGAGACGGTTCCTCTCGCGGGTGCCGGCGAGATCTACATCTACCGAAAGACTCCCTGTCGAGGGCACGACCTGCGAGCAGGTCGTGTCCTCGTCCACGCTAATACCCCGCGCGTGGCTTGGCAGCGCGAAGAACCACGCAGCCAGGCCAAGCACACAAACAAACGGAAGGCGGAATTTCATCGCTGTCCCCTGTCCCTAAGTTTTGGCTTTCTTGAGGCCAACTGTCAGCAACCCGCTTGTGTGAATAATGCTCCGGGCCGCGTCCGATTCGCAAGTCTCGCAATGGTCAGACCGAACTCTGAGCAGAGCGCGCGCCGTATGCTCAGTACGCCATAAAATCAGTTAGTTGCACAGGACTCCTGCGCCGCAAGCGTCGATTGCACATCGCGACGCATGACCAAGTCACGTTGAGGATCGTCACCAAGCCTGAAGATATGCTCCCCCACGACGTCAAACCCCCATTTTCGATAGAAGGCCAAGCCTCTTAGATTTCGCTCCCACACTCCGAGCCATAGCTCCGCGGAGCAGGCGGCCTCGGCTCGAGCAAGAACGTGCGCCATGAGATGATGGGCCAATCCGGTCCCATGATGCGAAGCTTCCACGTAGAACCTCTGGATTTCGACCGGTCGCTCGCTCAAGACAACCGACGATGCCGCGTCGAGCCGCAACTGTACGTACGCGACCAATCTCTTGTCGGCTTCGGCGACCCACGTCTCGCGACTTGACTCACGAATCTCGGCGAGTTGCAAAACGTGTCCGTAATTCGCTGCGCAATGCAGCTGCATGTTCGCAGGGCTATTCGACTCTGCGAACGCAGCGCGAAATGTTCTTTCGGCGAGCACCGAAAGCGCGAGTGCGTCATCGTCCTCCGCTCGCCGAATTCGGATCGCAGCCTGCATCAAGCAGCCCCGTTATTCAGATGCTTTTGGTCGCCGCCCACGCCCGGGCATTGCGTCCGCTTTCGGGAAGCCTACCTGAGCGCTGGAACTTCCGCTCCTGGCCGGACTGAGCCGTTCGCGCGCATTTCACGCAAAAGGTCACTTCCTGACCCGGTGCTGCCTGTCACGAGCGTCCGCTACCAGGGTGCGCCGTGGAAAGGCGGCGTTTTCCAGTGGGTGAGAATCCCACCCGGCAACTGCTCCAGCCGGATGCAACCGGAGCAACTGTGGAGGTAACGAAACGGTTGAAGCCTTCGGTGAAGCTGTCACGAAATACGGTGACGGTGCGAGTGTGCAGGCCGTAACGCGAGTGAACGCCGAGCAAGCCTCGAAAAGGACGATGCGCAGGCTGACCCGAATCTTGGATCGGGGAAAGCTGATACGGCTGGGGAAGCGAGCAGACGTGGCACCCAGTCGCTGCGCCGGGGTATTGGCGAGGGCATGTACACAAGGGAAAGCGCACGCAACACGGGAAGCCCCACGACGTGGTCAGCGATGACCAACCGGACGCCCGCGAGGGATGGGCCGGGCGTCATGGGGTGACGGAGAGGCTCGTATTACCGATGAAGTCGGGTAATGCCGGCGGAGGGAAGGGGCCTCAGTTCAGGACAAACGCAAAGACGTAGCGAGGGACAGGAGATTGGGCAACCTATCAACTCCGAAAAGTGTTCAAAAGCTGCAGAGGGCGTTACACGCGAAAGCGAAGACGGAAGCCGGGTACCGCTTCTACGCCTTGTACGACAAGATCTATCGCGAGGACATCCTGGTGCATGCCTATGCCCAGTGCCGCTCCAACAAGGGGGCGCCGGGTGTAGACAGGCAGGACTTTGCGGATGTCGAGAAGTACGGGATCGGGCGGTGGCTCGGGGAACTGGCGCTTGCGCTCAAGGAGGAGACGTACCGACCGGATCCGATCAGACGAGTGTATATCCCGAAAGCCAACGGCAAACTCAGGCCGCTGGGCATCTCGACTCTGCGTGACCGGGTGTGCATGACAGCAGCGATGCTGGTGCTTGACCCGATCTTCGAAGCTGACCTTCCAGCCGAGCAGTACGCCTATCGGCGGGGCCGCAATGCCCAGCAGGCGGTGACCGAAGTGGAAGAGACACTGTTCTATGACCATCCGGAAGTAGTGGACGCCGACCTCGCGGACTACTTCGGTAGCATCCCGCACACCGAACTGATGCTGTCGCTCGCGCGGCGCATCGTGGACGGGCGTGTACTGCATCTGATCAAGATGTGGCTGGAATGTGCCGTCGAAGATACCGATGACAAAGGCCGGAAGACGCGCACGACCGAGGCCAAGGACAGCGGTCGCGGCATCCCGCAGGGTTCGCCGATCTCACCACTGCTGGCAAATCTCTATATGCGCCGGTTCGTGTTGGGATGGAAGAAGCTCGGCTTTGAGGAAAGCCTCGGCTCTCGCATCGTGACCTATGCCGACGATCTTGTGATCCTGTGCACGCGTAGCAACGCCGACGAGGCGCTGACCCGAATGCGCGAGCTCATGAGGAGACTGAAGCTGACCGTCAATGAGGAGAAGACACGAATCTGCACGGTTCCGGAAGGGACGTTCGACTTCCTGGGTTACACGTTCGGGCGGATGTATCAGCGGACGACTGGCAGAGCCTATCTGGGTATGCGGCCGTCCAAGAAGAGCATCCGGCGCACGGTGGAGAAGATCCATGTGCTCACGGCCCACTCGATGACGTGGCAAGACACCACAGAGCTGGTGAAACAGTTGAATCGCACGCTGCGCGGCTGGGCGAACTACTTCAAAGTAGGTACCGTCCGCCCCGCGTATCGGGCCCTCGACAACTACACCGCTGTGCGGTTACGCCGGTGGTTGCGCCGCAAGCACAAAACGGGGCGACGCCGGGGCGGGACTTATCCACTCTCGCACCTGTACGGGTACTTCGGTCTCGTACGCCTCACACAGCTTGGACGCGGCCCGTCGTGGGTGAAGGCGTGAGGTTCTGTCCGAGAGCCGGATGCGGGAGTTCCGCACGTCCGGTTCGATGAGCGGGGTGTGAAAACGGAGCGACGGCGAGGGCACTTGGGCACCGCCAGACGAAAGAGGCGGCAACAGACAACCCGAACCTAATGTCACCGCGTCACATCCCGACTCTACAAGGCTTGCATCCCACCTTGCGGCTTACGGCTCGCTCCCTCGTTTGTGAGATTGTCCGTCCGGTTGTGATTCCCTAGAGTCGGCTCGGTGGCTCGGTACAAACCACCCGAAGAGCAGAAGTTCAAGTAAGTTTCGGAGCCTGCCCCGTCTCTTTGGTCTAACTCCAGTTGCTGGCGTTGACTGTTGCGCTTCAAAATCCCGCACGAGTTCTAACGCCTCCGCGGCCTTTTCCTCCGGGACCATGATGTCTCGAGTGTTATAGGCGTTAATCTGAACGCCAGGGAGTAGGCCACCGATGCCCCCACCTCGTACAAAGCTGGGAATTCCACGAGCATCAAGCATCGCTACAATCGTAGCAATCTCGGCGTCGGATTCGGGCGACACTAGCCTAATGAGCGCCAAGGAA
>Ga0210394_10003954_pt1 | contig 17813 bp, 14 predicted proteins | sample IncBWC12MmetaG_FD_160121 | JGI IMG/M metagenome (GOLD analysis project Ga0210394, IMG submission 160121) | Forest soil microbial communities from Barre Woods Harvard Forest LTER site, Petersham, Massachusetts, United States - Inc-BW-C-12-M | ecosystem: Environmental > Terrestrial > Soil >... | reverse complement strand
TCTGCTCCCGCTTTAGGCACTTGAACCGCTTTCATCTTTGCCACTTTGTCGTTCCTTTCGTTAGCGATTGTTGTGTTGGTATCGGTGACCGAGAGACGGGAACATCGACCACGTTGGCTCACCATCCACTGCGTGTAGCAGGACTTCGGGTCAAGAGCACCCCGCTCACGACCAAGCCCCACACCAAGCCGATGGCGGGCGAGACGAAGCGCGAATAGATGCCGTCCGGTGCCCAGAATCCGCCGCTCAGCCAGGTGGTGCCGCCTAGCAAGACGAGCACGACGGCAGCGACCCCGCCCGCGAAGAGCGCGTTCGAGATCAGCCGGGCCCGCCAGAGCCCAAACGCCGCGGCCATGATAAGCATCGCGCGCGGGAACGAAGTCAACACGAAGCCTGCCCAGACGAAGTCGTTCAGGCCCGATGTGAGCATGTGACTTCCCGAGTCGGCGATGGAGTACGCGAGGGCTGCGACCAGCGCGATGAGCAAGAGGAAAAACGCTCCGAGGGCGGCACTGGAGGCGGTCGCCGCCGCGCCCCAACCGTCTTGTCCCGCATCCGCCAGGGTGGTCCTGAGCGCCGCCGCGAACCACATGAGATTGAGGATAGCCAAGCCGTAAAACACGGCCGCGATCAGAATCCGCATGCGATCGCCGCCGTAGAAGGCGACGAGTGCGTCGGCCGATGCGCCGACCTGCAGTTGAGAGCCGTAGAGGATGTATGCGAGGATGAAACAGCCGACGGACTGGATGCCAGCCGTCCGCCACAAGCGTTCCCAGAACGCACGGTTGGTATCCACGCCGGTGGATGAGATCATAGCTTTGGTGGATGTGCTCATGTGACTCCTTTCTGACTGAAAGTGAATTCGGAAGCCGCGCCTCCGAAAGGGGATCGGCGGGCGGCGCAATTCTACAACTGAGTTAGCTGTATAGTCACTTAAATCCCGGAAGGGACGATGTGTCACCGAATCCTGGCTGATGAGATAACCGTGTCGGCTCCTTTCTTCCGAGGCGGGTGGCGCACATCTGTTGTCGTTTCCTAACGAGTGAAAAGTCAAAACCCTGGGTGCCCTATTTCTCGCGTCTTTTGCGAGAAGTGGGATTCAACCACGATCACAACTTTTGAACCCATAGGGGACAGATTTTCTCTTCGAGCGAGATCCCACGTTTGCCAAAAGCAGGCAAACATGGGGCACCCCAAGTTTGAAAGTGAGTGCTCCCCTACCGCGGGGAAATGAAATTCAGCAGATGTCGCACGTACGCATCCGAAATCCAATTTGCCCACGAATGTTGGCAAACAGCTTTTGCAGAGATCCGAAGTCGGCCGATTGGAACGATAAAGGGTATCTTCTAAGCTTGCGCATCATGCATTCCATATGCTGCGCGAGGCGCAAGGCCGGAGGTTGTGCGGGACAATCCGGGTCGAAAAGCGAGTGGATGCGGTCATCCACCTACGCCTGTCATGATGGGTCAATTAGTCAAAAAATCGCCATTCCACCAGTTGGCCGCACCGCCAGCCCCGTTTAATCCCCTATTTCCCCGTGTGATGCTGGTCACGCACGTTTGTGACACAGCGGATTGACGGCCCCGCCGCCTCCGGCATATCCTTGATATTGAAATTGAAATTCATTTTCAATATCATAATTTTCTATTACTATGGGTAACTCGTAAATGCTGCAAGCCTTCATCATCACGCTGCGGGAGGGGGTTGAGGCCGCACTGATCGTTGGGATCACGCTCGCCTATCTCGCCAAGATTGGCCGCCATGACCTGCGTAAGGCGGTTTATGCGGCGCTGGGTGCTGCCTTTTTGGGCAGCATTGGCGTGGCGATTGTGATTTCGCGACTGAACTGGAATGAAGACGTGTTCGAGGGCTGGATCATGCTGGCCGCCGCTTTCTTCGTCATCACCATGGTGATTTTCATGATGAGGACGGGACGCAAGCTGAAGGGCGAAATTGAGGGCAAGCTGGGGTTGCTGGCGGGCGCGGGTGCGGGAAACGACGCGCGGATCGGGCTGTTCTTTTTTGTATTTCTGATGGTGCTACGCGAGGGTGCCGAGACCGTGCTGATGCTTTCGGCAGTTTCGTTGAACTCCACCGAATTGATGAGCTTTCTGGGAACGCTGCTGGGCGTGCTGGCAGCCATTGCTTTTGGCGTCATGTTCGTCAAAGGGACGTTCCGGATTAATTTGCAGAAATTTTTCCGGGTGACGACTGCGATCCTTTTCCTGGTGGCGGCGCAATTGATAATTGCCGGTCTGCACGAGCTTTCCGAGAGTGGCGTGATTCCATCGTCGAAGCGCGAGATGGCACTGATCGGTCCGATCGTGCGCAACGATCTTTTCTTCTTTGTTACGATTTTCGCTTTGGCGGCTTTGATGGTGTTGTTTGACGCCAAGCGTCGTGAGCCGGCCACGGAGTTGGCCTCCCCGGCGGAGCGGCGGAAGGCGGCATGGTCGGCGCGCCGCGAGCGGCTTTGGATGGCATCAGTCTACGTTTTTTCGTTCATCTTTATTGCTATGCTGACCGCCGAGTTTGTCTACGCCAAGAGCCAGAGCGCTCTATCGCCGGCGACGGAAGTCAGCTTTGTACACGGCCAAACGACGATTCCGCTGGCGCAGATTTCTGATGGCGATTTGCACCGCTTCCAGGCGCAAGAGAATGGAACATCGATTCGCTTCTGGCTGTATCAGAAGCCGGATGGCAAGATCGCTACGGTTTTCGACGCTTGCGAAATCTGCGGCGCGGTGGGCTTCTATAAATCCGGCAATGGAGTGGTTTGCAAGAACTGCGCGGCGCCGATCAATCCGCAGTCGGTGGGCACGGCCGGTGGCTGCAATCCGATTCCGCTCAAAGCGACGCAGACAGCTGACTCCGTGATTATTCAGGAGGCGGACATCGCGGCCGGCGGCCACGTGTTCGAGAAGCAATAGCGGATGTTTGCCCGGCTCGTCTACGAATCCTTCCGGCGCCAGAAGCGGCGCAAACTACTGGCTGGCGCGGCCATTACCCTGGGCGTCACCGTAGCCACGGCGATGATCGCGGTGGCCACCGATATTGGCGACAAGATTAATCGTGAGCTGCGCACCATCGGCGCAAACCTGCTGGTAACCCCACAAGAAGACACATTGGATGTGGAGATTGGCGGCGTCAATCTGAAGCCGCCTACGGACGGCGCTTTCCTTAGCGAAGCTGATCTGCCGAAAATCAAAGGAACTTTCTGGCACAACAACATTACTGGGTTCGCGCCGATGCTGCCCGTGAGCGTGGAGGTGCAACGCGACGGCAAAAGTGAGAACGCGACGTTGCTCGGGACTTATTTTGCCAAGCGTGTAGTTTTTGGCAAAGAAGAATTCAACACCGGGGTGCGATCAACGCACCCATGGTGGCGGGTGGTTTCCGGAACATGGCCCGACGACAGTTCACGCGACGTTTTGCTGGGAGAGCGACTGGCGGCGAGGCTTGCGATGAAGACAGGAGATCAGATTGTGGCCTCAGGTCGCGAACTGCATGTGAGTGGAATCCTTTCAACCGGAAACAGCGAAGACGATCAGATTGTGGCGCCGCTTTCGTTGGCTCAGGAGATTCTCGGCAAGCCGGGTGCGGTGCGCCGAGTCTACGTGAGTGCGCTCACCAAACCCGAGGACGCTCTCGCCCGCCGCGATCCCAAAAGCATGTCTGGCCCGGTGTATGACCGGTGGTATTGTTCGCCGTATCCGCAGTCGATTGCGTTTCAGTTGCAGGAGGCAATTCCGCACTCGCACGCGGAGCAGATTCGCCAAGTCGCGCAGAACGAAGGCGCGGTGCTCACCCGCATTGAGGGTTTAATTTTTCTCGTAACGCTGGCCGCGCTGTTTGCCTCTGCGTTGGCCGTCTCTGCGGCGATGGCTACAGCCATCTTCGAGCGGCGAGCGGAAATCGGCCTGATGAAGGCTCTGGGAGCGGGGAGGCTTGCGGTTGCGTCCGTTTTTTTTGCCGAAGCGACGTTGCTCGCGCTGATTGGCGGCTTTGTGGGGTTCGGCGCCGGCAGTTTGTTGGCATACCAGATCGGCCGGTCGATTTTCAATTCGGAGATTGCCGTCCCGCCTGTACTCTTGCCGGTGATTCTGGCAATCGCGGTCATTGTTACGTTTGCGGGAAGTGCAGCGGCGATCAGCAAAGCTGTAGGGCTTGACCCAGTGTTCGCCCTGCGAGGGGAGCTGTGAGCACGGGCGTTTCTCAATCCGCGCAGGAAGTGGCCGCTGGCCGCGCGCAGTCGCCGCATACGTCCATGTTTTTCCGAATGCTGGTGCGAGCCGCGGTGCTTCGCCGTGGGCGCGCAGCGGCGGCTCTGTTTGCCATGGTTGTAGCCGCGGCCGTCGCAACCGCGATGCTGAATCTATACATCGATGTGCAGGCTAAGCTGCGCCGCGAGTTCCGGAACTATGGGGCAAACATCATTCTGGTGGGAAGAGACGGCGCTTCCCTTCCCGCGGACGCCCGCTCGCAGGTGGAATCCGTGCTTGCTGGCCGGGGAGTGGTCGCACCTTTTGCGCTGGTGGTTGCGCGCACCAGCGACGGTCAACCGATTGTGGTTGCGGGCACGGATTTCGACCGGGTCCGCCAACTTGACCGCTGGTGGTCGGTAAGCAACTGGCCTTCTGCGCCGCAGCAGGCGCTGGTCGGAGTCCGAGCGGCTTCGGTGGTCTCGCCGAAAAATTTGCCTTTTGATTTGAGCTTTCAGGGACATGTAATTCACCTTACTTCCGTAGGAACCGTACAGACCGGTGCGGCTGAAGACAGCCGCGTCTATCTTTCTCTGGCGGATTTTGTTGCATGGACAGGAGTTCAGTCATCGACCATTGAGGTTGCGGCAAACGGGACGCCGGAAGAGATTACCGCAATCATGCGGCAACTAGAGCAGGCCATCCCGGCAGCGGACGTACGCCCAGTGCGGCAAATTATGGAGGGCGAAGCGCGCGTCCTGGGCAAGACACGCGCGACGTTGCTGGCGGCCGCTGCCTTGATCATTTTGACGGCAGCGCTTTGCGTGCTCTCTACGCTGATGGGATGGGTCTTCGACCGACGGCGCGACTTCGCCATTATGAAAGCGCTGGGTGCTTCGGATCGTTTGTTGAATGGATTCTTCGCAGCGGAGGCGGCGGGCTTGGGCGCAGCCGGGGCGGTGATTGGATTTATTCTGGGTATCGGCATCGCCGCGTGGATTGGGCGGGTGAATTTTCATGCGCCGGTGGTTCCGCGCTTCAGCATCCTGCCTTTTGTCCTGGCTGGTAGCATGGTGGTGACGTTGCTTTCCGCAATCCTTCCGATTTCGCTATTGCGACGGGTGCAGCCGGCGGTCATTCTGAGGGGAGAGTGAGATGATTCAGGTCAAAGACGTAAGCAAACTCTTCCAGGCCCAGACTGCGGGAAACGATTTGAAGGACGGCAAGAAGAGCGAGAACCGGCCGATTCATGCGCTCGACCATATTTCCCTGGACGTTGCCAAGGGCGAATGGCTCTCGATTATGGGCCCGTCGGGGTCGGGTAAATCGACGTTGGTCAATCTGATTGGCTGCCTCGACCGGCCTACTGCGGGCGAGATCTGGCTGGACGGACAGAACGTCGCCGGCATGTCGTCGGCCGAACTGAATCGGGTGCGTGCCGAGAAAATTGGATTCGTGTTTCAACAGTTTCATCTGATTCCGTTTCTGACCGCGGTGGAGAACGTGATGCTGGCGCAGTATTTTCACAGCACGACCGACCAGGGCGAAGCGATGGAAGCTTTGACGCGGGTAGGTCTGGGCGACCGCGCGCATCATTTGCCGTCGCAGCTTTCGGGAGGCGAGCAACAGAGAGTCTGCATCGCGAGAGCGCTGATCAACGATCCGAAGATTATTCTGGCCGATGAGCCTACGGGAAATCTCGACGCGGTCAATGAGGAAATTGTGCTGCGATTGTTGCGCGAGTTTCACCAGCAGGGGCGCACGATTGTGATGGTCACCCACGACCCGGTTGTAGCGCGGCTCGCCGACCGGCGCATCGAGTTCCATCATGGCAAGATCGCTTCGCAGGAAGTGTTTGCCATGGCTGACGAAGAGCAGTTTGACGAAGTGCTCGAAGAACTTTGGGTGCTAGGAGAGCATGGTGAGATTGCTGAAGTCGAGCGCATGGAGGTTCATGGCGCGCTGCCGGTAAGCATGGCGATCGAGAAAATGATTGAGATGGGGCTGGTGATTTCTGCGCCGCATCCGCCAATGGCGCATGGGCACAAGCCGTTTGTGAATCCCTGTCACGATGCGCTCAAGCCCGTAACCGCTTCGCTTGGGGATGGCACGCTTATTGTAGAACTCACGCCTCGCGGCTGCGAGCGGGCCGGCAACATTGTCCGCCGACACCGACTGGCCGAGCGCCTTTTTACCGACAGCCTGGCCATGGACAGCGAATCGGAAATCGAGCAGCAGGCCTGTAAGTTCGAGCATATCTTGTCGCCCGAGGCGACCGACAAAATCTGCAGTTTCCTGGGGCACCCGCGCACCTGCCCGCATGGCGCGCCGATTCCGCCGGGGCCGTGCTGCGGCATCAATTCTGAATTTGCCGGAGCCAGGATTGCCGGTTCCGTCACGCGCAAGGGCGCGTAGAAGGCATGTCGTAGGTTTCCGCGGCATGGGACTGAATATCTTGCGGTTCCCGGTCCCATTTATGGCTATCCTTTGCGGGAACATCGCTGATTATCTCTGAACCACCGTTCTAGAGCGCCCGCGCTGCTATCATCAAGATTCGATTCAAACAAACATGACGGCACGGCGTCCCACCATCGGCGTATTCGATTCCGGCGTTGGCGGCCTGACGGTTCTTAAAGCTTTACTTGAACTAATTCCTGACGCCGATTACGTCTATTTCGGCGATACGGCCCGGCTTCCTTATGGCTCGAAGTCGGTGGAAACAGTGGCTCGATATGCCGTGGAGGCGGCTCATTTCCTTGAGGCACACTCGGCGGGGTTACTGGTCATCGCGTGCAATACGGCGACCGCGCTCGCTCTGGACCGCATCACGGCAGCAACGCGAGTGCCGATCATCGGCGTAATCGAGCCCGGTGCCGCCGCGGCGGCTGCGGTTAGCGGGAACAGGCGAATTGTGGTTGTTGGAACTGAGGCGACCGTCAGCAGCCACGCCTACCTCAGGGCGCTTGAGGCACAGGGCCTGGAGGCGCGGGAAAAGGCTTGTCCGCTGTTGGTTCCACTGGTGGAAGAGGGATGGATTGACCACCCTGTCACCGAGCAAGTCGCGCGGATTTACCTGGATGAAGCGTTCGCCGACGGGTTCCGCGAGGCGGATGTTCTGCTTCTCGGTTGCACCCACTACCCTTTGCTGAAACCGTTGCTACATCGCATCGTGCCGCCTCAGGTGAAGATTGTCGATTCCGCCAAATCGACCGCTCGCGCAGTCGCCAGCGAACTGCAGAAGTTGCCGCTTCGCGCTTCGGCCGTTCATGAACGGCGCGCGTTGCCGCGTCTCAAGTTCTTCGCTACCGATTCCGTAGAAAAATTCCGGCGGCTGGGAGAGCGATTCTTAGGTCATCCTATCAATGACGTTGAGCATGTGGACTTGAAGGAGTAAGCCGGCGGTTCTTCCGTCCACCGAGCCCGTTTTCCCCACAAAACCATGCATGCCCTAGACAATGTTATCTGGAAGGCGCTGACGACGCGGCAGGCGGAGTTCGCCGAGTCATTCGGCATCGCGTGCAGGTTTGTTCCAGAGGTGTCGCCGCTGGCGGCATTTGAGGAGCGTTCGCGGGAAGGATACGAATCGTTGGCGAGGTTGGTGGGCCTTGGCGGGACCCTCAGACTGTTTCTGGGTACGCCGTATGAGGCGCAAGTGGGTTGGACTCTGCTGAATGCCTCCGCGATGCCGGAGATGGTTTACGAGGGCACCGAGCTGCGTCCGGCGGACAGCCGAGGGCAGCTGTCCCCACATGAAGCAAATGCGGACATTGTTGAACTTGGGTTGGCGGATTCAGTCGAGATGATGGAGTTGACTAAGCTCACCAGGCCTGGTCCCTTCGGCAAACGCACGCACGAACTGGGCACTTACTTTGGAATTCGCCGCGAGGGAAAACTCGTCGCGATGGCCGGCGAGCGGCTGAAGATTCCCGGCTACACGGAGGTGAGCGCGGTCTGCACACATCCGGAGCATACTGGGCGCGGTTACGCTCGTATGCTGACCATGGAGGTGATGCGGCGCATCCTCGACCGGGGGGAGACGCCGTTTTTGCACGTGCGGGAGGGCAATGTTCGCGCGATCCAGTTGTACAACCAGCTGGGATTTGCCACACGAGTGCTGTTGTACACCGTGGGACTGCGGAAGGATGCGGCTTAGCTGATTAACTTCGATTCAACCGACAACTTCGGTCTCAGTACAAATGGAAATCGACTTCGACGGCAATCTCTACGGCAACCGGGTGCCCATCTTTCATACCCGGCTCGAAGCGATACTTTTTAGCAACTTCGATCGCTTTTTCATCCAGCCCCATACCCAGCGAGCTGAGAACGCGCACTTCTCTTGGGACGCCGTCGACCCCAACGATCATGCCGACGAGGCACGTGCCCTGATATTTTGCCTTACGGGCTTCTTCTGAAAATTCTGCTTCCGGCGAGTTAATTGGGCGCGGCGGGCTTACGCCGCCACCTACGCGAAATACGCCTCCGCCAATGCCTCCGCCTCTGCCGGGACCGACACCGGGACCTTCGCCTGATCCGACTCCGCCGCCCGAGCCAGAGCCAATTCCTCCACCTGAGCCGGTGCCGTTCGAGGGCAGCGTTGCACTGGAGGTCGGAAGGCCGAGGTTCGGCATGTTATTCGTGGCCAGCTTTACTTCCGGTGGAATGATAACGGTCGGCTCAACTGCAAGCTTAGGATTCGGATTTCTTACGACCACCATCGGCGGCGTGATCTGCTGCATCGAAAACTTCGGCAAACGTCCCTTGGACGCCTGCAGCACGTCGCGGTCGCCACCACCTCCGCCTCCGCCGGCCTGAGTCGCGGCGGGCTTCAGCGGAATGAAATCTCCGGGATCGACTAACGTGACGGTGGCCTGCGGCTTGGCTTCGACCTTGGGTATCCAGCGGTGCGCCCAAAGTGTTCCTCCGATAATCAATCCCAGCACCACGATATGAGCGGCGGTCGAACCCAGAGCTCCGTCTTTTTTGTAGTTGTAAAAACCCCAGATATCCTTGACCGGGATGGGCTTCGACTCGAGCTTGAGCGGCGGAAGCTTCTTGGGGAAGAAGAATTCGTCGAGGCCGCGAAGCAGAGATTTCCACAGGGGCTCAAACGTGTCGGGAGCTAACAATAGATGAAGTTCGGGCTCCTGGGCAGCGTTCACATTCACTTCGTTCGGATTAACTTCTACGGATGGCATGTTCCCCGATTCAGCTTTCCCGCTAGGACCGTGAGCACAGCGCTTTGGCGACTCCCAGATCGACCGCTCTTCCTAACACAGATGAGCAGCTTTTCCAACGAGTTGCCTGTCACTGTTCCCTAGTTTCAGATTCTCTTGTTTCAGAATACGAACGGGCCGACACGGACCGCTCTGTCGTGCGATCCCCTACGTAAAATTGTACCTCTTCCGTCCGCCTCCGGACAGTGTATTTCCAAATTCCCTGAGCCAAGGGACTAATCCCAGGAATCCTGCTGCGGGCTGTTCTCGCGCGATTTTCACGCTTGCGCCTGCTGTTCGACGCGGCAGCATGGACGTTTCCAGGTGTGGCTCCCTATAATGAGATGATTCAATCATTTGGGAGAAGCCAACCGGGTGCCGCTCGAACTGAAAGCCACCATCAATTTGCCTAAGACTGCCTTCCCGATGAAGGCGAACCTGCCTCAGAACGAGCCGAAAATACTGGCTCGCTGGGAGCAAACGGGAATCTACGAACGCATCCGGCAGGCCCGCAAAGGCTCGCCTACATACATCCTGCACGATGGGCCGCCCTACACCAGCGGGCCGATTCATCTGGGCACGGCGCTGAATAAGTGTCTTAAGGATTTCATCGTGAAGTCGAAGACGATGGCGGGATTCGATGCGCCATACGTACCGGGATGGGATTGCCACGGCCTTCCGATCGAGATCAAGGTTGATAAAGAACTCGGCGGCAAGAAGCTGCAGATGCGTCCCACGGACGTGCGGGCGGAATGCCGCAAGTACGCCCAAAAGTTTCTTGATTTGCAGCGGCAGCAGTTCAAGCGAATCGGTGTCTTCGGGCGCTTCGACCGGCCTTACGCGACCATGAACCCGCAGTACGAGTCGGTCGTGCTTTCGACCTTCTTCTCGTTTTACGAGAACGGATTCGTCTACAAGGGGCTGCGCGCGGTTTATTGGTGCATGCACGACGAAACTGCACTCGCCGAAGCCGAAGTCGAGTATGAGGATCACACCAGTCCAACGGTCTGGGTAAAGTACGCTCTGCTGGACGATCCGGCAAAGATTGACCCAGCGCTGGCCGGGAAAAAGGTTTCGACGATTATCTGGACGACCACTCCATGGACGCTTCCGGCGTCGATGGCCGTGGCGTTTCATCCGGACGAGGATTACGTTGCGCTCGAATCGGGCGGTGAAGTTTATATCGTTGCGTCGAAGCTGGCGAAGGACGTGGCGGAAAAGTGCAAACTCGCAGACCCGCGGGAGCTCGCGCACTTTCCCGGGCGAAAGATGGAGCGGTTGTACTTCCAGCATCCATTTCTGGATCGCAAAATTCTCGGCGTGTTGGCGGATTACGTCACCATGGATACGGGAACCGGCGTGGTCCACACCGCGCCTTCGCACGGCGCTGAGGACTTTGCAACCGGCGTCAAGTATGGTCTCGACGCCACGAGCCACGTCGACGAGAAGGGCATCCTGCGCGATGGGCTGCCCGAGTACAACGGCCAGTACGTTTTCAAAGCGAATCCCATCATCATTGAGCTATTGCGGGAACACGGAGCATTGCTCCACTCAGACAAGTTGGTTCATTCTTATCCGCACTGCTGGCGTTGCCATAATCCAGTAATTTTCCGGGCGACGGAGCAGTGGTTCATCTCGATGGAAACGCCGATGCCCGGCGGGGATCGAGGATCCGTAGGGGGTCGAGGTTCGGAAAAAGACACGCTGCGCACGCGCACGCTCGAAGAGATCAAGCACGTGAAGTGGGATCCATCGTGGGGTGAAGAGCGGCTCTCGAACATGATCGCGACGCGCCCGGATTGGTGCATCTCGCGGCAGCGCGTGTGGGGCGTTCCCATCGCCGTTTTTCTTTGCGAGAGTTGCGGAAAGCCGTTGAACGACTCCGCCATCAACCAAAAGGTTGTCGAACTGTTCGCGCGGTCGGGCGCTGACGCATGGTTCACGCCGGAGCCGGACACGATTCTTGAAGAAGGCATGAAATGTCCGCACTGCGCCGGCACCAAGTTCGAGAAAGAGACGGACATCTTTGATGTTTGGCTGGAATCCGGCGCGAGTTATCTGGCGCTGATCGCCGATGAGCCGACGTATCCCTGGCCGTCCGATCTCTATCTGGAAGGCGGCGACCAATATCGTGGCTGGTTCCAATCGTCGCTTCTCTGCGCCATGGGAACGCACGCCACACCGCCGTACAAAGGCGTGGTTACGCCGGGATGGACGCTCGACGAAAAAGGCCAGGCGATGTCGAAGTCGCGCGGAAATGACGTGGACCCGGTCGACATTGCCTCGCGTCTCGGCGGCGAAGTGGTACGGCTGTGGACGGCATCGGTCGATTTTCGCGAGGACGTGGTTGGCTCCGAAGCACTGATGCAGCGGGTCGCAGAGAACTATCGGAAGATCCGCAATACCTTCCGCTATGTTCTTGGGAATCTTGGGGATTTCAATCCCGATGCCGACGCAGTTCCTTTCGAGAGTATGGAAGCTCTCGATCAGTACATGATACGTCAGACCTCCGCTTTTGCGGCGGATGTGAGGAGTTCGTACGACGAGTTCGCGTTTCACAAAATCTATCATCGGCTGAATCACTTCTGCATCGTGGATCTGAGCGCGTTCTATTTCGATATTCTCAAAGACCAGCTGTATATTTCAGCGCCGAAGTCGCCGGGCAGGCGCAGCGCGCAAACCGCGATCTGGCGTATTGGAGAAGCGCTGGTGCGGCTGCTCGCGCCCATCATGAGCTTCACCTCTGAAGAAGTTTGGGACTATCTGCCGAAGACTGCGGGACGCGCCGAGAGCGTGCATCTGGCGTTGTTTCCGACTGCGGCTGAGATTCTGGGCGATGCCCAAACTATCGCGGGCACTGCACCTTCCGCTGGATTTGCGGACGATAAGACGGGCGAAGATTGGACGACGCTTCGCATGGTGCGCGACGAGGTTCTCAAGGCTCTCGAAGATGCCCGCAACAACAAACTGATCGGCACCGGGCTCGAGGCGCAGGTAACTGTGGCTGCTGCGGATCCGGTTTATTCTGTGCTGTCGCGACACGCGAGCCAGCTTCGTTATTTGTTTATCGTTTCCGCGGTGAACCTCGTGCAGGCGGCGGGCAATGGCACGGGAGGCGTGCGCGTCGAGGTGAAGAAAGCGGATGGATTGAAGTGCGAGCGCTGCTGGAATTATTCGACTCACGTCGGCGAAGACAAGACCTATCCGACAGTCTGCGAGCGCTGCAGCGCGGTGCTGGAAGAGCTTGATGCGTCGTAGGAAACTGCTTGTACGGATCGACTGACTTGTGAACTGGCGAAAGCTGCGAACGTTCCTGCTCACGCTGCTGGTTCTGTCCCTCATCCCTGCCACGCGTTACTATCAGATCGATGTACCGCTGGTGGGCTTTCTAAGAGGCTCTCAAATTGATCCGCTCACGTTGCACCTGGCCGGGGAGTTTGTCGAGAGCAACCTTGGAACTGAACAAGACGCCGACGGCTCGGTCACGGTACGTATGATCGCAGAGCAATACCTGTTCATCCCCCATTGCATTGTCGTTCCGGCGGGAGTTCCGGTTCATCTTCGCGTCACCAGCGCCGATGCTGTGCATTCCCTCGCTATCAACGGTACAAACTATAAAGTCGAGGTGCTGCCGGGCTCGATTGCCGAGGCTCAGCTCCAGTTCCCGCAGCCCGGCGAGTACGCCATGCCCTGCCGCGAGTTTTGTGGAGCGGGACACTACGCAATGCGTTCACGATTGCAGGTGGTAGCTCGCGATCAGTTCCCGGTACTACGGGCTGGAGAAAGGGGAAACTGTGCTCCGCAATAACCGGCTCTCTATCTCCAGTGAAAGGTTCCCGTGGTTTACTACAGCTATAGCTCTGAGCTTAGTCGTAGCTTGCGGACTAGGTTCGCTCCAGGCACGCGACAATCCGCCGGATCGAGTTCCCTCCTACGTATCGTGGACTTCAGAAACGATTGCAGCAGCTTCCGCCGGAGACGCCTTTCGCGGAATGCTTCTTGCGAAGCGATGTGACCATTGTCACGGCGCGGAAGGCTTCAGTCAAAGTGCGGCGACTCCGAATCTCGCAAGCATGGATACCCTGGCAGTCTTCAAACAGTTGGAGGACTTTCGAACTCATAAGCGAGTGTCGCGGGCGATGAATCCCATCGCGGAATCGCTTTCGCCGCGGGATGTCGTGGATGTGGCAGCTTACTACGCAAAGGTGCCGGTGTATGCCGATCCCCAAGATAACCGCGCATTTCCTCAGGCGAGGCCGGAGCACGGTCATGAGACCACGGCATTGCATCTGATTTCGTTTGGAGACGGCGAACGCGGCATCCCGCCATGCCAGGCGTGCCATGGTCCGGTTGCCTACCGGCCGGGAGTTCCGTCGCTGGCGACACAGAATGCCGATTATGTTTTGCAGCAACTCGACGCCTTTGCGAGCGGCGGTCGCTCCAACGACATCAACATGCCGATGCGGACTATCGCGAGATTGCTCACCGAAGACGAGCGGCACGCCATTGCGGAATACTACGGGTCAGGGCTGGGATTGCAGCAGGGAGGTTCTACGGGGCAGAGGTAGGGCGAGTGCGCGGATTGCGGGAGGGGAAGCAGATTCCTCACCGCGCTCTCGCGCGGTTCGGAATGACAACCATATTGAAACAACAGCGCTGAACCAGGTTTTACCGCAATTCTTCCATCGCGGCTTCGAGCGCTTCCCTGCCGGGGCGCGTCACCGATTCTGGGAGCGTGGCCAGCGGCTCATCGACCATGTTCAGCATATCGAGGAAGCTCGGCGCTTTTGTGTTCACGTAAAACACTCCGGTTAGAACCTCGCCGGCGTCGTGAGCTTCGCTCAGACGTTTCATGGCGGCGATCCGGTCCGTCGGATCATAGTTCTCTTCCAGCTTGCGCAGTTGCAGGTGGGAGCCGTCGTGCATGGTAACGCTCACCGTCGAGCCGGGATCGTACTCCACGTCGATTTCTTCGAAGTGCGGGACGAAACTCATCTCCTGCAAAGTTTCTTCGTGATCCTTCACATATTTGTAGGATTTCGTCGAACCCTCGTGATCGTTGAAGGTGACGCAGGGCGAGACTACATCGAGCATGACCGTACCGTGGTGCGCGATGGCAGCTTTTAACATGGTGCCCAACTGGCGTTTGTCGCCAGAGAAAGAGCGACCGACAAATGTTGCGCCAAGTTCGATGGCCAAGCCGCAAGTATCGATTGGAGGCAGATCGTTGATGACTCCGGACTTCAGCTTCGATCCAAGATCAGCGGTCGCCGAGAACTGGCCTTTGGTCAAGCCGTACACGCCATTGTCTTCGATGATGTAGATCATGGGAAGATTGCGGCGCATGAGGTGAACAAATTGGCCGATGCCGATGGAAGCGGTGTCGCCATCGCCGCTGACGCCGAGCGCGATTAAATTCCGGTTGGCCAGCATGGCGCCGGTGGCGACAGAGGGCATGCGTCCATGCACAGAGTTGAAGCTGTGCGAACGGTTCATGAAGTAGGCAGGACTCTTCGACGAGCAGCCGATGCCGCTCAACTTCGCGACGCGCTCGGGCTGCACGCCCATATCGTACATGGCTTCGATGATGCGCTCGGAAATCGCGTTATGACCGCAACCGGCGCACAGGGTAGTCTTGCCGCCCTTGTAGTCGATTACCGTTAGGCCAATGCGGTTAGTCTTTGGTTCGGGAGATCTGGGTTCAGCGGTCGGCGTGGTCGCCATTACTTGCCCTCCATGGTGCTTAATTCGTCGGTAACGGAGCGCGCGTCGAGCGGCAATCCGTCGAGATGGCTGATGCTGCGCAGCCGGGTGATGAGTTCGGGCTTGAGATCGAGTCTAAGAAGGCTGAGCATTTGCGCGTCGCGATTCTGCTCCACCACGTAGACGCGTTCATGCTGCTCGATGAAGTCGTGCACTTCGCGCGTGAAGGGATACGCCCGCAAGCGCAGATAGTCCGTCTCAATCGCGTACTCGCTGCGCAACTGGTCGCGGCTTTCGATGATGCCCCAATGCGAAGTGCCATAGGCGATGATTCCGATCTTCACCTTTTCACCGCCAGCTCTGTCGCCTCTAAGAATCTCCGGACGTGGAACAAACGATCGCGAGGTTTCGAATTTTCGGTTCAGGCGCTCCATGTTGTTTTCGTAATCGTCGGGGCGCTCGCTGTAGTTGGATTTATCGTTGTGTCCGCTGCCTCGCGTGAAGTAGGCGGCAGCAGGGTGATCCGTGCCCGGCAGCGTGCGGTAACCGACGCCGTCGCCGTCAAGATCCTTGTAGCGGGCAAATCCGCCGAGCTTGGCGAGAGCATCTTTATCGAGCACTTTGCCGCGCTTGATCGGCGTCGTGGGATATTCGAAGGGATCGGACATCCAGTTGTTCATTCCGAGATCAAGGTCTGACATCACGAAGACCAGGGTCTGGAATTGCTCGGCGAGATTGAAAGCGTCCGATGCCATGCTGAAACACTCCGCCACAGAGCACGGAATCAGCATGATGTTCTTGGTGTCGCCGTGCGAAAGAAAAGCCGTGGAAAGAATGTCACCCTGCGAGGTGCGCGTGGGCAAGCCGGTGGAAGGTCCGACGCGCTGAATGTCCCAGATGACGCCGGGAATTTCGGCGTAATAAGCCAGGCCGGTAAATTCCGCCATCAACGAAATTCCCGGGCCGGCGGTCGCGGTCATGCTGCGCGCGCCCGCCCAACCAGCGCCGATCACCATGCCGATCGCGGCCAATTCATCTTCCGCCTGCACGATGGCAAATGTCGCCTTACCATCGGGACCGATGCGGTGCTCCTTCATATATTCGATCATCGTCTCTACCAGCGAAGAAGACGGAGTGATGGGATACCAAGTCACGACCGTGCATCCGGCAAACATGCAGCCCAGAGCCGCGGCGGAATTGCCGTCGATGATGATCTTGCCGGCGGTCTTGTTCATGCGCTCGATGTAGAACACTCCGCGTTTTTGCAGACTGACTTTGGCGTAGTCGAACCCCGCCTGGGCGGCGGCAAGATTCAGATTGGCAGCTTTTACTTTCTTGGCGAATTGCTTGCGGATCGCTTTCTCAACCTCGCCCATCTCGATTTCAAGTAACTGCGCGACCACGCCCACGTAGACCATGTTCTTGACGAGTTTGCGGAGCTTCGCTTCCGGGCAAACCGTCGCGACAATTTTGTCGTAAGGAACCGAGTAGAAAATCAGATCTTTGCGCAGCTTATCGAGGGCGAGCGGCTCGTCATAGAGAACGGCGGCGCCCGGCGCAAGCGACATCACATCATCTTGCGCGGTCTCGGCGTTCATCGCGACCAGAAAATCGATTTCTTTCTTGCGGCCGATGTAGCCATCTTTGTTGGCGCGAATCGTGTACCAGGTCGGCAGGCCGGCGATGTTCGAGGGAAACAAATTCTTGCCGGAAATCGGCACGCCCATCTGAAAAATAGCCCGCAAGAGCACCGTGTTCGAGCTCTGTGAACCTGAGCCATTCACGGTTGCGACCTGAATGCTCATGTCATTGACAATGCGCTTTCGCCCCAATTGCCCGTCCGTGCCCTGGGGCGCAACATCCATAGTTGCCATTTCCCGCACCTTCCTTATGCTTTAGCGGCGGAGTCATCCGCCGAATTCTCGTTCTCAAGGGAACCTTTAATTATACGGCGGCTGGCTGCAGTCGGCACGTTGAATTACCTGACTGGATTACGAAGGGAACCTCTTTGGGAACGAGATGATCGGACGAAAAGATGAAGTGCAGCGAACTTAGGGTAGTGGCAGTTTGAAAAAGCAGCGTGCACTTCTCCCGGCACGGCGCGTAAGCCAAACGGACCCACCACTGTTTTTTTCTTTCTGGTTTCTTTTGCATGCTTCACGGTCCGATGTTTTCGTCGAGAAGCCATCTATGTTGGGTTTCCTAAGGTTTTGAATTTCCTAAGGTTTTGAATTTCCTAAGGTTTTGAATTTCGGTGGTGGTGCAAATTGGCTTACGCGCCGGGCCGGGAGAAGTGCATGCTGCTTTTCAAACTAACCCATTACCGAACTTAGGCTTCGGTTTTGAAGAATTGCGCAATCGTGCGGAACTTTTCGTAGCGCGACTCGATTAAATCAGATGGCGGGATTCTCTTCAGCTCCGCCAAGTGCTTCTGCAAAGTGACATCAAGAAGATTGGCTGCGGCCTCGTGATCGCGGTGCGCGCCGCCTTCAGGCTCAGGAACGATATCGTCGATGCAACCCAGTTCGCTGAGATCGGTGGCGGTGATGCGCATGGCCTCGGCCGCCAGTTCTTTCTTGGTGGCATCTCGCCACATGATGGCGGCGCAGCCCTCGGGAGAAATCACTGAGTAAATCGAATTCTCCATCATGAGCACACGATCGGCCACGGCAATGGCTAACGCGCCGCCGCTGCC
>Ga0210394_10003951_pt1 | contig 17824 bp, 14 predicted proteins | sample IncBWC12MmetaG_FD_160121 | JGI IMG/M metagenome (GOLD analysis project Ga0210394, IMG submission 160121) | Forest soil microbial communities from Barre Woods Harvard Forest LTER site, Petersham, Massachusetts, United States - Inc-BW-C-12-M | ecosystem: Environmental > Terrestrial > Soil >... | reverse complement strand
GGGGGCGGAGGTGGCCCCCAGGGGGTGCCCTCGGGTACCCCATCCTAGCTCCGCTAGGGTCGGACCACTCCTCCAACCCGTTGAACCTGGCCAGACATTCCGCGCCCCATCGTCCAGAATCTCCGCTATACTCGCCCCATCCAAGGTCGAGATTCCCATCTCCACTCCCCAGGAGCTCGCGATGGCCACTGTCCCCGCCCGGCCTCTTCCAGGCACTCGCTTCGACCGCCCCTTCTTCGCCACGATGACCGCCCTCTTCACCGCGGCAATGGTCGTCGGTTTCGCCCACACCTACTTCCTCGCCGGTGTCTTCCAGGCCAAGCTGCCCAACGCCATCATTCACATCCACGGCGCAGTCTTCACCGCGTGGTTCGTGCTCTTGCTTGTCCAGTCCGCTCTGGCCTCATCCGGCCGTGTCGATCTGCATCGCAAATTGGGCATAGCCGGAATCGCGATCGCTGCTTTGATGCTCCCTCTCGGCCTGCTCGCCACGGCGGAGTTCGTTCACCGCGAGGCCGCACGGCCCGGGATCCGCATGATGGCCATCATGCCCGGCGCCGAGCTCTTCACCTTCGCGGGCCTCGCAACCGCCGCATTCCTTCTCCGCAAACGGCCTGCCTGGCACAAGCGCCTGATCCTCCTTGCCACCATCGGCATCATCGGCGCCGCCGTCGGCCGCATGGAGTTCCTGCCCTATTGGAATTTCCACGGAAACGCCGCACTCCGCCTTGCCTGGGCCTACACCTATTCGTTCCTCATCCCGCTCATCGCTTACGACCTATGGTCCCTTCGCCGGCTGCACCGCGCCACGCTCTTGGGGAGCGCCTTCATCATTGGCGCGCACCAGCTCAGCCTGCTGGTGGACACCACTCCGCCCTGGCTAGCCTTCGCAGCCTGGATGCAGTCATGGCGCCTATGAGCCACGAACGTGGGGTGCCCCGTCCAAGCTCCGCTTGGGCGGGAGACCAAGTCCCCCAGCTGGCCGAACTAAACCGACCAGGTTCCGCGCCCACTTCGTACGAATCTGGTCACTCCCCCAGACTCTCCCTTATACTCACCCCATCGATAATTGCGAATCCACTCCCCCAGGAGTTCGCGATGGCCGCTCTCTCCGTTCCCGCCCGGCAGCTGCCGGGCATTCGCTACAACCGCCGCTTCTTCGCCGCGATGGAGGGAGAACCATGCTCGACCACATTATCCTGACTGTCAGCGATGTCGAACGATCGCTAACCTTCTATGAGGCGGCGTTGAAGCCGCTCAACATCAAATTCTTCATGCCGTACAAGGGCGAAAACGAGGGCATTCTTCTGGATAAAGCAGGGGAAACCTGATCCAGCGGCCGTTCACTGGGGCTTTATGGTCGAAAATAAGGATAAGGTCGATGAGTTCCGCAAGGCCGCAATCTCAGCCGGCGCCAGAGACAATATTTCACCCCGCGCGCGACTGGAATCCTATCCCGGATACTATGCCGCTGATGTGTTCGACCCAGACGGGTATTCGTTCGAGGTCGTCCATAAGAGCTAATGCTCTTTCCTGGTCTCTATCTCACCTGGCAATCGACTCTGATGCCAGCGTGTGGAAGGTCTTCCGCGTCGACCGGGTCTTGTAGCTGGCGGTGATGAATTCCCTAAAGAGCGGGTGCGGCTCCAGCGGCTTCGACTTGAACTCGGGGTGGAACTGGCAGCCCAGGAAGTACGGGTGGCCGGGAATCTCCACGATCTCGACGTAGGTTGCGTCGGGAGTGGTGCCGCTGATCTGCAATCCGCCGCCGGTGAGCAGAGCTTCGTATTCGCGGTTGAACTCGTAGCGATGCCGGTGGCGCTCGCTCACCTCTGTCGCGCCGCCGTAGGCACGCGACGCCAGCGATCCCTCCTGCAGGATGCAAGTCCAGGCGCCCAATCGCATCGTTCCACCCATCTCCTCGACGCCCAACAATTCCCTGAGCTTGTAAATGATGCGGTGCTGGCTGGCGGGGTCGAACTCGCTCGAGTTGGCGTCCTTCAGGCCGCACACGTTGCGCGCAAACTCGATGCACGCCGTCTGCATGCCCAGGCAGATCCCGAAATACGGCACATTGTTCTCACGTGCGTAGCGAATCGCGTTCAGCATGCCCTCAATGCCCCGCTTGCCGAACCCGCCCGGCACCAGGATGCCATCGAAGCCGGCAAGTTGGTCCACGTAGCTGTGGTCCTCAGGCGTCTTCGACTCCAGCCCCTCGGCCTCGATCCAGGTCACGTTGAGCTTGAGGTTTTGGGAAATCGCACCGTGCGTCAGCGCTTCTTTCAGCGATTTGTAGCTGTCCTCGTACTCCACGTACTTGCCCACGATAGCGATGTTCACGTCGTCCTTGGGGTGGTGGACGCGATAGACCAGGTCCTTCCAGCGGCTCAGGTCGGCTTCCGGAGCTTCCTTATGCATGTACTTCAGAATCAGGGAGTCCACGCCCTCGTCGGCGAAGTTCAGGGGAACCTGGTAGATGGAAGGAACGGTGGTGGCGTTGATCACGGCGCGCTCTTCGACGTTGCAGAAGGTGGCGATCTTCTGCTTCATCTCGCGGTTCAACTGGCGCTCCGACCGACAAAGCAGAATGTCGGCCTGAATGCCGATCGACAGTAGTTCCTTTACCGAGTGCTGGGTGGGCTTGGTCTTCAATTCCTGCGCGGCGGCGATCCAGGGAACCAGGGTCAAATGGATAAAGACGGTATTCTCACGGCCCAGTTCCTGCCGCATCTGGCGGATGGCTTCAAGGAACGGCAGAGACTCGATGTCGCCGACGGTGCCGCCAATTTCCACGATCGTCATGTCCGCGCCATTGGCTGAAACCTTGCGCATGGCGTTCTTGATTTCGTTGGTGACGTGGGGAATGACCTGGACGGTCTTGCCCAGATAGTCGCCGCGGCGCTCTTTGAGGATGATTTGCTCATAAATTCGGCCGGTGGTGAGGTTGTTGTCGCGCGAGAGGGGAGCGTGGGTGAAGCGCTCGTAGTGGCCCAGGTCGAGATCGGTTTCGGCGCCGTCGTCGGTCACAAAGACTTCGCCATGCTGAAAGGGCGACATGGTGCCGGGATCAACGTTGAGGTAGGGGTCGAATTTCATCATGTTGACGCGCAGCCCGCGGCTCTCGAGCAGGCAGCCGATGGATGCCGCCGCTAGCCCCTTGCCGAGACTGGACACAACACCGCCCGTCACAAAGACATACTTTGCCGACATCTGTGCACTCTCTTCTCTGAATTTTGGGATTGGCCGTACCTGGTGGGCACAATCAAGTATGACAGAGAATCCGCCGCCAAGGAAATTGAGACGGCGTAAAGATCAGCCGACTAGGCGGGGGAATCATCTCAATCAACTTGCGCGTACAAATGTGAAATAAAAACGGTCATGCTGATTGGTTTCATGGGATTACACACCAAAGGGGGGGGTTGCGCGAATGTGATTGGAACACAAGTGAGCAGTGAACAGTGCAAGTGGACAGAGAGAAGCTGCGAAGAAGTGAAAAGTGAAAGAGAACGAGGAAATGGGGAATAGGGAATAGAGACGGCTCGCGCCGATCGAGGTCTCCGGTTGTGGCGAGCGCGACGGTTTAAATGCCTCTGAAATGCGAAGCGCCCGCCGGTTGGTGGGCGCCTCTATTGGCTGCTATTTTGCAGCTAATTCAAATATGGCAGGTTCGAAAAATCAATCGGTAATTTTTTGAGATCTATTTTGCGCATAGAATCAGCGGTTTAGGTCCGTTTTCCACAGGATGGGGGCTTGACAAGTTCTGAGCCGGGGGTCGAATCAGCGAATGGGCTGAGGACTCGGCCGTTGGTTGTCGATGGTGCTCGACGCTGGATCTGTTGTGAAGAGCATACTTCCACGGTAAGATTCCACCATCCGAGCGGCCTCTTTGCCGTCATTGGTTCTCAAAACACGCCACATTCCCCGGAGGCTCGAGTATGCCTGTTCATTCTGGCCGTTTTGCGGCCTGGACCGTTTTGCTGCTTTTGGCAACTGCCAGCGCACAAACAACGCCGTTCAATCAGGCTCCTTTGTGGAGCTCGAAGCCGGACGTGAGCGCATTCGAGAAGATGGAGAATGACCGCCTGGCGGCGGCTCAGCGTTCCATCGACCAGATTGTTGCCATTACAGGCACAAGGACGATCGAGAATACGCTGGCTCCGTACGATGAAGCCACTCGACAACTTAACGCGGCTGCTTACTTCTCAAGCCTTATGCAGCAGGTGCACCCGGACGCGGCGTTTCGGGATCACGCGACGGCCATGACCACCAAGGCAAGCAGCGCGGCGACAGCGATGTCGCTAAATCGCGATGTCTATAAAGCGCTGGCTACTTTGGACGTTTCCAAAGCGGATGCGGCGACCCGGTACTACGTCGAGCGGCAGCTGCTGGAGTTCCGGTTGGCGGGCGTCGACAAGGATGACGCGACTCGCGAGAGGCTTCACGAGCTCCAGAACAAACTGACCGATGATCAGTCGGCGTTCGACCGCAACATAACCGACGATGTGAGAACCGTTGAGGTGGCCGATGTCGCCGAACTGGACGGCTTGCCGCAGGATTACATCGACCATCACAAACCGGGCGCGGACGGCAAGATTCGCATCACCACCGACTACCCTGACATTTTTCCTCCCTTGACATTTGCAAAGAGCGATGCTTTGCGCCATCGACTCTCGGATGCCTTTAATTCGCGGGCCTATCCCAAGAACCGCGATGTGCTCGAGGACATTTTGCGGACGCGCTACGAGATTGCGAAGCTGGTTGGCTACGCCTCATGGGCCGATTACAACGCGGCCGACAAGATGATGCAGAATGGCGGTAACATTGGCAAGTTTCTGTCGGATCTTGAGGCGGCGACCCGGCCCATTGCGCAACGGGAATATGCAATGCTGCTGGCGGAGAAGCGAAAGACGAATCCGGGAGCCACGGAGATAGTCAATTACGAATCTCGCCTGCTCACCGAGTTGGTGAGCCGTTCGAGTTATAACTTCGACTCGCAAAGTGTCCGGCCCTATCTTCCCTACAACCAGGTGAAAAAGGGAATCATGGACACCGCCGCGTCCCTGTTCCACGTGAGTTTTCGCCAGGAGATCGATGCCCCGGCCTGGCATCCATCGGTGGAGACCTGGGATGTGACCGATGGCGGGAAGATGATCGGGAGGTTTTATCTGGACATGCATCCTCGACCGGGGAAGTACAAGCATGACCAGATGTCACAGGTGCTGGATGGAATCCGAGGTAAGCAGCTGCCCGAAGCGATCCTCGTCTGCAACCTACCCGAAACCACAGCAACCGACCCGGGCCTGATGGACTACGGAGACGTGGTCACGTTCTTTCACGAATTCGGCCACTTGATGCATCACATTCTGGGCGGTCAGCAGCAATGGGCGGGAATCAGCGGCATTTCAATGGAGGGCGATTTTGCCGAGGCGCCTTCGCAGATGCTGGAGGAATGGATGCGCAGTCCGCAGGTGCTGGCATCGTTCGCGCACCACTACAAGACCGGCGAGCCGATTCCAGCCGAGTTGGTGGCCCGCATGAATCGGGCCGCGGCCTTCGGACGTGGCACCGATGTGGCCTTTCAAACCGCGCTCTCTGCCGTTTCCTACGACTTCTACAAGGATGCACCAGAGAAGGTGGATCTTGAAGCGACTCTTCTGAGAGATTATCGGCATTACATCCTGTTCACTCCTATTGATTCAACCGGCCACTTTTATGCGTCGTTTGGCCACCTGGCCGGGTACTCATCGATGTACTACACCTACATGTGGGACAAGGTGATCGCGGAGGACTTCTTTCAGCAGTTCAACCAAGACAATCTGCTCGCGGGCGAGGCGCCGATGCGCTACCGGCGCCTAGTATTGGAACCAGGTGGATCGCAGTCCGCCAACGACCTGGTGCGGAATTTTCTGGGGCGCCCGCAGAGTACGGCGGCATTCAAACGATGGCTAGGCGAGGAGTTCGAGAGCCAACCGCAGAATGAGAAGACAAAGGCGATGTAAATGGCCGGTTTCCTGCGGGGTCATGCCGCGACCCGGTTACAGCGGAAAATTACAGCGGAAAAACCCCCCAGCAGATGAGTCGGCGGCGGAGGCAGCATGATCCCGCCCGAGCCGGCCACCGATGTTAGTCAGGTGGTTACTGATGAGTTCGCGGATGAGTTCGCGGTGATCCAACCGCTTCCACGGTTACACCCCTTCCGCGATCGTCAACCTCCGTTTTGCGGCGAGCCCAGTTCGGCGCTTTTTTTGGGGCGGTGAGTGTTTGCTTTGTCGACGTGGCGTCTCCGCGCGCATCAAACCATGCAGAGACGAACGATAAAGACGCAATGGGTAACCATGCGCGGCGCGCCAGCGCCGCGCTTTTGTTTTTGGTTAGTGACGGGCCCGCCGCTCCTGGCGCGCCCGCGGCCTAAGCGTCGAAGTTGGCCTCGGCCGTTCGATCTCGGCGTGAACAAACCCAATGCGTGGTGACAAGCCGGCCTTTGCTTGATGCAGAATTGGAGCCGGCTTGTGTCCATCAAAGGCCATCCCGGCCAGTCTCAATAGGCGCGTACAGGTGACGGGCTCATTGAGAACTTTTTCGGCAGAACTTTTCCTGCTGTTCATCTCGCTAAACAGTACTTAGAACTTCCGTTCAACTTTTTCTGCTGTGAAGATATCTAAGTTATTCGTGAGTGCCTTCACTCTCATGTTTGCTCCCGGGCATTCCAAAGACACTTGATCCAGGTCGACTGTTGATTTGCATCGTCCCGTAGCGTTTGCGTTGTCGTCTGGGTTCGGGTGAGCAAATTTGCCAAAACGCGCTCCGGCAGTTCTCTTCGTGCGCAGGGCATTGGTTTCTATTGCCTTGGTCCCGGTCGCTCGTGACGCCACGGGCTAGCAAAGAGTGAAGGCAGGCAACACCATGACCCGAGCCGGGTTTATTTACATCGCAGGTCCAGTCCTGGCAACAGCCATCCAGCCGGCTGTTGCAATTGCGCGAACCTCGACACATCAGGATCCGCAAGTTCCACCTCCGGTAACCGGATCGGCACAGAGCGGTTCAGTTCCGCGCGCCAAAGTGACAAGTCCCCACGGGCCACTCTCCATGCCCTGTCAGAACTGTCACACGTACTCGAGTTGGAAGCCGATCCGCGCCTTCCCCGAATTCAATCACGACCAGACCAGCTACCCGCTGCGGGGCATGCACGCGAAGGTTGCCTGCACACAGTGCCATACGAACATGGTGTTCACGAAGGTAAGCACCCAGTGTTCCGAGTGTCATGCAGACATTCATCGCCGCCAGTTTGGGACTAACTGCGAGAGTTGCCACACGGTGAAGGGTTGGCAAGTCAACATTCGGCAGATCCAGAACCACCAAAATCGATTCCCGCTGGTGGGCGCACATGCGCTCGTCGAGTGCGACCAGTGCCATAAGAACGCTGCCGCCGGACAGTTTGTAGGGCTATCGACCGCTTGCTACTCATGCCATCAGAAGGATTTCCTGACGCCGGTGCTCAATCACGTGGCGCTCAACTTCCCCACCACATGCGAAACCTGCCACTCCATGAACAACTTTGTGAGCGCAAAGTTTGACCACCTGAAGTTCACGGGTTACGCGCTCACCGGTGCGCACGCAACCCTGGAGTGCACGGCATGCCATATCAACAATGTGTTCACGGGAACTCCGGCCCAGTGCTATGCCTGCCACACGGCGGACTTCGTCAACAGCAACAATCCACCGCACGTGCAGCTTGGACTGCCCCACGATTGCGGAACGTGCCATAACACGACCAATTGGAACAACGCGTTGTTCGACCACGCCTTGTACGGGCATTACCCGTTGACTGGCTTCCACGCGACGATGGCGTGCGCAAGCTGCCACACCGACAATAACTACAGCGGCTCGCTGCCCACCGCCTGCTACGGATGCCACCAGGCAGACTACAACAACGCGACGAATCCGCCCCACAAGGGTTTCCCGACCGATTGCACGCAATGCCACAACACTTCGTCGTGGACGAGCGCGACGTTTAACCACAACAGCACTTCGTTCCCGCTTACCGGCGCGCACGTAACAGTGCCGTGCGCAAGCTGCCACACCAACAATAACTACAGCGGCTCGCTGCCCACCGCCTGCTACGGATGCCACCAGGCAGACTTTACCGGGACCACGAATCCTCCGCACGTTTCAAGCGGCTTCCCAACCGATTGCACGCAATGCCACAACACGACGTCGTGGACCACATCGACATTCAACCACAACAACACCTCGTTCCCGCTGACCGGCGCCCATACCACCGTGCCGTGCGCAAGCTGCCACACTAACAATAACTACGGCCCGAATATTCCCACTACATGCGTAAACTGCCACCAGGCGGACTACAACGGAACAACCAACCCGGCGCACGTTGCGGCCGGCTTCCCAACCGATTGCACAATCTGCCACTCGACCACCAACTGGACGACTTCAACCTTCAACCACAGCACGACTTCGTTCCCGCTGACGGGCTTCCACGCGACCATGCAGTGCGTGCAGTGCCACACGTCGGCGACCACCTACAACGGCTCTCTTCCCGCGCTTTGCTACGGCTGCCACCAGGCCGATTACAACGGCACGACCAACCCGGCACACGCAGCTGCCGGCTTCCCGACCACGTGCGACACCTGCCACAGCACCACTAACTGGCTCAACGCCACTTTCAATCACAACAACACGCCGTTCCCGCTGACCGGCTTCCACGCCACAGTGGCTTGCACCCTTTGCCACATTAACAATGTATTCGTCGGCACGCCGACTCTCTGCTCCGGCTGCCACCTGGCCGATTACACGGGCACCACCAATCCGAACCATGCGTCGGCCGGCTGGCCGACAACCTGCGACACCTGCCACACAACTACAGCATGGCTCCCAGCAACATTGCCCACGGCGTACCACACGCTGTTCCCGGTCAACCACGGGAATGCCAATGGAGTCTGCACAACCTGTCACACCAACTCCTCGGACTACTCGGTGTTCAGTTGCACGGCAACTTGCCATGGAAGTGGTAATGCCGCCAATTTCAACCACCCGAACGTAAATGGGTACGTGTACAGCCCCACGAGCTGCTACGGGTGCCACAAGAACGGAAGCGGAGGCTAGACCTCGAAATGCACAAGCTCGGAATATCTCTTGTTTTTCTTGCTGTGACTGTCTGCATTTCCCAGGAACCTGCGGAAGCACCAACTACTGCGCCGCGAAGCGCGACCGCCCCGGTTCGCGCGGAGTTTCATGTGCGGTACATCAGCGGGGCGAACGTGTACATCGACGGAGGACGCAACGCAGGCCTTGCAGAAGGAACGAAGCTGATCTTGAAGCAGGATCCCAAGAAGCCGGCGGGGGATCCGTCGAACGCCGCGCTGCAGCCGGGGATTGTCGCCAAGCTCACGGTGGTGTCTGTCGCTTCCACGTCCGCGGTGTGCGAAGTGCAGGCAGCGGCTCGCCCGCTGGCAGAGGGTGACTCGGTCTGGATGGCGGAAGACGATGTGGCCAAGCTCGTGCAGAAGGATACGCTTGGAAACACGCGCAAGTACCCGATGGTGGTGAGCTTTAGCGAGGGCGATCCCCTGGATCAAGAGGTTCGCGAAGCAGAGCCGCGGCCGCCGCTGCCGGAAGTGAACCAGATCCGCGGGCGGCTGGGATTTGACGTGAGTAACATTCGGGAGCTGGGCAACGGCGGAGCAAGTTCCAGCGAGTACGGAATGGTGTTCCGGGCGGACTTCACGCGAATTTGGGGCACGCACTGGAACCTGAATGGGTACTGGCGCGGGAGCCTGCAGCGCTCGTCGAACCAGTCGCAGCCCTCGTTGCAGGACACTCTCAACCGCACTTACCTCATGAGCCTCTCCTATATCAATCCGGAATCGCGCTGGGCAGGCGGGATTGGACGGTTGTTTGTTCCCTATGCCACGAGCCTCGAGACGATCGATGGCGCATACGTGAGCATGAGGGTAGCTCCGCACGCGCAGATCAGCACTTTTGCGGGATCGACGCCCGACCCGTCGGCGTGGGATTACAACCCCAAGAACCGCATCGGCGGAGTGTTCCTCAACGTCCATGGGGGCACCTACGACAACTTCCACTATTCAAGCAGCACCGGCGGCGGCGTGAACATGCTCAACTGGCAAGTCAACCGCCCGTTCATCTTTACGGAGAATGAGTTTTCGTACAAGCGCTACTTTTCTTTGTTCCACTCCATGCAGATCGACAAGCCTACGGCCAACCCGGGCATGGCAGCTGTGAACACGGGCCTGGGACAGAGCCTTCTTTCGCTCCGGGTGCAGGTGCACCCGCGAGTGTCAATCGACGTGAGTGACACGTACTTCCGCGATGTACCCCAGTATGATCCAACGCTGGTTGGGACCGGCCTCCTCGACAAGTATCTGTACCAGGGTCTCAATGGCGGAGCACGGATTCAGTTCCCCATGCACCTGACCGGGTACTTCAGCGTGGGCAAGAGCAGTGACTCGAACGACAAGAAGGACTCACTGAACCAGATGTGCGGCGCCAGTCTGGGCCACATCTGGAAGACCGGAGTCATGGTGGATGCGCGGTACTCCAAATTCGACAGTTCGTTCGCGTCGGGAACCTACAAGTCGCTTATGTTGACCAGGGATCTCGGCGAGCGTTTCCGGATCAATGTGCAGGGAGGGCGCTATGCTTACAATTCAAACCTGGCGAGCGCCAATAACTCCGACTTTGTAAACGTGATGTTCGACACCAACCTGGGCTCGCGCATGTTCATCGAAAGCGCGTTTACGACCCAGCGGGGCGGGAGCCTGAACTACAACCAGTGGATCAACACGATTGGTTACCGGTTCGATAACCGGTCACGTACAAAAATGGCCGCTCAAGCGTTGACGTCAAAAGCTTCGACGCCATAGGCACTCAGACCAACCTGCTCATTGAATCCCCAGGGCAGAATTCAGTTCTGCCCTCGGCCAATACTGCCCTATGCCATGTCTTCGCCTCGGAATCAATGGCTTATGGCAGAACGGAAGGGCTTAAACAGCCCGATTGCAAGTGCCCGATCTAATATGGCGAGCGGATCTCAAAATTCCATGCCCACCCGCAAAAGGACGGGCGGCCCTTCACGCTCGGATCATAGGCATACAGCGCTGCCACTTTCGCGGGTGGCACAAACTCCTGCCAGGAGACCACCGGCTTCGCCTCCGGGAGCGGGCGCGGCCGTTTGGAAATGCATGGTGATGATCTCCTGCGCCTTTAGCTGAACAGAGTACGCGCCATTTCCTTTAAGGTTCAGGCGCTGCTTCCCGATCAACCTGGTGAGTGCGGCGCCATGTGGCAAGTTCAGTTTCACGGTTGCCAGGCCGGGAATGCCCAGGGCCTCTGCGAAGCGCAGTTCGATTTGGCCGCCTCCCTGCGTAGAGCTTCAACGACGATATTGGCGGACGTCTCAAGTATAGGTACTGGTACCTCATCGCCGCCCCCAGCCTCCACAATCATGATCGGCGGCTGGCTGTACTCCCATGCGCGCATCGGTATTGCGGCATGCTCCCAAGGCTGATCGTGCGGTAGCAAAGCATACTCGCAAAGGTGCCGTCCTTTGCCGGTGGTCCAGAGGTTTTCGAGCTTATGGCACTGGTCGACGGCGTTCAGCAGGTAGATCGCGGGCGTGTTCCCGTTGATCTCTCGACCTGTCAACCCGCGGTCCAACAGTGCCATCCTCCACCTGCAGCAAGCGAGAAGTGAATCCACCGTACGGCCGGGAGAATTCCTTTGTTCCAGCCGGGTAGTGGGCTTGGATTCGAGCCAGAAGAGCCGGGTCCATGCCGGTTGCGGCCGGATCGGTCTTTTCGGGCGCAAAGGAATCTGAAGAATAAGCCGAAAGTGCGCCCACCAGGAACGGGAACGCCACGATCATGAGTCTTGGCGGATGCCTTGGACCTCGATTGCTCATTCCCAGGCCCCTTTCACCAAGAATTGGATTTCTCGCAAACTACATGCTTCCGTCGGAGTCTACTCAAGTGGCCAGTCGCGGAGAGTTCGTTGCCCAATACAAGCCGCATCGGTGATGGTATTTTCTCCAAGCCGATCGAAGCCGGCAAAGCCTTCGGTTCATTCGGTAGTAACACCTTCGCTGCGACAGGACGCATCTATCCAAGATATCTCCATCCCCGACCTCCACCAGGCTCATGGAGCACGCTGCGATTTTGCACCTCGACCAGAAGTTGGTGGCTCGCATGAATCTCTGGTCGTGGAACCGGACTACCATTGAGGCAAATGATGAGCGACATCAAGGCGCAATCGCCCAGTCCGCTTGGAGAGCGTACGATGCGCAAGACCGCGTGGCGGCTCGTTCCGTTTCTCATGCTGCTCTACTTTGTCGCCTTCCTCGATCGCATCAATATAGGGTTCGCCGCGTTGACCATGAATCGCGACCTAGGGCTGACGGCGCGGATGTTCGGCATCGGTTCAGGCATTTTCTTCTTCGGCTATTTCGTCTTCGAACTGCCCTCGACGTTGATCCTGCATCGCGTAGGCGCGCGCTTCTGGATCGGACGAGTCATGATCACCTGGGGCCTGGTGTCGATGGCGATGGCTTTCATTCCCGATCCAATGAGTTTTTATGCATTGCGCTTTCTTCTCGGCATTGCCGAGGCGGGCTTTTTCCCCGGCACCATTCTTTACCTCAGCTATTGGTTTCCTTTGAATCGCCGTTCGGCAGTGACCGCGCTCTTCATGGCGGCGGCGCCGGCCGCGGGTTTTGTTGGATCGCCCATCTCCGGCGCGCTGATGCAACTCGACGGCCTGCTGCACTTGCGAGGATGGCAGTGGCTCTTCATCGCCGAGGCAATTCCCGCGCTGGTGCTCGGCGGCCTCACCTTGCGCTTCCTCACCGATCGCCCCGCCGATGCGACCTGGCTCACGGCCGACGAGCGCGCCTGGCTCTCCGATGCGATGCTGCGCGAACAGGCAACTGTCAAAGATCCGCGCGGCCACAGCGCTTGGCGCGCTCTGGCGGATTGGAAAGTTCTGGTCCTTTCGCTCGCGTATTTCGGAACTTCTGCGGGACTCTACACGGTCGGATTCTGGGCCCCTCTCATCGTCAAGGAGCCGGGACTGTCGCCGTTCCAGGTCGGTCTGCTGGTCGCGATTCCCAACCTCATCGCCGTCATCGGCATGGTCCTCTGGTCGCGCAACTCCGACCGCAGTGGAGAACGCTACGGGCACGCCGCCGTTGCCTGCATTATCGGCGCGGTGGGAATGGCTATCACAGCACGCGCAGGCTCTTCAGTTTCCGTAGCGGTCACCGGGCTTTCGCTGGCCGCGTTGGGTGTGAGCGCCGCCAAGCCACCGCTGTGGAGTTTGCCGACGATGTTTTTCGCGGGTGCGGGCGCCGCCGCGTCGATCGGGCTGATCAACACCCTCGGTACTCTGGGCGGATTCGTAGGGCCTTACATGATCGGCGCAAGCGAGGCTGGCGGGCACTTTGCCGGCGGCCTCAACCTGGTGGGTTGTACGCTGATCCTGTCAGCTGTAACCATTGTCGCCATGCGCGCCGTCATTGGGACGGCTCCAGAGAAGCGAATCAGTTCCTGAAAAGAGTTCTATGCCCCATTCCATAGAAAAACACCGCCACAAAAATGATCGGAAGTACAGGATTGCCGTGATCCCGGGTGACGGCGTCGGCCAGGAGGTCGTTCCCGAAGGCCTGCGCATACTTGAGGCCGCCGCGCGACAATACGGTTTCGAGCTCCAGCTTGACGACTTTGATTTCGCCTCCTGCGACTACTACCTGAAGCACAACAAGATGCTTCCCGACAATTGGAAGGATTTGATCGGGGGCCACGACGCGATCTTCTTCGGCGCAGTCGGCTGGCCGGAAAAAGTGCCCGATCACATCTCGCTTTGGGGCTCCTTGATCCAGTTCCGGCGCGAATTCGATCAATATGTCAATCTGCGTCCGGTGCGGCTGATGCCCGGCATGCCCTGCCCGCTCGCCGGACGAAAACCCGGCGACATCGATTTTTATGTCGTGCGCGAGAACACCGAAGGCGAATACTCCTCCATCGGCGGCAGGATTTTTACCGGAACCGACCGCGAGGTTGTCATCCAGGAAACGGTCATGACCCGAGCCGGGGTTGACCGCATCCTCAACTACGCCTTTGAGCTTGCGAATCGGCGGGTGAAGAAACATCTCACCTCCGCCACGAAATCCAACGGCATCTCGATCACCATGCCCTTCTGGGATGAGCGGGTGCGCGAGACCAGCAAGAATTTTCCGCACGTCCGGTGGGACCAATACCACATCGACATCCTCACCGCGCATTTTGTGCTCCATCCAGACCGCTTCGATGTGGTCGTTGCTTCCAACCTGTTTGGTGACATTCTTTCTGACTTGGGGCCCGCGTGCGCCGGAACCATCGGCATTGCTCCCTCAGGCAACATCAATCCCGAGCGTCGCTATCCTTCGCTCTTCGAGCCCGTTCATGGCTCGGCGCCCGACATCGCTGGCAAAGGCACCGCTAACCCGATCGCTCAGATCTGGTCCGCGGCCATGATGCTGGATCTTCTCGGCGAACCCGAGGCTGCCGCGGGCATCGTGAAGGCCATCGAGGCCACACTGGTCGACAAAGCACTCTGCACTCCCGACCTCGGGGGCACCGCAACTACCGCAACCGCGGGAAAAGCCATCGCCAACGCCCTGGCATCGCTTACAGCCGTGGCGTAACTCTCTCGGTGTTCACCCTCAGCGCGCTTTTGCCCTTCCGCCACGTCGTTTGGCTGCTGCGGAAAATACGGCGCGGCCGCGTCCCGGCTAGACGATCGACATTCGATTTGGCGCTTGCCGAAAAGGTAACTGAAAGATACGCGGTCAACCAAGCGCAACCTCGGTTTATCCGGGATTGGTGCGCCCCTGAGCGCCCGAGCCAGGAAGGAACCGCAACGTCCACGCCACCAATGCTCCCGCCGCGCCGCTCAAAGGCACGACGGCGGCGTGCCATACAAGCACGTGCGCGGTCTGGAAATTCGGGCAGTGCAACTCCAGCATTCCCACGCCGGCCAGGCCTCCCAGCGTGCCGGCCACCAAGCCAGCGGATACGGAGTTCACCGCAAAGCCGCGCCGAAGCAGCAACCAGGCAAGCAACGCGGCCGGGATGGCGTGGACGAAGCCGGTGACCAAACACACGATGCCGATGGAGAAAAAGTGATCCGTTCGAAAATCGCGGAACAGGAGGGCAAACAGGCCAAGCAAGGCGGCGTTGCCGAATCCCAAAAGCGCGCCCGGAGAGACGCGGCGCAGGCTTCCCGGAATCATCTCGTGCACGAACGCGCTGCCGGTCACGCAGGCAAGCACAACCAGAGCAGGAAAGATCAAGGAACGATCCAGGAGATCCATTTTTGCGAATCCGAAGAATCCCGCGCGGGCTGCACCCGCTAGAGAGACCGTCGCGCAGGCCAGGACCAAACTTCCCGTCATCACCCACGTTGGCGGCAGCAGGCGAGCCGGCCGAAGCGACGGCTTGATCGAGTCCGCGATGTGTTGAAGCAGCTCGGGCTTCAGATCATGCGGAGCGCAAGCTACCTCATTCAAGACATCGTCAATGTCTTCATCTTTCACGAAATCTCTCCGCTTTGTCCCTTCCTGAACCGGCCCGCACTCATCGTTTTTCGCAACTTCTTGTATGCCCTGTGCACCTTTTGCTTCACCGACCCCACAGTGGATGAAGTGGCGCGCGCCACTTCATCCAGCGACATCCCTGCCACCTTCAACATCTCGATCACCTCGCGCTGGCTCGCGGGAAGAGGCGCCAGCAGAGCCTCCAATCCGTCAGCGTTACCGGATTCTGCGGGAGCGGTTATGACATCTTGCGACATTGCGTCCAGTTTTCTCTCGCCGACAGCGATGCGGACTGATTTCCGATGGTGATCGACGCGAATGTGCCGAGCAATCGCGTAGAACCATGGAAGGGCCGGCTCGCCAGGGCGATAAGTATGCCGCACTTTGTGAATGCGAAGCCAGGTTTCCTGCAGCAGATCATCCGCGTCCCCTCGGCTGACGGATTGCGCGACGAAGAACCGATTCAGCTGCGGGCTGACGCGTTCGATCAGATCCGTGGCCGCGGCGAAATCGCCCTGTTGATAGCGGGCCATCAATGCTTCGAGATTGCTGTCAGGGCGCATTCGTCGGATTGTCTTCTTGCAATCTTTATCAGTGCCAGCGTCTTCGCGCAAATCGCTCCCACCCGTCACGAACGATCGCAGACCCAGTTCAATCCCATACCGATTCATTCGATGGAGAGCGGCAAAAAGTTACGCCGAGGCCAGTTGATTTCAGAAGCTTTTTATCTTCACATCGCCGGGGGAGCCAACCGTGACTTTTCGCAAGCCCGGATCGAATAGCTATCTGTGAAAATGGCCCGCTTCCGCGATGATTCAGCGACGTCGAGGTCGGGGCACTTTCAACACAGACTCCAAGGAGATGGCAAATGGATTTTCAGTTGCTCCAGAAATCTGGCCTGTGGCGCACCGGCTTTACGCTGGTGACCCTATGTCTAACCAGCGCACTGGCCGCTACCGGCCAACAGGAACGAAGCCCGTTGGTGATCACAAGCACAAATGACCCAGGCGGCAATGCTGTCGTAGTGTTCAAGCTCAACACCGTGGGTACCCCGTCGCTCGTATTGGCGCAGACGGTGCACACTGGCGGCAAGGGCGGCGCCGGCACGAACGCCGGAATTTTGCAGTTCGACAACGATCTCGGAGCGGTGGCGAACTACGGATCGAACACCGTGAGCCAATTAGTGCGGCACGACAACTCCATTTCCATTGGAAAGACGATCAGTTTGGCGCCTGACTGCGTGAAACCAGATTCCGTTGCTTTGACCCCCGAACATCTCTTTGTGGTCGGCGCAAATTGTGCCGAGAGCCATGCATGGCCTTCGGGATCTGCTGATGGGCCCGTTGTGAGTATCTCCGATCCTTCCGCGGCGCAGATCGCAGTGGGCAGAAGCTGGGCGGCCGTCACCATGAGCTCGGGATCTTTGCTTCAATTGCCACTGACACAGGAGGACGGGGTGTTAAACGGAACCAGCACAGCCATTCCGCTGCCCAGCGACGGGGATATGGTTCCGCTGGGGGCTGCGTTCTGGGGAAACGTTTTGGGCTTTACGCCGGCCCATAGCCCTGACAGCTTCGCGATTGTGGACGAGAACCGGACGCTTACCCCGATCCCCGGACCGACACCGTCGTTTCCTGTCAATGCTCCGTGCTGGGTGGCAAAGGGACCGGGGAGCATCTGGTACACGGGCAACTCCCCTGGTCAGGCGATCTCCATTTTCTTCAGCGACGGTCAAGGCGGGGTGTTTTACAAATCAGTGCCATTGCCGGGCGCGCCGTCGGATATCACGGTATCTCCTGACCACAAGTGGCTAGCCGTCATTTATGCCGCGGGTAGCGGCGCTTATGTCGCCGTCTTCGCAATTGATGGCCATGGCGACCTTACCCTAGTGGCCACCTCCAGCTCGATCGGCGTCGCCTCGTTCAGTGGCGTGGCAATCAGCCAATAGGCAACCGCTTCTCCCCCTCGCTTTGCCTAGCGGGCATTGCCTGCTGGGCAAAACCTGGTTTACAGAATTAAGGAAGAGCGCTCATATCAGCGGCGACCGGAACCCAGAAGCAGCTTGCGAGCAACATCTAATGCGTTAATCGAGCAGGGCGGACGAGGTTTCTTCTGCTTTCCGGTCGGATTGTTTGAATGCTAATGAGTCGCGTCAAAATAAGGTGACTATTTTCTTTTGTGCGACGGCAAGAGGGTATAGTTCCAGTCACCATGGAATTC